>JAABUM010001528.1_pt1 | contig 34530 bp, 29 predicted proteins | sample 5559161 | NCBI WGS metagenome assembly JAABUM01 (sample SAMN10711868, study PRJNA513369) | rock metagenome | isolation source: Antarctica rocks | place: Antarctica: Victoria Land, Siegfried Peak nord
GTTGAACCCCGCAGTAGCGCTTGAACTCTGCGGGTGGTAAATCTTTAACTTGTTCGTAGCTCATCAGTGTTACTCCTGCCGAGCTACGTTGTCGCATCAATTAACCGACTTTTGCAAGAGGTCTAATTTATAACTGCGGCACGCGCGCGCCTGTTTTGTGCTCAAGCGCTTCGAGCACGCGCCCGTGCATTTCATTAACTTCTTCATCAAAGAGCGTTCGCTCGTCAGCGCGATACTCGAACCGCAACGTCACGCGGCGCTCATCAGCAGGAACATTCGCTCCATCATATTCATCTACAAAACGAACATCATGGCAATTCTCCAGATGTTCATCGGAGACCGCTTGAAGCATTTCGGCGAACGTTATCTGCCGCTTAATACTAAACGTCACGTCGCGCACAATTGATGGATAACGAGCCAGCGTTCGATAAACTGCACTCACTTCCACACTATTCAACAGCGCGGTCAAATCAAGTTCCGCGACGTACAGCGGCTGGCGTATTTTGTAAAGGCTCGCAATTGTTTCATCGAGCCTGCCAACGCTCCCGATGATCGTTTTATCCGGCAAAGAAATGTTCGCCGCCTGTCCTTCGCGCAAATGCTTGACGCGCCCCGCGTGAAACTCAAGCGCCGTACACTTCAAGGCATCGGCAACAGTTTCGAGCGCACCCTTCAGATAAAAGAAATCCAACTCGCGCGCCGTACCAACGCGTGCGGCTTCGGTTGCTGTGCCAACTGCGACTAGCGCCAACGCTTCACGTTCGAGCGGCAATTCGCTTTGCGCGACGTGCGCCGCAAAGATGCGCCCCGTCTCGAACAAGCGCACATCGCGCGTGCCGTAATTAAAATTATGCCGCACGGCCTGAAGAAGTCCCGGCAGTAAACTCGGGCGCATTCGCGTCGCGCCTTCGATAATCGAATTACGCAGGGTAACAAAACGATCCTCGCCGCCGTCATCGCGCACGAAGGTCGGCACAAGCGCGAAACGATCATCAGCGCCTGCGTCGATGAAACTGTAGCTGATCGCTTCGTCGTAGCCATTCGCCGCCAGAGCAACGCGCATACGGCGTTTTCTTTTTTCGTTCGGCTGGTATTCGCCCGCGTGAATTGCTGCCGGAAGCATCGTAGCGATTTTTTCGTAACCGATGTGCCGCGCGATTTCTTCCACCAAATCCTCTTCGCGCTCGATGTCTACGCGCCACGTCGGAGCGATGAAGTTCAACGCTTCACCCGTAGAGACTTGTTGAATTAAATCGGCGGAATAGTTTTTGACAGAAGGATTCGCGGCGGCATTTTCTTCTTCGCTCGCCTGTTCGCTGAAACCGAGCGCCGCGAGAATACGCGCCATCTCCGAAAGTTCAACATCGAGGCCGGTTAGCGTTTTGACGCGCAACGGGCGAAGACTAACCACAGGCTGTTTTATTTTTTGCAGATAAACGTCAATCGAATCAATCATCGCCGTGCCGCCCGCGATGTCGCAGATGAGCGCAACGCAGCGATCAAGCGCGCGCGTGACGCCATCATAATCAATGCCGCGCTCGAAGCGATGCGATGCTTCCGTGTGCAGTCCGAGCAGGCGCGAAGTGCGGCGCACGCTTGCCGGATCAAAATACGCGCTTTCGATCAACACGTCTCGCGTCTCGCTCGAAATCTCCGTTGCTTCCCCGCCCATCACGCCCGCGACGGCGACAGCGCGCGCGGCGTCCGCGATGACCAGCATTTCCGCGTCTAGTTCGCGCTCTATGCCGTCGAGCGTCTTGATTTTTTCGCCAGCTTCGGCGCGTCGCACGATGATTCGCTGCTCCGTTAATTTCGCAAAGTCAAAAGCGTGAAGCGGCTGTCCCTGTTCGTGCAGAACATAGTTCGTAATGTCGGCGACGTTGTTAATCGAACGCTGCCCGATAGCTTCCAAACGATCCATTAACCATTCGGGCGACGCGGCGATCTTCACACCGCGCACCACACGCGCCGCATAACGCGGGCACAGATTCACTTCGCGCACTTCGACTGACGTGAGGCTTTCAATGCGTCCTTCGATTCGCGTGACATCTGCTTGCGGCAAACTCACAGCACCGTTATCTATCACTGCGACTTCGCGCGCGACGCCGAGATGCGACAAACAATCCGGGCGATTCGATGTCAGATCAATGTCCAACACAAAATCATCACCCGCCGCTTCGTGTATGCCTTCGACAGCCAGCCCGACCATCGTCAATTGTTCGGCTAACTCGCGCAGCGCGAGCGATGTGCCGGACAATTCGCGAAGCCATTTGTAACTAATGTTCATAATCGGTGGTCAGTGGTCAGTAGTCGGTAATCAGTAAAGACAAAATCCTTTTCTGTTCACCGATCACTGACCACTGTTTACTGCTAGGCAAACTGTTCGAGGAAGCGCATGTCGTTCTCGAAGAGTAGTCGTATGTCGTCAAGCTCATAAAGCAGCGCGGCCATGCGGTCTATGCCGAGGCCGAAGGCGAAGCCGGAGAATTCATCCGGGTTGACATTAACGGCGCGCAAAACATTTGGATGCACCATGCCGCTGCCGCCGAGTTCGATCCAGCCGGAGCCTTTGCAGATGCGGCAACCGGAACCGCCGCACTTGAAGCAGCTAAAATCGAATTCAGCGCTCGGCTCTGTGAACGGAAAGTAAGACGGGCGAAAGCGCGTGCGCGTTTGGGAGCCGAACATGCGGCGCAAAAATTCCGCCATCGTGCCTTTCAAATGCGCCATCGTGATGCCGCGATCCACGCAGAGACCTTCGACTTGATGAAACATAGGCACGTGCGTCAGGTCTGGCGTATCGCGTCGAAAAACGCGCCCGGGCGCAATGATTCGCAAAGGCGCGCCGCGTCTCTCCATCGCGTGAATCTGCACTGTGGAAGTCTGCGAACGAAGCGCGAAGCCTTGCGTTGTGTAGAAGGTATCCTGCGATGCGCGCGCCGGATGATTTTCAGGAATATTGAGCGCGTCGAAATTATAAAAATCAGTTTCTATTTCGCGGTCATCTTCAATCGTGTAGCCGAGCGACACGAAAATATCTTCGATGCGTTCGCGCACCAGAGTGATCGGATGCAAATGCCCGCGCCTCATGCGGCGTCCCGGCAGAGTGACATCGATGCGTTCGCTTTCAACTTTCAATTCGGCAACGAGACGCTCAAGAGTCTGTTGCGCTTCGCTAAGACGGTCATTCAGTCCAATTTGAATGAATAATAAATGCTGACCGACATCGCTTCGATGTTCGTTGCCCACCCGCCCGATCATTTTTTTGAGCGCGGCGAATTCACTTTTCTTCCCCATGTATCGCGTGCGTAGATCATTAAGCTCACCCAAAAGGGCTTCTGCGTCTTTAAGCGTAAATCCATCGCGCCGCAGATTGCTCTGTAGATTAGGAAAGAATTCCATGTCCATGCGGTCGCCGCGAAAGCGCGCAAAGCGCTCGAACTCCTGCTCGAACGCTTTGTACACTTCATCCGCTTGGCTGATTATGTCTTTGTAACTAACGCCTTCCGGCATCATTCAAAGTCCTTCACGTTGTCAGTTTCAAGCAGCAGCCTGTTGCTGTTGGGGCGGCTCGTTCTGCAAAGCCGTTTTGATTTGTCCGGCGAGGTCTGCGAATGCTTCGGGCTGACTGACGGCCAAATCCGATAGAATTTTGCGGTCGAGTTCGATGCCGGAGACTTTCAGGCCGTGCATAAATTGCGAATAGTTCAGGCCGTTCAAGCGCGCGGCAGCACCGATGCGCACGATCCATAAACTGCGAAAATCGCGCTTCTTCAGCTTGCGCCCGGTGTAGGCGAAGTTCAGGCCGCGCTCGACGGATTCCTTCGCCGAGCGATAGAGCTTCGATTTAGTGCCGCGATAGCCTTTGGCTAATTTAAGAATTTTCTTGCGCCGCTCGGTGCGCTTATTTCCACGTTTTGCACGAGGCATAAGTAGTTACCTCCAATAATAAAAGATGAATAGAAATGAAAGCAGATGTTAGAAGCAGAGGTCAGAGGTTAGATATTAGCTGCTGGTTCAAAATCAATTACTAGCATCTAGTATCTAACATCCGGCATCTCTGCCTTCTTAGCCGCGTCCGTAAGGCAGCATTGTTTCGACGCGTTTTTGATCTCCAGCGGAGACGAGCGCATCAATGTCTAGCAGGCGCTTACGCTTGGTGCTTTTCTTCGTCAGAATGTGGCGCGCGTGCGAATGGCCGCGCTTGATCTTTCCCGTGGCCGTCAAGCGAAACCGCTTGGCCGCGCCTTTATGAGTTTTCAGTTTAGGCATTATTGCTCCTCTGTTGAATTTGCGATTTAGATTTGCGATTGAACGAAGTCTTTATCAGCTCTTTCAAAATCGCAAACCGGCAAACCCTAATCTAAGTTATGTATTACCGCTTGTTTGAGTTGCGTCCGGTTCGGGTTTCACGGCGCTTGCTTCCGGCTTCGGCGTGCTTTCAGGCTTTGCTGCACTCGGTTCAGGCTTCGGTACGCTGCTCTTGTTACCGCCGCCGCCACTACCGCCTCCGCTACGTTTCGGCGCTAAGATAATAAACATTTGATTGCCTTCCATGCGCGGGCGCATTTCGACTTCGCCCACGTCCTGAAGGTCTGCTTCGAGTTTTGCGAGAATGCGCGAGCCGAGTTCCCTGTGCGCCATTTCTCTTCCGCGAAACCAGATCGTCGCTTTTACTTTATCGCCGTCATTAAGCCAATCGCGCGCGTGCTTCATGCGATAGTCATAGTCGTGATCGTCTGTACCGGGACGAAACTTGATTTCCTTGACGGTGATGACGACCTGTTTCTTTTTCGCCTCGTTCGCCTTTTTCTTCGCTTCGTATTGAAACTTGCCGAAGTCCGTAATGCGGCAAACGGGCGGCTCGGCGTTGGCGGCGACTTCGACCAAATCCATGCCGCGCTCGCGCGCAATGCGTATGGCCTCGCGCGTGTCCATCACCCCGAGCTGCTCGCCGTCATCGCTGACGACGCGCACTTCCGGCACGCGAATTCGATCATTGATGCGCGCGCTCGGCGTGCGCCGTGTGTCCGGGCGCTGGCCGCGACCTCTAAAACCTGTAGCTATACTGCACCTCCGATGTGAGACTTCCGACCTTAGTTTAAGCGCGTGTTTCGATGAGATTGCGCGCCGTTGCTTTGAATTCGTCAAGCGTCATGGCGCCGATGTCGCCGCCTTTGCGTTCGCGCACGGCGACTTTGCGTTCTTCCATTTCACGATCACCGAGCACGAGCATAAAAGGGATTTTCAATAACTGCGCGTGGCGAATCTTCGCGCCGATTTTTTCGCTGCGCAAGTTCGTTTCAACGCGCAAGCCCGCCGCGCGAAGCTCGCGTGCGACTTCTAACGCGTAATCGTTGATGCGATCCGTGATCGGCAAAACAATCGCTTGCACGGGCGCGAGCCAGACGGGAAACGCTCCCGCATAATGCTCGATCAGCACGCCGAAGAATCTTTCGACTGAGCCGAACAAAGCGCGATGAACCATCACGGGGCGATGCGCTTTGCCGTCTTCGCCTGTGTATTCAAGCTCGAAACGCTCCGGCAGATTAAAGTCCAATTGCACTGTGCCGAGTTGCCACAAACGCCCGATAGCATCCTCGATCTTGAAATCAATCTTCGGGCCGTAAAAGGCCGCTTCGCCTTCGATACGTTCGTAAGGAATGCCGCGCTCGCTCAAGGCTTCGGCAAGAGCGCGTTCGGCGTTCTCCCAATCTTCCGGTGCGCCCAGATATTGCTTGCCGGTGTCATCGCCTTTGACGGAAAGCTCGATCTTGATTTTCTCGAAACCGAAAGTGCGGAAAACTTGCTGCGCGAATTCGACGCAATCGCTGAACTCCGTGCGCACGGTTTCCGGCGTGCAGAAAAGATGCGCGTCGTCCACCGTAAAGCCGCGCACGCGCATCAATCCGTGCAGCGTGCCGGATAATTCCGCGCGATAAACCGTGCCCATCTCCGCATAGCGCAAAGGCAAATCACGATAAGAGCGCTGCTGCGATTTATAGATGGCGATATGAAACGGGCAGTTCATCGGCTTCAAGCGAAACTCCGCGTCTTCGAGTTTCGTCGGCGCAAACATCGAATCGCCGTAGTTCTGTTCGTGGCCGCTGATCTGCCACAATTCGCGGCGCGCGATATGCGGTGTCGAAACGAATTTGTAATTGCGCTTGATTAATTCGTCGTACAGATAATCTTCCATCTGCTTGCGAACGATTGCGCCGTTCGGATGCCAGAAGATCAAGCCCTGCCCGTACTGCTCCTGAATCGAGAAAAGATCGAGTTCGCGCCCTAGCTTTCTGTGATCGCGCCGCTCCGCTTCTTCGCGCTGCTTGAGCCACGCATCCAATTCTTCCTGTGTGGCGAAGGCCGTTCCGTAAATGCGCTGCATCTGCTGCTGCGTGGCATCGCCCATCCAGTAAGCGCCCGCGAGCGAAAGCAATTTGAAGGCTTTCAGCTTGTTTGTGTTCGGAACGTGCGGGCCGAGACAGAAATCTATAAACGGCGAATCGTCTATGTAATAAACGCTGACTTGATCGCCGCCCTTTTCTTTGACCAACTGCTGCTTCAAAGGCTCGTCGCGTTCGGCGAAGACGCGCAGTGCTTCCGTCTTCGCAATAACTTCACGGCGATAGGCGAGGTTGCGCTTGGCAATGTCGCGCATCTTTTTTTCGATAACGGGCAGATCGGCTTCCGTCAAAGTGCGCGTGGCAACCACGTCGTAAAAGAAACCGTAGCGCGGATCATCGAGCAAAGCGGGGCCGATGCCGAGTTTCGTTCCCGGAAAAAGATCGAGCACGGCGGCGGCAAGCAAGTGCGCCGTCGAGTGGCGCAGCACGTCAAGCCCGTCGAGCGTTTGCGGCAACACAGGTTCAATCAAGACGGCATCGTCGCCGTTCAAGTTTTCGGCGTCGAGCGTGTATGCAAGATCGACTTCGCGCCCGTTGACTTTGGCAGCGAGCGCTTGCTTGGCAACATCGCGGTCAAGCTTTTTCAAGGCTTCCGCCACCGTCACAGGAGACTGGAACTGTGCCGCCGCGCCGTCTTTTAATTGAACGTTAATATCGCTCATCACAAATAATCTTTCGCTTCAATTGTGCCGCAAAAGAAGGCCGGGAAAGAAGCGCGCAACACGCCGCAGCCATCATGCGCTGAAAAATAAAGCTCGCATGAAGCTGCGTCCGCGTACCGAAAAAGCGTCAACCGAATTATATGTTGGCCGTTATTGAAAGTACGGCAATTGCTTTACAGATCGGATTCGATGGAAGCGCCTTCGTCCGCCGAAGCTTGCACCGCGTGTGTGCGCAGGCTCGACGTTAATTCAGAATCTGTTCAATGTTAGATTCAGCGACAAAGGTCTTCTGGAGCTTTCCATCAAAAAGTTGAAAACGGCAAGCGCGCAGATTTGAGCTGCCGCTTCCCATCATATCGAGCTAACTTCAGAACGCAGCACAAGAGCGCGTAATCATTTCTGAAGCTGTAGAATTTAACGAAAGCGGCTGAAGAAGTCAATTCCGCGCGTTCTCTCGCCGCGCGCCGGAGAATGACTCGGCTGATTCCAAAGAAGCAAAAAAGGCTTCGACGATGCGATTGAATGCGGCGGGATTATCAATGTTCGAGATATGCCCTGCGTCGGGAATCACCTTTAATTTTGCAGACTCGATGCCCGCAAGCAATTCTTCAGAGAGCGCCAGCGGCGTTAGCTTGTCATGCTCGCCAACGATAATCAACGCGGGAATATCTATGCTCGCAAGGTCTGCGCGGTAATCCGGTGTCCAGACTGCTTCAGCCGCCCACTTATAAGATTGCGGGTTGATGCGCGCCATGTTTTCGATGACTTCGCGTTTCAGCTCATCCGTTGTATCGGGACGCAATACTAAAGGCACGCGCAATTCGGCGAACTCGCGCATCGTCATGGTCGCCAGCGCATGATGCGCGCGCTCGACAATAGATCGAGCATCCGGGTGACGCGCAAAAGTATCTGCCAGAACCATCGAAGAGAGGCGCGACGGCTGTTGTCGCCACATTTCAAGTAGTATCACTCCGCCCATTGATAAGCCGACGAAGTGTGCTGCCTCGATGCCGAGCGCGTCTAATGCGTCGCACAAGTATTCGACAATCTCTGCGCGCTTCAAATCATGCGGCGCAAGCTCGGATTCGCCGTAGCCCGGATAATCAAGCGCGACGGCGCGCCACTTTTTGGAAAAGTGTTTTAGCTGCCTGTCCCACAGAGCCTTATCGGAACCGACGCCGTGAAGGAAAACAATTGGCGCGCCGCTTCCCTCTTCCCGATAACCCAGATGTAGATTACGCACTTCAACAAATGACATAAGGAACTCCTTCGAGAATCGAGCAGAACCGCTTCGACTTCAATCTAAAACCTTCCACGTTCACCGTGCATCATGAAATCGGCGCGCGATGATGCTTCGCAATTCATATTGATGATGAGCAAGCCGATTTCCAACGGATAAGGTAATCCTTCAGCGAGTAATACATCGTATCGAATGAATCCGCGCAGAAAAGCACAGGCTGATACGTTGTCGTACCAAACGGCTGGCGGGCGGCGGCATCCAGATCGAGACGGCGCAACTCCGCTTTGTGCATCGCTTCCAATTCTCCGGCAGACGAAACCAATCCCGTGCCGTAAGCTTTAAGCTCGCTGCCTTCGCGTAAAACTCCGAACTCGATTGTGAACCAGTAGACTCGCGCCAGCCGCTCCAGCGCTTCGGTTGTCGAGATACGTTTGACGACTTCGCCCACCAAACGATTCAGTTCCGCAAGGCGCTCGTCCGCCAATGTCACGGCATGTCCGATTGTTTCATGCACGACATCCGGCTCCGGCGTGTAGTGCGGCGTCGAATGATGCCGTATGTATTGCGTGGACAGAAAGACACCGTTTGCCAGCGATTCCAGAAAGACGCGCGGCTCGACAAGACCGGCAACAGGCTCCAGCCGAAACCCGCTGACCGCTTCGACGCGCGCGGAGACTTCGCGCATCTGCGGAATGCGCTGGCGCGGCAGATCCAAACGCTTCACGCACTCCAGATATTCGGCGCAGGCATATCGCGCGTGCTGCGGCTCTAAGGACTCACAAATCACCTGCCATACTTCATTTTCCTCTTTCGTGTAAGGTGCATCGGGCACAGGCGTTCCCGGTTCGTACCCCACAGCGATGGCGGCGATTTGGTCACGGCGCGCGCGGTACGCTTGATCGCGGAAACCCGGATGATCCGCATCGAGCTGCACAGCCGCGCGTTGATTGCCGACGGAAGCGATTAATGAATCGCCCGCCCTTGATTCCATATCAATACTGCCTTCGCGCAGTAAATCTTTTTGCGTTTGCATGATTATCAATTGTCTCCTAGAGTTTGTTCTGTAAAATTTGAACACAAAAAGAACCGGCCACTTCGCTTCCCGCGTCGGAAGAAAAGTGGCCGGTTCGTTGAAACTTATGTGGTGTGCTGCTACACGATTATCACACTCAAACAGTTCATCGCCGCTTCACTTCTCCGCGCGGAGAGCGAACCGTAATAATAGTAGCGGCGATAAGTAGTGCTAGCGTGGTTAATCATTTTCACATTGCGCCAGAGCGTGCGGCGCGTAAAGAGCAAGGTAAAGGCAACGGGCGGATTTGTCAAACGAGTTTCGCGCTGTTCTCTCTTTGCCTGCTAAAGAATTATCCGTTAAAGATATTCCTTCATGCCCGACGAGGAAATGTTTTCACAGAAGATCAAGCTGCCGTCTTGATTTGCGTGCTGGATGAAAGCGTTTCCATGGCTTGGCCGTCGGCATTGATTAACTTGATATTCTTCGCCAGTCCCAGCAATTGAAGCGTGCGTATGCCCCACCAATTCATATCTATTTCGTACCACGCGAGGCCATGCTTGGCGGCTCGCGGATGCGCGTGATGATTATTGTGCCAGCCTTCGCCCCACGTCAGAAGCGCGACCCACCAACTATTACGCGAATCATCCTTTGTCTCGAAGCGGCGCGTTCCCCATAAATGCGTCGCAGAATTAACGAGCCACGTCGTATGCAAATTGAATGTCACGCGAAAGAAGACGCCCCAGAACAGCATCGGCCAGCCGCCGATTGCCAGAAGCACTGCGCCGAGCACGATGAGCGGAACGTAGTAATATTTCTCGAACCAGCGATGCACGGAATCCTTCATCAAATCAGGAGCATACCGCGCGCATGTCGCGTCGTCATACTGCTGCCCTGTCCCCTGCAAAATCCAGCCCATGTGCGCCCAGAAACTGCCTTCGCGCGGCGTGTGCGGATCGCCCGGCGCGTCCGTGTGCGCGTGATGTATGCGATGCGTCACAACCCATGCAATCGGCCCCGCTTCGAGGGCAAGCAGTCCGCATAGAGTCAGAAAATACTCGACGAATTTCGGTGTTTTGAAACCGCGATGTGTCAGCAAGCGGTGAAAGCCCATGCCGACGCCGAGGCTGCCGGACACCCACCAAAGCAGCAGGAACGAGGCGAACGCCTGCCAGTTGAACATAAAGAGCGCTGCCACAGCACCGATATGAAAAAGCACCATCGTGATGCACGTCGCCCAGTTAATGCCGGTTTTTTGTTGAATAGTAGTGATTGGTTCGTTGCGCATTGAAGTTCCCTGCCTAATCGGAAGATGCAGACGCGTACTACGATGAACATAGTAGGATAGATTTGCGCTGCAGCATGTAATAGTTATGTAAGTTCTGATTATCGCTCGTAAAACGGCGGCGATAATTTTCGGATGAAATTAATCGGGCGGACAAGCTTGCCAGCCGCTTCAGGGCAACGAATAAGGCCGAAAACGAATCTATTTACTGTATGAAATTTAGATTCTGCGGAAGGAAATTATATATGTCATCTTCTCTTACACGGATTCTTGCCGTCATCCTGTTAGGCACAACGCTCGCTTGCAGCGCAGCGACGGCTGCCGATACCGCTGTTGCAACAATTCCCAACCCAATCGTCGATGCGCCGCGCGCAACTGCTAAAGGTGAGCAGGTTGCCGTTTTCGCAGGCGGCTGCTTCTGGGGCGTCGAAGCCGTGTTCCAGCATGTTAAGGGAGTGACGAACGTGACTGCCGGTTACTCCGGCGGGTCGGCGCAAACGGCAAATTACGAGACGGTCAGCACGGGCGAAACAGGCCACGCCGAAGCTGTCAGAATCACTTATGATCCGTCGCAGATTTCATACGGACAGCTTCTCAAGGTATTCTTTGCCGTCGCACATGATCCGACGGAATTGAACCGGCAAGGCCCGGACACCGGCACGCAATATCGCTCGGCGATCTTTTACACGAACGAAGAACAGAAACGCGTCGCCAATGCGTATATCGATCAGCTAAACAAATCCAAAGCTTTCACGCATCCCGTCGTCACACAGGTTGCCGCGCTCAAGGCTTACTATAAAGCAGAGGAGCATCATCAGGACTACGCCATACAGCACCCCGACGATGCTTACATTGTGTACAACGATCTGCCCAAAGTGGAAAATCTTCGCAAGCAATTGCCCGATCTGTACACATCGAAATAATTCATCGGGATAGTCGGCCTTGCGCCCATCCATTTGAATCTATCAGAACAGCCCTTCGAGACATTACATCTCGAAGGGCTGTTCTGTTTCGCAGGTGCCAATTGAATTGCGGGCAAGAAGTTGGCTTCACTTCTCAAGGAGATACGGAAACATCTACCGCAACGGAGTCGCCGAACGAAAATTCCTGTACCAACTCCCAAGGCCCGTTTAAGTAACGCCACAGCAGCAATCCCTCGCCATGCGCGGCAAGCGTCTGCCAATCACCTTTGAGCTGGTCGTACAAGCGGCGTGAGTGTTCCGGCATAACTTTATTCTGAATCGTAACGTGAGGCCGATAGGTTTGTCTGTCTTGCGCGCTCAACCATGCGTTCCACTCAACGGCGAGTTGCCGACGAAGTTGCAGCAGCGCAGGACACTCTAATTCAACGGCAACTCCCTTTCCCAGAAACCGCAACGCCGGAAAAGAGACTTCCATAACCGCCGTATTCATGCAAAGCGGTTGAAGAGTGTGCCGGATAGCTTGCTCATGTTCGCCGGGGAGTTTGTGAAAGAGCGTAATGTGGGCGGAAAGAAAATTTCTTTCAGGTGGAAAATGCTGGCGACGCAATTCGTCCAAGACGCCGAACGCGGAAGCATCCAGTTTGAGCGTCAAAATAAGCGGCGGGCACATCGAGATGAAAGAATGAGCGGTAACTTAAAATCAAGGCAGGCTAAAGGCTAAAACGACGGGGCATAAAAATGGTAGGCGCGTGGGGATTTGAACCCCAGACCCCTACCGTGTCAAGGTAGTGCTCTACCCCTGAGCTACGCGCCTACACAACCGAAATTATTCGCTTAGAGTTACGAAAAAGCGATTGAGTAAATTAACAAACGCTCTTAGTCGTGTCAAGGAAACCGGACTTGCGAGTTGCCATCATAAACTTATCGGCAACGAGGCTCGCTTCATAATAAGCGGCTTTACCAGTGATGCGGACGATGGAGTTCGTTTGATTCCTCGCCTGTGTGATTCCGACGAAACTTATTTTCAGGCGCTGGTTGTTTCAGTCGCGGCATGACGCTCCCATTCTTCGTAAAGCTCACGCAAGCGTTCATCCGTCTGGCTGTAATCTGCATTGAGGCGGGCAAGTGTAGCAGGCACGCGTGCCGCTTCAGTTGAAGAGAGTTCCTGTGAAAGCGCGGCGAGACGTTTTTCTGCATCGGCAATCTCGGCTTCGATTATTCGGGCATCGCGCGCCGTGCTCTTTTTCGATTTTTTGCCGGATGCCTTTGTTTTGTTTGTTTGGGTCGAAGGTTGTTGCTTCGGCGTCTGCGCAGACTCAGTTTGAGCGCCGCTCTTTTTTGTTTCCCGCTCGATTTGCGCTGCTTGTTGCTGGCTAACGCTACGCTCGGCAGCCTTCCAATCGTGATACTGCGTATAGTCGCCGTCGTAATGCTCGCCCGCCGCGCCGTCGCCGTGAAGCGCGAGAATCTGCGTGGCGATGCGATCCAAGAAATAACGATCATGGCTGATTGTGATGATTGTCCCTTCGTAGGCATCGAGCGCTTCTTCCAAGCTCTCTCGCGACGGAATGTCTAGATGGTTCGTCGGCTCGTCGAGCACGAGCACATTGACGCGCGAATAAATCAGCTTGGCGAGCACAAGGCGGCCTTTCTCGCCGCCCGACAAATCGCGCACGTGTTTATAAACATCGTCGCCCGTGAAAAGAAACTTAGCGAGAAAGCCGCGCAATTCTCCGGCGGTCGCGGTTGAAGGCGCGACGCGGCGTAGTTCCATGATGATTTCGTTGCGATCATCGAGGTCGTCGAGCTGTTGCGCGTAGTAACCGATTTGCACTTTCGTTCCCCAGCGAAGTTCGCCCGCGAGAGGCTGAAGTTTGCCGAGCACGGTTTTGACGAAGGTAGTTTTACCAGACCCGTTGGGGCCGATGACGCCGAGCGCTTCGCCGCGCCGCAAAGTGAAAGTGATGTCGCGCGCGAGCGTCACGCCGGGATAGCCGACGCTTGCTTCCTGCACGGTCAACACTTGCGTGCCTGCGCGTTCGATGGTCTGCAAACGAAAATCGCCGCTCGATTGATCGGCGCGGACAGCTTCGATGCGATCCATTTTTTGAAGCAGAGTGCGGCGCGATTTGGCTTGCTTTGTTTTTTGCCCGGCGAGATTGCGGCGAATGAACTCTTCTGTTTTGGCGATTAATTGCTGTTGATTATCGTAGGCGCGTTGTTGCGCTTCGCGGCGGACTTCCCGCTCGACGAGAAAAGCGGAATAGTTGCCCGTATAGCTCGCGGCGCGCCCGCTCTCTAATTCGATGATGCGTTTTGAAACGCGATCGAGAAAATAGCGGTCGTGGCTGACGATGACATAAGATGCGGCGTAGGTTTGCAGAAACTCTTCGAGCCATTCAACCGCCGCCACGTCCAAATGATTCGTCGGTTCGTCCAAAAGCAGCACGTCCGGCTCTGCGAGCAGTAAGCGCACGAGTCCAAGACGATTTTGCTGGCCGCCGGAAAGCTTTTCCGTTTCCAGATTCCATGTCTCGCGGTCAAAGCCGAGTCCCTGCAAAACGCTTTCTGCTTTCGCAGCATACTCGAACCCGCCTTCGCGCTCGAACCTGTGTTGCAGTTCGCTGTAGCGTTCGAGAATCTGGTCTAGATCATCGCTCGCCTCTGCCATGCGGTGCTCGAGGTCGTGCATTTCATGTTCGATTTGTTGAAGATGCCCGAAGGCCGCGAGCGCGGATTCATGCACGGTTGAGCCAGCCTCGAAATGTACGTGCTGCGCGAGCAAGCCGAGCCGCAAATTCTTGGCGCGCACGACATCGCCGCTGTCCGGCGTTTCTTCGCCGTTGACGAGGCGAAAGATAGTCGTCTTGCCCGCGCCGTTGCGCCCGACGAGGCCGACGTGCTCGCCCGGATTAATTTGCAACGAGAGGCCGCGCAAAATATCCTGCGAGCCGTAAGACTTATAAACATCCGAGAGACGAAACAACATAACCTTTAGATCAAATTTCTGCGTTCAACAAACGCGCGAAACGGGCGCGATGGAAAATACTCACGCCCGCGCACGTTGTTTTTATAAGCATCAAAAACGCATTACGGCTTAACTGCGCCGCGCGGCGAATTGCTGGCCGCCGGTGCAGAATTCGGCGTGGTGTTATTAGGTTTCTGAGTCGTAGCAGAAGCAGGCGATCCGCCGGGTTGCGCCGGGCGCAGGCCGCTCATGCTGTTCGGATTGTTCAGCATTCCCGTCGCGAGATTGTTCGTAATCTTCGCGTCATACAACGCCACATCGAGCAGCGCTTGATTGAGAACTTGCTTGCGTTCTTTAAGGAGTGCCTGCGTGATTTGCTGGCGCACGCCGGGGTCTTCAAGCGTCAGATTCTGGTTCTGCAACTGTTTTTGCTGCAACTTGAAAATGTAATGGAGTCCGCTCGGAAATTTTACGGGAGCGGTAATATCGCCGACCTTCATCGCGCCAAAGAATTGACCGATCAATTCCGGCGGCATTCCGCTTTGCTTCAAAGCGTCTTCAGTAGCGAAACCGAGATCGCCGCCGCGTTGCCCGGTGTTCGGGTCTTCGCTTTGCTCGCGCGCGACGGTGGCGAAATCCGCGCCGCTCTTCAAGCGTTGATAAATATTATTGATCTTGGCCGTCGCGTCCGCCTCGCTTTTGGCGTCATTCGTTCCGCCGTTGTCCGCCGGATCAACGACGATGCTCGCGAGGCCGACGCCGCGCGCGTTAATGAATTGCTGCTTGTTCTCGTTGTAGAAGGCAGTGACTTCATCATCTTTGACGGCGAGTTTAGTGCCGAACTTGTCACGCAGTTTTTGGATGGCAAGATTGCGGCGAACTTCTTCGCGCAGAGCTTCAGAGGTTTGATTTTGTTCCTTGAGCCGCTTCTGGAAATCCTCGTCGGTCATGCCGCTCTGCTGTTTTTGATCGTTGATAAACTGCGTGACTTCGTCTTCAGTCGGCAGCAATTTTTCTTTCTCGGCGCGCTGGAACAGCACTTCTTCCTGCACGAGGCCGTCGAGCACTTGCAGCCGCGCCTGCGCGCGCTGAAGTTCCGACATCTGATTTTGCTGACCCTGAAGCTGCATATTGATTAAACGATCAACGTTCTTCAGCGGAATGTTTTTACTATTGACGGTGGCGGCGACGGCTCCCGCATCATTTGCTTCACCGCCGCCCGCTCGGTTGCAAGCGGTGAAAAATATCGCGGCGATAACGGCGACGAAAAAGATTTGGATGGATTGTTTGACGGCTCTCTGCACTTTAGCTTTCTGCTCCTTCAGGCTGAACGATTTGGCTTTTAGCGCTCTTCCACTTGACGCTGCTAAAAAATGTCTGCTATAAGTTCTCGTTTTGGATTAGCGCAATATTCTATACACTGTATTAATCGAAAAGTCGCGCGTGCGCTTTTCTCAAACGGAGGTAAAGGTCATGGCTAAACGATGTGATGTCTGCGGCAAAGGGCCGCAATTCGGTAATAACGTATCTCACGCGAACAATCGCACTCGCCGTCGCTTCGAGCCGAATCTTCAATCGATTCGCGTACAGCGCCCGCAAGGGGGAGCCGAACGAATGAAGGTTTGCACCAGTTGCATCAAGGCGGGCAAAGTAGCAAAGGCTGCTTAAAACAGTTTCGCGTTTTCAAATCTAGCAAAGGCCGTCAGCGTCGTTTCAATCCTTCAGGATTGATTAATGCTGGCGGTTATTCTTTTTCGGCGACGAGCGCGATGGCCTCGATTTCGACACGCGCGCCACGCGGCAAACCGGCAGCGGCAACTGTCGCACGCGCTGGCGGATCAAGACTGAAATGGCGAGCGTAAACTTCATTCATCGCCGCGAAGTCAGTCATGTCGGCGAGAAACACTGTTGTCTTAACAACTTTATCGAGGCTCGCTCCGGCGGCTTCGAGCACGGCGGCCAAGTTGCGCAAGACTTGCTCTGTCTGCTCTGCAACGCCGCCCGCGACGAACTCGCCCGTTCGCGGATCAAGCGGAATTTGCCCGGAAGCAAACACGAACCCATTGGCGCTCACGGCCTGCGAATACGGCCCGATGGCCTGCGGCGCGCTCTTCGTTTCGATGATCTGCTTCACAGCACCAACATCCTCATTCTCGTTTCTCCAAACAAACTGCGCATCTTAACATAGGCACGGAAAGCAAACAAACGACGGCGCGGAGAAACGGGTTTTTGCTTTTCATGCGGCAAGATTAACGAACAAAGAAAAAGAGGCACAAACTTTCGCTCGCGCCTCTCATCTTTAATTTGACGATGAATTTTACGCAGATTGCTTTAATCCGGCGCGAACTTCCCTGAACTCGGTTTGCATTTCGGTGAAATCAGCGCGCATCGAAAGCATCTCGCCGCGCGTCGTGGAGGCAAGACTTTCTATACGGTTAAGCCGGTCATTGATTGCGGTGAATCCAGCGCGCATCTCTTCTCCGACGGCGTTGATGCGTTCAAGTAAGGTATCAAGTGTGGGTCTGGTGATGTTTTCGCTCATGCGGGAATGATACGGTTGCGGAGTCGTGTTTGCAAAATAGAAAAAGTTAAGCCGATTCCCTCAAGATTAAGCAGCGCCTTGCAGACGTTCGACATCGATCACGCCGGGCAAGCTCTTAATCGAATGGATTACTTTGTCCAGATGCTTAACGTCAAAGACTTCGACGGTTACTTCGATGCGCCCGCGCTCGTCTGCGGAAACGGTGGCGCGCGCATCGCGTATGCCCGTCTTCATGTCGGAGATGGCTCCCGTGATGCCCGCGATCATTCCCGTGCGATTCTCCGTGATGGCGAGCAGCTTAACGGCGTAAGCGGATTTATCGCTGCGCCCTGCCCATTCGACTTGAACGACGCGTTCGGGATTGACCATTAACTGCTGCACGTTCTTACAACTATTCCGATGCACCGCGACGCCTTTGCCGAGCGTGACATAGCCGATAATTTCTTCGCCGCGCAGAGGATTGCAGCAACGCGCGCGCATTACCATTAGATCATCTATGCCGCGCACGACGATGGCATCATCGCCGAGGCGTATCAAGCGTTTGACCGCCTGCACGCCGCTTCTCAAGCGCGATTCTTTTTTCGTATCAAGCTCTGCGAACTTTTCCGGCCCAAGGTATTTCGCAATGACGTTGCGCGGCACGAGTTTGCCGTAGCCGATGGCGGCAAGTAAATCCTCTTCGCGCCCGAAGCCGTACTCGCCCGCGATGCGTTTCCATTCGCCGTTGTCGCCGTCTAAAAGTTTTTTCGCCGAAAGCTGAAAGCGCGCCGACTCCTTCTCGAAAAGCTTGCGCCCGATCTCAACGGATTCGACGCGCTGCTGCTCTGCGACCCAGTGCCGGACACGGTTGCGCGCGCGCGTCGTGACAATAAAGTTCAGCCAGTCACGGCTGGGGTGCGAATTCGCCGTTGTAATAATTTCGACGAGGTCGCCGTTTTGAATTGCATTGCGCAGCGGCACGATGCGGCCATTGATGCGCGCGCCGGTGCAAGTGTTACCGACTTCCGAGTGAATAGCGTAGGCGAAATCGACGGGCGTTGCGCCGCGCGGAAGTTGTATGACTCTGCCCTTCGGCGTGAAGGCATAAACGTCTCGCGGGTAAAGATCGAGTTTTAAGGAATCGAGAAAGTCCTTCGAGTCTTTGACTTCCTGCGTCCATTCAATCAACGAACGCAAGCCCTGCAAAGCCTTGTCGTCGTCATGCGCGCCGCGACTTCCTTCCTTATATTTCCAGTGCGCGGCGACGCCTTCCTCGGCAATGTGGTGCATTTCTTCGGTGCGTATTTGCACTTCAAAGGGCTGGCCTTTATCGCCGATCACTGAAGTATGAAGAGATTGATATAGATTGTCGCGCGGCGTTGCGATCCAGTCTTTGATGCGACCCGGCACAGGACGCCATTTGCTATGCATGACGCCGAGAGCAGCGTAGCAGTAGCGCACTTCGTTCGGCGTGATAATGCGCGCGGCGACGAGATCGTAAACTTGATCGAGTTCGATTTTTTGCGCGCGGAGTTTTTTCCAGATCGAGTAGAGACGTTTGACGCGGCCTTCGATGAGCACATACGGCACTTCAGCTTCCTGCATTTGCTCTTCGATGCGTGCGGTGGCGTCTTCGAGAAAGGCTTCGGTGGCGGAGCGGCGCTTTTCTAATTGCGCGGTGAGGCTGCGATAATCTTCCGGGTAGAGATGGCGAAAGGCAAGGTCTTCGAGTTCGCTGCGAAGTTTACCCATGCCGAGCCTGTGAGCAATCGGCGCATAGATGTCCATCGTTTCCTGCGCGATGCGCTGGCGTTTTTCCGGCTTCAGAAATTGAAGCGTGCGCATGTTGTGAAGACGATCCGCGAGTTTGACGAGCACCACGCGCACATCATTGACCATCGCAAGCAGCATCTTGCGCACGTTCTCGGCTTGCTGTTCTTCATGCGAGACATTGCTGATCTGCGCAATCTTGGTTAGGCCATCGACGAGATGCGTTACTTCTTCGCCGAAATATTGCTTGATCGTGTCTAGGTCAACAAGCGTGTCTTCGACTACGTCGTGAAGCAGCCCTGTTGAAACAGAAACGGCGTCGAGGCGCATGTCCGCGAGAATGTTGGCGACCTCCAGCGGATGCACCAGATACGGTTCGCCGGACGCGCGCACCTGCCCTTTGTGCTCACGCGCAGAAAACAAATAAGCGCGACGTAGCAAATCGAGATCGGCCTGCGGATGGTTGCGCCCGACTTTTTCGACAATGTCCTCAATGCGAATCATGCAATTGTTTTAGCTCTTCCGTGCGCCTCGAAGCAAAGAGTGTAACCGATACTTAAGATGCCGCAATGAAGGGTACACGCTGCCTTTCGTAGGAGCGCGGGATTTGCATCCGAATATAATAAATAGGTGATGCAAGGACTATATATAGTCTTGCATCACCTATGGGCTTTCGGCGGCGGGAAGTTCAAAAAAAACTGCCGCGCCTTTTGCGAATCTAATAAAGCAGCGATTTTAGCTGGACGGCGAGCCGGACTTTTTCGCTTCTTCCTTCTTTTTCGCGTCTTCCTTGTCTTGATTTTCCTTGTTCAGCCGCGCGGTCTCCTGTTGCGCTTCATCCGCCTGCTTGGAGTAATCGTTTTTCTTGGCAGCGTCGCCCTGCATCTCCGCCAGCTTGGACATTTCACGCAACAGCGCAGTCTTGGCAGACCAAGCGATTTCATTGCCCGCATCGAGGCTAAGGGCTTTACTGACGAGTTCCATGCCGTCAGTCGCGCACTGCATTGCTGTGTCGAAGTCCTTCGGGTCTTGCGGCTTTCTATATTGCACCTGCGTCTTGCCGTCTTTTTGCACAACGGGCTTGTTGGCAGGCAGTTCGGTGATCGTGTTGGAACAGGTCGCCTTCGCGCTGGCTAGATATGTATAAGCGTCAGACCTTTTATCGGGCGGCGCATTGCCGTTGTTAGCGCGCTGCATAATCCAATCGGTCTGTTTACGTTCTTCCTTCAGCGTGCCGTAAAGCGAGGCGACGGCCTTGTAAGCTTCCTCGTTATTAGGGTCTTGCTGAAGAACTTTTTGGTAGGCTTCGATGGCGGAAGTGGCTTTCCCCAAATTCTCCGGCGTTTCCACACCGGGTTTGAACTGCGCGTGGATTGAGCGTGCGACAAAAAACGGCGCGTTTTTTTGCTCCGGGTTAAACTCGAGCGCTTTTTGAAAATGACCCTGCGCTTCGGAGAAGTGACCCGCTCCGTATGCTCTCGCGCCGTCATTTAATTCGCTCTTGGCGCGAATATTATTAATTACGCTGCAACCTGAAGCGCACAAAAGCAGTGCCGCAACCAGCGGCACAGTTCCGGCATAAGAGAGTTTCATCGGTTAAAGACTCCCAACAAAAGATGTAGGAACAAAGAATTTTTATCATTGCCGCGCGACGCTTCCGAGTCGGGATCAAAGCGCGCGCGACCGCAACAGTATAAGTTGCACGCGACAACTTTCAAGCGGCGCGTTTCCGCGCGGCGAAAATAACTTACGCTGCCAGATCGTCAACTTGCAGACCGACAGGCGTTGCACCCGCAGCTTTGGCAGCATTGATGACCTTTACGACATCGCCGTACTTGAGCGAGCGCGGGGCTTTAATGAAAACCGTTTTTTCGACTTCCTGCGTGCCTGTTTTGAAGCCGCCGGTTGTTTTGCGTTCCTCGAAGACCTGTGTCAAACGTGAACCGAGCGTGCCTGTATCGTTGACTGTCCCCATGTCGTCCTGATTCAGTTTAAGCTTTAGATCACTCGAGATCGTCACGACCAGCGTCAAAGGATTCGGCTTAACGTCCACCTGCTGGTTTTCGTCCGGTTTTTCCGGCACCAGTGCTTTGAAGCGGCTCGGTTTAAGCGGTGCTTGCACCATGAAGATAATCAAGATCACCAACAGCACATCGATCATCGGCGTCACGTTGATGTACGGCACGGCTGTTTCGCCGTGGCCGCCTGCGCTCATGCCCATAATTAAAACCCTTTCAAGAAATCGGGAAGCGTTTTTCGCCCATCATATTCGGTGGAAGGAAAAGCGCTTCAAATCTTTGCACAAATGTAATAATCGCGCGCTTGTATCTTTACGCTTACGAGGCTGCTGAAGGAACAGCAGGCGCTGCTGCACCGCCGCCCGGAGCAGTTGCGTTACCGCCCTTTTTGTCGGCAACGAGACCGATCTGATCTATTCCCGCCTGGCGTATAACGTTAATAACTTCGACGACGCTGCCGTAAGAAACGCCGACGCCGCTCTTGATGTAAACAATGCGCTCGTCGCCGGTTTTGGTGCGCATTCTTTTTTCGATGCGCGTCGAGAGTTCTTCTTTAGTAACACGGTCTTTATCAAAGTAGTATTCGCCGTCGTTCGGAATCGCGATCACGACGGAGGATTCCTTGATAATCGCCGGATCGACTTCGGCACTGCGCATACCGCGCGGAATGGCAACTGTGACACCCTGCTGCAAAAGCGGCGTGACCACCATAAAGATGATGAGCAGCACCAGCATAATATCGACCATCGGCGTCACATTAATTTCGGAGTTTAGCCCTCCGCCGCCGCCTGACATTCCCATGACTAAATCTCCTTCACTCTCTGCTTAATTCTATGCCAAGCCCGCCGCCTGTGTGCGTGCCGTGCGGATGTCCATTTAAGCGACATCCGCACGGCGGCAAAAATTCTGGCGGGCGCGACGAAAACACTTATGACTTCAACTGCTTCGTGCGGTTCTTCAAAAAGTAATCGACGAGTTCCGAAGCAGAGTTGTCCATCTCGACGATGAAGCTATCGACCTTGCCCGTGAAATAGTTGAAGAGCCACACGGCAGGCACGGCGACGACGAGGCCGAGCGCGGTTGTAAAGAGCGCTTCGGAAATACCGCCCGCAACCGCTGCGATACCGGCTGACTCGGCGTTTCTCATACCTTGGAAGGCGTTAATGATGCCGAACACAGTGCCGAACAATCCGACGAACGGAGCGGTTGAACCGATGGTCGCGAGACCCGACAGACCGCGCCGGAATTCGGCTGTCTTAATGGCAATGGCGCGTTGCAGAGCGCGCTTCGAGGCTTCGACTTCTTCGCCGGAAATATCGCTCGATTGCTCGTGCGCGCGAAATTCCTGAAGACCGGCGTTGACGACCATCGCGAGATGCGACTTTTTATGCTTGTCGCTGATGTTGATGGCTTCTTCGATGCGATCATTCTTGAGCGCCTGCGCGACACGCGGCGCGAATTCACGCGATTGCTGTTTGGCTGCTTTGTAAGTCAAAAAGCGCTCGACCATGATCGCAATGGAGTACATGGACATGATGAGCAGAATAATCACCACCGTCAGTGCGACGCCGCCCAAATGCTTGAGCATTTCGGTGATGGAAAAAGTGTTGCCGGGATCGGTTGCGGCAGCGGCAGCCGGTGCGGCGGCATCCTGCCACAGGAAAACGAGAAAGCTCAAGGTCTTCATTCCGAGAAAGCTAGTTAGAATCGTCACGGTAAATCCCTCCAAAAGTTTTTCATTACATTAGATAGCATTCAACAGATTCCGCGCACATGCTTTCGCAGTGCCTTACTGTTTTACTGCAACGTGAAATTAAAGGTGATCGTGCCAGACACCTTAACCGCTTGCCCGGATAAAGTAGTCGGGGAGAAACGAGTTTGGTAAGCGCCCTGCACAGCCGCCTGTCGAAGCAGCGGAGGCCCGTTAAGGGCCGTTGCCGAAACAACCTTGCCTGATTCGTCCACGAGAATCTGAACGGACACGGTTCCCTGCTGGCGCGCTGCTTTCGCAATCGCCGGATAAGTAGGGTTCGGTTTGCTGATCGCCTTACCGTTCATCACGCCGCCTGAAACAACTGAGGGCGGCCTCGGCTTCGGCGTCGCCTTGGGTTCGGCTGGCGGCGGCGGCGGCGGATCATCCAAAACCTCTGTCTTGGTCGGGCCGGTACGCCCACCACCTGTGCCGACGCCGACGGGGCCTGACGGGCCTCCGGGAGCGACATCAGCATTGGAAGCGCCTCTCACCACCTGAACGCCTTTCGGAATCGGCGGCACATTGCTGGCTCTGGTTTCAATTTTTTTAGGAACTTCCGTCGGCTGGTCAACGCGTGCGATTAATTCGGTGCGCGTTGCCACTTGACGGTCATCCGTCTTTTGCGGCTTTGGCTGGTCTTTCGGCTGTTCCTGCTGCACTTGCGGCGGAATCGGAACGGGCGCGACGAGCGTCGTCAACTCGAGATTTTCATTCGAGAGTTGCGCATCGTATAAATAAACGCTGCCGATTGCGGCGATTAAAAGCAGCAAAGCGTAAACCGCCATAGTGCCGAGAAAAAACGATCCCTTGCGCGTTAAATCGCCTTTATGTGAACTGGACTCGACCAGATTGTCGAACATATTTATGTCCTCCCTCGCCCGGTGCCAAATGGATCAGGGTGCGAAACCTAAAATTCGATGATGGCTGTCAAATTATAATGGAGCACGCGCCCGCATTTATTTCTTGTAGAGCAAAAAGTTGGTAAGGCAGGATAGCAGCGGCACTGGTCGAACGCTTCTGAAACGAGCGTTCGAGTTAAAACCCACAAACCCGCTGTAAAAGATGATTCACGATACCGGCCATACCAGACTGCACAGATAATACAACGCGAACCCAGACCTTTTGCGAGCAATGCGAAAAGGCACATGCGTTAAAAGCTATTCAGTTGGCCAGCAACGGGCGCAGTCTAAGACGCAATGCGTGATTAAGTCAAGCGAAAAAAGTATTCACTTCAAAATCAAGAGCGAGCCGCACCCTGCGGTTCATTAACAACGCCGCCCGCTCGCGCCTGCCGCGTCCTTGACGCAACGCGCTCCGTGCCTCTCTTGTTCATCGCGGAAGGCGGCAACATGCGCGCTTTATTCGTGTCGAGGCGTTGCTGCCACCAGACCATAATCGGGCTGGCAATCGCGATGGAAGAATACGTGCCGAAGATGATGCCGATAAGAAGCGCCAGCGAAAATCCGCGCAGCACTTCGCCGCCGAACAACACGAGTGCGACCACCGAGAGAAGCACGAGGCCGGAGGTAATAATCGTGCGCGACAAAGTTTGGTTGATCGAATCGTTGGTGATTTTGTAAAGCGAGTCGCGGCGATGCAGGCGCAGATTCTCGCGTATGCGGTCGAAGGTCACGATGGTGTCGTTGACTGAAAAACCGACGAGCGTCAAGAGCGCGGCGATCACCGTCAAACTAATTTCCCATTGCATAATGGAAAAGATACCGAGCGTCACCAGCACATCGTGAAACACGGCGATGACCGCCGCCGCGCCGTATGTCCACTCGAAGCGAAACGCGATGAAGGCGAGAATGCCGACGAGCGCCAGCAACGTCACGGCGATGGCCTGATTGCGCAACTGTCGTCCGGCAACAGGGCCGACCGCTTCCGTGCGTTCGATTTTGTAGGCGGCCTGCACGTCAGCGTTCAAATCGCCTTTCGCTTCCGCACCGAAAGAATCGAGCGCCTGCTTGACTTTCACGCGTCCCGGATCGACCTGCGCCTGCGCCTCTCCTGCGGCATTCGCGTCGGCAGGCGCGGTTTGCTGCGGCAAACGAATCAGCGTTTCGTCCGCTTTGCTGAGCACAGGCTGCACCACAGCGTCTTTGACTCCGGTCTTCGCCAGCGCCGTGCTGATAGCTTCCGCCGACGGTCGCTGTTTGAAGCGCGCCGTTACTTCCGTGCCGCCCTTGAAATCCACGCCGAGATTAAACGGCTCATGTCCGGTCGCTTGACGGATGACCGCCGAAGCTAAACCGGCGAGCATCAACAACAGCGAGATGGTGATAAAAATGCGGCGATTTGCCAGCCAGTCAATGTTAACGTCTTTGAAAAATTGAACCATAATGAATAAGTGGTCGGTGGTCAGTGGTCGGTGGTCAGTGATCGGTGGTCAGTTCTCGTCGCTTGCTTTCCAACTGAAAACTGCCCACTGACTACTGCCAACTATTAAATACTAAGCGATTCGATGCGCTGGCCTTTGCGATTTAAGTGCCAGATAAAGATTGTGCGCGACACATAAACGGCGCTGAACAAATTGACCAGCAGGCCGAGGATAAGCGTAACGGCGAAGCCGCGAATCGGGCCTGTGCCGAAAACGAAAAGAAAGAGCGATGAAACGATTGTCGTCACGTGCGTGTCGATGATCGTCACGAACGCGCGGCTGAAGCCTTGATCGACTGCCGACGGAATCGTTTTTCCTGTGCGCAGTTCCTCGCGTATGCGCTCGAAGATCAGCACGTTCGAGTCAACCGCCATGCCAATGGTCAGGATAAGTCCGGCGATGCCCGGCAGTGTCAGCGTCGCGCCGAAGATGACGAGTCCGGCCATTGTCAGAATCATATTCAAGAGCAGAGCGATGACGGCATTGACGCCCGATCCGCGATAGTAAAAGAGCATAAAGGCGACGACGAGCGCGAGGCCGAGGAGCGCCGAAAGAATACCGGAACGAATCGAATCCGCGCCGAGACTAGGCCCCACCGTGCGCTCTTCCTGATATTCGATCTGCGCGGGCAGCGCGCCCGAACGCAGGGTTAAAGCTAAATCCTCCGCGCTTTTTTGCGTGAAGCGTCCGCTGATCTCGCCCGAATCCGTAATCTGCGATTTGATAAAGGCGATGGACTTCACTTCGTTGTTCAAAACGACGCCCATGTACTCATTAACGTTCGCACCAGTCCACGCGCCGAACTTTTCCGCGCCCGTCGGCTTCAATTGAAATGCGATCTGGTAATCGTTCGCTCCGCCGCCCGCGCGTCCATTGACAGCCTGTGCGCTTCGCAGATCACTGCCGCCTACAATCGCCGGTTGTTCGACGACGACCCAGCGCTTCGGCTTGTTCTTGTCTTGATCCGGCGTGCTGTTGTCGGCATCGGCGGCGGTTGGCTCGTCGCGGTCTGCGTAAGGCAGCGTGATGCGGTTCGGGCTATTGCCTGCGGCGGTTTTTGCTTCTTCCTCGGTTGCATAAGTTTGCGCAGACGCCGGACTCGGCGGGCTGACAACGTGGACGAGGTCTAAGCGCGACGGGGTGACAAGCGATTTCTTGACGCGCTCAGGGTCTTGGATGCCGGGCATCTGCAACAGAATCTGGTGATCGTTCGGATTGCCGTGCGTCTGTAAGGTTGGCTCCGTCACGCCGAACGCGTTGATGCGGCTCTCTATGATCTTCATGTCCTGATCGACGGCTTGTTGGGCGAGCAAGCGCTGGGCGGCAGCCGTCAAAGTCCACGTGATCGTGTTACCCGAAGTCGAAGCAGTCCAATCGCGCAGATCAATTTTCTTTTGCACTGCGTCGCGCAATTCATCCATCTTCGTGCCGTCATTCGCTTCGAGCACGACGCGGTAAGCATTATTGGAAATGTCGGAGTGCGCGGTTTTGACATTGATGCCAGCGGCTTTGGCGGCATCACTCGCGGCAACCGCATTATTGTCTGCGATGGTCTTCAGATATTCTTCGGTCTTGACGCGCATCACGAGATGCGAGCCGCCTTTGAGGTCTAGGCCGAGATGAATATTGTTGGCGAGCGTGTCTTTGAAGCCGCCGCGAAAATAGTTACGCGCGGCTTCACTCGTGCGCGGCCCGATGACAACGTAGAGGCCGAGAATCGTCACGATGGCGATGATAATGAAGCGTTGCAGCAGATTCGTTTTCTTCATAACAGAATAATCGAAGTTTTATATCGAGAAACTTTTCAAGCATTGCAGCGCACGTTATTCCCGCTGCTTATTCAAGCCGCAATTCCCTTGTCCGCGCTACTGTTTTGCTTCTTCGGCCTGAAGTCCTGCGACGGACGCGCGCGTGATTTCGACAATGGATTTGTCGGCGCTGCGGATTAAGAGACTCGTCTCGCGCACGCTCGTTACCGTGCCGATGATGCCGCCTGTGGTCACGATGCGATCACCCGCTTTTAATTGCGCGGCCATTTCCTGCAATTCGCGTTGACGCTTTTTCTGCGGCGCGAGAATCAGAAAATAAAAAACGGCGACGATCATCAGCGGCAGCAATAAACCGCTGAACTGTCCAAAGCCGCCTTGTAAGAGTAAGAAAGGAATTGCCATGTAATTTGAAGTTGGAAACAGAAGATCGAAATGCGTCCGGTTATATCATTTGCGAGCCGGATGTTCGGCACTTTCGTATTTCATAAAGCAGTCGCGCGTTTCATATATCAATCAAACGCGCTGCTAAATTTTCGCAAATCTTTCGCGCAAGCTACTCGACGCCGGACTTGATCTGCTCAAGAAACTCCGCACGAAACCGCAGGAAATTGCCAGACCGGATAGCTTGCCTCACGCGCCGCATCGTGTCAAGGAAGAAGAAGAGATTGTGATGCGTCAACAAAACCGCCGCCAGCATCTCTCCCGTGACATACAAATGGCGCAAAAAGGCGCGCGTATGGCGGCGGCATACACTGCATTCACAATGCTCGTCGAGCGGCCTCATGTCGCGCGTCCAGCGCGCATTCTTAATCGTCAAACGCCCGCGCGAAGTCCACGCCAATCCTGTTCGCCCGCTTCTCGTCGGCAGCACGCAATCAAACATGTCTATGCCGCGCGCGACTCCCTCCAGCAAATCTTCCGGCGTGCCGACGCCCATCAAATAACGCGGGCGATCCGACGGCAGCAGCGGCGCGAGATGTTCCAACGTGTCGTACATCACACGCTTTTCTTCGCCGACGCTCAACCCGCCAATCGCGTAGCCGTCAAAACCAATTTCGACGGTGCGCGCAAGGCTTTCCCGACGCAGATCAAAGTAAGTCGCACCCTGCACAATGCCGAACAAAGCTTGCTGAACACTCAATTCATCTCTCGATTCCTCGCTCGACTCACCGCCGCCATCATGCGCTGTCAAAGAAGCGTGAGCCGCAACGCGTCCCGCATCCATTTCGTCGCCCTGCAATTCATCGAAACGAACGCGCGAACGCACTGCCCAACGCGCCGTGAGTTCGAGGCTACGCCGCGCTTCATCGTGCGTCGCCTTGCCCGGCGCGCATTCATCAAAGACCATCACGATCTCCGAGCCGAGCGCCGCCTGAATCTCCATCGAAACTTCCGGCGACATAAAATGCGCGCTTCCATCAACGTGCGAACGAAACTCGACGCCGTCTTCCGCGATGCGCCTGAGCGCGCCCAAGCTCCACACTTGAAAGCCGCCCGAATCGGTCAGCAAAGCGTGCGGCCAACTTATAAATCTATGCAGCCCGCCGCACGCGCGAATCGTTTCCGCGCCCGGACGAAGCATCAAGTGATACGTGTTGCCAAGAATAATTCGCGCGTCGAGTTCCGCCGCTTCGAGTTCGTCGAAGCGCGTGCCCTTGACCGTGCCGAGCGTGCCGACGGGCATAAAGACGGGTGTTTCGATTGTTGAGCGGCGCGTCTGCAAAATCCCTGCGCGCGCTTCCTGTTCCTGCGCCAGCACTTGCCAGCGAATCGGCTGTTTGCTCATTGGAAGTTGAAAGTAAGATTGAAAGGATTGAACTACTTTTGATCCGGCGTGTTGATAAAGGGCATCAACTCTTGTCGAGGCTCAAGGTCATGGCTGACAATCGGCAGGCGCACAATAAAGGTTGCGCCACACCCGTCGCTTCTGGCTTCGACTTCGCCGCCATGCGCTTCCGTTAACTCTTTGACGAGCGCGAGGCCGATTCCCAGCCCGCCATAGCGTCTCGTCGAAGAACCGTCGGCCTGCCGGAAACGATCCCAGACGTAAGGCAGAAATTCCTGCGTGATGCCTTCGCCCGTGTCTTCGATTTCAACGACGATCCAACTCGGCAAACGATCAACGCTCTTTTCTTCGCGAAAGACTTTTGCGGCGTCGAGCAGGCGCGAGCGCACCGTGATGGAACCTTCTTCGGGCGTGAACTTAATGGCGTTGGTCAACAAGTTCCAGAAAATCTGCTGCATACGATGCGCGTCCACGTAAGCGGCGGGCAGATTCCGGTCAAGCTCCAGGTTGATTTTTTGGCGGCGCGCGATGGCCGCCTGACGCACCACCTGCACGGCTTCCAGCACGGCGATGTTGACATCGAAGGATGTGCATTCGAGACGCAGCCCGCGTCTTTGTATGCGCGACAAATCGAGCAAGTCGCTGATTAACTGCGTCAGCGAATCGCCGGAGCTTCGTATGACGTTGACGCCGTCGGTAAACTCTTCGTCCGTGTTGTAGAGTTCGTGCTCGGAAAGGAGTTCCGCCCAGCCTTTGATGGCGGTTAAAGGCGTGCGCAGTTCGTGCGAAAGCGTCGCGAGAAATTCGTCCTTGAGCCGGTTGGCCTCGCGCAGTTCGGAGATCAAGCGCGCGTTCTCGAGCGTTGAGCCGACTTGTGTCGCAACCGCCGTTAAAAGGTCTATGTCGTCTTCGCCCCACTGCCGCGCGCGCCGCGTTTGATGCGCGATGAGCGCTCCCGTGACGCGTCCCTGATGCATGATCGGCACGGCGGCGAGGCTTTTCACCGCTGTTTTTTCAATTAAATCTTCGACGCCCTGCGCGATTTCGTGCGTGGCAATGTCGGCGGCAACGAGCGGCTGGCGATGATCCTTGATCCATTGCGGCACGGGCGAGCGCTCGCGCACGTCCGTATCGTCGCTGATCGGCGCAACGCCCTGCCTGCACCACTCGCCGCGAAAATCTATCCAGTGGCTTTGCGCGAACATGACGGCGAGGCAGCGATCCAGATCGAGGACTTCGCCGACGCGCCCGACAACAATCTCAACCGCGCGTTTTGAATCATTGGCCTGCTGCAAGGAAATAAGCAAACGATTAACGACTGCCTCGCGCTCGGCCTGCGCTTGAATCGTGCTGAAGAGGCGCGTGTTGGCGATGGTCTCGGCAGCCTGCGCCGCGAAAATTTCCAGTAGTTGCGCGTCGCGCCAGCGAAACCCGCCCGGACGATTGGCGACATAGATAAAGCCTATTACTTCGCGCTTAATTCGCATCGGCACCCTCAAGGCGCTACGCACCTCGTAGCGCTCGATGAAGTCTTGATTGAAGCGCGCATCCTGTGCCGGATCGTTTGAAAAGAAAGGCTCGCCCAGTTTGTAAGGGTTAGAGCTTGCGCCTTCAGGGCTGAGAAAGAAACTGAAATCGCGTATCGCTTCGGGCGCAGTGTTGAAGCCGGGAGCTTCGGCGCGCACTGCGTTGCGGCGGCGATCATAAGTTGCGATCAGGCAGCTTTCGCCGCCGACGAGTTCGGCGATGGCGCGCGTCAGTCGCCCGTAGAGTTCCGAAGTATCCGTCAGCGTCGAAAAAGCGCGCGAGATTTGGTAGAGACCTTCGAGTTCGGCGTTGCGGCGGCGGCTCGCTTCATAAAGCCGCGAGTTGGTCAACGCAACGGAAACTTCGCGCGCCACAGTGCCGAGCAGAAGCGCGTCGTCCGCCGTCCACGCGCGCGCGCTTGAGCAATCGTGAAGGCCTATTAAGCCTCTGCGCACGCCGCTCGTCGTGACGGGCGCGACCAGCAGAGCGCGCACGCCGAGCCGTTCGTACAACTCGATCAATTCATCTTTGTCGGTGCGGAGTTCCGCAATATCGTTGACGGCAACGGGCGCGTCTCCGACGAGCACCTGCTGCGCAAAAGCGCTTGCACGCAGCGGCTGGCTATGGCCGCGCAGGGAGGCCACGTCGCGCCGCGCCAGATATTCATAATTAACGAGCGCGTAGTCGTCTTCGTTTTCGACGAGCGTGATGTGGCAGCAATCCGCCGCGAGCGCGCGCCCGAGCGCATCGACAGTTTCCTGCAACACGGACGCGGGATCGAGCGAGCTGGCGAGTTGGCGTCCGATGCGTCCGGCCAATTCTTCGCGTCGCGCGGCGGCTTCCATTTCCTGCGAACGCCGTTCGGATTGTTGAAGCAGCAAAACCTTTTCGATGGCGAGCGCAAACGGCGCGGCGAGGCGTTCGAGCGCGAGCAGATGTTTGCGTCCGTAAGCGTCCGGCGTGCGGCTCGTCAGATTGAGGCTACCGAGCGCGCCGCGCGTTGAAAAAAGCGGGCAGCACACAGTCGAGTGAAAAGATTCGCGCTGCAAATCCGCATAGATGTTGAAACGCTTTTCTTCATTGAGTTCGGGAATCACGATCATGCGTTGTTCGCGCAGGGCGAATTCCGTCACAGAGCCGCGCATCGCGCCCATCGCGCCGACGTTGAGCGATCCGGCGTGCGTCCCCGACATCGCAAAGACGCGCAACGATTCACCGTCTTCTTCGCGCACGGCAATTGACGCGCGATCAAAAGGAATCAGCGCGCCCATTTGCTTGCTCGCCAACTCGAAGACTTCGCCAATCGTATGACTGCTGTTGACGGCGGCGACAATGCGATTGACGACTTCCAGTTGCTCTGTCGCCTCACGCAAATAATCGAAGAGCGCGTCCATCTCCGCGCTCGTCACGACCCCTACGCCGCTGCCCTGCTCCGGCAACGCTCCGTTTCGATTTTCCAGACGCCGCACAAGGCACAGCGTCGCGGGCTTGTTCTCCCAATGACAAGGGTTGCGCTCGACGCGCACGCGCAAGGCGTGTTCGCCGTTAACGAGCAGCGTCGCGGGCGCGTCGCTCTCAACGCCAGCAATCGTGTCTTCTTCAAAAGTTAAAAACTGCGCGGCATCCATCCCGCAAAGCTGCGTACACGAACGCACAACGAGCGCGGCGAACGCTTCATTGCACGCCAAAACGCGTGCCTCGCTCGCGTCCAGCACAATGGCCGGGTCAGAGATGCGCCGGAACAGCGCTGCGAAATCCGTGTCGGGAATTTGCATAAAATGAAATGTCTGAAGAATGAGATGTCAGATGTTAGATACCGGATGTTGGTTAGAAATCTGAAACTAACATCCAGCATCTACTTTCTACTTTCTGCTTTTGCCTTTGCGCCGTTCGATGAGGCGCAACGGCGTGGCGAAGAAATCGAATTCTGCGCGCAGTTGATTGTACAAATAGCGTTCATAAGAAAAATGCAGTTCGCCTTTGCCGCCCGATGTGAAGACGACGAACTTCGGCGGGCGCACGCCGACCTGCGTCATATATTGTATGTGAAGGCGCGAGAAACCGCCTTTGACCGGAGCGGGCGCGTTGCCGCCGCGCGGCTGCGAAACGGCGTCCTCGAAAAACTGGTTTAGCTGCGCGGTTGGAATACGCCGGTTGCGCGCTTCATTTGCCTGCACGACAAGCGGCAGAATGCGTTCGACGCGCTGCCCGCTCAAAGCGGACATCGTCACGACCGGTGCCCAATCGAGGAACTTCATTTTGTCGCGCAGAGTCCGCTCGAAGGCGAAGGGCGTCCCCGTTTCTTTATTTTCAATCGCGTCCCATTTGTTGACAAGCAAAATAATCGAACAGCCCGCATCGTGCGCGTAGCCCGCGATATGCGCATCGAGCGCCGTTACGCCTTCGACGGCATCAATGACGACGAGTGCAACGTCCGCCTGTTCGAGCGCGCGGCGAGCCATCAAGACGGAAAGCTTCTCCGTCATTTCTTCCGTCTTGCCTTTGCGACGAATGCCCGCCGTGTCGATGATACGAAAAGTGTGCGATGAAGTTTCCAGCAGACTATCGACGGCGTCGCGCGTCGTGCCTGCCACCGGCGACACGATCACGCGTTCTTCGCCAAGCAGTTTATTAAGCAGAGATGATTTGCCGACGTTCGGGCGTCCGACAATCGCAAGGCGTATCTCCCTCGATTTGACAGCGACGGCGTCCGAGTCCTCTTCCGCCGCTTCGTCAAATCCTTCGACCAGCGATTCCAGCAAATCGCCGATGCCGTCTCCGTGTTCCGCCGAAACGGGAACGACCTCTGCGAAGCCGAAGCGATGAAATTCGCCTGCGTCGGCTTCGAGCCGTCCGGCGTCCGCTTTGTTCGCCGCGACTAACACGCGCTTGCCTGTCGCGCGCAAAAGCCTTGCCAATTCTTCATCGAGCGGAGTAATGCCGCGCCGCACGTCCACCACCCATACGAGCGCAATCGCATCGCTGATCGCTGCTTCCGCCTGCTTCAAAATGTTGGCGGGAATAATCGCGTCGTCGTCCGGCACGATGCCGCCCGTATCGACAATTGAAAAACGGCGTCCGTACCATTCAGCTTCGCCGTAGATGCGGTCGCGCGTAATGCCCGGCTCGTTGCCGACGATGGAGCGGCGCGTTCCCGTCAAACGATTAAAGAGCGTGGATTTTCCGACGTTCGGACGCCCGACGATAGCAACGAGCGGCAACGAAACAACAGCGCGCGGTTCAGCATTCGCTCCATTGCCCACGTCTGTTTTTTCTTCGGTTGTCGCGTCGCGCGAAGTTTCCTGCATAGTCGTATCGGATTCCGGCAGAGTCGTAATAGTAGATTTCATAGAAGATTATATGTGTCTAAAAATTCAGTGAGCGAGGCAGCGAGGCGTGTATAAAGACCAACGCTAAAAATAAGTGCATGTGAAGTGTAACGCGCCATGCGAATCGCCCGCAAGCGGCTTTCCTATGTAACCCAAGATGCTAGTTGTCAATTTTTGATTTCAATGAGTTGCCACTAGCTTTAGCTAGTGGGGAAGATTTCTTAAATTTGTCCGGCTTTAGCCGAACTCCTTCGGCTAAAGCCGATTCTCTAGCTAACCGTGATCCACTAGCTGAAGCTAGTGGCAATTGATAACTAGCCACTTGGGTTATGCATGTGAACTGGCGGCGGGCAAACTCTCCACATACGACCTTTTGTTTTAACCACTGTTCGCTTAGACTTCATAGCCGACTGTCCATCACAATAGCAGCCGGGTTCCAGACACTCATTGAAGCATTGATATTGCGGGAAACCTCATCCTTATGCACTGGCCTAACTTTGATCCGCGCAGATGGCGACACTCCGCAGCAGATGAGACTTCATCGAACGATCCGCCGCACAACGCTGAAACACACCTTGAAACAAAAGCCACGCCGACACTGGCTCCGCATCTCGCGCTCGGCAGGCGCGGCGAAGAACTAGCGGCGGCTTATCTCGAACAGCACGGCTACATCTTAACCGCCGCCAACGTCATGTTGCCCGTCGGACGCTCGCTACGCGGCCAATTGATTTACGCGGAAATTGACATCGTCGCATACGAAGCCGGGACGCTTTGTTTCGTCGAAGTAAAAACGCGTGCTTCGGATTGGTACGCCGCGCCGGAAACAAACGTGGACTTGCGCAAGCAACGCCAGATTTCCCGTGCCGCGCGAGTTTACCGCCGCACCTTCGGCCTACTCAAAGACCGCCACCGCTACGACGTGATGAGCGTCATTCTACCGCACGCCAGCGCCGACGACGCGGTTACCACGCCGAACCCGCGCATGAAGCTACTACGCAATTTTTGGACGGACGAAAAGTTTCGCAAACGGCGCTGGACAAGCGCGGGCTATGATGACTATAGCGGTTTTCATTTGAGTGTAACCTCATAACCGCAATGCCGAAACCAATTCACACAATCGCTTGCCGTGATTGTTTCGAGCGCCGCGGCGATTGCCTTTTCCAATTCGGCTTGGGTTCGC
>JAABUM010001529.1_pt1 | contig 34500 bp, 30 predicted proteins | sample 5559161 | NCBI WGS metagenome assembly JAABUM01 (sample SAMN10711868, study PRJNA513369) | rock metagenome | isolation source: Antarctica rocks | place: Antarctica: Victoria Land, Siegfried Peak nord
GAGCCGGTCCTCGGCCCGGTCATATGACCGGATCGGAGCCTCTCTCTTATAGTGCCACCAGGTGACTCCGACGGCGAACAGACCACCGAACAGGCCTTCACCATTGTTACGAAGCGAGTGCCTCAGGGCTCGCGTAATATTTAGGTGGGTGGTCTTCGGGCGTGTCGTGGGGCGCAGGGTGTAGCTCCAGTTGCTATGGAACTCGTGGCGGTGTGGTTGGCTGGAGTCGAGTTCTTTGATCTGACGGCCGCTGATCTGTGCCCTGATCAGCAACAACCCGGGCGGCCAGCAGATCGTCATCCACATCAGGCAGCGAACTACCACAGTTCTACCGAACACAAACGGTCATACCTACGTAGTTGCAAGGTGAGCCCTCAGGTCCCTATCGGGGACCAATTGGTGCCAGGCGTGGGTTATCGGCGCGTAGGTCTCCAGGAGCAGGTAGTACAGACCCACCAGGACCAGCTGGCCGACGGCAGCAGCGATGACCGCGACCGCGACGAGCTCCAGCCGTTCGGGGAAGGTCAGCTTCGGGATTTCTTCTTCGAGAGTATCGGTCACCCTTGAGTCGTCCCCCGCTGTCATCGCAGTTGTATCAGCAATCGCCTGGATATTTGGTCAACCGCTCGACTGTAGTCCGCTCCGATCAAAGCGGCCTCAAACCGCTTACGGTGCTCGATTCAGTCGTCGGACAGAGCGCACTTGGATCACCTCCCCGCTGCTGACTGCACGATCACCGTGTGCGCAGGCCTCGAAGAATGACCGTGATGGCCTTCTTCGACCGGGCCTCCCACTCGGCCGGCGGCACCCGTGACAGCGCTCCGAGCAGCAGGATCACGTCGGTTGCGTCGACGGCGCAACAGAGCGGCTGACACTCACCACCGACGGGGCGGCGAAATTCGATTTTCCGGTTTCCCTGGGAAAGGCCTCGACACCCACTTTCACCGGCACAAAGGTGCTGATGGAACGCGACAAGGTCAAGCGCATGGTCGGCACCACTCCCGGCGACGAGTACGACCTGCAGGTTCCGTGGTCGGTCCGGTTGACGAACTCCGGTGAGTTCATCCACGCGGCGAGTTGGAACGGCGGGAACATCGGCCAGCGGAGCACCTCGAACGGATGCACGAACCTGAAGGTCGACGCCGCCCAGCAGTACTTCAACTTCGCGAAGATCGGTGACGTCGCGGTCTACGTCAATACCGGTGGGGCCCCCATGCCGGTCTGGGACAGTTACGGCGAGTGGAACCTCCCCTGGACGCAGTGGAAGAGCGGCGGGTCAGTTCCCACCAGCTGACCATCTCAGGACGGACACCCGCGGCCCGCCCCGGTGGTCTTTTCCGACCTGTCGACCCTGTTGTTGCCCTTGACCACGTTGACCGGGGTGGCGATGCTGTACGAGCAGAACTTAATGGACACTCCCTATCGGGTACCCCAGCCGCTGCGGTCCTGGCTCACTGTGGCCGGTGCCCAGCCGGGCACGACCATTGTCCAAGGTCCCTCGACCACCCATCGGGCCAGTGGTTTCGACCGGTGGCATGACGATCCGGACATCGTCGAATACACCCTGGATTCCCCTGGCACCTGGTCGTTGCTCGAGCCCGGGTCTGATGGTCTGGATGTTTTAGCTTAAGAAGTTCGGTGCAGCGCGCCGACCTATGGTCGGCACTCGCGTACTTGTTCCGCGGGCAGGCCCAAGGGGCCAGGGAGCGTGCTGTGGCGCGCGCACTGGGACGGCCCGATAGGTCGAGCACGCTGGCGGCCCTCGCGTGCCAGACGAGGCGATTCAGCGATGTGCCTCGGTGTGTCCGACGGCAGCCAGGGCACGCGTGCGAGGCACAGGGTCGGAACCGTTGTTGGCGGTAGCTCGCGGGAACGGAGAGCGCATCGCAGGCCTGGTTCGAGTCAGGCTGCAGTTCTGGGGGCAACCGCGGGTTTAATTGACTTCGCATCTGCGATGTCACGGACCCACTTCGGGGTGGTTTGACCTTCGATCCGGTCCAAGGTCACCAGCAGCTTCGCAGCACCGATCTCGCGGCCAGTGACCGCCCGAGTCGATTCAGTAGTGCTCATGTCAGCTCCTCACGAAGATCCGTCGGGTTCGTCTCGTTCATTATCCGCCTCGTCGGGCGGTGGGTCCAGTGGTTGCAGAACCGCTCGCCCCGCTGCCCGCGCTAGCTCCCGATCTTCTGAACTGGCCAGTTCTGACTGCACCAGCGTAGCTAGCAACGAAAAGCCGACCTGGGCCTCCGCCTGATTTTCGCTGCCGGCCGCGGTGAGCGCATAGGTGAGGCGCTTCCAGAACTCTTCCCGGCGGGCCGCGGTCTCGCGCTGCAAGGTGGCATTCGCCGTCTCTTGAGCGTTGCGGGTGCCGACCCGGAAGGCCACCGCGATGGTCGCTACACCGACGACGAGCTGCACCACCACTGCCCACCAAACCATGCCGCGAATGTACCGGCCGAGCCGTCACCGCCAGAGTCACCGCAGTGCGCGACCGGCGCCGGATGCACAGCTCGGTCCGCCACTGTCGCTGTCCGACCAGCGCGTGGAACCAGACGCCTCCCACCAAAAGGATGTCCCCGCTGGTCGGCAATCGCCGGCAGAGGCAACGGTTGCTGATCACCGCCTCCGCCGCGAACCTACCGTGACCGCGCAGCGCCCGCCGGTCACCCCCCGCTATGAACGATTCCACCGCGGCAACGACGAGCGTCATCTGACCTGCGGTGGTGTCGCGCGCGTCACCGCCTCACCTGCGCGGTTCCCCTCTTACCGGCCGGACTGCGCCGTTGGAATCACTGGTGACCGGCGATCGACGTTCGAAGGCGTCGGTCAGTGCCTCTATCCCGCGTGTCGGCGTCTACGTTTAGGCGACGCCGACAGCTCCCGGACAGGGATCAACATGGTGGACACTGCTGAGCAGCGAAGGATTGCGCGAGCGCAGTGCCGCGAGTTCCTCAACGGCGACGGGCTGGTGCCGCCCAGAAGAGAAAATCCTGGACGCAACTTCTTGCTGCCACTTGACAGAGGTGGCCTCCATATCAGATGGCCGAACGGTATGCAGCCGAGTTGACGGCACAGTAGGTCGAGGTAAGCGGGGCGCCACGGGGCTCGTCGTTGACCGACCTCCCGACGGTGTGGTGGCGCCGCCCGGGCTCTTGGTGGTCGCAAAACAGCGCTGAATACCGTCTTCATCTGTAACGGCGCCGTAACTCGATTTAACCCTATTGACTCGCCGGATTGTATACCGTTTGATTTATCAGACCGACAGTGCCTTTGTCGATAGCAGAGCGAGGCGGAGGCATGGCAGAGCAGTCGCGCGGAACGGATACCGGGGCGGACAGCCCACTGCTCGGCGCGGGCAGCCCACTCGACGGGCGGCAGCAGGCCGTCGTCGCCCGGGTGACCGCAGCGGAGCGTGCCGGCATCCTCGCGCTGCCAACCGACGACCCTCGAGACCCCCTGCGCCGCCGACGGGTGGCGGCCACGCAAGGGGAGATGTTCGGCCAGCCTGCAGCGCTGCTGGCGACGGTAGCCGACAATGCGTTGGCGATCCGTCAGCTCGCCCAGGATTTGGCCGCAGCGACAATCGACCGGGTGTTCCTGGTGGGCGCCGGGGATTCGCTGGCGGTGATGCTGGGCGCCCGCCGGGCGCTGGAGCTGGCGCTGCTGGTGCCATGCGAACCGGTGCAGAGCCTGGAATTCGCCTACTACCAGCAGCATCTGGTGACGACCCGGTCCGTCGTCATCGCGCTGTCGAGTTCGGGAGAGACCACCCGGACCGTCGAAGCCGCGCTTGTCGCGGAGCATGCCGGTGCGCGGACTGTCGCCATCACCAACACCCCTGGTTCGACGCTGGCCGCGGAGTGCCGGAACACCCTGCTGGTTCGGGCGACCCGGGTCGGCTGGCCCACCCAGTCCTCCACGTCGGCGCTGGGACTGCTGCTGCACCTGGCGCAGCAGATCAGCACGGCGAACCGGCGCAGCACGCCCGGCCGGAGCGAGGCAGACCTCGCCGTGCTGCCGGAGCTGATGGCACAGGTGCTCGCCGACTGCGACGCCCCCATCGCCGCTATCGCCGCCGCGGAGTCGCGCCGCAGCATGTACCTGTTCAGCGCCGGCGGCCCGACGTGGCCGGCGGCCATCGTCGGCGCCGCGAAGGTCAAGGAATGCACACCCGACCACGCGGTGGAGATCCAGGTCGAGGAGTACCACCACTACAACTCGCAGAAGGCCGCCGAACCGCTGTTCCTGCTGGCGCCGACCGGCCCGACGGTGCCCCGGTCCATCGACACCAGTCGCGACGCACACCGTTTTGGCGGCAGCGTGTACGTGGTGACGAGCCGGGACGAGCACCGGCTGGACGAGCACGCAGACCAGACCCTGTATCTGCCGCTGATCGATGAGTCGTTGGCGCCGATGCTGTACCTGCTGCCCGCCCAACTGGTGGGCTACCACCTGGGCATGGCCAAGTTCGCCGACGCCGACGCCGACGCCGGTGAGCTGCCCTGATGAGCGGCGCCGCGACGGCGAAAAGCCTCTACTGCATGGGCAATCTCACCATCGACCAGGCAGTGCACCAGGGTGTCGAGACCGACTGGGCGGTGGGTGGTGACGCGGCCTACGCCGCCCTCGCGGCCCGGCTGTTCACTGACGACGTGACCATGCTGGCACCGGTCGGGCCTGACTTGCCGCCGGGTCTGCTGGGCGAGCTGGCGGGTGCCGGTGTGCGGGTGGACGAGCTGCCTGGCCGGGACCTGCCCACCGTCCGCAACATCATCCACTACCGGGCCGACGGCACCCGCACGTGGGACCTGCAGTGCAGCGAGGCCGATTTCGACGTGATGTCGGTGCACCCCGAGGACGTCCCGAGTCGGGCGCTGCAGGCAGACGGCATCGTGCTGCTGGCGATGAGCGTGGCCGCGCAGCTCGCGCTGACGCCGTGGCTGCGCGCCCGGACCGAGGCCCAGCTGTACCTGGACGTGCAGGAGGACTACCTGGACGACCGCGAGGCGTTGCTGCAGATGATCTCCTGCAGCGACGTGTTCCTGCCCAGTGAGGTCGAGGCTACGGCGCTGACCGGCGAGAGCGACCTGGTTCGCGCCGCGCAGGCGTTCCGCGCCCTTGGCCCGCACACCGTCGTCATCACCCTTGCTGATCGCGGCGTGCTGCTGTCCACGGGAGGCATTGCGGCGCAGTACGTACCGGTGGACAGGGTTCAGGCCCTCGACAGCACCGGCGCCGGTGACGCCTTCGCCGGGGGCTTCGCCGCCGTGCACGTGAGCACCGGCGACGCCGTCGCGGCGGTCGACGCGGGCGCCCGCGCGGCCCGAGTCGCGATCGGCGCAACGGGAATCGCCGGTCTACTGGCCGCCGGGCGGCCGCACCGGAGTCAGCGATGACGGCCCGCATCGTCGTGCTCAACCCGAACCGCAGCAGCTCGATGACCAGCAACGTGGTGGCGGCAGCGTCCCGGGTCGCCCGTCCCGGGACCGTACTGGTCGGCCGCACCGCTGACGGCGGCCCGGACACGGTGGAAAGCAACGCCGACGAGGTGGCCGGCGCTGCGGCCGTGCTCGCCGAGGTCACCGCCGCCGAGCGCGAGAACCGTCGGCCGGACGGCTATGTCATCGCCTGCTTCGGCGACACCGGCTTGCCGGCGGCGAAGGAACGGGCGGCCGGCCCGGTAGTTGGCATGACCGAAGCCGCCCTGCTCACCGCAGTGTTGGTGGCGCAACGGTTCTGTGTGATCACCATGCCGCGGCGCACCCTGGCGATGTCCGACCGGGTGGTCCGTGAGCTCGGACTGGCGCACCGATGCCTGGTCCGCGCCGTCGACGAGGAGGTCGCCGCCGTGACGCAGGGGTCACTGCAACTGCTCGCGCAGTTCCGCACGGAGGCCCGGCGGGCTCTTGCCGAGGACGACTGCGAGGCCATCGTGCTCGGTTGCGCCGGGCTGGCCGATCTGGCCGCACCGCTGCAGGCGGAGTTGGGTGTCCCGGTGATCGACGGTGTTGCGGCTGCCGTCGGCATGGTGGAATCGCTGCTCGCCCAGGGCCTCACCACTTCCCGCGCCAACACCTACGGGGGCACCGGATGAGCGTGCTGTTCACCGATGTCCGTCTGTACGACCAAGCCGCGCCGGACGGCCTCAGCGGGGCGACCGACGTGCTGGTCGAGGGCGACCGGATCACGGCGGTGGGGCCGCGCGGAAGCGTCCGGCGCGAATGGGAGCCGGACAGCGTCGTAGCCGGCGGCGGACACCACGTGCTGCTGCCGGGTCTGGTGAATGGCCATTTCCACTCTCCGGCCAACCATCTCAAGGGGTCGCTGCCCAGCTTGCCGCTCGAGGAATTCATGCTTTACGAGTCGCCCGCCGACCCGTCGCTGAAGCCCTCACCGCGGGAGGCGTACCTGCGGACGATGCTCGCCGCGCTGGAGATGCTGCGCACTGGAGCCACTTCGGTGCAGGACGACGCCTTCCTGATGCCCTCTCCCGAGCCCGACATCATCGACGCGGTGATGTCGGCCTACGCCGATTGCGGCATCCGGGCGGCCGTCGCGCTGGACCAACCGGAGCTGCCCGAGATCGACAAGCTGCCATTCCTGGGCAGCGACGCCGGGCCGGCGCTGCGGGCTACGCTGGCGGATCCGCCGCCGATGGACCGGGCCGGCTTGCTGGATGCCTACCGTCATCTGATCGGCACCTGGCACGGCGCCTGCGACGGCAGACTGACGGCGGCGGTGTCCATCTCGGCGCCGCAGCGGGTCAGCGAACAGTATTTCGGCGATCTGGACGCGTTGTCGCGGGAACACCGCATACCGCTGTTCGCTCATATGTTGGAGACTAAGGTGCAGCGGGTGCTGGCCGCCGAGCAGCCGCGGTTCCGCGGCCGGTCGCTGGTCCGGTATACCGCGGATTTAGGTCTGCTGTCCGACCGGATGAACGTCATCCACGCTGTCTGGGTCGACGATGCCGACCTGGACCTGATCGCCGGGGCCGGGGCCGTCATCGCGCACAATCCGGTGAGCAACCTGCGGCTGGGTAGCGGTGTCATGCCCTTCCGGCGGGTCCGGGACCGCGGCATCGAGGTGTGCCTGGGCATCGACGAGGCGATCTGCGACGACTCCGCGAACCTCTGGGGCGTGGTCAAGATGGCCGGCCTGGTCCACAACATCGGCGGCCGTCCCAGCGACACGTGGCCCACCGCCACCGAAGTGCTCGACTGCGTCTGGTCGGGCGGCGCCGCCGCCATGCTGCGGCGCGGCGAACTGGGCCGGGTGGAGCCGGGGTACCTGGCCGATCTGATCCTGCTGGACCTGAACACCGCGGCGTTCACGCCCTTCAACGACCTCGCCGGCCAACTCGTCTACTGCGAGGACGGCAGCAGCGTGCGGCTCACCATGGTCGCCGGGACCGTGGTGGCGCTGGATGGACGGGTGCTGACCGTAGATGAGGACGAGCTGCTCGCCGAGGCGCGGGAGCTGTTTGCCGCCCGCCGTCCGCTGATCGCCGCGGCCCGGCGGGGGAGCGAGGCGGTGATCGGCGACTACCGCGCGATGGTGCGCCGCGCCGCCGCCACCGACGTCGGAATGAGCAGGTGGGTGGGATGACCGGCTTCGATCGGCCGGTGACCGTGCACGGCCGCTGGGACTTCCAGCCGCTGCCGGCCGGCCGGCCGGCCTGGCCCGGCGGGAAGAACCTCGCCGTGTACCTGGCGCTGGGCCTGGAAGACTACCGGTTCGGCGAGGGTCAGACCGAGGACCTGCTACCCGGTGTGCCGCAACCAGACCTGGTCAACGCGAGCTGGCGGGACTACGGCAACCGGGTCGGCGCCGGTCGCCTGCTCCGCCGCTTCGAGAGCATCGGCGTGCCGACGACGATCCTGCTGAACACCGCGCTCTACGACTCCGCCCCCGGCCTGCTCGCCGGGGCCCGGCAGCTCGGCGCGGAGATCGTCGGGCACGGCATCTCCAACTCCGACTCGCTGACCGGGTTGTACCCGGCGCAGGAGGCGAGCTACCTCAAGGCGGTCGCCGATCGGATCGCGGCGGAGGAGGGAGCGCCCCCGCTGGGTTGGTCCAGCCCATGGCTCACCCAGAACGCCGGCACCCCGGAGTCGTTGAGCGGCAACGGTTATCGCTACCTGCTGGACCTGCGGCTGGACGACTACCCGGTGTGGCTGGACACCGCCACCGGCCCGCTGTTGGCGATGCCCTACGCGCTGGAGCTCAACGACAGTTCGTCGATCGTCGGGCGCGGGGCGTCGGCCGCGGAGTTCGCCGACATGATCATCGACGAGTTCGAGGAGTTGCTGCTGGCCTCGCAGGAGGAGCCGCTGGTGATGAGCATCGTGGTGCACTCCTTCATCTCCGGCGCACCGTTCCGGTTGCGGCAGTTGACTCGGGCGCTGGAGCACATCGCCCGCCGCTCCGCGGACATCTGGCTGACCCAGCCCCGGCACATCTACGCCGCGACGCCGCCGCCGCGCACCGCAACGACGGGGGCACGGCCGTGACCGCCGCCGCACCCCCGGTCGCCGAAATCACCGACCTCACCGTCGAGCTGTCCCGCCGGGGCACCGCCGCCGCCGTGCTGCGCGGGGTGAACCTGAGCATCGACCAGGGCGAGATCGTGGCGCTGGTCGGCGAATCGGGGTCGGGCAAGAGCGTGCTGGCGCTGGCCATGATGGGTCTGCTGCCGGCCCGGTCCCGCCCGCAGGTGCAGGGGTCGATCCGGATCGCCGGGACGAACATGGTGCAGGCCAATCGGTCGGCACTGCGGGCGGTGCGGATCAACTCGCTCGGCATCATCTTTCAGGACCCGATGACCTCGCTCAACCCGACGATGCGGGTCGGCCGGCAGATCACCGAGGTGCACGGCGACGAGGCCGACGCGATCGCCTTGCTGGCGCAGGTCGGCGTCAGCGATCCGCAGGAGCGGGTGCGGGTGTTCCCGCACGAGCTGTCCGGTGGCCTGCGGCAGCGGGTGATGGCCGCGATCGCCGTCTCCGGCCGGCCGTCGCTGATCATCGCCGACGAGCCGACCACAGCGCTGGACGTCACCGTGCAGGCACAGCTGCTGGACATGCTGCGCGCACTGCGTGACGAGATAGGTTGCAGCGTCCTGTTCATCACTCACGACCTGGCGGTGGCGGCGCAGATCGCCGACCGCATCGCGGTGCTCTACGCGGGGCGGGTGGCCGAGATCGGGCCGGTGGCGGCAGTGCTGGCCCGGCCGGCGCATCCGTACACCGTCGGCCTGGTCAAGTCGCGACTGTCGCTGGCCACGCCGCGCGACGAGGTGCTGGCGACGATGCGCCCGGAACCGGCCGGCGTGGCCCTGGGACTGTCCGGCTGCCCCTACCACTCCCGCTGCCCACTGGTGTTCGACCGCTGCCGCACGGACGTCCCGGTGCTGGGCCCAGTGTCCGGCGACGCGCCGGGGGAACCGGGCACCGACCGTGGAGACCACCAACGGGCCTGCTGGCGGCCGGAACCGGACGTGCGCCGACTGGCGGCGAAGCACGAACCGCCGGTGCCGCGGCCGCCGGACCGCGCCGGTTCGCTGGCGGAGCCGGCCGTCGAGCTCAGCGACGTGCACGTCTCCTTCCGGCCCCGATCCGGCGCCCGCCGCGCCCGCGAGGTGGTTGCGCTGGGTGGGGTTTCGCTCACCGTGCAACCCGGCGAGGCGGTGTCCATCGTCGGCGAGAGCGGCTCGGGCAAGTCGACCCTGCTGCGGGTGGTGGCCGGCATCCTGACGCCCAACCGCGGCGGTGTTCGGGTCGAGGCCGGCGGCGCGCAGATGGTGTTCCAGGATGCCGGCTCGTCGCTGACGCCGTGGCTGACGGTGGGGGAGCTGCTGCGGGAACGGCTGCGCCCGCTGCACCTGGGCAGGGACCAGGCGAACGCCCGGGTCGAGGAGGCGCTGGTCGGAATGGGCCTGCCGACCGCGGTGGCGCGGATCCGGCCGCCCGAGCTGTCCGGCGGTCAGCGGCAACGCGTCGCGCTGGCCCGGGCGACCCTGATTCCGCCGGCGGTCCTGCTGTGCGACGAACCGACCAGCGCGCTGGACGCCTCGCTCGCCGCGACCGTGCTCAACCTGATCCGAACGCTGCGCGCCCAGCTCGGCATGACAGTGCTGTTCGTGACCCACGACCTCGCGGTGGCCCGGCTGATGGGCGACCGCATCGTGGTGATGACGCAGGGCAGCATCGTCGAGACCGGACCCGTCGCCCAGGTGATCGGCAGTCCGGCACACCCGTACACCCGAACGCTGCTGGCCGCCGTGCCCGAGCTCGCAGTCCCGCGATGACCGACACCGTCCTTGACCCGGTCGGCGTGCAGCGCCGGTTCGCGCTGGGCACCGGCGGTCTGGGCGCGCGGGTCGGCACCGGCGCCAACATGGCGCTGATCGGGCTGCTGGGGTTGGTGACACTGGTGGCGCTGTTCGCCCGGCTACTCGCCCCCTACGACCCGATCCAGCCGATCGGCGACCTCAACCTGCCGCCGGGCTCCGCGGGGCACCTGCTGGGCACCGACGCCATCGGCCGCGACCTGCTCAGCCGCACGCTGTGGGGCATCCAGACCAGTTGGTTCGCCGCGCTCGCGGTGGTCGCCTCCGGCCTGCTGATCGGCGGGCTGATCGGTGTGGTCGCCGGGGTCACCGGAGGAGTGGTGGACAACCTGCTGATGCGGTTCACCGACCTGTTCCTGGCGCTGCCAGGCACGCTGGTGGCCATCGCCGTCGCCGCCGCGCTGGGCGCGAACCTGACGAACACGCTGATCGGCATCGCGGTGGTGTGGTGGCCGTACTACGCCCGAATCGTCCGCGGCGAGGTGCGGTCGATCGCCGCCCGGCCGCACGTGGAGGCCGCCAGACTAGCCGGCACCGGCCGGGTGCGGCTAGTCACCCGGCACATCCTCCCCGGCGTGGTGCCCACGGCGATCGTCGCGGCCAGCCTGGACATCGGCAACGTGGTGCTGCTGCTGGCGGGTCTGTCGTTCATCGGCCTCGGTCAAGCGGAGCCGGCGCCCGAGCTCGGCGCGGACACCGCCCGCGCGCTGGACCAGCTGCTCAGTCAGTGGTGGGTACCGGTGATGCCCGGCATCGCGGTGCTGGTGCTGAGCCTGGTGGCCAACCTCGGCGGCGACGCCATCCGCACGCTGCTCGCGGCGAGACGGTAGGAGCGCCATGTCCCGTTTCCTGCTCCGCCGGCTGGGCGCCGCCGGCGTGCTGCTGCTGCTGCTCGTGGTGATCATCTTCGTGTTGGAGACGATCACCCCCGGCGACCCGGTCAAGGCCTACTTGGGCGTGAACGCCTCACCGGCCGACATCGCGGCGAAGCGCACCGAACTCGGCCTGGACGCCAGCCTACCGGTTCGGTTGTGGAAGTTTCTGATCAACCTGGCCCACGGCGACCTGGGCATCTCGTTCCGCACCCACCGGGCGGTGACCGCCGATCTGCGCGACCTCCTGCCAGCGACCGCGGAACTTGTCGCCGTCGCGTTCGTCCTTGCCATCCTGCTGGCCGTGCTGTTCGCGCTGTCCGCCGGGCTGCGGTGGCCCGGCACCGGTGCGGTTCGCGGTGTGCTGCTGCTAGCCGCGACCGCACCGCCGTTCCTGTTGGCGCTGGGCGGCATCGTGCTGTTCTACGCCCAGCTCGGCTGGCTGCCGGCGTCCGGGCAGGGTGCTGACACCAGTGCGCCGACCGGAGTCCTGCTGCTGGACAGCCTGGTTCACGGCGACTTCGCCGAGTTCGGCGCGGCCGTACAACATCTGGTGCTGCCGGCGCTGGTCCTGGCCATCGCCCCCGCGGTGGCGATCGGCCGGGTGTTGCGCTCCAGCCTCCAGGTCACGCTGACCGCAGACCACGTCCGCACCGCCCGGGCCAAGGGCGTCGGCGAACTCCCGGTGCTGACCCGCCACGTGGCGCGCAACGCGATCGGCCCGGGGCTGTCGATGGGCGGTCTGCAGCTGGGATTCATGTTCGCCGGAACCGTGGTGGTCGAACAAATCTTCTCCTGGCCCGGCATCGGTAACTACCTGGCGGCCAGCATCCCGGTTTCCGACTTCCCCGCCATCGCCGCCGTCACTCTGGTGCTCGGAGCCTTCTACATCATCGTCAACGCCGTCGTCGACGTCCTGCAGGCACTGGCCGACCCCCGGCTGGGCGCCTGACCGGCACGCACACCGATCCACCGCCAACACCATGAGTCGTCCACCCCCAACCGTTCCAGGGAGCCCGCCATGAGCAGTACCCCATTCACCCGGGCCGGACTTCGGCGCGCAGCCGTTCTCACGGCCGTGCCGCTGCTGATCCTCGCCGGGTGCTCGTCGAAGTCCTCGACGACCGCCTCGTCCAGCGCCAACGCAGCCCCCACCGGCGGGGTGTTGACCGTCGGCCTGCTCGGCGACATCGGCCAACCGCCGGACCCGGATATCTACTACGCCAACAATGGTCTGGCCATCGTGCTGGACGCCTACGAGGGCTTGGTGCAGTACAAGAACAATGTCGACACTGTGCAGATCGCGCCCCGGTTGGCAACCTCGTGGACCGTGTCGAAGGACAACACCGTCTACACCTTCAAGCTGCGCAGCGGCGTGACGTTCCACGACGGAACCCCGTTCACCTCGGCCGCGGTGAAGGTCGCGTTCGACCGGCGCATCGCCGTCAAGGGCGGTGCGGCGTATATGGTCCAGGGCGTGAAGTCGGTGACCGCCCCCGACGCCTCGACGGCGGTGGTGACCCTGAAGGAGGGCAACTCGGCCTTTCTGGACTACCTCGCCTCACCGTTCGGCCCGAAGATGGAATCCCCGTCGGGCCTGCAGAAGAACGCCGGCTCGGACATGGCCCAGACTTATCTGCAGACCCACGATCTGGGCACCGGGCCCTACGAGATCACCGGGGCACAGACCGGCACCAAGTACACCTTGACGCAGTATTCGAAGTACTGGGGCACCATCTCGCCGTTCAAGACGGTGAACCTGCCGGTCTACAACGACGCCTCGTCGATCCAACTCGCCTTCGACAAGGGTGACGTGTCCGTGATCGTCGCGGCGCTGCCGTCGTCCAGCCTGAGCAAGTACAACAACAACGCCGCGTTCGGCAGCTACCTGCTGCCGACCCTGCAGTCGGCGCTGGTCACTCTCAATCCGAGCAAGACCTTCTTCGCGAACAAGACGGCGCGCACGGCGTTCTTGCAGTTCCTCGACCGGCAGAAATTGGTGACGCAGGTACTGGGAGCCCGGTCGGAGGTGGCCAGCACGCTGTACGCGAAGGGAATGATCCCGGGGGCGGCCGACAAGCAGAACATCACCTACGACGCATCGGTTTTCACCGCATATGCGAAGACGCTGCCGGCAGGCACACCCATGGTGATCGGTTACGCCTCGGACAGCACAAATGCCCAGCAAATGGCGACCATCGTCGCGGCGGCGGCGCAGGCCACGGGTGTCAAGGCCACCGCGCAGGGCTTCCCGACCTCACAGGTCTTCGGCTGGGCGAATGACCCGACCAAGGGACCGGATGCGTTCATCGACGGCAACAACGGCCCGGACGGCGGAAGCCCCTATATGTGGGGACATGTCTTCTGGGACAAGTCCGGCGGCATCAATTACTTCCTCTGCGACGACCCGGCCGTCGACGCGGATTTGAACTCGGCCGTCAAGTCGGGCGACACGGCGTTGTTCGTGAAGGCCGGGCTGCAGTATTCGGCCACCGGATGCTATCTCAACCTGTCCTACAACAAGGACTGGGTGGTGGCGCAGAAGTGGCTGGCCGGTGTCTCGCAGGCGCACAACATCGGGGCGAACGAACTCGATTACAGCCTGCTGTCGATCGCCAAGTAGCCGGCCGGACATGAATGGTTCCCTCGAACCAGCTGCAGCGGCAGAGGACGCCGGGAAGGGCGGGGCCGCGGCGCGCGAGACCGCCGGCGCGGAGAAGGTGTCGCTGTCGAAATCAATTTATCTGTCGCTGCGAGAGGGAATCATCCTCGGCCGCTACCCGCAGGGCAGCCGACTCGCCGAGCAGCGGCTGGCGCAGGAGTTGAACGTGTCCCGGATCCCGCTTCGGGAAGCGGTGCCGCTGCTGGAGATGCACGGGTTCGTCACTACCTCGCCGCGGCGGGGCGCCGCCGTCACGACGTGGACGGCGAAGGCGGTCGACGACCTGTTCGACCTGCGGCTATGTCTCGAGGTGGGCGCCACGCGGTACGCGGCCCGTCGGGTCGCGGCCGGCGCGCCCACCCACCGCCTGGAACAGGTGCTGGCGGAAACCCGGCGGGTGGTGCACGAACGGGATCCGTACGGCATCGCCGCGGCGAGTGCCGAGTTCCACGAAGCGGTGGTGGACCAGGCCGACAACGCACTGATGACCACGTTGATGCAGTCCATCTCCGGTCGGATGATCTGGTTGTTCTACCTCACCTCGCAGCTGGACGTGGACGACGCCTTCTCCGACCATGTGGAGCTGTGCGAGGCGATCATCTCCGGGAACGAGCGGGTGGCAGAGGCGCTGGCCTACGCCCACATCGAGCGCGACCGGGAACCGTCGTTCGCCGCGTTGCAGCACGGCCATGTGCTTCCCGTGGCCTCTCGTAGCGGGCGAGGTAAGACGGCGGCCCGGCTGCCGCCCGGTTGAGAGATGCCGGTCTTTTCGGTCGGCGCTGCCGGTTCCATGGTGCGGTCTTCTTGCTCGTATGGGCGTTTGTCGGTGGGTGCGACGGCAAGGTGGTCGATGACTGCCGGCACGATCGGGCGACCAGCTGCTTGAAGGGACGAAGGGCTTGTCTAGCGATCGGTTGGGGAGCTTCCGAACGCCGCCCGCAGGACAAGAGATGAACTCGCTGGATTGGCCTGTTCCAATCATCACCGCCGCACTTTGTTACTCCCGATAATGCACTTGATCAGGCCCGATGGCAGCTGGACGTTGCAGCTAGATGACGTTTCAGCTCCGTACCAGCCGGTAGCGAATCTGCTCGGCCCCCCATTGCGGGTCGACAATTCGCTCGGCTGTCGGGGCGAAGCCCCGTCGCTCGTAGAGGGACCGAGCCCTGGTGTTGCTCGCGAATACCCATAGCCGGGTCTCCGCGAGGCCCGCCCCGGTCAATTGCTGGATGGCGTAATCGAGCAGCTGACTGCCGAATCCGCGGCCGGCGCTTTCCGGGTCGACGTAGAGAGAAGCCAGGTAGCCGGCGCCCGGACGGTCCAGGTCCTCCCCATATCTGGTGAATCCCGCCACCGGGCCGTCCGGCCGGCCGATCACTACGGCCGTGGCGTAACCGTCCCGACCGATTCGCTCGCGGAAATCGGCGGTCCACTCAGCGACGTCCAGTGCGTCGATCACGGAATCGGCCACCACACCGCGGTACCCCGCGCGCCACGCCTGCACAAACACCCGGGCGATCGAGGGGGCGTCGTCGGCAACAGCCGGGCGGATCACGGGAGCTCGATCCGAATTCGCCGCACTCCAACCGAACTGGGCTCGGGAAGCCGCAGGGGCCGGTCGCCCGGAGTGATCGACCCGAGGATGGAGGTTTTGCGGGCTCCGGTGGCCGTTTGAATGGTGCCGGGGAGCCCGTGCGCGGTCAGGAAGCCGAGGATTGCGAACAGGTAGGCCTCTTTGGCCTGGGCGGGCAACCCGTATTGGTCGATCAGGCTGATCGTGGTGGGTGCGGCTAGCGCCGTGATCCGTCGCATCAGGGTCGGGTTGCGGGCACCGCCGCCAGCGACCACGAGTTCGGTCAGCCTGTGGTCGGTGCAGGCCCTGGCCACCAGCACCGCGGTTAGCTCGGTCAAAGTGGCCAGTAAGTCATCGATCCCCACCTGCTGCAGATCGCTGCTGGTGACCTCCTGAACGTAGTCGGCGTGGAACAGTTCCTTGCCCGTCGACTTCGGCGGCGACAGGAGGTAGTAGGGCTCGGTGAGGAAGGCCTCCAGCAGGAGCTGATCGACCGTTCCGCGGGCGGCCCCGGCTCCGTCGGTGTCCATCCGCTGGGCTCCGCCGGTGGCGTCGACCACTGCGCTGTCCATCAGGGCGCTGGCCGGCCCGATGTCGTAGGCAACTACCGCGCCATTTGCATCGCGCACGGTGATGTTGGCAATGCCGCCCAGGTTCAATGCGCCCCGCCGCTGGTCGGAGTTGAGCAGGAGCAGTGCATCAAGGGTGGAGGCCAGCGGTGCCGCGTGCCCACCGACAGTGATGTCCCGGGTCCGCAGGTCCGAGACGACGGGTAGGCCGCACCCGGCCGCCACCCAGGCCGCGCTGCCCAGTTGCAGTGTCCCTTTCGCTTTGGTCCCCTCCACCCAGTGGTAGACCGTCTGGCCGTGGGAGACGACGAGGTCCGCTGCCCTATCAGCGAGGCGGTCGTTGGCGGCGGCGGCGACCTCGCCGAAGAGTTGACCGATCTTGGTGTCCAGCCGGCAGACCTGCTCCATGGTGGTGGGATGCGGGGGGAGGGCGGCGGCGATCTCGGCGCGCAACGGGGCCGGAAGATCGTGGCTGTGCAGTCCGCGAGGTCGCAGGACCAGCGTGTCACCGTCCTGCCACAAGTCGGCCACCGCCGCATCGATAGCGTCGTAGGACGTCCCGCTGATCATGCCGATGACGGTCATCTCCACGGCGCGGCTCCATGTTCGGCGATCATCGAAAGGGTTTCCAGCCACCAAGGTTCGACGGCGATCGGTGTCCCGGCGACGTGCAATCGGTTCGTCACCAGCACCGCACTGACGGAGAACTCCGGCAGCACGGCGAAGGCAACACCGGGAAAGCCGGTGTGCCCGAAAGCTTGCGTGGTGCCGAGCTCCCAGACACGGAAGCCGAGGGCCTGGCAAGGGTCCGGTCCGGCCTGCAGGAATGCCGCTGCGGTCTCAGGGCTGATCGGGCCGCAGCCAACCAAGCTAGCGCCTACGGCCTCACCGAGGGTCAGCAGGTCCGCCGCGGAAGAGAACAGGCCGGCGTGTCCGGCGGTCGAACCGAAGGAGTGATAGGCGTTGCCGTCGTTGACCTCCCCGAGAAGGACCCGCTCCCGCCATCCGTCATAGGCGTCTCTGTCGTACCGAACCGGGTAGGGCACACCCGTTCTGACCATCTCCCGTTCGATCGAGTCACCCCGCGAGGAGGCAGCCACCGGGGCGCCGGGGACGGGCGTGCCGTAGGCGGTGTGTTCCAGGGCCACCGGCCGCAGCACCAGCCGGGTCACGGCGCGGGCCAGGCCCTCACCTGTCGCGGTCTCCAGGACGGCACCCAGCAACATGAAACCCAGATCGGAGTAGTGACGGCCATGCCCGATCGGGTAGCGCAGCGGCAGGCCGGACACCACCTCCAGTGGGTCCCCGGGCACAAGATAGGTCGGCCACCATTCCCACAGCCCGGCACGGTGCTGCAGCAGGTCCATGATCGTGGCCTCGCCGATTGGCCGTCCCGCCGTCCAGGACAGGACATCCCGGACCCGTGCGCGGACGTCCAGCTCGCCCGCATCGATCAGGGCCATCAGAGCCATCGTGGTCGCCGCAATCTTGGTGACTGATCCGATGTCGGTCCTGGTGTCGAGGTCCATGTCCTCGCCGTCCACCGGGCCGGTTTCGTCGAACATCCTGGTCCGCCCGCCCGCGGAGAAGACTTGGTTGCCTCCGGCAGAGATGGCCAGGCACGCGCCGGGCGGGCCGTCCGGGCGCTGCAGCAGATCACTCACGATCCGGTCGAGAGCCGCGATTCGGGCGCCTCGCAGCTCCATCATGAAACAGGAGGTTAGTAGGAAACCTCTTGATAGTCACGCAGGTTAATGACTAACCTTCGAAGATCGTCCGGGCTGAGGAGGCGCAGTGAACCGTTCCTTGAACACAGGTTTCCGTGAGCGTGTGAGTAAGGCCGGTCGTCGTCGACGACACCTCGGGCCAGCGGCGGTCGCCCTTGCCGCCGTCCTGGCCGTAAGCGCGTGTTCGCCGGCCGGGTCAGGGTCGTCGTCCTCCAGCAGCCCGTCCTCGTCGGTGGCAGCCAGCGCGCCCGCCACGTCCAGCGGTCCCCCCGGCTCCGGCGGATCCGCTGCGGCCGGAAGCAGTACGAGTGCGGCATCTGCCCCGAGCGGGGCAACTTTCGTGGTTGCCCGAACCGGCGATGTCGACCAGCTGGACCCGCAGAAGGCCACCGCGTTCCAGACCTTCGCCACCCTGAGCCTGGTGTACAGCGAGCTCGTCACCCTCGACGGGGGCGGTAAGATCGTTCCCGATCTGGCCACCAAGTGGGTCACCTCGGCGGACGGTAAGACGGTGACCTTCACCCTCCGCGCTGGGGTCACGTGGCAGAACGGCGACCCGTTCACCGCTGCCGACGTGAAAGCCTCCATCGCCCGCATCCTGGACGAGAAGAACGCTGCCGTCGCGCGATCCAACCTCAAGGCGATCACCGCGGTCGATGCCATCGGAACCGACCAGGTCAAACTGACCCTCTCGACTCTATCGACGGCACTGCTGTACTCCCTGGCCTCGGTCAACTCGGCGATTCTGAACGCTAAGGACATCAGCGCGGGGACGATCACCAAGAAGCCCGACGGCACCGGCCCGTTCGTCTGGAGCAAGTGGGACCAGGGTCAGCAAGTCGTGCTCACCGCCAATCCTAAGTACTACGGCGGCACGCCGAAGATCGGCACCCTGCAGTTCCGCGTCATTCCGGCGGAGTCCTCGATCGTCTCCGGCATGAAGGCCGGGGCCTTCCAGCTCGGCCTGCTCTCGGATCCGACGGTGGCCGACAATGCCGGTTCCTCGGACCGATTCTCGTTGGTCAAGCAACCGACCCTCGCTTATCACACGCTGATGCTCAACGGCCGTACAGGCCCGCTGAAGGACATCCGGGTACGACAGGCCATCGCGTGCGCGGTCAACCGTGACCAGGTCATCAAGACCGCCGCTAACGGCGACGGCACTGTGACCGGTCCGATCACCAGCCCCGGGTTCCAGTACTCGCCCACCGGCGGTCTGGCGTGCAAGCCGGGGGACATCGCAGCGGCCAAGGCACTGCTCACCCAGGCTGGCTATGGCGGCGGCCTCACCCTGAAGACCATCGTCGAGACCGGGGAGTACGCCACCTCCGTCGCTGAGGGCCAGAACCTGCAGGCCCAGCTGAAGGCCATCGGAGTGACCCTCACCCTGACCCAGCTGACCACCGACCCGTACGTCAAGGCCTGGCTGGCAGCCGATTTCGACGCCGCCGTGGCCCTGAACGGCGGGAGCAATGATCCATACCTGATGTACGGGCGGTACTACACCAACGGCGGCAGCCTCGCGATTCCGGCCGGGCTGGAATCTGCCACCTTGAATGACCTTTTGGTCAAGGGCAACACCAGCACCGTCGATGCCGACCGGCAGATGATCTACCGGAACCTGCAGCAGGAGTTGCTGAAGGAGTCCCCGTGGGTCTGGCTGTTCCGTTCCGACGACTACTACCTCGTCGGCAAGACGAGCACGTCGTTCAGGCCACGGGCCGACGCGCTGCTGACCGCACTCGCGTCCACAAGCTGACCGGCCGACGATGGCGTTGTCCTGGAGATGGTTCGGAGCCCGGATCGGCGGTGCGCTGATAACCCTGTTCGGGGTGACGGTCGTCGTATTCGTTGTGCTCAGGGCCATCCCGGGCAACGCCATCACGGCGTCGCTGGGCATCGAGTCCGGCACCCTCACCCCCGCGCAGACGCAGGCCCTCAATCACTTCTACGGCATCGACCAGCCGTGGTACAGCCAGTTCTTCTCCTGGTTGGGCCAGTTGTTCCGCGGCAACCTCGGCGTCTCGCTGACGAGCGGTAACTCCGTGGCCTCATTGATCGGGGCGGCGCTCCCGGTGACCGTCGAACTGGCAGTGCTCGCCGCCCTGATAGGGACCGTGGTCGGTGTTCTACTGGGCACGCTTGCCGGATCTGGACCGGGCCGGGTCCGGGATTCAGTCACCCAGGGCGTCGGCCTGCTTGGTCTGGCCATTCCCGAATTCGTCCTCGGGGCGTTGACCGTGGCGCTGCTGGCCGACCTTTTCGACTACTTCCCCGACACCAGCACGTTCGTGCCGGTGACTCGATCATTCACCGGCAACATGAGCCAGATCCTCTACCCCGCGCTGGTGCTTTCGGTCGGCTTCGCCGCCAACGTCATGCGCACCACCAGGAGTGAGTACGTGGAGGTGGCGCAGGCCGACTTCGTCCGGACCGCGCGGGGCAAGGGCCTGTTCCCGCGGCGCATCCGGTTCGCACACGTGCTGCGCAACGCATCCATCCCCATCCTGACCCTCACCGGCATCCAGTTCGGCTACCTGCTGGGCGGCACCGTGATCATCGAACAGATCTTCGCTCTGCCTGGCCTCGGGCGGCTGCTGTTTACCTCCATCACCGACCACGATTACCCGATCGTGCAGAGCAGTGTGCTGATCGTTGCGGCGGCCTTTGTCGTGGTCAACCTGCTGGTGGATCTGGCCTATCGAGTAGTGGACCCACGGATGCGGCAGGCATGAGCGTCACCCCCCTCGCGCCGGAGATCGGGGCCGGCGCCCCGCCCGGGTCAGGGCACCTCATCGGCCGGATCTGGCGTGACCCCAACGGTCGCGTCGGCCTGGTGCTGACTGCGGTCTTAGTGATCGTGGGTGCGTGTGGTGCGCTGGGCCTGGTCCCGCACGACCCGCTCGACCAGTTCCCGGACGCCCGCAATCAACCGCCGTCCTGGCACTACTGGTTCGGCTCCGACCAGTTCGGCCGCGATATCGCGGCCCGGGTGGCCGCCGGCATCTGGACCTCCCTGCGGGTATCGGTGGTCGCGGTGGCCATCGCTACTGTCGTCGGCTCGGTCCTAGGCATCTGCGCCGGCTTCTTCGGTGGTTGGCTCGACCAGATCATCAGTCGGTTCGTCGAGGTGCTCTTCGCCTTTCCGGCCATCCTGCTGGCCCTGGCCGTCGTCAGCGCGCTGGGCGCCGGTTGGCAGAACACCGCGGTGGCCATCGCGATCGTCTACACGCCGATCTTCGCGAGGGTCTCGCGAGGTCCCACCCTGAGTGTGGCCAAGGCCGAGTACATCAAGGCCCAGCAGGTACTGGGCATCCCGACCTGGCGGGTACTGCTGCGCCACGTCCTACCGAACGTGTCGGCCCCGATCGTCGTGCAGGTCACCCTGGCCCTGTCCTGGGCGCTCCTGACCGAATCCGCACTGAGCTTCCTCGGTCTGGGCACCCAGCCACCTGAACCCAGCCTGGGCCTCATGGTCTCCGACGCTCAGAACACCATCACCAGTGCCTGGTGGACCATGGCGTTCCCCGCGGCCGCGATCGTCATCGCAGTCATCGCCCTGAACCTCCTGGGCGACGGCCTGCGCGCTGCCCTCGACCCTCGAGGGGCGACCCGATCATGACCGCAGAACTGCTGGCCGAGCCGCCGATGCCGGTCCCCGTGTTGTCGGTACGCGACCTGCACACCAGAGTCGACGGCCGGTCCGGTGGGACCGACATCTTGCGCGGCGTGAGCTTCGACGTGCGGGCGGGGCAGACTCTGGCCGTGGTCGGCGAGTCGGGTTCAGGCAAATCCTTCACGGCGCTGACCATCGCAGGTCTACTGCCCAGGGGCGCGACGGTGACCGGGGGGCAGGTGCTGTTGGACGGCGTCGATGTCGTGCAGCTGACCGAGGCGCGCCGCCGTGGCCTGCGGGGGGCGAGCATCGGGATGGTCTACCAGGACCCGATGACCGCGCTGAATCCGGTGATGCGTATCGGTCACCAGGTCGCCGAGGGGCTGCAGGCCCACGGCTGGAGCACATCGGCCGCCCGGGAGCGGACGCTGGAGGTACTCGACGAGGTCGATTTGCCATCCCCCCGCACCCTGGCGCGCCTCTATCCGCATCAGCTGTCCGGTGGCATGCGACAGCGGGTATTGATCGCCTGCGCGCTGGCGCCCCGGCCGAAGGTGCTCATCGCCGACGAACCCACCACCGCGCTCGATGTCACGATCCAACAGCAGATCCTCGAGGTGGTGACCCGACTCCGGGACACCTACGGGCTGGCCGTCATCTGGATCACCCACGATCTGGGTGTCGTCGCTAGGATCGCCGACAGCGTGGCAGTGATGTACGCGGGGCGCGTAGTGGAACAAGCCGAGACCGGGCCGCTCTTCGCCCGGCCGGCTCACCCCTACACCGATGGGCTATTGCACTCGATCCCGGCACCCTCACACGCCCACCAGGCGGCCCTACCCCAGATCGGCGGCACACCGGTGTCGCTGGCCGCCCTACCCCAGGGCTGTCCATTCGCTCCCCGCTGCCCCGATCGGATCGACCAATGCACGGCAGTCGAGCCGCCGCTGCTGGATCGGGGCCTATCGCTGGCCGCCTGCTGGGTCCCCCCCGCGCAATGGGGCGCTCGGTCGGAAGTGGGCACCGATGGCTGACTCCCCAATGGTCCAGATGGTCGATGTGGTCAAGCACTACCCAACCGCCGGCCGAGGCCTGGTGCGTGCGTTGGATGGCATCAACCTCACCGTGGCCAAGGGCAGTGTGCTGGGCGTCGTCGGGGAGAGCGGATGCGGCAAATCCACAGCCGCACGGCTGCTAGCCCTCTTGGAGACGCCCACCTCCGGCTCGGTCCACGTGGCGGGTACGGACATCGCGACCCTGGACGGAGCCGGCCGGCGAGCGTTCCGACGCACCGTGCAGATGGTCTTCCAGGACCCGTACGGCTCCTTGGATCCGCGCCAGCACATCGGTGATGCGCTTGGGGAGGTGCTCCGGGTGCACGGCCTGGCAAGCGGCCGGACTGCGGTGCGCTCCGCCGTGGCGGAGTTGCTCGACACCGTAGGTCTGGTGCGCTCGACCGCAGATCGATACCCCCACCAACTGTCGGGCGGGCAACGTCAACGGGTCGGCATCGCCCGGGCGTTGTCGGTCAAACCCGACCTGGTGATATTGGACGAGCCGGTGTCCGCGCTCGACGTCTCGGTGCGGGCAGAGATCATCAACCTGCTCGATCGACTGCGCACCGAGTTCGGGCTAACCTACGTCTTCATCAGCCACGACTTGGGCATGGTTCGTCATCTCGCCGACCGGATCGCGGTCATGTACCTCGGTCAGATCGTGGAATACGGTGACTGGCAACAACTATCAGATCGTCCACTGCACCCCTACACCGAGGCGCTGCAGGCCGCGGTACCGGTCGCCGACCCGGCCCGAGAGGCCGCTCGGCAAATGACCGCCGTACGAGGGGAGATCCCAGACGCGGCACGCCCACCCGCCGGGTGCCGGTTCCATCCTCGATGCCCGCTCGTGGAAGACATCTGCCGCACGGCCGTACCCGGGCTGCTGCCGCCCCACGGTGATCATCGGCTCGCGTGCCACGTCCGGCAGAGGGGCCGGGCTTCCGTCGAGACGTCGGCCCGCGGGCAGGGGGCGGCGTGACCACCGCGTCGGTGGAGGTGCTGGTCACCCTGCGCGGCCTGATGCCAACATTGGTCCCCTCACTGCGCCGAGTAGGAGCTCAGATCCTCCATGATCCGGCGGTGGCCGCGACCCAGACGATCAGCGAGCTGGCGAGATCTGCCAACACCTCCGAGGCCACGGTGCTGCGGCTGTGCCGGCAGGTCGGCGTCCGCGGTTACCGAGAATTGCGGGTGGTCCTGGCAGGGGAATCCGGCCGGGAGCGAGCCTTGTCGGACGGGCGCGGGATCGGTGGTGACATCGGCCGGTCCGACGACCTCGACTCGATCATCGACAGCGTGACCTTCGCCGACCAACAGGCAATCGCCGACACCGCCCGGACCCTGGACCGAACGGCGTTGGCCCGCGCGGTCGCCCTGGTGGTCCGGGCGAGACGGATCGACATCGTCGGGGTGGGTGCGAGCGCCGTGGTGGCCATCGACCTGCAGCAGAAGCTACACCGGATCGGGCTCATCGCCTTCGTCTGGAGCGACACGCATGCCGCCCTGACCGCCGCCGCACTCCTGGGGCCCACCGACGTAATGATCGGGATATCGCACAGCGGCGCCACCCGCGACACCGAGGAAGCGATCGGCGAAGCCGCCCGGCACGGCGCCACCACGATCGGCCTGACCAGCGTGCCGCGCTCACCGCTGGCTACCAAGGTCAATGTGGTTCTGGTGACCGCAGCCCGGGAGACCACCTTCCGGTCCGGTGCGACGAGTTCCCGGATCGCCGCGCTCAGTGTGGTGGACGTGTTGTTCGTCGCGGTGGCGCAACGTCGGTATCAGGCAACAGTGCAGGCGTTAGACCTGACTCACCAGGCCGTGCTCCCCCGCCGCTGGGAGACTGCCGAGGAGCCAGCATGACAAGCGAACAGGTCCGAGTCAGTTCACCCACCGAGGACATCAATCCCCGCACGCTGGCCATCGATCGGGTCGGGACCCTCGAGGTCCTGCGGATGATCAATGCCGAGGATGCCCTGGTGCCGGCCGCGGTCGCGGAGCTGCTGCCAGCACTGGCCAACCTGGTCGATGTGGCGGTGGAACGGGTAAAATTGGGCGGCCGGGTGCACTACTTCGGAGCCGGTACCTCTGGCCGGCTGGGTGTGCTAGACGCGGCGGAGCTGTTACCCACCTTTGGAATCGACGACGGCCTGGTCATTGCACACCAGGCTGGTGGAAGCAAAGCCTTCGTTCACGCCGTGGAGAACGCCGAGGACGCCGAGTCGACCGTAGATACCCGCGACGTCCGGGCATCGGACGTGGTCCTCGGACTGGCCGCCTCCGGCCGGACCCCGTACGTCGGGGCTGCGCTGCGGGCGGGTCGGGATGCGGGCGCCGTCACCGCATTGGTGACCTCGAACCCGGCGGCTCCGCTCGGCCCACTCGCCGACCACCTGCTAGTAGCCGACACAGGTCCGGAGGCCATCGCTGGTTCGACGCGCCTGAAGGCCGGGTCGGCGTTGAAGCTGGCGCTCAACGCCTTCTCTACGGCGCTCATGGTTCGCCTGGGGCACACCTACCAGAATCTGATGGTCGATATGCGTCCCACCAACGCCAAGCTCCGCGGTCGGAGCATCACCCTGTTGCAGGACGCCACTGGCGCCACCGCCGCCGACTGCGCCAGCGCACTCGACGAGTGCGGCGACATAAAGACCAGCGTCGTTTACCTGCTCGGCGGCGGCGGACCGGAGCAGTGCGCGGCTGCCAGGCGCGCGCTGACCGAGTCCGGTGGTCACGTCCGGCTGGCCCTCGAGCTCCTCGACCTTCGCAGCTGAACCCTTCGCCGAGTTGGCGTTCGGCCCGGCCCGTTAGGCGGCGCATCGGTGATTGTCGGAGGTCGTCGACCACACGGAGAAGGCGGCTCCGCCGCCGCCGCGGCGTCCAGGCAGCCGTCCCGTGGGCCGCGAGCGTCAACGAAGCTACTGGCCTGTGTCAGCATGTTCCTCGGACGCCGCCGGTGTTCATGAGCAAAGACAGAGATAGAGTGCCTGGTGAATCGGTCCGAACTGGTGAACGCAGTCGCGGAGAAGACGGACACGCCTCGGACGCAGGTCAAGGCCGTGCTGGCGGCGACGCTGGACCAGATCATGGCCGCCACAGCGACCGGCGAGAAGGTCATTCTGGCGGTATTCGGAACATTCGAGGGAAGCAATCGAGCTGCCCGAGAGGGCCGCAACCCGGCGACGGGCGAACCCCTGCAGATCGCAGCGAGCCGCGGGGTGGGCTTCAAGCCGGGACGGCATTCAAGCAGCACGTCGCCGGCGCCGTCGGATAACTGGATCTGTCACGCGAGGCCTCGCCGTCATCCGGCGACAGTGGCCACGATCGGAACCCACTCCCCTCTCGGCCGGCCAGATCTGTACCGGTGGCCAGTAGGTGGGTGAGGGATCGGCCAAACCGGTCAAGCTTCCCAATGACCAGTGTGTCGCCGGGCAGCAACTGCTCGAGCAGGCGAGATTAGCGCCGGCCGGCCAATAACGGCGCCGGTGGCCTGGTCGGTGACCGTACGAGTGCAGCCGGCTCATTGCAGAGCGTCGAGTTGCGACGCCGAGTCCAGCGCGCTGGTGAAGACCGGGCGTACCCGAAGGGTTGTGCCACAGCGTCGTTCATGTCCGAAACCCCCGACAGTGGGTTGCGGGCACTTCGACTTCCGGTCACGGATTTTGGACGGTCCCAGCTCGGCGTGTCGCGATCGGCCTCGGCAGCGTCCGAAAAGGATCCCTTTCGGACTGGAGACTGGACCCTCTGGAGCGTGGCGTAGTCACATGACCGATTTGTCGTGCCGAACCGATAACCTCCAGTCGTGATCACTGGAGAGCTCCGAAGCAAAGTCGACCGCGTCTGGGACGCCTTCTGGTCCGGCGGTATCGCGAACCCTCTAGAGGTGATCGAGCAGATCACCTACCTGCTGTTCCTGCGCCGCCTCGACGAGCTTCAGACTCTCGCTGAGAACAAGTCGGCCCGGACCGACCGGCCGCTTGACCGCATCATCTTCGATGGCGGGTCGAGTGATTCACGCAGGTGGAAGAACTTCAAGCAGGCCGAAGCAGGCGCGATGTTCGAGATCGTGACCGACCGGGTTTTTCCGTTCCTTCGCAATCTGGGCGGCGAGGACTCGACCTACTCGACCCATATGAAAGATGCGCGGTTCACCATCCCGACTCCAGCTCTGTTGTCGAGGGTTGTCGACCTACTCGACACGATTCCGATGACCGACCGCGATACCAACGGCGACCTGTACGAGTACATGCTGTCCAAGATCGCCAGTGCAGGACAGAACGGACAGTTCCGTACTCCCCGGCACATCATCTCGCTGATGGTTGAGATGATGGCGCCGACACCGAAGGACGACATCTGTGATCCGGCGTGCGGGACAGGCGGCTTCCTCGTCGCGGCGAGCGAGTATCTGCGACGGGACTACCCGAATCTACTGATGGATGCAGAAGCCAGCCGGCACTTCAACCACAGCATGTTCCACGGCTACGACTTCGACGCCACCATGCTGCGAATCGGCAGCATGAACATGCTTCTACACGGTATCGAGGCACCGGATATTCGCTACCGCGACTCCCTCTCAGATGGTGCGAGTAGCGATGCAGAGCTGTACTCCCTGATCCTGGCCAACCCACCCTTTGCCGGCTCACTCGACTATGAGTCCACCGCGAAGGACTTGCTGCAGGTTGTAAAGACCAAGAAGACGGAGCTGTTGTTCGTCGCACTATTTCTTCGGTTGTTAAGAACTGGAGGTCGAGCCGCGGTCATCGTTCCAGACGGCGTGCTATTCGGCTCGACCGCGGCTCACAAGGAGCTGCGAAGAACGCTAGTTGAGGATCATAATCTCGATGGCGTCGTAAAGTTACCTCCTGGCGTGTTCAGGCCATATGCGGGCGTGTCAACCGCCATCCTGTTGTTCACGAAAACAGGCGTCGGCGGAACGGACTTCGTTTGGTTTTACGAGATCACGGCGGACGGCTGGTCGCTTGACGACAAGCGCACCCCGCTTCTTCCAGAGGAGAAGCTGGGGCCACGACCCAAATTCATACTGACCGGTGATGAATCGTTGAAGAACAGTCTTCCTGAAGCGCTCGCTCGATGGCGTGACCGAGGCGGCAGTGAACGGTTGCGCAGCCGCACTGATGAGTCGTTCTGTGTCCCGAAGGCTGACATCGCTGCCCGGGCTTACGACCTTTCTCTCAATCGGTACAAAGAAGTCGTCCAGAACGAGGCACGCCACCGTTCACCCTTGGAAGTCATCGCTGAGGTCGAAAGGTTGGAGTCGGAGATTCAGCATGGTCTCGCCGCATTGAAGGCCATCCTCTGATGGCATGGCCGACAGAAGCGCTTGCCGATCTTTGCTCGATTAACATCGGCCGTACCCCGTCGCGGGCAGAATCCGCTTATTGGGGTCCCGGTTATCCGTGGCTATCCATCGCGGACATGAACCAGGGACGTGACTTGCAACGGACAAAGGAACAAATAACACCCCTTGCTGCGACTAAAGTCATGGTCGCACCAACGCCGAGCGGTACGGTCATGCTCAGCTTTAAGCTGAGTATCGGAAAGGTCGGGATATCGTCTATTCCGCTCTATACAAACGAAGCGATCGCTTCGCTGCCGATTCTAGACTCTAACAAATTGCTGGCCGACTACTTGTATTGGGCACTTCGGTCAATAGATTTCTCCAACGACACGGATCGTGCTGCAATGGGTCAGACTCTCAATAAGGCGAAGTTGCGACAGATTTCTGTACCTGTGCCACCAATCGATTCTCAGCGACGTATTGTTGATGTCTTGGACCGTGCAGAGGGCCTGCGCATTAAGCAACGATTCGCGACCACCCACCTCGGCGACCTTGCTGAGTCGGTCTTCATCGACATGTTTTCTGGTGGGACTTGGCCCACTGTCGCTATGCGAGATGTAAGCTCATTAATAACGAAGGGGACAACTCCGACTAGTGTGGGTTTAAAGTTTGAGACAGAGGGCGTGCCGTTTTTACGCGTTCAAGATCTTGTCGCTGGTGTAGCCGTTCCCGTAGCTACTACGTTGCACATTAGTAAGGAAAGTCACCAGATATTGAAGCGGTCGAAGATCGCTAGTGGCGATGTCCTAGTCTCCATAGCAGGGACGATCGGCAGAATCGCCACAGTACCTGACGGATTACCTGAGATGAACTGCAATCAAGCGGTCGCCATAGTCCGTCCTACGCCGAATCTGGACTCGGTATTCGCTGCGAACTGGTTGCGAACAGATGACGCAAAGCGTCAGATGAAGTCAGGTGCCGTTACCGCGACGATCGCTAACCTAAGTCTTCAACAGGTCGGTGGGTTACAGATTCCACACCCTCCAATCGCTCTGCAGCACGCTTTTGCGGAGCAGGTTGCGCGAATCGAGACAATAGCTGCGACACAACATGAGCGCGCGTTAGAACTAGGTTCGCTGTTCGACTCGCTTCAGCATCGTGCGTTCGCTGGCCGGCTCTGAGATGATCTACGCCGGGCAGCAGCGGGAGGGACCGCAGTGACTAACTTTGCGTTTCTTCGTGCAGAGTGGCCGAACTTTGCAGGTGAGGTCGCGCGTGCCGAGAAGAATGGTGTAGCCGACCCCCGAGCCTCATGCTTTTACGCTCGCCGTTGTCTCGAGCTGGCCGTGACGTGGTTGTATGACGCGGATTCGACACTGCGGCAGCCTTATCGGGATGACCTGTCGGCCCGGTTGTTCGAGCCGACGTTCCGTCGTCTGGTCGGCAATGACATGCAGACGAAGATGGATCTGATCCGCCGACAGGGCAATTCTGCGGTTCACAAGACTCGGCCGGTGACATCCACCGATTCGCTTTCTGTGCTTGGTCAGTTGTTTCAGGTGCTGTTCTGGCTGGCGCGCAACTACACCCGCGACCCAGCGAACCTGCCGTCCCCGACGTTGCAGTTCGACCCGGCGTTAGTTCCCCGCCCAATGTCGGTCGAGGTGCGGTTGCAGCGACAGGCGGAGCTGCAGGAGCAGGAGCGCCGGATCGCCGAGCAGGATGTGCAACTCGCGACAGCGCGCGAGCAGAGTGCCACGCTGGAGGCGGATCTGGCTGAGCTGCGCCGTGAGGTAGCGGCGGCGAAGGCGGCGAACGACGGCCGGCCGGATGAGCACGACTACAACGAGGCCACGACCCGGGATCTGTTTATCGATGTACTGCTGAAGGAAGCAGGCTGGGCTCTGGAACGTCCCGAGGACCGCGAGTACCCAGTGACGGGGATGCCGAACACCCGGGGCATCGGGTTCGTGGACTACGTGCTGTGGGGTGAAGACGGCCAACCACTGGGCTTGGTGGAGGCCAAAAGCACCCGCCGGGATGCCACGGCTGGGCAGCACCAGGCCAAGCTGTACGCCGACCGGCTGGAGGCGCAGTTCGGGCAAAGGCCGGTGATCTTCTACACCAACGGCTACGAACACTGGCTGTGGGACGACACCGCCTACCCACCGCGGCAAGTCGAGGGTTTCTACACCCGCGATGAGTTGGCCCTGCTGGTTCAGCGCCGCACCACCCGCCGGCCGCTCGCGGATCTACCGATCAACGAACACATCGTCGGAAGGCATTACCAGCAGCGGGCGCTCCGCCGCATCGGCGAAGCCTTCGAGACCGGCCGGCAACGGCAGGCATTGGTCGTGATGGCCACCGGCGCCGGGAAGACCCGCACCGTCATCGCCCTGGTCGACCTGCTGATGCGGGCCAACTGGTGCAAGCGGGTGCTGTTCCTGGCCGACCGGGTCGCGCTGGTCAACCAGTCGGTGAACGCGTTCAAGGCCCACCTACCGGACGCAACCACGGTCAACCTGGTCAGCGACCGGAACACCGACGGCCGGGTCTACGTCTCGACCTACCCGACGATGATGGGCCTGATCAACACCGGCGCCGGCGACGAACGCCGCTTTGGCCCAGGGTTCTTCGACTTGGTCATCATCGACGAGGCGCACCGCTCGGTGTACCAGAAGTACCAGGCGATCTTCTCCTGGTTCGACTCCCTGCTGGTCGGGTTGACCGCCACCCCGAAAGACGAGATCGACCGGAACACCTACCGGCTGTTCCACTTGGAGGACGGCGTCCCGACCGATGCCTACCCGCTGGACGAGGCCGTCGCCGAGGGCTACCTGGTGCCGCCGCGGGCGGTGTCGGTGCCATTGAAATTTCCGACCGAGGGTATCCGCTACGACGACTTGTCCGAGGAGGAGAAGGACGAGTGGGACTCCAGGGAGTGGGATGAGGACGGCGACGTCCCCGATCTGGTCGCCTCGGACGCGGTGAACCAGTGGCTGTTCAACGACGACACCATCGACAAGATGCTGCAAACGTTGATGCTCTCCGGGCACAAGGTCGCCGGCGGCGACCGGCTGGGCAAGACCATCATCTTCGCCCGGAACAACGACCACGCCGAGTTCATCGGCCGGCGGTTCAATGCCAACTATCCCGAGTACGCGGGCCAGTTCGCCCGCGTTGTCACCTACAAGACCGAGTACGCCCAGAACTTGATCGACAATTTCTCCATCAAGGACCGGGCCCCGCACATCGCGATCTCGGTGGACATGCTCGACACCGGTATCGACGTCCCCGAGGTCGTCAACCTGGTGTTTTTCAAACGGATCCGCTCCAAGTCCAAGTTCTGGCAGATGCTCGGCCGCGGCACTCGGCTATGTCCCGATCTGTATGGGCCAGGCATCGACAAGAGCGACTTCTTCATCTTTGACTTCTGCGGCAACCTCGAATTCTTCAACACCGACCCGGCTACCGCTGACGGCCGGATCGCGGCCTCACTGGCGCAACGACTGTTCGCCGCCCGCCTCGAACTGATCGCCAACATCGACGCCAACATCGTTGACGAAGACACCGCGGCCGAGAGCGCTGACGGGACCACCAGCGATGCCGGACTGCGCACCGACGTGGCCCGCACGCTGCACGACATCATCGCCGGCATGAACGTGCACAACTTCATCGTCCGACCCCACCGCCGGTGGGTCGAGATCTACACCGAACCCGGCAGCTGGCTACGGCTGACACCGGACGACGCCCAAGAAGTCGCTGAGCACCTTGCCGGCCTGCCCAGCACGGTGCGGGACGACGATGAGCAGGCCAAACGCTTCGACCTGCTGATCCTGCGGCTGCAGCTGTGCGTGCTGAACGCAGAACCGGGCTTCGATCGGCTCCGCGACCAGGTACGCGAGATCGCCTCCGCCCTGCTGGAGGTCACCAACATTCCCGCGGTCGGCGCCCAGCAGGAACTGCTAGACGAGGTTGCCGGCAGGAGTGGTGGATCGACGTCACCCTGCCGATGCTCGAGCTGCTGCGCCGCCGTGTCCGGCTGCTGGTGCGGCTGGTGCCGAAAGCTCGCCGCATCGTTGTCTACACCGACTTCGTCGATCAGCTCGGCGAGGCCACCGAGATGACCATGTCCGGGCTGAACGTAGGCACCGATCTGCAACGTTTCCAGGCCAAGGTCCGGATGTACCTGCGGGCCCACGAAGACCACGTCGCTCTGCAGAAGCTGCGCCGCAACCGCCCCCTGTCTCCCATCGACCTGGACGAGCTGCAACGAATGCTCACCGACTCCGGCGTCGGCGAACCAGCCGACCTGCAACATGCAGCCGAGCAGGCGCACGGTCTCGGCCTATTCGTCCGTGGCCTGGTCGGACTTGACCGTGACGCTGCGACCGACGCACTATCCGAGTTCATCGCGGGCCGGTCGCTGACCGCGAATCAGCTGGACTTCACCAACCTGGTCATCACTTACCTGACCGAGCACGGGGTGATGGACGTGGCGCGACTCTACGAGTCGCCCTTCACCGATCTGGCCCCGCAAGGTCCCGAAGGCTTGTTCAGCGGGGTCGACATCGATGCACTGGTCGATGCACTCGACTCGGTACGGATTACCGCCACGCCGGATGTCGCTTGAGCGGCGATTTGCGACCCTAATCAGGGCGCCTCAAACGAGGTAGCTGCAACGCAGGTCTGCGAACTCTACGACTGCAACTGTCCAACGATCCGGTTACCTTCAATCGCCGCGCTGCAGTAACCGGCATCCTCGTGGTTGGACGGCTCTTGTCGGTGGGGTGGGGTAAAACGATCACCATGATCCTGACCGAGAGCCAGCGCCGGGGCCTGAACTATGTCGCGGTGGCAAATACTGGTGGTTATCAACCCACGCGCGCTGAAGTCATGGAGTGGCTGATCCAGCCCTTGCAGAAGCCCGGAAAACGAGGTGATGTCGTCACTGCTGCGGTGCCCAGCCGTCTATCTCAGATTATTTCGAATATTCCTACACCGGCAGCCTCGGTAGTCGCGATGATGGTCGGCAAACCCGCCACCTACGCACCCAGTGGAGCAGCGGAGCCATTCGTTACGCATCTCGTTCGATTGGGGTGGCTGCGAAGCGACTTGGGAGAACGGTTGACTGTGACCGTATTCGGCCATGCGCTCCTGAAAGAACCCCCGCCTCGCGAAGCGGATGACGATGGCGGCGCTGAGACAGTGATCCTGGAATCGGGAAGTCCGCTGTCATACGCCCGAGTCGTCGGTCACATCGGCTCCAGTGGTTCGGCATTCGTCATCGATCCTTACCTCAGGGTGGATGACCTCTATCAGTTGATGACACTGACCGACACCAGTCGAGTACTCGTCGGTTCGAACCTCGGTAACGGCGACGTGGCCGCTATTCGCGCCCTGCTGACAGCCACGCCCGGGGTCGTTGAGGTCCGTCAGGCCGGTCAAGGAGTCCTACACGATCGATATGTCATCGGAGATCTGGGGGTTCATCAATTTGGGACGTCGATGAACGGGCTCGGCAAGGGGGCCACGACCGCGCTGTTCGCGTACTCCAATCAGGCCTGCGTCGCTGTCAGGAATCTGGCCGAAGGCTGGTGGTCGGATGCATCACCCCTCATCCCGGTTCTCTAACACGGAATTCCTCGGCCGACATGGCGACTAGAGCGTGCCGATAGAAGATGGTGGCTGTGCCCCTAACTTCCGTCACTCGCCGCGACGTCTTCGACTACCTGCGCACCGCCGACTTCGCGTGGTGGGGGCGCCTGGATGAGATTGCGTTCCTGCGCCGTATGTACGATCTGGATTCACTCCCGTCTCACGACCCTCGTTTCGCGAGCGCAGAAGGTGACATCCGGCAGCATCGGATGAATAACTACGACTGGGACGACAGCTGGGTGTTCGACGACTCCCGGTTCGACCTAGCCAGCGGGCCAGACGAAGTAGTTCTGGAATTCTTGTCTCAGATGCTGCACCCAGTTGTCCGCCCGGACGCCGACGAAGCTGCTGTGATTGCGGCAGCTGTCAACAGTTTGATCAAGCCGGACGGATGGAGTCTGTCGATCTCCGGCGGCATCTCAGGCCGGCCAATCTATGCCCCGGCGAGGCTGGGTCAAGGCTCAGCCGTCACATTGAGGTTCGCGCACGCAGCAGCAGCGCGCGCGGGCTCTGCCTACATCTCCCGGCAAGTGACCCGCATGGAAGCCGCTATCGAGAACGACCCGGAGCTAGCGATCGGAACGGCGAAAGAGTTCCTTGAGACGATCTGTAAGACCATCCTCGAGGCTCGGGGGGAGAAATATGCGGGTAAGAACGATCTACCCGCGCTCGCTCGCACCACCATCACGGCTCTCAAACTCACTGCTGACGACGTGCCCGACAGCGCCCCGGTTGCGGACACCGTCCGCCGGCTCCTAATGAATCTCGCGACCGTTGCCCAGAGCAGCGCCGAGCTGCGAAACGCTTACGGCACTGGACACGGCAGAGCTGCCGGTAACGGCGGCGGTCTTGGTCCACGGCACGCACGGCTCGCGGTGGGGGCGACCGTCACGCTGGGGACATTCCTGTTCGAGACCCATGAAGCGCGAATTCAAGCAAGCTGATCATTTCGCGATTTCCGAGATGCGGGGAAGCTGTTCACCTGCACTAAGGACTCGCCAGGCTTCTACGTAGGTTTGACTGTTTGTGTTCGGTAGAATTGTGGTATGTCGCTGCCTGAGGTGGATGTCGATCAGCTTTCCGCCCGGTTGTTGCTGATCAGAGCCCATTTG
>JAABUM010001530.1_pt1 | contig 34496 bp, 57 predicted proteins | sample 5559161 | NCBI WGS metagenome assembly JAABUM01 (sample SAMN10711868, study PRJNA513369) | rock metagenome | isolation source: Antarctica rocks | place: Antarctica: Victoria Land, Siegfried Peak nord
CGCAGCTTGGCCGCCAGCGATCTTGATGCAGACCGTCACAAAGCAATCGATGTGAAGCGTCGCACATTTGGCGGCGGCCTTGGAGCCGCCGGGGGCGGGCGCGAGGGGCGCCGGCAGCAGCGCGGCAGACCGTAGCTTGGCCACCAGCGCCTTCTCGATGGGCGCCACGTAAGGCAGCACCAGCCGCGGGGCGCCGTGGATGAGCTTGCCCAGCAGGAACGCGCTCTCTGCAATGAGCAGGGGCCGGAAATGTCAGAACACTCTCTGTGAGCTTTGAATAGAGATCGCCATATGCTGTGTGCGGCAAACGGCAGCACCAGCCGCGGCGCGCCGTCATCTGAGCTTGTCCAGCAGGAACGCGCCCTCTGCAGGATGCAAAGGATAGAGAAAGTCAGAGGTGGAGGATTTGTGATTGACGCTGGTCTCAATGGGTGCTACATAGGCAGCACCAGCCGCAGCGCGTAGTGAATGAGCTTGCCCAGCATGAACACGCTCTCTGCATGGGGGGGAAGTTAGAGGCCAAGATAAATCAAAATACACATTCAGATGTCTTGGCACCCATTGAAACGCATGTGCATGCTGTTGGATTACAGCCGACAGGCACTGGGCGGGTGACCGTACACGGCAGCTCCGCAGCACGGTGGCATCACCGGATGACAGCCCCCATCCAGTGCCAGTCGTCAGCTTCAGATGCGTCGATCAGCTTGCTGGATCTACTAGGTGAGCTTGCAGCGGATGGCTGGCCTGCCTGCATGCAGCCACCTCTGAGCTATCCCTTATCCCTAAACCCTAAACCCTAGTACGTACGGCCCCTGGTGGCACACCTATGCAAGGCGATTTGGACTTTGCGCACCTTCCCGCTGGCGGGAGTCGGGCGAGTGGTCCAGGTCGGCCAGCAGCTGCATGAGGTGGCGGCGTAGTGCAGGCAGCACCACCGCCGGGTTGGCACGGCCTAGGCGCCCCGCCACGTCGATGGCCAGACCCCGCACCCGGACATCTTCGTCGTTCAGCGCCACCAGCAGCGGCCGCAGGCTGCAAGCATGTGCAGTACAGGGTTCACGACGACAGGCGGCAACACGTCGACAGAAGCTGCCCTTGCACATCCTCGTCGATCAGCGCCACCAGCAGCTGCCGCAGGCTACTGTGAAAGGCACGATCACCGCTTGTCAGAATCGAGGAGGTACCGCACCGCACATTCAAATGCCCTCCAGCAGCGGCAGGCTGCAAAACGTTGCTGTACAATGCCAGATGGTCAAGAGCCTTGAATGCCGTGAATGTGGATCTCAGAGTTGCGCTGGCTGATCCGCGAGCAGTCGCAGGCTGCGAAGGAGTTGGAAGGACGCAAGACGGCATTGGCAGGTCTGAATACATCAAACCCTCCATCTGAATACATCAAACCCTCCATCTCGGCTTTCTGGTTGCACACGCAGGCCAAGCGGTGCAATGAGAGAAGCAGAGCGGAAATCCCTTTTGGTTTGCGAAAACGAAGGCCACGCGTCATCAACCAGACAGCCGCCGCCCGGCGCTGCAGCAAGACTCGGACCACGGATGGAATGCAATGAGGCTTGGCATGTCCGCCTGGCAGACTCGAGCGAAAGATGCAGCGGACTAGGCTGCCCATGCATGGCGATCCAAGTCCGTGGTGCGGTCTGCCTTGGAGCCAGTCCAGGAGGAACAAAAGAAATTGCGAGCCTTCACAGGTCCAAACAAACCCTAAACCCTAAACCCTAAACCCAAGAAAATCAAGTCGGCCTGCGCCAGCAGCTTGTCGAGAGCCTGACCGTGCTCCGGCGCATGCAGCAACTCGACACCATTTCCAAGCCAAGAAGTAGATGGCGCACCAGTCGGCCTGCGCCAGCAGCGGATCAAGGGTGGCGTTGCGCTCCAGGGCGCGCAGCACCTGCCGCCGCACGGAAACCGCCGAGTCCGCCACCGCTGCGCCCAGCAGCCGCTCCACCACCGCATCCGCCACCCGCCCCTGCGCCTGCATGCGTTGAGGAGGATGCATTCAACAAGATGCATGGTGATGAGTGCGACAGACATGGCAGGTGCCATTCCGCACAGGATCCGCTCCGCCACTGCGGCCGCCACACGCACATGCGACTGCAAGTGCACCCCTAAACCATAAACCCTAAACCCTAAGTGGCATGCCCGATGGCACCAATTGCTGCAGACAGCCGCAAGGTCTGCGGCTCTCTGAGAGTGCCACCGCCGAGTCCAAGCAGCCGCTCGATCACCACATCTGCCATGTGCCTCTGTGCCTGCGGACTTTAGAAGCGTTTGACCGCCAGGCTGGCGGAAAAACCGCAGCAAAAGCAATGTTTCGATGCCTCTAGAGCTTTCTAGCGACCGGGAAATGCTGTTTCTGACATGCAGAATTCGGCGACAACAGGTCACAGCCTTGCGGCACAGCCTTATGCTGCTGATAGTAACTCGTGTCAGAGGTTACTAAGTGCAGTTTTAGAGGCGCTGCCATGTAGAGCAAGTCTTTGTCAATCCCTGCCCATGCAGCTCCCAGGACGGCATGAAGCCCACCAGCTGGCGCGCAGGCTTGTCGGCGGAGGAGCGGCTGAGGATGCGCGCCGCGGCGAGGGCTGCCGCCTTTCGGATGGACACGTCCGGCTCGTCCAGGTAGGGCAGCACGTGGTCCGCCGCGAAGGGCAGCAGCTGGTTGGCGCCAAAGTTGAAGCCGCCGAGCGTCTCCAGCGCCAGCCGCGTCAGCGGCGCACCGTGCAGCTCGCCTGCACGGTTTGCCTATCTTTAATTTCCTTTGATCTGTCGGCACTGATGCACGCTGAGGCAATTGCTCGTTTGGTGACGATGCAGTGCGTTACCTGATGCTTTACCAATGCATGACGTAATACAGCCTGTGGTGCCGCATCTGCGGTGGTGGCGACGATGCCCCGGCAGCAAGAAACCACCGTTTGGATCTGCCAATCGCGCAGGTGAATGCACTGGGAACAGTGGTACCGGCCACCAGCTATCTGCAGCAATGGCGGCGGCGAGCAGCTGACGATGTGGCGGGAGGGCGTCGCGGCAAAAGCGCATGCCGGTATGTGCGCTCTCAAGAATGTGCAGAAGCAACTGCCTGAACGTACGCGAGGAAGAGCATAACCTGCGGTGATGGCGGCCACGAGCAGCTGGCGGTGCGGTGGCGCTACGTCGCGGCGGAAGGCTCGGCCCGCCAGCACCAGCGCCAGCAGGTCGAGGAGTGCGGTCTGCACGGGGGGCAGCAGCTCCGGTAGCGCCTCGACCACGTCCTGTGTAAAACCACCGAGAAAGGATTGAAGAAAGAGCCTTGTGAGAACCAGACGGGAACCAGTCTGCTGGAGGCAAAAAGGTTGGGGGCAGAAGCAGACTTGGCAGTGGCGTCTGCGCCGACGGCAGCAGCACCTTCACAGTGGAGTTTTTTTCCCCAAGTCGAGCACAGCAGGTGCGGGAAATCTTCTTATTCTTGCAACAAAGCGATCTTACTGCTGATGAGAGCGGATCTATCAGTATCTTTGCAAGGCAAGCGGCTGGAATCCTACATGACAATGCCGACGGCCCTGGCAGGGCACGGCGACAACGACTGCGCGTGGGCAGGCGCTTGACTGAATTCTATGCATACATAGCTATCGTGCCAACACGAATGCACGTGTTCCATCGAGGCTGGCCCTGCACGCCTGGCCTCAACACCCTCCCAAAGGGGTTCCATCCTGGTTGTTTGAACGCAATGCTAATGTTAATCTCTGGAAGGACGAATAAGTGGGTAACCCGCAGCATGGCTGTTGGTGAAGCGCATTGCTTTTCCTCTCGATTATGCCCTCCCTCGTGTATGGTTTTCACCGTGATTGTGCCCCCCCTCATGTGTGTGCCGCCATAAGCTTGTGAGGAATTACAAGGAGGTAGTCGCACCCGCAGCGCGCGCACGAGGCTGTCGGTCAGACCCGTCATGATCATGGGGTCCACCAGACCCTTCATATATGGCCGCCATGCACCGCGCAGCGCCCGCGCCAGCACGCCGGCGCACTGCAATCGCAACGCAGCGCACAACCCTCACTATGTGTGTGTGTCACGGTTCAAGACATGTCGCGGCAGATGCAGATGTCGCAGCTCCTGTGGCCAACGAACTCCAGCAGGTCACGCGTCAGCGCGGCGACTGGAGTGTGAGAGGCGGTGATTGGCAGACTGGGATGCGGCAGGGCCCGGCCGTCGGTGCGCATGGTCAAACGTGCCCCCGATGGGCATTGTCCGCGCAGCAGGTTGTACCGCTCATGACAGAGTAGTGCAGCAAAGTTGAGCAGAGAGTGCTTGAGAGGTTGCAAGTGAGCAAAGGTTTTTTCAGGAAGGTTAGGGTTTAGGGTTTAGGGTTATGACTGTTGAGGCGCACATTGAGGGCTTCGGGGAAGTGCGCCCGCGACTTGCCCTTGCCCGCGCCCGGCCCCGCAATTGCCTCCTTGATCTGCGGAGCGTATTTTCGAAGTCAGCCAGACTGTCCGCCAGCGGCAGGCCTTCGGTCGCCTCACAGAGTGGACGCACTTGCAGTAACGAACGACGGATGATCCAGACGGCAAGGTTAATATAAGATACGAAGCGCAGCTACACGAATTAAAGCTGAACCTCAGCGTTGCAGCACCTGCGCAGCGACAGCGGGCAGGCAGTGGCTCATGCCCTCCTCGCAGCCGGCCCGCGACAGCGCCGTCGCCATGTCGCCCAGCGCCACGAAGCCTGCGGTGGCGGTGGCCAGGATCGGTCATAGCCCTGACCTCGAATGCAGAACAGCAGCACAGTTGCCGTGTCGCCTAGCGCCACAAAGAGTGAAAACTTGGTTCTTCCCCTCGATCATCAATGTGCCCCTCTCGACGGCGATTGAATATTAGCAAACATGCTGCAGTTCTCTTGTCGAGCACCACAGTGTGTGCGGAGAAGTGCAGCTGCAGACGCGATCAGGTGTTGCCCGACAGATGACAGCGGGCAAGGCAAGGTTCACATGGTTGCGGCGAGTGCTGCGCAAGGAAAGCGACCTGCAGGTGGCCACAATCGCCACATCTGCGCAGCACTGGCCGCGCTGCTGGGGATACGACGCAACGCAACGCACAACCTGCTGGCTCCTACGCCCCACCAGGTCACCTGTCGAGTCCGACGACCCACCCAGGAGCGCTGGCACGCCAGGTTCGTGGATTGCAACACATGCAGTGTTGCGGCTTGTTCTGTTATCCTTACCAAACACCAAAGCTGGTTCGAGATACGACAATTCTCGTCATGAGACACCATTAAAGGTATGCTCCGTTGCTTTGCCTATAAAATCAGCTGAAGCTGATTTTATCGGCAAAAAGGGAACAAAAAATAATTTAAGAACAAAAAACTTTTGGAGAGCCCTCACCGACGCCGCGCTCCGCCGGGTTCTTCAGGATGGACAGCAGGTGTGCCGTCGACACCGGCAGGTACGTCGCCGCAAACCGCTCCGGTGCAAAGGCCGCCAGGCGCGGCAGCAGTGCGATCGCCGCGCGCCGCACCAGCTTCTCCTTCGCGTCGCGGTAGGCGAGGACGGTGGTGACGACCTCCCGGTAACGAGCCAGCATGAACTCGCCTGCGTAAAGGCAGCGTGAAGGACCGCTGGTGAGCCAGCCACTCTGTGAACTGGAAGAGGCTGAGCCAGGCCAGCTTCTCCTTGGCGTCACGGCGGGCGAGCGCTGCTGCGACCACCTCCCAGTACCGCGCCAGCATGGACTCGCTCGCAGGAAGCAGCGCTTTAAACCCTAAACCCTGGTGCCCGGGAAGGGTCTGCAGGCCCGGCAGAGCCAGGCCAGCTTCTCCTTCAGGTGCGGTGAGAAAGCACCATTTAGACGCAACCCGGCCGCACACCCATGAAACTCGCGTGTGCACACGCGGCCGCGGTGGGTGAGTTGCAGGCTTGCATTCGTTTCATGTGAAAGTGTTTTGTCCTCATGGAGCGATTTGAAGCGGAACAAGCCGAACAAGGAAGCCTGCCCTGCACTAGATGCGCAACACGGAAGCGATGCCTGCTCGGTCATCTCCGCTGCACGCTGCCCCAGTCTAGATGAATCTGGCGATCCTGCAGCGGACTTCATCAGCGGAGAACGTGTGCGGCGTCGCAGTGGCCTCCACATGCAAAAAGTTCAAAGGGCGAAGCTGTACCCTCAGACACGACTTGCAATGTCTTGGAGCGCACCCGTGTGGCGCAGCCTTAGGGTTTAGGGTTTGCCGAGCATGGGCAGGGAGCTGGCACGGTACCGAGACCCGCAGCGCATCCCATTCTGATTCCGAGCTCGCCGGCAAACGGCAACCACAGGCACAGGCACCTGTGTGGCGCAGCAGCTCGCCCAGCGCGAGCAGGGAGCCGTGCACCGCGTCCAAGGAGGGGGCGCGGGTGAGGCCGCGCTGTGTCTCCTCAAACAGGCGGTAGTACCACTGCACCCGATACCGCGTCTCCCGCTTCTCCACTAGGCACAGGCACTCCTGCAGCAGCAACCAGGAGGCCGAGTCAAACACGTCAGCATACACATAAGCATACACGCACATGGAAGCACTCTCCATGGCCCAACAGGGGGCTTCGTGCTTTGTAGGGCCTGGCAGCTGTGGGCACGCGCCACGGGCACAGGCTGAAGCAACGCAGAGCGTGCCGTGTGCGACGCAGCTTGAGGAGCTGCAAGCAGCACTTTTGGGTAGGTTTCAGGTTTCGACGAGATGAGGATAGCACGCACGCACCCGCAGCGCATCGGTGGCGGCCTTAGGGTTTAGGGTTTCCCTTGGAGTGGCGCAGGCCCAGTCAAGAAAGGGAAAATGCAATAGTGGTGAACTGAGCTCTGAAACGTCTGCGAGGCACACACCCGCAGCGCGTCGGTGGCTGCCTCACGGACGAGCAGCTTGGAGTCGCGCAGCCCCGCCCAGATGACGTCGATGAACTGGCGCACGAAGACATTGAAGACGGCGGGCGCGTTGGCCGCCATCTGCCGCAAGATGAGCACTGCCGCGTAGCGCAGCTGCTCATTGCGCTCGCGGCTCAGCCAGTCCATCGCGATGCGGATCTGCGTGTTGCGCCAGGCAAGAAATGCTGACGCAGCCTATGGGCACTGGACGCGAGGATCTGGACAGTGCAGTGGATCGATACTTCGTGTCGCTGCTGCATCACTGCCGTAGACGCTAGCAGTCAGACGACGAAGAAAGCTGTGGGCGCTTTGATGAGGGTTCTCAGCTAGCTTGCAATGTGACTGCACCTCCTGTTCGTGGACGTCAGATGGGCATCTGGACTGCGACCACATCACGACGGGCTGAGGAATCTGCATGACCATGTCACGTATGTTGAAGGTTCATGCACGCACCTCCTGCTCGACAACGTCGGCGGTGAGGGCGCCGCCCGCGGCGACCAGGCGGCCGAGCGTTTCCGCCGCCAGGCGTAGCGTCGCGGCGTCGGCGTCGGCACGGAAAACCTCCCGCAGGTACCTCGCGAAGCGGCCGATCTTCGCCACGTCCGTGCTGTGCCCGATCTGCAATAGGCACTCGCGGCAGTAAGACATTTCAGCTGTCGAAGCTCAAATGTGTTTCGACTGGATGGAACAGCAACACAGGGCTGGACAATCTTGCCAGGACCTGCACATGAGACCAATAGCAAAGCAAAGCACATGATGCAGAAGGTACATACGAGAGTCATGCAGAGGACTCTCCTGCGGTCCTCAGCAGGGAAGCAATGCAAGGGTTTAGGGTTTAGGGTTTAAACCCTCACAGCCAAGCACCAAGAACAAAGGGAGGCACCTTGACTGTGATGAGTTCCCGGATGGCGAGCACGCCGATCTGTCGCTCATGCTGGTCGGTGCTGCAGGCAGACGTCACCAGAATCAGCCTATGCTTGGAATTGACGTGCAACTGCCACTGGCAGGTGGCACTGGTGGCGATGCGCATGTCGGCACTGGAAAGGTTCGGGAGGTCGAGCAGAGTCAGCTGTAACATGTGTGGCCACACCTCCTGATGCGGGCGTGGATATTGTCGTACAGGTCGCGCATGAATCGTGAGAACGCCTCGCCCGTGAGGTCCCGCACCTGCGCCAAGTTTAGGGTTTGCCAAGCATGACATTTTAGCCCAGGCGCTGGAACTCAAGGTAGGGCCATGACAGCCCTACTGTGTGCGCAGGTATAGAATCTCACAGCTTAATGCACCGACCACAATGTTCCTTTGGCTCGTGTTCGACTGACAGCTGACTGCCGCTGGTTTCAATGCCACAGCCGCAGAGAAGAAGGGCAGCACGCGTGCCTCCAGCTCGACAAAGTCGCGGAGGGCATCCTCGCCCTCGCCGCCCTTGCGTAGGTCCCCAAGGATGCGCTGCAGGCTGCCCATGGTGGCGGGATGGCGCCGCCGCCGCCGCCGCCGCTTAGCTGTGAGGTTCGCCGGTCAGGGTGCCCCAGCGCTGCGGCCGCGGCAGCGCAGGGCATGTGCGGCCCGTCCCTGGGGGCGTGGGCAGAGTGCGTTGATGCTGAATCCGGCTGCGGCCCACTTCAGCGGTGGTGGCCTGACTGATTCGATGTCGACCTGCGAGACAGGGGGCTGCGTGACACGCAGTGTCGAGGGTGACGACATGCATGGCCGGTCGGCGGCGCATGGTGGTGCTTTGCATGCGCTGTCCTTCTGATACTCACTTTCTGATATGTTGGCATCGCAGCAATAAGCGGCTGCGATGCTGGTCATTTAGGCGTCTGTGGGATTCACTTTGGGATGAGACACTGCACCATGGAACCGGCTGCCGCCGCATGCGCGGCTGCCGGTACATGTGCTATCTCATGAGCATGGGCAAAGACGCGACGGGGATCGCATCGAAGATCTCGGTGGAAGCTTACCGGTTGGAAGAGCAGTGCGTGTGGCTCCCCTCACCCCGGCAGCTGAGCAGGAGCCGGTGGCCAGGCTCCCTGCCAGACGACGCAAACTTCACATGCTGGCCGCGCCAGGCGCACTGGAGGTTCCCCAAGAGCTTGCAGATGCACCTCGCAGCAACGGTGGCGCGTAGCAGGGCGTGACGCGGCTCTGACGAGACTGCGTAGGGGTTTCGGAAGTTTGCCAAGCGTGCAGAACGGGCGGATCCGACACCACCTGACACGCACAAAAGATACACAGAGCCAACCTAGCGTTACAGAACGGGCAATGGCCCGGCAGGTAGGTGTTCGCGAGCTGAGTGCTGCATGGGGACTGCTGTGGCAGAATGCGCGCGCAGATTCCCTTCGCCAAATCTGCCTCGCACAGCAACACAGGATTGCCGGCAGCGAGCAGTTTGCCGTTTCCACCAGGTGTCGATGTGCTGAACTGCAGTAGGCAGGCAGTGCCGTGGGTAGTGGGACCGCAAGGCAGCAACGCTGCGGATTTTGGTCAAGAATGACCACATGGCAAACTGCGAAAAAGTCGTGCTGCCAGTCCTGGTGCGCCCCGCAGACGCTTCAATATGTCGCCAGATACACATTGCGATGATTCAGAGCGCGCTGCAGCCGCTGCTGCAAACGTCCTCAGGCTGAGGGTGTCGTACGTGAGTTGTTTGCGTGGGCTGCCATTCCGGCCTGTGCGCTGGCGCAGGGCGTGGCTAGCTGGCCTGCTGAGCTTGCAGCTGCGCGATATGTGTCTGGTCTGCCCCACGCGCTTTCGCCCTAGCAGTCGAAAAGTGTGTCCGCCAAAGGGATGCCAGCACGTGCGAAGGCTGGGCTGATCGTTCTGCCGCTGCTCCGCCCGCAGGAGCTAGAGCAACACCAAGTGAAGGAGGTGCTCAGCTGTGAGTCAACCCCCTTTTGCCAGCACTTTGCCCAGCGGCTGTGCGCGTCAGGACTCCTTGACTTGGCCTTTGCCTGTCCCTGCCTGCCAAACAGCTGCTGCTCGCAGCAGGCCGCCGCAGCTATACAGCCTGCCGCACGAGGGAAGCCTGTGACGGGCACTGTCATGCGCGTGCAGGCCTGCTGCACACCATCGTATTCTGCCGCGCGCTTGGTCCTGTGCGGCCACAGGAGGTGGACCTCCAGCTGTTTGACATCACCTACGTGCGTTTGGCCACTTTCTTGGAGCTCGGTTCTCTCTTTGTTGTTTGCTCTGTGCAGCCTGCGCGTATAAGCCTGCCGCAAAATCTAATGCGCACACATGCGTGATCCCTGCCTATGCTGACAGCAGCTTGATGTTGGCTGCACCTCCTGCTTGGCAAGCGATCTCCTGACGCCCTGCCACATCAACACAGGTGCGGTGCGGCGACCCCGGCGTCGACGGGCGCATCGCCGAGAAAATTCACAGCTTCAGCGCCTGGGCGGCAAAGCACCCGGGGCGGCGCAATCAGGTGAGCAAGTTCCCTAGACAACAATGTGCCCGGAACAGCCTGTGCATGTCTGGCAGCTTGGGATAAGTGACAGTATTAGGCTCAGCCATGCGGGCCGCAACACGCAGGTGCTGCTGTCGTTCTTCGAGAAGCGGGTGCGCCAGCAGTGGGGCCTCGCCTTCGGCAAGCAGGAGGAGCGGCTGTTCTGGGAGCAGTGGTACGTCGCCTTTGCCTGGTGCTGGGAATTATGGGTCCCTATCCTGCGGTTGTGAATCGCTGCAAGCGGCAACCGACCCTTCTGCTGCAAGGGGCTCGTGTGACTTCGACTCATGCTGTCCTGCATCGAGTTTTAACGCCCCTGCTGCGATGGGCAGGGTCATCGACCTGCAGGTCGTGGAGTCGGGGCTGGCCTCGGACGAGCAAAACTCGCCAGCGCTGAACAGCGGTGCGCGGCTGCCGTCCCATATGTCAAATGTCAGAACTGCATGCATCCATTGGCGACGAAGTAGGTTGCAGTACACGTCATCCCGCAGCTGCCTCTGCGGCCCAGCGTGTGTGTTGCAAGCCAGTGTCCCAAGCCAGTGTTGCAGGGACGAGCTCGCCATGGTGAGATGACACGTGTAGAAACAAACCCTGCTGCTGTCGCCTGCAGTGCGCGCGGCGCGGGCGGCCCGGCTGCAGTCGGCGCTGGAGGACCGTCTGGCGGCAGTCGTGCGCACCGTCAACGCGCGCCGTGAGCACATCCCGCCGGTGGTATCCGCCGCCACTGTCACCTTCCCCTTTGACATCTCCATCGCCGGGTGCGCCGCCTGTGCTGCTGCTGCAGATGGGCCCAGCTTGTGCAGCATGCCACTCTTCCATCTTCATTACAGACCTGAATCTGAATTGTTCATGTTATCAGCTGCTCACGCATCTTCTAGATAGGCACTGATCCTGCCATCGTCCTTCTTGGTGCAGTGAGGGTGGCATGCCATTCGGGCTGGACGCGATGAAGCGCCTGCTCATGCACACCGCGCCGCCGCCTGTGCTCTCGTGAGGCAGCAGCAGCATCGCCAGCGTCAGGGCCGCTCACGACGGGGCACCCGTAACGCTTCAGCACATTTTTTGCGTTGTCTTGCAAGTCCACGCGCGGCGGGACGGCGGCTGCATCCCAAGCCGCAGCGGCGCAGCGGTGGCATCCTCCGGCGGCGGCGCCAGGTCACAAGACTGGCACTCACGGCGCTCGCAAACGCGCTGCGGGGCCGGGGCGGGCGCGCCGCCGGCCAGGCCGGCCCGGCCGGCGGCGGCGGCGCCCCGCCGCAGGCGCCACATGCAGCGCAGGACCGGCCGGCGGCGACGGCACCTGACCAGCGGCAGGATGCCGGCGGCAGCGGCGATGGCGGCGGTGATGGCGGTGGCAGCGGCAGCCCCCGGCGTGTGGACCTGATCTTTGAGGCGCTGCGCTCTGGCGCCGGCAGCGGCCACGGCAGCGGACATGGCAGTGGACACAGCCGATCCGCCAGCGCTGGCGCCTCAGTCTCCACGGCGACAGCAGGCACGCCGGCAGGGGCGCAGCAGCAGCATCTGGACATGCGGCGGGATGGCGGCGGGCGGCAGCAGGGCGCCCGGCCGCGCTACGTGGGGCCCGCGCATGATGCGGCGCTGGCGGCCATCGAAAAGAAACTTGCCAAGGACGGCAAGCTGGTGAGGATGATCTGCTCACGCGTTTCAGCAAATGCCTGCAGCAATTGCAGCAGACCCGGCCTGCGCTGCGTTTCCGCTTTTGGATGCAACACAAGTTGTTGAGCTGGTTGCTTAGGGGAACGGACGCCCCGCCGACCCCTGCCAGCGCACCGATGCAGCCTATGGAATGCTCCAAACACTGCTGGCTGGCTGTATGTGATGGTTCCACGTGGCTGCTGCAGATCCTGGACGAGTACGACCGGGTGTGCCGGCCGAGCATGCTGGACGAGACGCCCTGCAGCGTGGCGGAGCTGCGCAAACACGCCGACTTCAACCGCTACTTCAACGTGCTGCCCTTTGACTACAACCGCGTCAGGCTGAGGGTGCGGCGCTGGCGGCTCCATTGTGTCCCAGTCAAAAGTGCTGCTGCTGCTGATGGACCTTCTAGGGCCTGCATAGTGGGTTTAGGGTTTAGGGTATAGTGCATGTTGCTGGCCTTCAAACCTCTCCCGTGCAAGTTGGGCACAACTGCCACCTTCAAACATGCCTCCACACGTGGCTGCAGGGCGGCGACTCGGACTACATCAATGCGTCGATGCTGCAGTCCAAGAGCGGCGAGCTGCCTGCCTGGTCGTACATCGCCACACAGGTGCGGGGCGTACTTCGACCGTGTCAAAGCAGGTCTAGGCTACCAGGCTTCCTAGAAAAGGGTTTACGGTGTAGGGTTTAAACCATGTTGCCCTCACAACTGCGTCAGAGACGATATCTGCTTCACCGATCGTTCTCATCTACGCCTGAAGTTTCAGCAACGCAGCAGCAAAATGGGCCAACAGCCGCCGACTCGCCCTGCACACAAAGCAATATCGGCCTGAGCTGTTGCACCCGCCGCAGGCGCCGCTGCCGGGTACGGCGGCGCACTTCTGGGCGTGCGTGTGGGACCATGGCTCGGGCGTTGTGCTCATGCTGACGCGCGAGGTGGAAGCCGGCGCGCGCAAGTGCCACTCCTACCTGCCGCAGAGCGTCGGCAGCGCAGTCAACTACGGTAGGAGACCTCAACGAATGCCGACACCGCTCCTTGGAAGCTAAACACTCTGCGGGACAACTCGCCCGCAGGTGCCACTGCTACCTGGCGCAGAGCGTTGGCAGCTCCGTCAACTATGTCCAGAAGCTTGATCCTAAACTCTAAAGGGGCAAGTGTAACATGGACACATCGCGCCCCCAGAACTGCTGCTGTCCATGTCGGGGGTCTTGCAACTCCTTCCTGACACTTCATCTTTGCTCTACTCTACTCTGCCTTGCGCCTGCTTGTAGATGTTACTCATGCATCGCGGACGAGATGCACTTCAGCGTGCTGACATGTGGTCGTCTGCAACTCTGTCTGATTCAAAACCTTCCGGCGGCAGCTTGGGGCATCAGAAGCTCACTTGTGAGTTCCCGGTATCGCCCAAGACTCTGAGCTGGAAGTGTAGCCACCACTGTGCGCTGGAGCCAGATGTGGAAGCCAACATGGCGCTGACACCATAATCCGTGCAGAAACATCTGTACTTGCATTTGAAGCCTGAACGCACGCACACACATTGGCAATCGACACATTGGCAATCGACACGTGCTGAATGTCGCGCGCCGCCTCAATGCGAAACCTCAAGGTGGAGGCGGTGGAGGAGATGGGCATTCACGTTTCATCTGGAATGTCAGAATGCATGCGCTGATGTGTCGAGCACACTGCCCCGCAGGCGACGGCACCGTCAAGCTGCAGGCGGTGCGCTATGGACACACTAAGTCCATGTCCTAGTGCCACGAAAACGTTCCAGCCGCTCATCGCCACTCTGCCGCCACAGGCAGCGTGACCGTCAAGCTGGAGGCGATTCGGGAGGTGGACCAGGACATCACGCACCGGCGGCTGCGCATCGGGCGCGCCGGCGTGGGCCGCCCGCTGGACCATTTCCAGTACCACGCGTGGCCGGATCACGGGGTGCCGCGCACGACACGCCCCCTCCGCGCCCTTGCCCGCCTGCTGGTGCGTTCTCGCTGATCCTAGTCTAGGTTCCTGCTGCGCCTTTGTTCCGACGCACCCCGTTGGAAGCCTGTGCAGACTTTGCGTCGGAGATCGCACAACACGCAAGCATGGAAGCCTGCCTTGCCCGGGTCCCCACTGAGGAGCGTGAGAAGTGTGGAGCCTGCTGCCTGTCGTCGACAGCAATCTCAACGCGCGTCCAATCTACACAGGAGGACAATGGCTCGCACGCGTCCGGCCCGGCGGTGGTGCACTGCTCGGCGGGCATCGGCCGCACCGGCACCTTCTGCGCGCTGGACATCGCGCTGCGGCGGCTGCGCTCCCTGCCGCCGGACGATGCCGCCGGCGCGGTGGACGCCGTCAAGGTGCGTGAAATTCACGGAGGCCTCCAAGATGTGGGTGTGGACACAGGGTCTTGGTAAAGTTCTCGTGCTGCTGCGGCGGCTGCGCTCCCCGCCGCTCGACGACGGCGCCGCCGCATGTGGTGCCGTCAAGTTGCACGGCTCCCAGCTTCCGCGACAGATTGTTTGGTGTTTGGGTATAGACTGTCGGCTGTCTTCTTGCTGCCGCAGACGTCGTGTGATTCAGTAGGTCAGCTGATAACCCGGTGAGCTCTGGCGGAGTCACCTGTGGCTTCCGGGGGGGCTCGATAAACAGGCCAGAGTCAGAGGCAACGGCCAGAAGCAAGTAGGCACTCGTCATACAGTACGCACTCGTCCTAGGCATGCTCGTGCTCCGCCGGCGTGCATGCGTAGTGGCCGGCGCACGTTTCATGGCACAGCGTCTCGCGTAGCAGCAGGAGGCCTAAGCTGCCAAGTGATGTGCTCGGGCAAGATGCGCTGGCGCATCTTGCACCATGAGCATGCCTTGAGAAAGTACATTGGACTTGCAACCTTCCTGGGGCAGCTGCTTGTTTGGGCTTTCTATACATAAGAAACTTGCCACTGGCGAACCCGAGTGTCATTCTCCCCTCACCCTAGGCATGTTCTGGCGACAAATCTGTCTGACAAGCTGAGGTGTATGTGGTTTTTCTGTTGGCTCAGCAGCTGCGCCCCTGGCTGCAGGTGAAGCGCATCGTGAGCCGGCTGCGCAAGCAGCGGGCGGGCATGGTGCAGACGCCGGACCAATACCTTTTCTGCTACCAGGCCCTTAAGGTGGGCGCGCAGATTGCTCGACTGCTCGACTGTTTGAACTGGATCAGCAAGCTTACCATTGTATTCGTGATAGGCACACCAATGGAATCTGGTCAAACAGCTCGGTTAAAGCTCGGTCAAACACATATTGTCTCGCACGAAGTGCGCTGTGCCTTTCAGCCCGGTGCGTCCTCTTGTTTTTCTGAGGAACGGTTGACTGACTTGTGCCCTGTAAACCTGCAATCTTCAGGAGGAGCTGGAGGAGGCGCTGGCGGGACGCGAGGCCGCCGGCGGCACAGGCGCCCACCCGCCACCTGCAGCCGCCAGCGCTGGCGCCGTCGCTGCAGCAGCCTCCGCAGACAAGCCCCCAGCGGCGGCAGTCGGCGCATCGCCTCCGGCCACAAATCGCCTGCGCGGCGGCGGCGCGCCGGCGCCGGCGCCGGCTGCTGCCAGCCGGCAGGCTTCCGCGCAGTCGCCGCAGCCGCTGCATGTGCGGCTGGGCTCAGGCGGCGGCCAGTCGGCCTCCAGCGGCGTGCACTCCGCGGACGAGGCGGACGGCGTGAGCAGCCCTGGCAGCCTGGGCGGCCGCTCGCCATCTCGCATTTCAGGTGCGCCTCCTCTGGCTCCGAGCGACATTGTTTCACTTGCCGTCCTTTGCAAGTGCTCAGGGGATGCTGAGTCCAACTTGGAGCACGTGCTGAGTCCAGATTCAGCCTGGCTTAAGTGCCATCCCTCTGCTTGCAAAACTGCCTGAAGCTGGGGCTAGCACCATGTGCCGCTTCACCTGTCAACCTGCTGCTGCTGTTGGAGAGAGTCGGGCAGCTGATCCATCCCGGCTCGCAGCTCCTACATCCCCAAGTTCTGACAGCTCCATTGACCCCCGCGCAGGTGAGCTGCGCCGGCGGCCGTCCACCTCCAGCGGCTGGGCGGGCCTCATGGGCGGCGCCAGCACCGCCGCCGACCCCTGGGCCGCTCTCACCCGCACCTCGAACGACTCCTGAGGCTGCGGTGTGGCGAAAGGAGCCGGGGCGGCTGAGCACACGGCCGAGGCGACGGGGCAGCGAAGCAGCCACAAATCCTAAAGATACATGGGGTCGCCGGGAGCCGCGCCCGCAGCGGAGCGGGCTGTGGCCGCACAGCGCACGCGGCCGGGCGCTGCGCAGGATGCGGCAGCCCCTCAACCATACCCTGACTCTGATGCCGCGGCAACAAGGGCAGCCGCGGTGCAGCAGTTCAGGCCGCCTGGCGGCGCGTCATGCGCCGGCGGCCGGGCCAGGGCGCGGCAGCGAGGCGTCCCCTGCGGCGGCCGCATCTGCGATTGCGCGGCCGCTGGTTATGCCGGGGGACCAGCGCTGTTGGCGCAGGATATCGCTGCGTTCAGCAAGCGCACGCCTGCGCTGTCAAGCACCATCAAGTCTCAACGCAGCCGAGGTCAAGCACGTGCCGTTTATTTCGCTTGGTAACTCGCTTGAAGTCACAGGCAGTAACGTGCATGTTTGGAGTGGCGTGGGTGGCAGCTAGCTTTCAGACGTGGGTGCGGAGCGCGCATTCTGGTCGTAGGTGGTTAGCGGGCAGCAGTGGCAGACGCATTTGGGTTCTGGCGTCAGCCCGGGCGATACCCGTACAGTGTATGCCTATGTCTAGAGAGTTTGGCATGAGGAGGGCATGCCTTCAAGTGCTAGATTTATTTTGCAAGGGTGGATGAAGATGCACCATGTATTCGCTGCCCCCCAGCAGGGGGAGTAGAAGCTGCCCCCAGTGCACCCGTACGGCCTGATGCACCTCCCACGACAGATACCAATCTGCAAAGCCGCCTTCAAGTCCGCGCTCGCAACGCTTTGAGTACGGCATCGCGAGTGCTAGGCCAACGCGTCGCTCGCTGTCGGACTGGGTCGATTCACGATCGGGCTTGCGGATGTGTTGGTGGCTCCGCAGCAACGCCAGCGCACCTGGAGATCGGCCAGCTCGATAGGCTTGCTTGTGAAGTCTATATTCGACGTCTGATCGCGTGGACCAGCCCAGCGTCGCTTTTGATCTCGTTCAACAGCTGTGGGCCAGACAGCGCGCGACGCTTTCCAAACCCCGTGTCTGCCGCAGCAGCGCAGCGCTGGGGTCACAAATCCCCAGTCACGCAGGCTGCAGCGTGCCGCCATGCAGCCTGACAGTGGTGCGGAGGCTTTGCATGCCAATGCTAAGACCGCTTGATTCCACAACGTCGGGCGGCAGCGCACAGCACAGGAATGCATCCTGTGTCCCTCGACGCCGCCTTCAATCCGCAGCTATATGTTCCTTAGATGTGCAACTGCTGCTGCCGTCTGCACACAGGAGACAGGCCCCCGGCCGGTGGAAGGGGCACTGTGCGGCAGCGCGTCGGCAGCGCCCTGCGGCAGCGATTGGCAACCGCGCGGCGGCGGTTGTTGTTTCTCCTGCTGCTGCTGACGGTGGGCGCAGCGCTGTGGGGCGCCGGCCGCCGCAGTGCCCTGCAGCAGCAGAACCCGCCCGCGGCGGCGGCCATCGGCATGGCTGCCGCCGCGAGCGGCGGCGCGACAGCGGACGCCGCCATGCACGGCCACGACGGCAAGCGCATCCTCATATCCTACTCCTACCTGGAGAAGGACAAGATCCAACAGGACAGCTTGGACTTCTTCCTGCGGGTGGGCCTGGGCGTGAAGGGCGGGCCGGCGCCGGCGGCGACGGACGCGGTGATCGTCATCGGCGGCGACACCTGCACGCCCTGCCAGATGATCCTGCCCAGCATGGCAGCGGCGCCCGAGGCGGGCCTGCCGCACGTCGTCAAGGCCGCCTGGAGCCATGTGGTGCGTGTCTCCCAGTTGGCGAACTCCGAAGCCCTGTTACTGCTGAAGCAGCCGTTTGGAGGTTACCTTCGCAGCCGCGGCCACTGTGGGTTCGCAAGGCCCGAGCCATGACTTTGAACGTGCGCCAATTTGCAGCTACACTCACACACTGGCGGGTGGACAACAGCCGAAACCGTCTACTGGTCCTGACACTGACGCGACACATCGAATGCCGACGGCGAAAGCCGCCAGCGCTGACGGAACCCCCTGCGCTGCAGAACCTCACGCTGCTGCACCGGAAGCAGAGCGACGGCATGGACATCGGGGCGCACAATGCCACCCTGGAGTGGCTCGCGGCGCGCGGCTCCCGGCGGAAATACGGCGCATTCATCTTCCTCAACTCCTCGGCGCGCGGGCCCTTCTTCCCGTCGTACATGCCGCCGGGGTGGCAGTGGACCATGGCCTTCACGCAGCGGCTGTCCGCGTCCGTGAAGGTGGGATTTCAATCAAAGAACCCCCAAAATCCTGACCCGCCACCTGCAAGGTCGTTTGTCGGCTTGAACACCCAGCAAACTGTGGCCGCAGCCGCTGCCGGAAGTAGCAGTGGCAGAGACCGAGGTGCAGCGGCGCCAATACGAATTGCGGGGGGGTGGCTGGCAGGTGCAAGTGCCCCCATCCCATCCCTCCTCCAGAAGCAGTGGCGTCGTCGCTGATGTGCACAAGCTGGATATGTGTTCTCTAAACCCCGCAGGCGGTAGCGTCATCACTGGTGTGCCTGCCGCCCAACGATCCCGGCGGGCTGGGGCCCAAGGTGGAGTCGTGGGCGTACGCGGTGGACGCGCAGGGTTTAGACATCCTGACGACCGCCGGCGTCTACGAGATTCACAAATGCAAGCTGTGCTCCGACGGCATCGTGGTCAAGGGCGAGTACGGCATCAGCCAGTTCATCCTGGGCGCGGGTTTCAACATTGCGACGCTCATGAGCCGCTACGCGCCGGTGAGAATCTGGTGAACGGTACCGGGTTTCATTGCCGCTTATCAAGCACATGGTTTCGGATGATTCAGCCAGATTGTACTAGGCGCGAGGTTCAGCGTCGCGATGCTCACGAGGGCGCTACGCGCCGGTCAGGTTGGGCGGTCAGGTTTCCCCATGTTTCACATAGTGCGTTTCATCGTTGATTGCTCACCTTAGGCGCTCGGGCGGGCTGTCACGCTGCACTGAAGACTGAGTCAGACCTCACTTGATGAACTACAATTGACGACCGTTATATTCGCTCTCAACGCAGGGCATCGACTGGCGCAACAGCGACCACTGGGCGTGCAATGACCAGGTGCACCCCAGCCGGCTGGGCACCTACGATGGCATCAGCCAGCTGCCGCACGAGACGGTGTTCGTCAAGGTGGGCAACCCCCAGCTGCTTTGGCGCTGACAGGCTTCTATAATGCTGTGTCACATCATCCCACCAGAGCGCATGCCCCTCAGCTGTCTGCAGCAGCTGACGTGGCGGGGCTGGCTGCACATGAGCGCTGATCGCTTCACAGCGCGCCCTGCAGGTGTCGTGGCATGTGGGGCAGCCCTTCACGTCCACCTACAGCCGCTGGGCGCTGGAACTCGCTGCAGGGGGGACCGGTGCCAGCGGCGTCTTTGACGAGAAGCTGTATCACCACGCCATCGCGTCGACGATCCAGCCGCAGCTGTCGGACATCCCCGAGAAGCTCGCCGCCTGCTACAGGGTGGGGCCGGCAGGTGACGACGCTGCCCGGGCCCCGAGCGCCGGCACGTGATTGGGCGGCGGCAGCGCGCACTAGAGACACACTGTCAACACTCGGGGTCTGTCGCTCGTGGCAAAATGGAAAGTCCGGCATGTTCTGGCGTCATGAGGGCTACTCACAGCGGGATGTCGTGACCATGCGCGACCAGAGAGCTCGTAGAGTGGAGAATCCAAGCAGCAGTCAGCAATACTGGAGTGAAAACCGACCTCCAAACCCTTGCCTGGTATGTCGCGAGGTCAGTCACAGGCGTGTACGTGATTGGTTGACATCTCGTGACCTTCATGATCCGTGAGTAGGTATGGCGGAGTCGCCAATTCACAACCGTACAGTTGGATTTGCACCGCATTTGCATGCGGCATTTGCATGCAGCATTTGCATGCGGCATGCGTGCTGCCGACTCGCACTTCAATTTGGGCGCCGGCCAAGCAGTCCGTTTGTAGCTGGCAGTATGTAGGCCACAGTGACAAGAGTGCGCACATGAGTTCACAGTTGCAATCAATCATCGTGGCCATGCTCATCCTTGTTGCGATCACCGCCAACAAAGTCGTACCCGCCTTTCGGCTCAGCCTCCTCATCGTCATCGGAACCATGCTTGTCAGATGAGCAGGAGCCTTCGGCGGATAATGCACTTGACGGTTCGAGGCGGTGCGCCGTCGGCCTGCCGCCGCTGTTGCTGCGTTGAACGCTGCCGCCGCCGCTATTAGACCCCCCGTTGCGGGTCTGAAAGAAGGTGACGCCCTCCGACAGCGCCGGCGAGGCGGCGGCACTGTGGTCCGGCGTGCTCGGCGCGCCAACGCCCGCCGCCAGCCTGCAGCAGAGACGGAACGACAGCTGTAGCAAGTCTGGCGCAGATTGTGGTCTTCGGGCATGTGCAACTGGACTTAAAGGTCACGAAGCCAGCCGCTAGATCACACAGCGCTGTGTGATCTAGCGCTAGCGCCGCCCTGGCCATCCATGCTGTGCCGCATATTGCAGGACGCGAACGGCATCACAGCCGCACCTGCCGCTGCAGGTCCGCCGCATCACGTTTGGCGACGAGCGCGGCATGCTCCGCCCGCAGGTCATCCAGCTCCTGCCGCTGCACCTGCGACGGAAGCCGATTGCGGCAATTTGGCATCTTCCAGCCTCCAGTGATGATCGCATCGTTGCTGTTCTCACCCAGTGATTGCCACACTTGCCCGATTCTCATCCAGTAATCGTCACGATAATAATCCAGCGATGGTATCGGTGTACTCGCTGTGTTGTGTGCCCCAAGCATGCACCAACTGCGAGGTCGCGCGTTTGCTACGAAAATGATGGGGTAGGCACCTCGTGGGCCCACTTAAGGGTCTTGAGCCGCTTCTCTGACGCCGTCAGCCGGCCGCGCGCCCGTACCAGCTCCTCCTTATTCTTCTCGTAGTCCTGCAGCTGCAGACGCAATGCTGCTACCTCGCTCTGCGCCTGCGCTTGCAAAAACCTGGTTCTGAGGTACAGCTGTGCCGGCCTGCGCGGATTTACATCATTCAGCTACAGACTGTGGTGGCGAATGCTGCAGGGGGTCTGTCTGCATGCAGGGGAAGCCTGACGAATGACACCCCACCAATCAGCCTGGCAAAGTGCGATGCCGATCTCTGCACTGACCTGCCGGACAGGTCATGGACCATGTAGAGAGACGGTGTCTGGCTAAGGTTCCTATCGGCGGAGCGAGGAGACGGTCCCGCACCTGTGCGAACGGCGCGGAGAGGCCCGCGTACTCAGCGCGCAGCACCGTAAGGTCCGCCTCCGCCGCTTCGGCCCTCGAAAGCACCGCCGCAGCATTGTCGCGTGCCTCCCGGACGTCCGCCAGCCGCTCCGCGAGCGTTGCCTCGTAGGCGCCCTTCAGCTCGGCCAGTGCCTGCAGCACCAGCATGTAAGACCAACTGCGCCAGAAGGAAATTGATATATGGCAGCGTGTGCTGGGGTGCATGGGCCCGTGCGCGCCCTTCACTGGTGCAAACCTGAGAAGAAGAAAAAACCATATACCTCGCAAATCCTATTGCGGCGGGCAGTGATCAAGGCTTTGGTGAAGGTATCGACATTAGGCGTCCTCAATTCGCCAGTGTACTCACGAGCCAGCGTGCTTCTCATCAACCACCAGCACCGGCATACCGGGTACAATAATTCACCAACGGTAGCCAATCTCAACGTATAACAGCATTGCCTGCAGGAGCTCTGATGCAAGGCAGCCTGCCAGCCTGCTCGAGCACGTTCAGCGTCTCACACCAACACAAGGCAAAATCCCTCAAGTGCACCCTGCCGCATCTGCTGGTGCTGCGAGCCCAGGCACAATCCAGCAGGAGTCTGACATCATGCCGTGTACTCTGATACGCCATGAATACTGTAACTGAAGCTAACTCTTCGTCTGTTTTGAAGTCTACCTGCTCGTGCGCAGCGATCAGGCGCCGTACGTGGTCGCCCGCTCGCTCCCGCTCCTGCGCGACTTCGTCCCGCAGCCGCAGCGTCGCTTCTTTTGCTGCCGCTGCTGCGCGGGCCGCCGCTCGTGCCTCCAAGTCCGCGGCGTCCGCGGCCAGCTCTGCCCGCAGCTTGCCGACTAGCTTGGCGTGCTCTAGCTGCAGCACCGCGCTCCACTCCTGGTGCTTGATAGCCTGCCAAAATGTGGATGGAAATCCCAGGATCACAATTTCCCAGATAAGAAATCATAAGCAAGGTCGCGAAGACTGTGGGACGCTGACGGCGGCAGCCTGGTGGCCAGCTTGCCGTGCTCCAGCTGCAGCGCAATCGCCCACTCCTAGTGTTTGGTAGCCTGCGCAGGAAGGGAAGGGCTGGGAGTCACTTGTTTGGTGTGCCGACCTCACCGGCCAGTCCAGTGCAGATTCGTTCTTATACCAGATGTAGAAGTGCCTATTACAGAACAGGAAAAGACTACCCTGCTGGCAGGTGAAGGCTCGCGGCGCCACCATTTCGAGACAATCTTCCAACACCAGCTGCGCAAAGCCTCGGAGGCTTCTGGCATGTGCTGAAACCGCATTGATTGAGACTGCTGTGCGTCTACTTATGCAAATTGAAATCACACCTGCTCGCGATTCAGTGCTCTCAAGGCCGCTTTTTCCTGATAGTCCTCCACCAGGCGGCGCGCGTTCTCGTCGGCTGTCGCCCGCACTGCCGCGTCGCCCTCCTGCTTCAGTGCCGCTGTCGCACGGTCATGCCCGTACGCCAGATGCTTGATGCGCTGCCGCAGTTCCTGCAGTGCAGCGGACCGATATGTTCTGATACACTGCTGGCATACCCAGACCCGCACTGCAGTCCACACACTGACAGAACAGAATTGCACGTTCTCTAATTGTCATCGTTTCGACTGCAGCAAATTGGCACCCTGCGCCACCTGCAACTTTGCAACCATCTGGAGTACGGTGCACTTCATATCAGCCTCTGTGATGCCGCCACCTATCCACCTTGAGCTCGCCGAGGTGGCGGTCCCTGGCGACGAAACTTTCCGGCCCGTGTCTCCGTGAGGCGGCCAAGCGAACAACAAACTGCTGGAAGCATACACTCAACGAGCTGGGTAATGCTGTACCTTGAGCCTGATGAGGTGGCGGACCTCAGCGACCTCCAGGTCCAGATCCTTGAGGCGGCCGGTGCCCGACGTCACGCAAATGCGAATGAAGCTGCCGAAAGCCAAATGCTGTACCTTCAACTCGATGAGGTGGCGGTCCTCCGAAACCTCCAGGTCCAGGTCCTTGAAGCGGCCAGAGCGCTCCGCCGCTTCCGTCTCCGCTCGTGCGATGCTGAAGAATGCTTCCACCCGGTCCTGTAGTCGGGCAGCAGCTTCGCATTCCGATCGCGCACAGCGCCCTGCTATAGTTCCGTGTGTAGGGCTGAGGAAGGGCCAAAATCGTGGCAGCAACCATCGCCTGGCGCAGCGCGGTTGTCACGATTGCGGACCTGTGGCGTCATGCCTCATGACAAGGTGCCAGCGAAGAATCAGGGGGGCCGAGAGGGGCCGCACCCGCTCCGTCAGCAGGTAGCTGCACCGCTTGTCAGTGTCTTCCCCCTTTTTGGTGACCGCCTCAAGCTGCGCGGTGAGGACCTCGATGCGTGCAGCGTCCGTCTCGGGCGGCCCCACGGCGGGCGCCGCGGTGGTCTTGCCCTTGCGCTGCCGCTTAGGCTTGGCATCCTGCGGTGTTCATCAATCTGACTTTTGAATGAGTTCTCGGTTCTGCGGGTGGGAATCGGTTCTCCAACAGCCTCGAGCCGCGCGCGCCAGGCGGCGGCACATTAAGTTTGACAGTAGGAATTTTGAGCTGACGACAAGATTTTGCTTGCTTCTGAGGAACACAATCAACCTGATCAATTGCTTCAAGGATTGGTCCCACCTTGCCGCCTGCGGGCGCCGGCTTGGGTGGCATCTTCGCCTGCGGCTCTATCTACACACGCGCCACGCAGTGGGACGGGCTGTCAGGGTGAGTGTGGAATACGCTGAGGTGACTTTTGAGGGGTGGCTGAAGCGCTGCCGGTCACTACGCTGTTTCGGAAGGAATGCACCGATTTTGCCGTTCAGCGTTTTGGCGGCCCATCAGCCACATTTTTATGCGTGATGCCATCGAGATACATTTTGATGGCTCTTACATCCGCAGCTGCGACATGCGACAGCGCAAACGCTGGCACTTGAGGTCCGGCACAATCCCTATAGGTGCAGACGCGCAGGGTGCTGCTGAAAGCTCGCGCTATGTCCTTGCAAGCATCCAGATAATAGTTTTAGGCGCTCTTACATACGCTGCACCTGATTCAAAGCTGTCTATGCCTGCGCTGTATAGGGGCGAGCTCCAGAAGCTGCTACAGGGCGCCGATATAGCCGCCCTGCAGCGCAATCAGGTCACGAGATGACTGAGCAAGGGCCTGCGCCGGATGGCATAAAGTCGTTGAGCACCAAACATATTCTCGAGGTTGCAGCGTGTCTGGTGAGCGAGCGTCGGGCCAAGAGCGCTCAGGTGTACGCCCAAGGCCTGGTTTCATAACTTCGCAGTTTTTTTGTCCGGGCCACCAGGGCCGTTTGCGAGCGGGGAACTGGTCAGTAACACCGTGCCGCCGACATGCTGGCGATGCACGCCGGGTCGACGGCCTCAGGTGGTGTGTGTATCGTTCACCAAGCTGTGCCATGTGGCGTGCATGCACCAAAAACATGCATGCAGGAGCATGGAGAGCCCAAGTGCACAACCGAGAGATCCTTGCTCCCTTTTTCCAGGCCGAGGCAGCTGCCCACACCCGCTGTTGCCCAGCCACAGGGTGCTGGGCACCCTGCAAGCGCAGCTGTGCAGCGGCCCAACGCGTCTGCCCGCAGCTTCGGCCAGCACCGTTCGCCACCTCGGTCGCTCCCGTGCCGATCGTTATGTGACGGCAGCGACCCGCAGCGACATCGGCGACGGCTCAGGCCCTCGGCAGTCTCATGCGGTCTCATCAGACCATGGCAGCGGCAGCAACAGCAGCAGCAACAGCGGTAGCAGCAGCAGCGGCGGCATGCGGAACCCCGACGGCGCTGCATCGCAGCAGGTTGCGCGGCCGCCGCGGCGCGAGACGCGGCGCTTGCGCCGCGGCGACAGCCTGAGCAAGGCGGACATACACGGCGGGCAGTACCGGCCACAGCAGCAGACGGACTGGGTGGAGCCCTGGATCACGCAGACCATCCCAGAGGACCGGCTGCCCCGCTGGGAAGGTGCGCCCACGGACATCCACCTCCACCAGGGTGTCAGCCAAGGAGACTGCGGGATGAATGGTCTCCTGCTGCCTGTCTGGGTGCGCTTCCCCACGCCCGGGACATTCCGTGAAGCAAGGAACAGGCTCAGCCACATCTTATCAGGCGAGGCTAACGCTGGTGCGTACAACCCGCAGACTTGCGGCGGACGCCGGAGCTGGCGCCGCAGCCGACCGCGGCGGCGGCGGGCCCATCAGCAAAGGCGCCAGAAGCGCTGCAGTCGGATGCGGGTGCCGCGTGGCGTCGGCTGCCGCATCACCTGGACCGGAACCAGATGTGGGCGCGCATCCAGGACGAGGCCCGCGACCAGCTGGTGCGGTGTTGGGATATTGCGGGCCTGCGCTCTGCAAAACGTGGGCGCGCATGCAGGGGGAGGCCCGCGACCAGCTGGTGGGCGGGCTGTCAGTCAGCACAACCACCATGTCTTCCCTGGCCTTGCCGCAGACCAGTCTTGCCTGCGCCTGTCCCGGCACTCACTGGCCTGCTGCACGTGCAGGGCAGGCTGCCGTCTGCGGCTCGGCGCAGCTCGGCGCTTTGAGTGCAGCCGAGTTGCAGCCGAGTGGCATTTCCAGAGACGCATCTGCATTGTTCAGTGCTCATGGAACCCGCATTGACTCTCCTATTCTCACTACGCAGAAACTGGAGCTGTCGCTGGCGGGCTTCTTACATTCCTGCGTGCTGGTGCACGCGCCGGGAGGGCCTGGGGTGCCTCTAGGCAACCTCGCAGTTGAAAAACACTACTATACACCGATCCAATCTTTGACTTGTCAGACGTTCTTTGCGCGCAGAAGCTGGAGCCGTCGCCGGCGGGCTTTGTTTATATTTCATCTGTGCTAAAACACGCGCCGGAGGGACTGGCATGACTGTTAGCGCCTCCGTGCCCATTCAAGTTTTGCATCTGTCGTTGTGCAGAAGCTGGAGCCGTCGCTGGCGGGCTTCGTGCACTCCTATGTGCTGATGCACGCGCCGGAGGGCCTGGGCCGCGCGCTCGCCAGCCTGCTGGCCAACAAGCTGTCCAGCCGCACGCTGCTGCCGATGCAGCTGGCAGGCCTGTTCCTGCAGGCCTACGAGGAGGACGAGGTGGGTAATTTTTGCAACCACCTGGAGCTCTGGCCAGAGGCGAGGCTCTGACGAGATGATGGAGTCTGGTCTTTGGTTCTCTTCTGCTAGTCCACTGCTGAGCTACCAGCAGGGCGAAGTGGTCGCGCTTGCTGGTTCTTCAATCGCAGCCGCGATTGTGAAGCTCCAGATTGTGACAGCTCGATTCACAAGCAGCCGCAGGAGCTGCTGGAGGCGTGAGTGGCGGCAGACCGGCAGGCGGTGATGGACCGGGACGCTTCGAACATGATTCCCTTTGTATACTCAAGATGATCGCAACCTGTGTCACGTCTATATTCTAGTGCAACGCACAGGAGCTGCTGGATGCGTGCGTGGCGGACCTGCAGGCGGTGATGGACAGGGACGCGGCGTGCGTCGCTTTCATCCAGCCGCTGCTCTTCTTCAAGGGCTTTCAGGCGCTGCAGGCCTACCGCCTCGCGCACTGGCTGTGGACCCGCGGCCGCAAGGTGGGTGTTTCTGGATTTTGAGATCGGATTCGAACATACAGTATTGACTGTAGTCGCTGCAGGCCTACAGTCTTTTGGTGGCTGTGGACTCGCGGCCGCAAGTTGCAGCGCTTTCCAGCATCAATGTGGAGGACATCTCCATAGTAGTACATGTTCTGCACCAGCGCTGGCCAGCCGGCATCGACTCCCACGCTGTCTTTGGTTGCAGATCCTGCCGGTGGTGCGCCTGAAGCGCATGTGCGGAAAAGGACACCCTGCCCCAAAGCCACGCCCACCTTGAACCGGTTCTGTACCTGCTGCGCAGAACCTGGCGGTGGCGCTGCAGAACCGCATGAGCGAGGTGCTGCACGTGGACATCCACCCCGGGGCATGTATCGGGCGGGGCGTGCTGATCGACCACGCCACTGGCGTGGTGCGCGTCTGACAAAAATCCGGAGGAAGCTCCTGAGGAGTGCGAACGCTCGCAGCATGCCCGCTGTCGATCGCCCATTGATGCTGATCATGCGCCGGAGGGAGAGCGACACACGCCCGGGCATGCCTCAGAAGCGTGCAACGTGGCATTGCACTGTCGCAGCAAGGACGCCGGTCGTTCTGTTTGAGCATCCCTTGCGCCTCGCAGGTGGTGGGCGAGACGGCGGTGATAGGCGACAATGTGTCGCTGCTGCATCGCGTCACGCTGGGCGGCAGCGGCGTGCGCGACGGCAAACGCCACCCCACCCTGGGTGAGCCCGGCTCCCGTTCTACTGTATGTTTCCCTGCCATGCTTGATTGCACGCACAGCTCAAGCCGGTTTCGAGCAGGCTGGACGGCCCAAATGCCGCGCCTTCCTGCCGCGGCTCAGTTGGTGCAGGTCGGCGCTCCTCCCTCGCATCCAGACATGCAATCAGCGGCCGTGCCATGTATTCCCTGTTATGCGCAGGCAATGGCGTGCTCCTGGGCGCTGCAGTCAGTGTCCTGGGACCTGTCACTATCGGCGCCGCAGCCAAGGTGAGCATGCTACTGTGGCCCCAGCACACAGTTCAACAGCGAATGCACATTGTGCAGGCTGCCTGCCTGCCTGCGCTGGCTGGTCCTGCCTTGATCACAATTCTGTTGCCGTTTGATAAGGTGGGCGCCGGCAGCGAGGTGATGCTGGGACCTGCCGTCATCTGTGTCTCCAGCTGTCACTCAAATGAGCCTGCCTTCCCGATCGTCCAACCCAACCATGCCATGGTGCCAGGTGGGCGCGGGCAGCGTGGTGAGGATGGACCTGCCGCCGGCGCGCGTGGCCGTCGGCGTACCGGCAAAGCTGCCTACCTTTATGGCGTTTGCACCTTTGCAGCATTGCATTTTATTTGAACCCTTGCCATACCTCACACGCTTCGCAGGTGGGCGCAGGCAGCGTGGTGACGATGGACCTGCCGCCGGCGTGCGTGGCCGTCGGCGTACCGGCGCGTATCATAAAGACTAACCACACGCCGCCCACCGACATGGACCAGTGCGACGACTTCATCTTCGACTACGTCATCTGATCTGCAGCGGGATCGAGGTCGTTGGTCCTTGACCATTGACCGTGTCATCTGTGCAGAAAGGGGGGGCAGTGTTTGTCGTCACGTTGTTATGGTATCGATCAGGCTCATTGTGCAGATTGAATCTGCCGTGACGTGGTCTGTCAGCAGCCCCCAGGGTCCATGGTGGAACGATGTGCATGATGTGGTGCTGAGCCTTGCTTTTGGCCGTTGATAATTGGTTTTCGCTGGCATACACATGCAAGGGTCACAACAACGAGTGCGCCACCAATGCCAGTGCCAATGTTTCTTTCGATTGCCTGCCGTCTGAATTTTTCGACTTGGAGCAAGAGAGAACAACTCCCGCCGCGTTCTTGCCGTTGTCTGCCGCCTTCGTTTTTTCCCTGCTGCACACGGCGCCCCAAGGACCGGGCTACGGAAGTGTCACTATGCTAACGTGGAGGCTGCACCTGGTCCTATTTTTCGGTATCAAATCCGCGGTAGATCTGAGACCAACTTGAGACGATGACTCGCATGTGCATCTGGTAGAATTGGGATCCTGCCACTGGAACTGATTTGCTACCAATTAGGACCGGTCTATTTTGGTCACAAATGCCGATTTGGGACCGATTTGGGAACGATTGCTACCAGATTTGTTACTTCTGGGACATTGGGAAAGTCCCAAATTTCCGGGGTCAGCGTGTGACCCGCCACAGGACTGAAAGGTACTGTCTGTTACCAGTTGTGCCTGCCTTTTCGGGACGATGGGCACTTTACCTTCTGCTAGGCACTTTGCCTTCGGGTGGCACCTGCCTTTGGCTGTACGCCTGAGTAGGTCTTGGCCAACTTTCAGCACGAAGGGCGGGGGTCACCTGCTGCCCTGGTGGCAGATGGGTACCAGACACTGCAGCCGGCACGAGAGTATTTTGAAACAGGGGCTTGCCTGGGCTTGTGACGCCGCGCAGCGCCGCGAGGTCCACTGAGCAGCCAGACGTATGAGTGCACATTATAATCACCTGACGCTGCCCGTGCTCGGGCTAGACACGTGTTCAGCGCCATCGCAGCAGCAGCCAATATTCTTGGAGATTGCAGGCAGACCGCTCGCTCACCTGGCGGTGCAGCCGAGGCCTTGCTGCACCAGCTTCAACGGTCGGGGATGGCTGGCAGCCGTGGCCCGGCAGCAGCGCGCATGCAGGAAGCCGGGCATGCGAAGAGCTAGAGATATAACTGATAAACAACACCGAAGGCTACAGTGTGCAGCCCTGACCTTGGGTGCGGCGGAACGTCAAATTGCGGCGAAGCGAAGCTGCTGAGTGGGGTCGCTGCCTGCTCGGCGCGACGCCTACATGGCACGTGCACCCACCGCGCGAGGCAGTATCCTGCAAGGTGTATTGATACGCAGAACAAAGGAGCTTGCCTGGCGCCAGTAGCGTCAGCCTCACCTGCAACACCTGTCTAGCCTTGCAGCATCCGTGTGACCCGCCCGTCGCAAGCCACGGCTGCCGGCCGATTGGGCGCATGCTTGCACCGCAAAGCAGCGGCCGGCAGCCGCAGAGATGCGAGGCAGCTCACGGCTGGAGCAAGCGCGGCGTGCAAGGTGCAAGTGTGGCAGCTTCAGCTGTTGGGAGTTTGAACCGGCTGGCGGGACACTCTGGCTGTTCCCGGCCGCAGCCGTCAGTCACAGTTGTTACTGCTTGCGACCGGCTGTGACTAGGGTCGCCCGCGCGGGTGAATTTGGTACTATTTGTGACCATCTGTGACTGCGGACCCGCACGGGGTGCGAAGTCTCATAATCATTTGTGCCAATTGTGACCAAATACTACCAGTCTAGCACCAGTTGTGACCATTTGGGAGAAGTCTCGTCCCCACAGTGTCACCGCACAAACGGTCAAGCAGTGCATTTGCTGCTGGTTTCGCATGATTTGCGCATGATTTGCCGCTGATGCGCGAGCCGGCGGAAAAATTGGCGGGCAGCTGCGCGGAAGCTGCGAAAATTGGCCTCAGGGCGCGCGAAAGCTGCGCGAATCGCATAAATTATTTCCATTTTCGGCGCTTCGCGAATCATGCCCGTGAGTACGGTAATGATTTTTATAAGCCGAGAGGCGGAGTGAGCGCCGAAGGCCCTCCTTAGTTATTTCGTTATTAAAAGGGAGCTGTTCCGCACTGTTTGAACAAATGAAAGAACAAAGGAGGCCCGTGGCACTTTTTTATAAACACCAAAACTGGCAACCTCTCCAATGTCACTGGCCTCCTTTGTTCTTTCAGGCTCCCTGTTATATAATGAACGGCTCCCTGTTATATAATGATTTTTATATATAAAAATCATAAAACAAAGGAGGCCAGTGACACTGGAGAGGTTTTGCATGTTTGAGACAGCTCCACGGGCCTCCTTTGTTCTTTCAGGTTTTCACACGGTGCGAAACATTGCGGTTCGATTCGAAAAAGTGTTTACGGTGAGAAACCGGGTGCCGCCTAGACGTTTTAAAAAAAACAGAAAAAAAACAGGAGGGCCTCATACTTCATTTTTATAAACCAAGCGTTCACCCGTCGTCAACCCCAAGTGCCAGGTGCGGTTGGGGATCCTGGACTGAGCTGACGATCGGTCTTGGCAAAGGAGGGGAGCACCATGCTGGACGCCGGCCTGACATGGTATCGGCGCTCGCTGCCACGCTGCAAATGCCACGAGCCGCGCAAGGGGTGATCGAGGCAGCTCGAAGCAGCTTGCGTTGGCTGCAGTGACGACTGTCGGCTACCCACAAGTTCGACTTGATGGCAAGTCAGTGCTGCTGTTCGCTCCGCTTGCAGACTGAAGCAAACCGCCTGGCGCAGTTGGAGGCGGCCCTGCAGCGAAATGTCGCACGGTACGACCGCCTGGCGCAGCGCGAGGGCACTGAGGCAGAAGAGGTGAGAGTCAGCGCATCCTTGTACCCAGGCGTCGGCAGGTCTGTTGAGCCAACCCAGCGATGGTCGTTGGCGAAGCGCGGCAGCGGTGCAACTGGCGAGTCACTTCCGGGCAGTCGGGAGTTGATGCAGTGGGCATCCTGACTTCACAAATGCAGGTTCTCGTCAAGGTGCAGGCAGGCCCTCTGGCTCCATGTCGTTGAAGCTTTTGTTGGCGCCTTGCAGGAAATCTACCATGTGGACTTTCCGAAGAGAGGGTGCGTCGGCGCCGCCGGACGCTGACGAGCTGACAGCTGCTGCCAACACGCCCGGCTCACGAGCAGCATATCGGCGCATCACGCCATACATTGATTTGTGCCCGCTGCCATGTGCATTGAGAAGAGTGTCATGGTCACACAGCTGTCCGTCACGTTGCCCATCCATTGGCAGTCCATTTTTAGGCATCCCGACCAGGCCTGGCCACTGCATAGACGCCAACAAATTCGTTAGATCGGCTGCTGCAACTGTTGAAAGTATCAGCGCGAGCGCTCTTGCAACTTCACATCGCTCATTCACCAATATCTGACGTGCGCTGTCAACAGCCGCAATCGTCGCAATGGCCGCCCTGTCCGGATGGCGTTCTGCCTCCCAGACCGGCTCAAATAGCTGCTCAGCCTCGCCGCAGCCCCGCGCATCGGCATCAGGCAACTCATCGATGCAGCGTAGCTGGCAGCCGCAAAAACGATCAGCTCACGCCTGCCGCGCCCGCAGCCCAGCACTGTACTTGTCGTACAACGAAACCATGTACCATTACAGGCTGGGCCGTGTTCATCCTACAAAATATATATCAGGCGACCCAGCGGCACTGGACGCGCACCGTGAGCAGGAGCGCGGACAGTGGGTGGCAGAGTCGGAGCAGTCATGCACGGCAATGTGACAGGAGGAAGAGCGGAGACAGAGGCGCATTGATGTGAGGACTTCGTGCTGTTCCCATTGTTGTGCTTGCTCCCCAGCAGCCGAGCTGATGAAGATGTTGGTTGGTCAGCTTGATTCATGGGTGCATGATGGGTTGGATTTGACACGGATCTGCAAGTAAAGCCTTGGGCATGCCGCATGCTGTGCATCATGTGCCGACGTGCCAGAAGGCACATCAATCGAAGTTTGGTGGAGGCGATGCGAACCATTTCGTCTGTTTCCATGCAGTCGGTCTTCGAGCTGGACAGGGAGACCAAGAAGCGGGCGGCGGAAGAAAAGGAGTGGCGAAAGGAGCTGGAAGACAGCGGAAACAGCTGAAGGTGGCGATGCTCAAGCATGCGGGGCAAGCTGAAAGCGTCAAAGGCCGCGCAACAAGCCCGGTTGATGAACTGCTGGAGTGTGGACAGTTGTGGTTCTGGGCAATTGAATGTGGCAGTGTCAAGGCGCAGAGGCGCCGGCTTCCTCATTCCTACTCCATCATCACTAATCTGCAAAAGTATGCGACTTCACACTGCGACATACTTCATCTTCGTGTTCAAAAGCACAACCCCACTGGCTCGGCGTTCTGAGCTTGTGTGCCTGTCAAATTTTTGACATGGTTCCTAAATGATGACAAACATCACCAACTGGCCGAGTCAGCAACCTAGCTGCTTATCGTACGCACGATCTGACAGCACTCTGGCTGCGGTGCCACGCCGCCGCGGCCTCTGCCGCCTGCACTGCCACTCGTATGTCCAGACACACCGTCGCGCCGGCATGACGACATACCTCCACACATTGCCGCGTCCGCCAGCTGCACTACTGTACATACACAGAACGACACTGCCACATGTCTCTGGCGCGCCCCCGTTGCCGGACGTGCTGAGATCCAGCTCTGACATCTCGTCACCGCCCGGTCCACCCGACCGTTGGGCGGAGTGGATGGCAGGAGTCCATGGATTGCCACACGCAATTGGGACACATTTCTACTCTGCCGCGCAGCTCTGTGCCTGCATCGCATGCCGGCTGCCGTCCCCGCTGTGCTGCCCACAGCATCCTACCGCGCTGTGCCGGCCGCCGTCCTGCCCATAGCATACTGCCGCGCCGCGCCATTTGCCACCCCCGCCGTGCCGCCCGCAGCCTACTGTCACGCTCGCAGCCTACCGCCCTGCTGTGCTGGCCACCACCGCAGTGTTGCGCGTAGTTCACTGCCGCGCCATGCCGGCTGAAGCCCCCGCTAGCGGACATGCCTGCGACCATCGACAGCGCAGGTCACGATAGATTATGCTTACGTCAGAAGCTGTTTGCCGTGTGAAGGGACGTCACCAGCAAGGTGAGCTGCAAATCTGAAGTACTAAACAAGCCGCCGTTCACAGGAGTTTTTGAATCAAGCCGTCTGTTGTTCGTGACTGATGATGATCTCACGTCAGAAAGCGGAGCACGCTGTGTCTTGCAGTTCAGCGGAGACGGCCTCCGCCAGGCCGCAGTTGCGGTTGGATTGCCGGCGCGCTGCCTTTAGCTTCAGGATATGCCGGATGCCGGCCCAGCCTGGACGGGTGCGAGGAAAGCAATGGTCGGATCACTTTTGCGTTGCATTTGCTCGCTTGCATTGTATGTTTGCAAGTTGCAAATTTTGAAAATGCATTGCTGCTGCTGATCTGGTCAATGGCACACTTGTGGCCCCATGAAGACATTTCCGGTTGCTCACCTGCCGGCACACCAGACGCGACTCTGCCGCGGCCGCGGCCAGCCTGGCCACGGCCGCGGCCACCGCCACGACTGCCGCTGCCTTCGCCGTGGGCGCCACTGCCACGGCCGCCGCGGGCACCGCCGACACGGCCGCCGCCGCCTCGGGCGCCGCCGCTGCGGGCGCCGCTGCCTGCAGCGCCGCCGCCGCGGCCGCCGTGGCCGCTGCCCTGGCCGCCACCACGGCCTTGGCCACTGCCGCCCTCCTCCTTCTGCAACAATCATAGTGACGTCAATCTGTACCTCAACACCCACTTGCTAAAACACATTAACACGGTACAGAACCCAATTGCAGCAGTATGTCTACTTGAGAGCACAACACGATGCATGCCACAGGTGTTTCCAAGGTGTCAAAGATGCAAGATAAAGCACCACGGCGCGCAGCTCGGCCTCGGTCAGCAGCATGTTGATGAGGTCCTGGACGAAGTCCGCAAGCTGCTGCATGTCAGAGAGGTTCGGCCCAACCTCCGACATGGCCGACGC
>JAABUM010001531.1_pt1 | contig 34478 bp, 34 predicted proteins | sample 5559161 | NCBI WGS metagenome assembly JAABUM01 (sample SAMN10711868, study PRJNA513369) | rock metagenome | isolation source: Antarctica rocks | place: Antarctica: Victoria Land, Siegfried Peak nord
CCATCGCCCGGCGGGCCGGCATCAGCCAGCCCTACCTCTTCCGGCTCTACCCCACGAAGAAGGCCCTGTTCGTTGCCGTCGTGGAGCGCACCTTCGCCCGCTGTGCCGAGACGTTCGAGGCCGCCGCCGAGGGCCACTTCGGACTCGAGGCAAAGCACGCCATGGGGGCTGCCTACATGGAGCTGCTCGGTGACCGCACCTTCCTGCAGGTGCAGATGCAGGCCTACGCGGCCTGCTCCGACCCTGACGTGCGGGCGGCTACTCGGGCGGGGTTCAGTCGACTGTGGGACGCAGCCGCTCTCCTCACCGGGCTGCCAGAGGTGGCCATCCACGAGTTCATCGCCATGGGGATGCTGCTCAATGTTGCCGCAGCAATGGGCGTTGACCTCGACTGCCCGGACGACTTCGGCCAGCGGCTGCTGGGTGGTCTGGCTGCTGATGACACGTTGGCGCTGAAGCCTTCACTGACGGCTACCGACCACGCCCGTGAACCGGCCGGGAGCCATCGCTAGCCGCCGGAAAGCCGCCTCAACTTCTTCACCTATCACTGCTGCCCAAGTAAGTGGCTAGTCACTAGCCTCGACAGGAGGATCCGATGACCCGAACTTCTAGCCGGACCCGGGGGTCCAGCGCTCTCGCGATCATCGTCGCCACGTCCGTGGCCGCGTTCATGGTCGCCTTGGACAACCTCGTGGTGACGACAGCGCTGCCGTCGATCCGCGAGCACCTGCACGCCGGCCTGGAGGGGCTGGAGTGGACCGTGAACGCCTACACGCTCACCTTCGCCGTGCTGCTGCTGCCCGCTGCCGCCCTGGGCGACCGGCTCGGCCGCCGCCGGGTGTTCCTGTCCGGCCTCGCGCTGTTCACGCTGGCATCCGCGGCCGCCGCGCTCTCGAGCTCGACCGGGATGCTGGTCACCGCGCGAGCCTTTCAGGGAGTCGGCGGCGCTGCAGTGACGCCGCTGTCGCTCACCCTGCTGCAGGCGGCCGTGCCGGCTCACCGGCGCGGCGCCGCTCTCGGGGTGTGGGGCGCGGCATCCGGGCTGGCGGTCGCGCTCGGCCCGGTTGTCGGGGGCGCGGTCACCCAGGGAGCGAGTTGGGAGTTCATCTTCTGGCTCAACGTGCCGATCGGGCTCATCCTGATCCCCGCCGCCCGCCGGGTGCTGCCGGAGGCGGCCACCCCCGCCGCCCGGCTCGACCTGCCCGGGCTGGTGCTGGTGAGCGGAGCGCTGTTCGGCATCGTCTTCGGCATCGTCCGAGGCGGCAGCCACGGCTGGACCAGCACCCAGGTTCTCGTCAGCTTCCTAGCCGGAGCCGTGCTCCTGGCCGGCTTCGGGCTCCGCGAATCTCGCACCAGTGCACCCATGTTGCCGCTGCGACTGTTCCGGCACCGCGCCTTCAGCGCCGTCAACGCGGCAGCGCTGCTGATGAGCTTCGGGATGTTCGGCAGCGTGTTCCTGCTTTCGCAGTACTTGCAGACGGCCATGGGCTACTCACCGCTCGCAGCGGGGCTGCGCACCCTGCCCTGGACGGCGATGCCAGTGCTGGTCGCGCCGATCGCCGGCCCGCTGTCCGACCGGATCGGCGGCAAGCCGCTGCTCGTCGCCGGCCTCGGCCTGCAGGCGGCAGGGCTCGGATGGATCATGCTCGCCATCCACACCGGGGTGTCCTACTCGACCCTGATTCCGGCGTTCGTGCTCTCTGGGGTCGGCATGGGGCTGTTCTTCGTCCCGGTCGCGACCGTGGTGTTCGCCAGCGTCGAGCCCGCCGCGGCTGGAGTGGCCAGCGGAGCTAACAACTCTTTGCGCGAGTTGGGCGGCACGCTCGGTGTCGCGGTACTGGGGTCGGTCTTCAGCGCCAGCGGCAGCTTCGGCAATCCAGCGCAGTTCGTTGCCGGCTTGCGTCCCGCGCTGGCGGTCGGGGTGGCGGTGCTCGCGGTCGGGACAGCGGCAGCAATGCTCATCCCGGGACGTTCCCCGGGCGACGCAGAGCAAGCCGCAGATGCGCCCGACGAACTGCCCTCAACACAACTGGTCACCGCCTGACGGTGGCTTGCAGCACCGAAGGCAGCAGGGCGTTTCCCACGGGGACGCCCTGCTGCTGTCAGCCGCTCGTCGGGCCACCGTGCCAGCGCTGACCCTGAGGCCGGTTCTTGGTCTCGTCGCCGGCGTGCAGCTTGTCGATGGTCGTGCCGTTGGTGGTGGTCGTGCTGAAACGGACCGCGTCGCCGACGACGAGGTTGCTGAGCTTGGCCTCGCCGTTCTTGTCGATGTCGCTGTCGCTGGTGACGGTGTAGGCGGTGGTGCCGCTGCTCGTCTTGATGGTGACCGTCGAGGCGGTGACACCCTGCACGGTCCCGCTCAGTGCCAGACCGTGCCCTCGCCTCCCGTGCATGCCGCCTGAGGGCAGGTTCTTGGCCTCGTCGCCGGCGTGCAGCTTGTCGATGGTCGTGCCGTTGGTGGTGGTCGTGCTGAAGCGGACCGCGTCGCCGACGACGAGGTTGCTGAGCTTGGCTTCGCCGTTCTTGTCGATGTCGCTGTCGCTCGTGACGGTGTACGTCGTGGTCGCGCTGCTCGCCTTGATAGTCACGGTCGAGGGACCGACGCCCGTTACGGTGCCGGTGAGCGCGAGGCGGGTGCCGTGAGCACGGTGCCCGTCGCCGGTTGACGTGTCACTGGGCGTACTGCCGGGGGACGGCGCGGGGGTCGGGCTGGTCGCAGCTGTCGCGCTGATGGTGCCGGCGAGGATGCCGCCGGCCAGCAGGCCAGCCCCTACCAGTCCCGCCTTCTTGCCCCACAGGTGTCCCCGGCCCGCGACATTATCTGGCTTGTCCGGGCCGGGGTTGCTCGTGGTGGTGCTCATGAAGCCTCCTGTTTCACTGTTGTTACGCTCCCGCCGACTCTTGCCCGGCAACCTGGCATCTGCCTGCCAGTTCAGTGCCAGTTCGATGGCGAAGCGGTAGCGGAACCGCTCGACGGCTGCTCCGATCCGGTGGCGCCGTGGCGCATCCGGGTGGTGCTGAGCCTCTCGGCTCAGTCGACGGGTTGTCGACGCCGAACAGAGCACTGACCCCGACAGCCCTGACCGACCTGGACCGGCACCGGCCATAGGAGTGACATGCGTTCCGCACGCCTGCTCAGTCTCGCGCTCGTGGGTGCTACCGGTCTGGTGCTCTCCACTCCCGCCGCCGCCATCGCAGCCCCCAACAGCCACAGCACAGGGCGCGGACCCGCCGTCACTCATGCTGGCAAGCCGGCGCATCTCGGGAAGCCCGCTGATGATCAGCCCGTCAGCGCCGATCCCGGTGACAAGCCCGATGCTGACAAGCCTGCCGCGGCCGAGCCCGCTCGCCCCGACGCCGATAACGACAAGGCCGGCGACAACAAGGCCGGTGACAACAAGGCCGGTGACGATAAGGCCGTTGGTCACGAACCGGTGGGCCACGGGCCCGTCAACCACACGGCTGGCTCCAAGGGTGCATCGCATGCCCTGGCAGCTGCCACCGCCTCGGTGACCCGAGTCGCCGCACATGAGCAGGCCAGCACGGTGCTCGGCCCCCCGGACAGAGCCGCGATGGCAGCGTTCAACGCGAGGGCGCTGTCTGCGCTGTCCGCCGACCTCACAGCCGCCGGCGCTGCCACCAGCCCGCACGATGTGGCCGGCTTGCTGCATACGGGCAAGCGCACAGCTCACGCGGTCAAGCTCGTGGAGAACGTGGTCACCGGCAGCGCGAGGGACGCCGCCGTCGTCAACGAACTGAGCGCCGCCGCCGCCGCACTCAGGACTCAGGAGGCGGGCTTACCGGCTGGCACCGACGCCAGCCGTGTGGACTCCCCGCTGGCTCACCTCGCGACTCAACTGGAAGCCGCGAGGACCGCCCTGTCGACCGCCACGGCGGCCGCGCTGGCCATCCCTGTCTCGCCTACCGCGACGGACCTGCAAGCCGCTCACCGCCTGATCGCTCCTGCGCGGGGTGTCGGCGACGCCGCCCTGTCGACCGCTGCCGCCGACCTGACTGCTGCTCAGACGGCGCTGGCGGCCCTCACCACGCCAGTCGGCGGCTGACGACGAGCCGCAGGCTGCGTGTCCGACCGCTGGCCAGGTGAACGCGCGCCACACGCTGACCGGCCCGTGACCGGCGGTGGCCTACGCTGGCGCACGTCAGTGTCAGGGGCACGAGTCGCCGCGAGAGCGGCCAGTCAGCGGGAGCGCGCATGCAGCTTGGGATGATCGGCCTGGGGCGGATGGGCGCGAACATCGTCAGGCGCCTGATGCGCGACGGCCACGAGTGCGTGGTCTACGACGTGAACCCGGACTCCATCCAGACGCTCGAGGGCGAGGGGGCGCTCGGCGGGTCGACTTTGCAGGAGTTCGTGTCGAAGCTGACGCAGCCGCGGGTCGCGTGGGTCATGGTCCCCGCCGGCATCACCGGCCAGACGGTCGAGCAGCTGGCGGCGCTGCTCGACGAGGGCGACATCATCATCGACGGTGGCAACTCCAACTACCGCGACGACGTGCGCCGGGCGGCTGCGCTGCGCGAGAAGGGCATTCACTACGTCGACATCGGCACCAGCGGCGGCGTCTTCGGCCTCGAGCGCGGCTACTGCCTGATGGTCGGCGGCGACGACTCCGCCATTGCCACGATCGAGCCCGTCCTGAAGACCATCGCACCCGGGCCCGGCACGATCGATCGCACACCCGGCCGGTCCGGCGACCTGGGCGCCGAGGAGCAGGGCTACCTGCACTGCGGCCCGTCCGGTGCCGGCCACTTCGTCAAGATGGTGCACAACGGAATCGAGTACGGGATCATGGCCGCGTTCGCCGAGGGCCTGAACATCTTGAACAGCGCCGACGCAGGCATCAGCTCGATGGAGCACTCAGCCGAGATCGCGCCACTGGAGGAACCGGAGTTCTACCAGTTCAACATCGACACCGCCAAGGTCGCCGAGCTGTGGCGCCGCGGGTCGGTCGTCTCTTCATGGCTGCTGGATCTCACCGCCGCAGCCCTGCACGCCAACCCCGACCTGGAAGGCCTGGCAGGCCGGGTGTCGGACTCCGGTGAGGGCAGGTGGACGGTCAAGGCCGCCATCGACGTCGGCGTACCGGTGCCGGTCCTGTCCGCCTCCCTGTTCGAGCGGTTCGCGTCCCGCGGGGAGGACCACTTCGCCAACCAGCTGCTCTCGGCCATGCGCCAGCAGTTCGGCGGTCACCAGGAACTGCCGGCCGGGTCCTCGCTGGAAGCGGGCACGTCGAAGGCCGAGCATGGCGACAACAGCCGGTCTGCCGGGTAGGTCAGCCAGCCCCGCCCTGTCCGTTCGCCGGGGTGCGGGCTCGTGCCTGCTGGTCAAAGCCCGAAGGGAGATGACTCGTGTCGAGCGACCGGAAAGCGACGTCGGATTCTGGCGCTGCTGTAGCCCGTGCCGTCTGATCGCGATGCCGACGTCACTCGGCGTCAGCTGCTCCGTTTGGGCCTGGTGCTGCCGGGTGCGGCTGCACTTGCTGCGTGCAGCTCGACGAGCAAGCCCAGTCCCAGTCCGGCTCCCACGCCCACGTCCGCGGCGACGAGCTCGCCTCCGCCGGCTCCGGCAGGCGCACCCACGACGCTCGAGCACACGCTGCTGCGCGGCACCCCAGGGCGGCTGGGCTTCGTTCCGCTCGTCTCCGGCGCGGGGGAGTCGCACACCCTGCGAACCGACCTCGGCGGAACACCCTCGCCCCAGCGGACCACCGCCCGGCGACCCCTGCTCGCCTTCGCGCAGCTCACCGACATCCACACCGTCGATGCCCAGTCGCCCGCGCGGGTGGAGTTCCTCGACCGCGCCGACGACCCGCCGTCGAAGGACACGACGTTCACGGCCGCCTACCGCCCGCAGGAGATGTTGACGGCACACGTGGCCGACACGATGGCGGCGACGGTCCGCTCCGTGGGGCATGGACCGGTGACCAGACTGCCTCTGGCGTTCGCGGTCAGCACCGGCGACGCCGTCGACAACTGCCAGGCCAACGAGCTGCGCTGGATGATCGACCTGCTCGACGGCGGCAGGCTGGTCCGTCCGGACTCCGGCGACACCTCGCGGTGGGAAGGGGTCCACGACAGCGACGCAGCGAACTACGACGTCCACTACTGGCACCCGGCCGCGCCGCCTGCCGGCAAGCCGGCTGATGCACCGAAGGCCACCTACGGTTTCCCGACCGTGCCTGACCTGTTGACTGCCTGCCGGCGGCCCTTCACCAGCACCGGGCTCGGCATCCCCTGGTATGCCGCGTACGGCAACCACGACGGCTTGGTGCAGGGCAATGCCGTACCGCAGCCGGCTTTGAACGCCATCGCGACGGGCGACCGCAAGGTGACCGGCCTGAGCCCCGCGATGTCCGCGCTGGCGTTCGCGACGCTCCTGCTGGCCGGCGAACCCATCCCTTCCGGGCTGCCCTCGCGGGCGGTCACGGCCGACCCGCAGCGGCGGCTGGTCTCCCGCAGGGAGACGATCGAGGCGCACTTCGACACCGCCGGGTCTCCGGCAGGGCACGGCTTCACCGAGACCAACCGCAGGCAGGGCACGGCGTACTACCGGTTCGACCCGACCGCGGCGGTGCGCTGCGTCGTGCTCGACACGGTGAACCCTGGAGGGCTCTCGGACGGGTCGCTCGACGCGACGCAGTTCGCCTGGCTGCAGTCCGAGCTGAGCACGGCCGGCTCGCGCCTGGTGGTGCTGTTCAGCCACCACACCATTGCCACGATGGTCAACGGCGCCCTGGCCCCCGGCGAGAAGCAGCCGCGGGTGCTCGGCCCGGCCGTTCGCGACATGCTGCTGCGCCATCCGCAGGTCGTGCTGTAGGTCAACGGGCACACGCACATCAACCGGGTCACGGCCTACAAGAGAGCAGGCGGCGGGGGGTTCTGGGAGGTCAACACCGCGGCCCACATCGACTGGCCGCAGCAGTCACGGCTGGTCGAGATCGTCGACAACCACGACGGGACGCTGTCGGTGTTCGGCACGATCCTCGACTTTGCAGCTCCGCCGGCCGACCCGGGCAGGACGGGGAGCCCGGGCGAGCTTGCGGCCCTCTCGCGGTTGCTCGCGGCCAACGACTGGCAGGAGCGGACCGGGCACAGCCCGACGGTCGACGGACGCCGCGGCAAGGTCGAGGACCGCAACGTTGAGCTCTTCCTGCCCGACCCCCGGTCGGCGGCGGCGTCGCAGTTGTGACGGCAGCGGCCGGAGCCTTGGCGACACGGCATCAGCGTTCGGGTGGGCGCAGCAAGAACCCGGCCTCCTGCTCGAGCAGGGCGACGGCCAGCAGCTCGCCGTCCTGCGCACCGAAGTGCTCCACCGCGCGAGCGTGGATGCGCGTCACCAGGTCTGACACCTCGAACGGAACCCCGTTCTCGTGGGCAAGGGTGCTGATGCTCGCCAGCTGCTCGTGGCACCGGTCGATCCCGAAGGTGCGCAGGTAGTCGCCGCGAAGCAGGGCGGGCACGTGGCGACGGATGAACTCGCCGCCCGCCGCGCTGCCCGCCAGCGCCTGCTGCATCGTGTCGAGGTCGATGCCCGCCCGACGGGCGAGCAGCAGCGCCTCCCCGGTGGCGACGGCTTGACCGAACCACAGCAGGTTCACCAGGAGCTTCGTCGTGTATCCGGCGCCGTTCGGCCCCATGTGCGCGATGTGCTCGGGGTCGGCCACGGCGTGCAGCAGGTCGCGGTGAGCGTCGAGAAGTTCGCCATCGCCGCCGACGTAGAGCGCCAACGTCCCGGCTGCGGCGGCGGCCGGCCCGCCACCGACCGGGGCATCCAGCACGTCTATCCGCCGGGCCCTCAAGGCCTTCGCGATGACGAGTCCCGCCGTCGGGGACGTGCTGCCCATGTCGATCCAGCACGCCCCGGCGCGCATCGCGTCTACCACGCCACCGGTGCCGAGCATCACCTCGTGCACCTCTGGCGACCCGGGCAGCATCGTGATCAGCACATCCGCTCTGGCTGCGGCTTGCGCCGAGGTGCTCGCCCAGACTGCCCCGACGGCCTCCGCCACGGCTTGCGTTTCCGGTCGCTGGTCGGCTGCCGTCACCGGATACCCGGCACGAACCAGGTTGGTGCACATCGGCATCCCCATCCGGCCGAGGCCGACGAGGGTCACGCGGGGTGGGGAACCGGCACCAGAGACCATGCTCGGAACGCTAGGCGGCCTGCTCGCTCGTGGGGCGGGGCCCTACAACGCTGTCGCCTGAGCGTGCGTGGGCCTGCACCAGCGCCGTCCGGGCTCCCAGGCCAGCTCGGGTTGGACAGCGACGGGCTGAAAGCCCGCCAGGGCGGCAACCCGTGACGCTGGGTGACTGCCAGACGTGCAACACGATCACCTGCCGCCCGCAAAGCGAAGCCGCAGCCTCGACGACCCGGCTGCTGCCCGTGGGCCGTTCCGAGAGCCCGCACAGACGCCTCAGGTCCGGTTGTCGACGGCCGCGACGATCCGCTCAATCACGGCTGTGACCACTGCAATTTCAGTCCGGCGGATGTGGTTGACCGCCAGCCGGCGAACCCCCTCCAGGTGGCAAGGCCAGGCCTGCCGCAGCCGGTCCAGACCGGCGTCGGTCAGGGCAGCGAGGTTCGCGCGGTGATCGTGGGGGCTGACACTGCGCCGGACGAGACCCGCGTCCTCGAGGCCGTGGACGACGCGGGTCATGCGGCTCGGCGACAGCGCCGACCGGTCGGCCAGATCGCTCATGCGCAGCTGCCGGTCGGGCGCCTCCGACAGCTGCGACAGCACGATGTAGCTGGTGAGGCTCAGACCCGTCTTGGCGATAAGATCCTCGTCGATCGCGCGGGGCAGCACGACCATCATGCGCGCGATGGCCCGCCACAGCCGTTCCTGCGGGGAGCTGAGCGGCCGGGTCGTCACCTGATGCGCGCCGCGCCGGTCCGCGCTCAGAGCTGGGAGAAACGAATGACGGCCACGACCACGGCCAGCAGGAGCAGCACGATGGTGGGCGGCAGCCCCTTCGGCTCGTGGCGAAGCAGGTGGACGCGCGCGGCGCCGACCATCACGAGACCGCATCCGATGGCGGCGATCGGAGTCAGGACCGGCGCGATGTTGAACAGCCACGGCAGGATGACGCCGAGCCCACCGAGCACCTCGAGGGTCGAGATGGCTTTGATCTGGGGATCGCTGAAGTCACCGGCCCAGGCCATGTTCGGGTTCGTCAGCAGCTTGGCGCGGGAGGAGGCCAGCTTGCTCGCGCCCGCACCGATGAAGGCGGCGCCGAGCAAGCCGGCGAGGATCCATCCGAGGACGGACATGGTGGCGGTCCTTTCGTCGAGCGCATGTGGGGCCGGATGTGCGGCGTCTGCCGGCCCATGCGGACCGGTCCAGTGACTACACCACGGTACGCTTGCCCAAGCAAGTAAAGCTCTATCGTGCTGAGCTCAGGAGTCGCTCGGACGCTTCCACGACGGCCGGACGAATCCACCTAACCCTTGTCTAAGCAAGGACACGGGAACTCGAGCCTCGACTCATCCGAGCAACCCCCAGTCGCTAGAGCAAGCAAGTATGAAGGAGCCTGCACTCACCCGAGATCGGCCCACATCGCCGAAGGAACACGCGAGGTGCGAAACCTCGGCACCACCGGTCCGGCGGGCGCATCAAGCGGTTGGGGCAGGAGAGGGCAGGAAGCCGGACAGGGCGGCGCGACGGCCAGCGCGATTTACTCCGAGCGTCGACGCGGACCGCCCGTACCCGACCAGCTGGATCCGCGAGTCCCTGCGCACCGTGGTGCCGTCGGCTGCGATGCCGCCGCCGGGTTCCCGCAGATGCAGCGAGCTGAGGTGACCCAGCGCGGCTCGGAACCGGGTCGGGCGCTCCCGCGGCAAGCCGGGCACCAGGGCTCTAATGATCGACAGGCCCTCCAGGTCGTGACCACGCACGCCGCAATGGTGCTGCTCGCCGAACTCGGCCAACGGCTTCAGCAGGTGCAGGACGGGGTCGTCCTGGCGCCACTGGACGAGGCGGAGCGCACGCAACTACGCGTCTTGCTCAACCGGGCCGCGCACGATCTCCGCCAGCGGAGTGCCTGCGAAGTGCAAGGAAGACGCAGCGGCGATCGCCGCTGTCAGGGAGTGCACTGACACCACTTCGCTGGGATGTTGACCCGCTCTGCACCGCATCACTTGCGAAAGCGAAAGGTGAGCCGGAGGAGGCGTGTCAGTCCCGCTTCTGGTCGCGAACCCGGCGCACGAGGGGGGCGGAGCGCAGTCTGGGGGTGGGCAGGCCAGGTGCAAACGTGACCCGGTTGCGCCCGGCGGCCTTTGCCTCGTATAGCGCGTGATCTGCGGCAGCCAGCAGGTCGATCAGGGCCGTACCGTGGACCTCGAGCATGCCGACTCCGATGCACACGGTGAGCCGTGCCGCGGGGTCGACGCCGGGCAGCGCAAGTTCGGCGACGGCGTGGCGCAGTCGTTCGGCAACCCGGCCGGCTTCACCCTGGTCGGTGTTGGGCAGCACGACGGCGAACTCCTCGCCGCCGAAGCGGCCGAGCTGGTCATAACTCCGCAGTCCTGCACCGAGGCTGCCGGCCACGGCAGCGAGGGCTCGGTCGCCGGCGAGGTGGCCGTAGGTATCGTTGAATGCCTTGAAGAGATCCACGTCGATCATGAGAATCGCCAGGGGGCGCTTCTCCCGGGTGGCCCGAAGAATCTCCCGCTCGGTTTCCTGCTGCCAGGCGCCGGCGTTGAGCAGCCCGGTCTTGGCGTCGGTACGGGCAGCGGTCCGCAGCTGGACGTAGGTCAAGCTGCGTTGCAGCAGCAGCGCGGGTGGGAGCAGGACCAGCGTGACCACCGGGGTGAGCAGCCATCCGGCGAACACAACGGTGCCCATGCACACCTCGACCAGGTCGACGTAGAGCGCCTCCGGGTCCGAGAGCAGTTGCCACCAACTGGCCTCCGGGGAGGCCAGGCGCACTGCGGCAGTCACCAGCACTGTGTTCAGCAAGTAGCACACTGTCGAGCACCCCAAGGCCGTCAACACGGTCCGCGCTGAGGCGTCCTGGCTGACGGCAACTCCTCGCGCTGCAGGAGACAGCCAGTGGAACAACGACGATGCGGCGTAGTGCGCCACTCCCACCGCTGAGGCGCTCAGCACCCGCCGGTAGACCAGGCTGCGACCGACCCTCAGCTGGTTGAGTGCGCGAAGCGGCACAGGTGCCAGCAGTCCATAGACCGGTGGCAGCAGGAACGCGATGGGCAGCGTCCACGCCGACTGCAGGTCCCGGGTCAGGCCAGCAGGCTCTCCGAGTCGACGGGAGGCCTGCCCGCAGAGCGCGGCGCAGGCCAACAAGGCGCAGTAGACGGCAAGATCCGACGCTGACCGTGGTGCGTCCGCCACTCCGACAACAGTCAGACCCACGAAGATGGCGACCAGGGCGAGCAGGTAGCCAACGAAGACGCGGGGAGCGGACCACAACGGCCACTGCCGTAACCGCACCCACAGGCTTTTCACGTTCTCAGGGCTGGCACGAAGAACTCGCCCACTTTACGGACAAGGAGGAGACCCGCTCGGTACTCGCGTACCCGATCAGGTGGTGGAGCCGGGTTGTGGACTACGGTCCCTGCATTTCCCCTGTATCGGTTTTGATGCGTGCGGCCCACGCCCCATCGCGTTGGGCCGTCTTGGTGTCGTCCGGCGTTCGCCGGTCGGCGGGCGGCCTCGCTGATGGCACCAGGTGGGCTAGTTCCAGACCACGTTGCTGACCGACACCTTGCGGGCGCTGCTATGACTGGCTCCTAGCACCGTGCCGCGGTGGCCGGAGGCCCCCGGTGACAGGGCAGCAACGAGGGCCACGGCGGCCAGGACGGAGCAGAGCACCAGGACGAGCACGCGGGGGGACAGCAGACGCGGAGCAGCGGACATTGAGTGCCTCCAGGCGGGTGAGAGGGTCGCTTGCCTATCGGACTGCCTGGCCGCTGGCTGAAGTCACCCGATGGGGCGATATCGAGGCAGCCGGACAGCACACTCCCTCTTCGTTGCAACTCGGCATTTGGTTCATTGCCGACGTATGCCGCTTGGACCGCTCGATAAGCCAGTGGCCGGCGGCGCCAGGACGCGAAGATCTACGCGATTGGCAGCGGGCAGCTGATGACGCCGTTGTCCCTTCCTGGGGAGGACCACTGCCAGCTGGGCGCTACTGACCTCGGACGCGCGCAGTAGCTCATAAAGGACGGTCGAACGGCTAGTACGGCCCCGCCCGTAGCTACTTGCGGCAACCGATCCGGCGGCCTGATGCCCAGCGATCCGCCGTAGATTCCCGAGGAGTCATCCCGGCACGAGACGCACCGTGCCGCCCATCCCTTACTTCGACGAGATCCGTCACTTCACCGACCTCAGCGAGTTGGTCACCATCGCAGTGGAAGGGGTACCTCCCGGCTTGTCAGGCGCGAGCCTCCTGGTTGTCGTTGAGCCAGTTCTCGACCTGCTCAAGCCTGAAAGGGCCATCCGCGATCCTGCCGCTGGCCATGTCCACCAGCACGAACCACGGGGCGCTACGGCCGACCTTGGTCTTTCTCAGCCACAGGTGCCGTTGCTCCGCCGTGTGCCGGGCTTTGATCTCACGAGCCTTGTCGCCGTCGTCCATGTCAGTCAGCTCCAGCAGCGCTTGTGTGGTGGCCTGAAACTGTCTCTTGCGTCAGGGCACGTCAAGTGGCGCCACCTCGACCGTTTGCCGGCGCACTGCGGCCGTCGCCGCTCTGCAGCAGCCGACGCCGCCGTCAGCGGTGGTTGTCGCCTGCGTGGTGGCGGGTCGAAGGAACGTGACGCGGGGGTGGCAGGCCGGGGGCGAAGGCAACCTGATTGCGTCTACCCGCCTTGGCCCGGTACAGCACAGGAGGGCGAAAGCGCTGATCAGGACGGGTGCGCCGCGAGGGACTTGAACCCCCAACCCGCGGATTAAGAGATGCTCCATGAGCCGTCCGGAGCGATCCGCTGCTACACATCGCCGCGGGTCAGCAGGTTGACCCCGTCCATGCGGGTCCGCCTACGAGCAGGTGCATCCGTTCGCGTGGCTGCCACCGTGGCTGCCAACAAGTTTGGCCGCCCGACCTACGCCGAGCAAGCCACGATGCCTCGACAAGATCACCAACCCCAGCAGCACCAGATCATCCGCTATCAGCGGAACTGGGTCAGGACGCTCTGGCCGTCGCCGGCGGCGATGACCGCGTAACCCTCCTCGTCGAGCAGGCGGCTGAGCATGGCGCGGAGGTCCGGGTCATCCTCGACGAGGAGCACCCGCCTACCCGATTCCACCTGCCATGGTGGGCTGTGGGTTGCCTGGCGTGACTTGTCCGGTCTGGCCACCGACCATGTGAGCGGGGAAGCCCGGGCGGGTAGGGGCCGGCCGCCACGTGTGGTCCCGGCTGTAGCCGAACCTGATGACGTTCAGCGGAACAAGGCATCCAGCAGCGCCCGGCTGTGGGTCAGGTGCTCCCGCATGGCCCGTTCCGCCGCGTCCTCATCGCCGGCCTCGACAGCGGCGAGCGCGTCGAGGTGGGACACCATCGACGCCTTTCGGGTCGGCACCGCCCGGAAGTAATGCCGCCAGAACCGCAGGTTGTGCAGGAGCAACTGCTGGGTCGGTCCGGACAGCCATCGATTGCCCGCCAGCCGGCACAGCCCGAGGTGCACCTCGCAGTCGGCGAGCAGGAACTGCTCGGGATCTGCCACGTCACGGGCCGACTCGGCCCGGTCGACCAGATCGCGCAGCTCAATGGACAGCTCGACCGGCCGGGAGCCCGGCTCCGGGCTCCGGCACCGCCGCGCCGCGATGCGCGCCAGCCCGCACTGCAGCGCCTCACGGGCCTCGAACAGCTGCCGCGCCTCCTCGATCGACAGCTCCACCACCACCGTGCCGCGGCGGGGGAGGGTGTTCAGGAATCCTTCGGCTGCGAGGCGGGCGATGGCTTCCCGGACCGGCATCCGCCCGAAGCCGAGCGACTCGGCCAAGGCCGCTTCGTTCACGAAGCTGCCCGGTGCGAGTTGCAGATCGACTATCAGTCCCAGCAGCCGGGCGTACGCGAGGTCGCTCGCCCGCGTGCCGATTTCGGCGAGCAAGCCCCGCGGGAGGGCAGGACGGACGTCGGGTCGACCGGCCTCATCGGGATCCGCGGCGATCTCAGCCATCGAGCGCCACGAGCTCGGTCCGCAGAGAATCCAGGTCGACGACCAGGGCGGAACCGTTCGGTACCGCCCGACGGCCGGCGATCCAGCTGTCGGCGCCGCCTTGCCCGTTGGACAAGGCGGCCACCCGCTCGCCCGCCTCCGGAAGCACTCCGGTTGAACCGACCAGCACGGCCTGCGTCGCGCCGTCCATTCCGCTCACACGCTCGGCCCCGAGGTGGAAGTAGTCCTGCACCTCGTCCGGCGGCAGCAGCGCCGGGTCGTGCAGGCAGACGGCGACCAGCTGCTCCGGGGTCAGCAGCAAGCAGTTGAGGGACGTGGACGGTGAGCCTGAGAGGCCGGCGGCGACGACGGCCAGCGCTTCGACCGGAGGATTTCCGCGCCGCAGCTGAGTGAGCACGGCGAGAAAGTAGCGCTCGCTGTCGGTGTCGCCGAGGGGTGCCCCGACGAGGTCCGCGTCGATCAGCGACTCGACGCGTTGCAGGTCCTGCACATGGCCGTTGTGGGCGAATGCCACGCCGGTCGCGACGAAGGGGTGGGTGTTGTTCACCCGCACCGGCAGCCCGCCGGTGGCCCAACGAAGGTGCACCACCGCGGCCGGGGCAGCCGTGCGCATGGCCGCCCCGAAACCCGTGCTGGTCCGGGCGGCCACCGGCTCCTTCACCATGTGTGGCTCCTCGCCGAGCGCGAAGGCCGCGCCCCATCCGTCCGCGTGGCGTTCGGACAGCTCGGTGAATCCCGTCAGGTGCTGGTCGAGCAGGTCGGCGGCGGAGCAGGGGGTCGAGGCGGCCCAGCCGAGCAGGCGGCACATTCGGGTCCTCCGGGGGTCTCGGTCAGACGTAGTTGACGCTGATGCCGCCGTCGAGGACGAGCACCTGACCGGTCAGCCAGGCGGCCTCGTCGGAAGCGAGGAAGCAGACGACGCCGGCGACGTCGTCCGGAGTGCCGAAGCGGCCGAGCGGCACCCGGGCGAGCCGTCCCGCCCCCCTCCGGGTCGGGGAAGAACTTCTCGACGTGGGCGGTGAGGATCGGGCCCGGCGCGACCGCGTTGACCCGGATTGCGTTCGGGCCGAGCTCGACGGCCAACGCGCGGGTGAGGGCGTGCACCGCACCCTTGGTCGCGCTGTAGAAGTCCTGCGGCGATGAGCAGCCAACCTCCGCGAGGAACGACCCCATGAGCACCAGCGCGCCGCCCCCGGCCCGTTCGAGATGTGGCACCCCGGCCCGGACGACAAAGCTGACACCCAGCACGTTGGTCCGCCAGATCGTGTCCCACAACGCCGGGTCACCGTCGACCAGCGACCGGTCCTGGTGCGGCATGATCCCGGCGTTCGGGAACAGGACGTCTAGCCCCCCGAGGCGCTCGGCCGCAGTGTCAACAGCGGCCGCGATCGCCGCTTCGTCACCGACGTCGGCGATCAGCGGTTCGATCTCGGCTCCGGCCTCCCGCACCTGCCGGGCCGTCTCCTTCAATGGCCGGCTCGACCACGTCGACGGCTGCGATCCGGGCGCCGGCCGAGGCCAGGCGCAGGCAGCTGGCTCGCCCGAGGGCCCCGCCGGCGCCGGTGACCAGCACTCGGCGGCCGGGCAGCCCCTTCACGAGGCCACGCCTTCCTGGCCGCTCAATCCGTAGAGCCAGACGGCGGTGCCGGCGAGCATCGCTTCACCCTGCTGCACGGCCTCGGAAAGGACCAGATCGCCGTCGTCGACCGCCCCGCCCAACGCTGTCGCCAAGGCGTACCTGCCCTCGCGTGCCCCGATCCAGTGCAGCTCGGGCAGTGACGAGCCGTCGCTGGAGTAGACGATCCGGGACAGCGGCGCCACGCCGATCGCGGCCCGGGTGACCTCGACCAGCTCTCGGCGGGACAGGAACGGGATGCCGTAGGAGATGTCGAGCCAGGCGTTGCCGTAGACACCGGCGAGGTAGGCGCCCTCCCGGACGAAAGGCCAGCAGCCGTGCAGCAGGACGAACTGCGTCGCGCTCAGCCCCCGGTCCTCGAGGACGTCACGGAACTCCAGAGGTGAGGCCGTCCGCAGGTCGGCGTCGGTGTCGCCGTAGCCGACGTGTACCTGCACCGGCAGCTGCTCGGCACCGGCCACCTCGAACGCGTCGAGAAGCAGGGTGTCGAGCAGCGGCTTGTGCCCGAGCCGCACCGACCCGCGTGCGTCCAGCTCGGCCTGCACCACGTCGAACGACGCCTTCACCGCTACCGGGTCCGCTCGACGTATGCCGAGGCCGGTTCGGTAGCCAGCCACCGTTTTCAGCCCGACGACGCCGGCGCCGCGGGCCTCGCGCACCAGCGCGCGCACGCGCTCCCGCACCTCGTCCACTGAGCGGATTTCCTCGCCGAGTATGCGCTCGAACTGCGGCTCCAGCCGCAGGATCCGGTGGGTCGTCACCTCTGCTCCCTGCTCCAACAGGGCGGGCGGCAGCACGGCATCGGCCGGCGGGTACCCGTCGTCGAGGAGCAGGGAGCCGACGCGGGCATCGGTCAGCAGATCGGTCGCGTGCGCCAGCGGATCGCGTTTCCCCCGAGCCCGGAGCACCGACTCCTCGTCGGCTCCGCAGCCCAGGTGATCGGCGAGGGTGCGGAGCATCCGCCGGTAGGCGAGGCCGGTCGGCACGTCGGCCAGCAGCCGCGGGTCGTCGGACTCGGTGCACAGCCGGCGGAACCGGTCGCGGTCGTCCGGTCCCAGCGGATCGCGCAGCATGCCGTGGCAGTGCTGATCGACCAGCGGCACTTCGGCCAACGCGCTCGTGAGCTGCTCGGCGGCCGGCATCAGAAGACGCCGAACAGCGCGGCGCGCACCCAGTCGTCGCCCCGCTCCACGGCCGTGGCGTACTCGGCGCGGCGCAGGGCCAACAGGCTGCGCGTCAGCAGCGGCCCGAGCGCCTCGGTCAGCACGGGGTCCTTCTCGAGCAGGTCGTTCGCGGTCAGCAGGTCCGAGGGCAGGGCGAGCACGCCGTGCCGGTCCCGCTCCGCCTCGTCCATCCGGGCCGGGTCCCGCTCGGCGGGGGGCGGCGGCTCGAGCCCGCGGCGCACCCCGTCGAGTCCGGCAACGAGCAGGCCGCCCAGCGCGAGGTAGGGATTGGCGGAACCGTCGACCGGCTTGAGCTCCAGGTTGAGGCTCGTTTTCTCCTCACCCCAGAACGGGGACGCGACCCGCACCGCCGCTTCCCGGTTGTCGTAGCCCCAGGAGGTGAAGGCGGACGCCCACGCCGACGGCTGCAGCCGGTCGTAGGACTGCACCGACGGGCAGGTCAGCGCGATCAGCGCCGGCAGGTGCTCGAGGACGCCGGCGACGAAGTTGCGGCCCAACGCCGACAGGGTGTGGCTCGACGCGCCTGGTCACCCAGCAGGTTGGTGCGGCCCTCGCCGTCCCACAGCGAGAAGTGCAGGTGCGCACCGCTGCCGATGCCGTCGGGGAAGGGCTTGGGCGCGAAGCTCGCCCGCAGGCCGTGTCCGACCTCGATGACGCCGCGGGCGGTGTCCTTGAACTTCACCTGGTTGTCGGCGGCCCGCATCGCGTCGGCGTAGCGGATGCTGATCTCCTGCTGCGCCGGGCCGTACTCGTTGATCGCCTGCTCGACCTGCAGGCCTTGCTCGTCGAGAGCGTCGACGACGTCGTCCATTACGGCTGCGACCCGGTCCATACCGATCGAGGAGTAGACCGGCCCGTCGCCGAACGGCACCGGCTGCCCGTCGACCAGTTCGGCCAGGTAGAACTCGTTCTCGAACGACGCCTTCACCGTGATGCCGGCCTCGGCCAGCGCCTCGATCGCCCGGGCGAGGAACGACCGCGGACAGCCCCCCCAGTCGGCGCCGTCGTGGCCGAGCTGCTCGCACAGCACCGAGGCGGTGGCCCGGAGCCAGGGCAGCCGCGTCCAGGTCGACAGGTCGGGCAGGATGCGGATCTCGCCAACCGGTTCGAGTCCGTCGATGTCCACCAGGTCGTCGAAGACGTTGATAGCGTTCTGGGCCCGGGTCAGGCCGACACCGCCGCGGAGGCGGCTGGCGAGCTGCGCGACGTGCACGGCCTTGCCGCGGGTGACGCCACTCGGGTCGACGTAGAGGAAGCGGACGAGCCGCACGTCCTCGTGCCGGGCCCGGTCGACGAGCGCGCGCACGGCGGCCTCGTCGACGGTCGGGCCGGCACCAGCGGGCGCGGAGCTGCTCATGGCATCACATCCCCACCATTGGGGCCGATCGTCGCCCCGACGTAGTAGCTGCCGCCGGGGCCGGCGAGCAGCAGGGCGCTCGGCACGATCTCCTTGACCGTGGCGAACCGGCCGATGGGCAGTTCGGCGAGTTTGCGGCTGCGCCACTGCTCGGTCTCGCCGGCCAGCAGGTCGGTCTCCACCGGACCGGGCGCGATCGCGTTGACCAGCACGCCGGAGCCGGCCACCTCCCGCGCCACCGCCTTCGTGAACGCGATAAGCCCGCCTTTGCTGGCGCTGTAGTGCGCGACGTCGGCCCCTCCGAGCAGAGCCAGCTGCGAGGCGACGTTGATGATCCGGCCGGAGCCCCGCTCGATCATCGACGGCAGTACCGCCCGGGTGAACAGGAACGGGCCGCGCAGGTTGACATTGATCACCCGGTCCCAGTCGGCGACGTCCATCGTTGCCACCGACGCCTCAGTGAAGATGCCGGCGTTGTTGACCAGGACGTCGACCGGACCGAGCTCGCCGGTGACCTGGGCGACGGCCGAGGCCACCGCCTCGGCATCGGCGACATCGGCCCGCACGTAGGCAGCCCGACCGGTGCCGCCGGTCAACGCGGCCGTCTCGGTTCGCACGAGCTCGCTGTCCGGCGGATCGAGATCCACAACGGCGACGGCCGCGCCCATGCCCGCCAGCCCGTGCGCGATGCCGCGGCCTATGCCGCGTAGCCCGCCGGTTACCAGTGCCACCGATCCTGCGAGCTCTCGCGCGTTCACGATTCGTCCTTCCACGGCTCGTCCTTCCACAGCGCGGTCACCAGCGCGGCCGGCACGACGTCGAAGCGGCTGCGCATGAGCAGCATCGACGCCTCGTGCAGCGCCGGTTCGTCGCTGCCGACCGCGTCCTCGGCGACGACGACGGCGTAGTCGAGGAACATCGCATCGCGGGCGGTCGACTCCACGCAACCTTCGGTGGTCGCGCCCGCGACCACCAGGGTCGAGACCGCGTTGCTGCGCAGCACCAGGTCGAGCGGTGTGCCGGCGAAGCCGCTGGACCGGTACTTCGGCACCACCGGCTCACCCGGCTCGGGCACCACCTCGGGCATGAACTCCCAGCCGGTGGAGCCCACCCGGCAGACCGGCTCGAACGGACCGTCCGGGCGAAACCGTTGCTGCAGCTTGCGGGCGAAGCGGCGCTGGGCGGGGGAGGACGCCCGGTCGCCGGGCAGTTCTGTGTTCCGCAGATGGACCACCAGCACGCCCGCCGCCCGGGCAGCGACGAGCAGTCGCTGGGACTGGTCGAGCACGGCGCGGTAGCCGGACAGGTCGGCGCCGAGCCGGCCGAACGCGCCGGACGGATGGCAGAAGTCGACCTGCAGGTCCACCAACACGAGCGCGGCGTGAGCCGGTTCGAGCAGGTGGGCGAGCTCGAAATCGGGGCACCCGACATCGCCGAATCCGACAGCGACGAGCTCGCTGAGCTTCCCGGACGGGACGGGGCGGTTAGCCACGGGGCGTGGGAGCCCGCCCGGACTGACTGCCGGGATGGGCCACCGACTCCAATGACGGGGTGCGGGCACCGGTGGCGCCGCCCTCGGCCATCAGCTCGTCGGCCTCCTCCTCGAACACGGCGCCGAGCGAGGCGATCCGCTCCGGGTGCCGGGCCCGCAGCGCGGCCCAGACGAGGGCGCCGAGGACGATCCAGGCCAGCACCAGGTACGGCACCAGGTTGTACGGCCAGCTCTGGCCCGGCTTGGCGACCGTGTAGATCGGATAGATCAGGACGAGCGCGGCCAGGACGGGGACCAGCCCGTGGGTCATCAGGTTGCGGTCAGGACGACGCCAGTAGTAGCGCATCAGCGCGACGCTGCCAAGGATCCAAACCAGGATCGTGGCCACGGTGGCCAGCGCACCTGAGAAGCCGTACGCACCGGTGGCGCCGGGGCCGATCCAGGCGGCGAGACCGAACCCGACCGCCGCGGTGAAGGCGGTCTGCAGCAGGATCGCCTTGGCCGGCGAGAAGTAGCGCTGGTGTACGTCACCGACCCAGCCGGGCAGGACGCGGTCCCGGCCGAGTGAGAACACGATCCGGACCGTTGCGTTGTGGCAGGCCAGGAAGCAGCTGAAGATGCCGACGGATCCGGCGATGTCGACGAGGCCGGCGATCCAGCTGGCCTTGTCCTGGGCCAGCGTGGAGATGGGGCTGGAGTCTTTGGTGAAGGCGGCGAGCTTCGCCGGGTCGGCGATGCCGTAGCCGGCGGACAGGCCGTAGGTGGCGAAGACGTAGAAGACACCAACGCCGATCAGCGCGCCGGTGACGGCGAGCGGGACGTTGCGGCGCGGGTTGCGGGTCTCCTCGCCGAGGGTGGCAGCGGCGTCGAAGCCGAGGAAGGACAGGATGCCGAACACCATGCCGAGTCCGACTCCGGAGATGCCGCCGCCCCCGCGCGAGCTGGGGTTGTAGAGCTCGATCGAGTTGCCGCCGTCCGAGGTGACGATCGCGATGACGAGAAGGATCGTGAAGATGACGACCTCGCCGACCAGCAGCGCTAGGTCGAGCTGCACCGAGGCCTTGATGCTGCGGATCGACAGCCCGAGCACAATCGCCAGCGCGGCCAGCGACAGGATCCACCATTTCACGTCGACGCCGAACTCGGCCTTCAGCGCTGCGCTGGCGAAGGAGCCGAAGGCGGTCATGAGGCCTGGCACGAGCAGCGCGTAGCCCATCCAGTAAAGCCACCCGGTCGCGAAGCCCGCAGTGGTGCCAAGTCCCTGGCTGTTGAACGTGTAGAAGGACCCGGCGCTCGGCATGTGCCGGGCGAACTGGATGACGGTGTTGCCGACGAACAGGGTGGCGATGAAGGCCAACAGGAACGCGAGCGGCACCGCGGAGCCGGCCGAGGGCGCAGCCGCGGGGGCGTTGAGCACGACCGCGATGACCGGCGCCATGGCGGCGGCGGCAAGCGCAATGCCGTTCGGGACGCTCAACACGTTGCGCTCGAGTCGTTGCTCGCCGGTGGTCGAGGCTTCGCCGCTCGGGGCGCCGCCGACTGAGGTTGCTGATGTGGACATGGGGCGGGCCCTTCGCACGGGTGTCACGACGGAACTGTCACTCCCTGATATAGCAGCAGGATGTTACGAGATCCGGCGTGGTTGTAAACAGCGTGTCTCCGAAGGCAGGCCGAGCGCCCGGGGCGGGCAGGATCGAGCCCAGCGGATCCAGCCGCATGCAAGACGCTGCGAGAGGAGTACCGGTGACCGCACCCGCAGAGATCGTCGAGTACCGGCCCGAGGAGGGTGCTGATCCCTCGACGCTGATCTACGTCTTCGGCGGGAACGAGCCGGTGCGCCAGATCCGGCCGGGCGCCGTGCTGCGTACGTGGAGCGAGGACTGCTTCGCAGGTCGGGTGCGCTCGTCGTCGGACCTGTCCAGCGAGGTGTGCGACCCCCGCTTCCTCAACCCGCAGACCGGTCCGTTCTACGTCGACGGCGCCGGGCCCGGGGACACGCTCGCCGTGCACTTCGTCAGTCTCGAGCCGAGCCGGGACTGGGGCGTCAGCACGACCGTGCCGTTCTTCGGCGCGCTCACCTCCACCCCGACGACGGCCACGCTGCAGTCGGCCCTACCCGAGCTGACCTGGCGTTACGAGCTCGACCGGGCCGCGCGGGAGGTCGTCTTCCGGGCCCGGGAGTCGGACCACTCGGTGGTGTTCCCGCTCGACCCAATGCACGGCACGGTCGGGGTCGCTCCGGCGCTGGGCGAGGTCCGTTCTTCACTTACCCCCGGACCCTGGGGCGGGAACATGGACACGCCGGAGATGCGTGCCGGTGCCACCTGCTACCTCGGTGTTAACGTGCCCGGTGCGCTGTTCTCCCTCGGCGACGGCCACGCCCGTCAGGGCGAGGGCGAGGCCTGCGGGGTGGCCGTCGAGTGCGCGATGGAGACCGTCGCCATCGTGGACCTGATCAAGGGGCAGCCCTGCCCCTGGCCCCGGATCGAGACCGACGACTTCCTCATGACGACCGGCTCGACCAAGCCGCTGGAGGACGCGTTCCGCGTCGCGACGACCGAGATGGTCGGCTGGGTCGCGGCCGAGACGGGGCTGTCGACGATGGACGCGTACCAGGTGGTGTCGCAGGGCGTGCAGACGCCGATCGCCAACGTCTGCGACACCGTCTACACGGTCGTGTCGAAGATGCCGAAGCGCTTTCTCCCCGGCGTTGACGCCTACGGTGGCCGGCACGCCGACCTGCGACGCCAAGCCGCGGCGCTGCAACTCCGGTAGCCCGGTTTCGGGCATGTCGCGGGGTTGATCGAGCGCGGGCGGGGCGAGCTCACAGGTGAGGATTCGCCTCACCCACAGCCGACCTGCGGCCTCATCCGGGCGTCGAGTGGGTGCGGATAGCGACATCTTGCGGGTAGCTGCTCACCGTGCAACGCCGCTCTCATTTGGGCTTCTGCTCACCGCCGGCGGATCGGTCGCCGCCGCCGTCGTTGGAAGTCTGGCTCCCGTCGCGCACCGAGGTGTACGAAAGGCTGAACAAGCCGTACTGGGCGCCCCGGCCGGGGTGTTTGGTCCGCTGCCGGTCGCGCTCTACTCGACGACCGCCGCGGCTGGCTGGCAGTTGTGGCAGCACCAGGTCGAGCCGAGCGCCAAGACCGGACTCGGTCTCCACGCAGCGCAACTCGCACTGAACGCCGCATGGCCTTCCACGTTCTTCTCGGCCCGCAACCGCTCCGCTTCGCTGGCCGTCATCATGACCCTGGACGTCACTATCGCAGCGGAGATCGCCGTTGCGGCGCGGGTCGACGGCTCGGCCGCCGCGCTGCTCACGCCCTACCTGACCTGGAGCTTGTTCGCGACCGCGCTGACGGGAGCGTCAGCGAGCCGGGCGGCGAGTGACCGTCGCCGCGCTCCCTCGTTGACCGAGCCGGCGACAGCTCGTATCGGCCGGCTTCTCGACGTCAGGCGGGGTTCGGGCATCTCGACGATCCGCCGAATCTCGGCTTTACGGAACTCCCTCGCCATGGCGGTGCGCACCCGGCTGATGCTGACGTCGAGTGTTGTCCACAGCTTGCTTTCATTAGGCGCATCTGCCGATGCGCTACACACCGTCACCGATTGAGCAATATGTCGGCTGCTATCCGGGGCTGTGGTGGCGCCACGCGACGAGACGCGTTGTGAGCTCGAGAATGACCTCCGCGAACTGATCGTCGTCGCAGTATCGATCCCGCAGAAGGTCCGCACCCCGCACGGCTCCTTGTCCGGGAAGCCCTCGACGCATACGGCGAGCGAACCCTCGGCCTGCTGTCGACCATCGCTGATGTCGACGACGCGGCCGATCGGCTCTACGACGCGATCACCGGCGCGGGTCCACTGCAGCGCTATCTCGACGATCCCGAGGTCGAGGAGATCTGATCCAGTTCCGCTGGTAGGACACCGCTATTGGGCGTGTGAGACGAAGAAAGTGCCTGTCCGGCAAGGAGATCAGGGTTGCTGAAGCCGTTGATTTGCTTGCAAGAGAGGCACCTTCTGAGTGAGCAGACTACGACCTGGTGACCGCAAGAGGACGGGGGTTCGGATCGTTCGCCCGACGCGTTGTTGACCGCTCGGCCGGGATGGTCGTCGTCTCGAGTAGGCCGGCCGGCTGAACGTGGCTGGTTGTCTGGATCGTGGGATTGGACCGGTCAAGCAGCGCCAGCGAGGCCTATCGGGTGGTGAGCTGCTGGTCGCGCTGGCCGGGGCTCAGCTGCTGGGCGAGGACTGCCTGTCCGGGTTGAACCGGCTCCGCGACGACAATGCCGGAGCTGCGTTGGCGCCGGCACCGCTTCCACCGTCGACCACGGCCGGGTCGTTGGCTTGCCGGTTCACGCGGAGCGGCTGGCCGGATCGAGTCCGGGCTGGCGGAGCTGACCGGCCAGTGGATGAGCCTCCTGCCCGCCGGTCGGCGCGCCGAGCTCGCGACCCGGCGGCCGTCGATCGAAATGGATTCCATCGACACCAAGGTCTTCGGCCAGGACAAGGACGGCGTCGCCTACAACTACCAGGGGCAGCGGCGCGGCCGTCCGCATCTGACGAGCTGGGCGGAGGCGAGCCTGCCGCTGGCGGCGGACCTGCTCGCCGGCAACGCCGACTTCCGCCCGCAGGCGGCAGGGCTGCTTCGCCGGGCGTTGGCCGCGCTGCCCGCCGAGGTGTACGGGCTACCGCGGCTGCGGGCTGACGCCGGATACGTCTGTGCCGAGCTGGCCCACGCCGCCGTCGAGGCGGGCTGCGACTTCGCGATCGCCGCCAAGCGCAACTCGGCGTGCTGGCGGCCCTGCGCCGCCGTCGGCCAGGGGACCTGGACGCGCCCGGGACATGACCGGCGCCGAGGTCGCGGCCTGCGACTACGCTCCGACCGACCGGCCGGCCACCTGACACCTACACCATCATCGGCCGGGTCCGGTTCGACGCTGCCGAGATCTCCGCCGACCCCCGGTCCCGGCGGCGGCACCCAGTCCCCGACGAGCACGCTCGCGCTCGACGGGCAGCTCGACCACGTCTACGCGGTCAGTTTCCTCGTCACCAACCTGCCCGTGTCCAACGACGCGGACATCGTTGCCGTCGAGGCCTGGTTTCTCGGCCGGGTCGCAATCGAGGAACGGTTCCGGGAAGCCAAGCCCGGTGCCGGGCTGCGTCACCTGCCCGTCGGCGACCGGACCGTCGACACCGTTTGGACCTGGGCCGCGCTGCCCGCCGGCGCCCTGTCCGTCATGCTCCAATCGCTGACCGGGTTGGACCACGCCCGCCGGGCCCGCGCCGCCCGCCTCCGCGTCCAATTGCTGCGCAGCCCGGCCCGATCATCTGGCACGCCCGCGGCATCACCCTGCGGCTACCACCCGGCCAGCAGCTGCTGCCCCAGGTCCTCGCCCGCCTCCGAGCCCTGCCGACCTCGACCCGACCGCCGCAACAGCGGCATCGCCTCAAGGACCAGGAACCCGACCCAGAGCGACATCCGGCCACAAGCCTGCGCCGAGCATCCCACGATACCTCGACAAGATCACTAACCAACAGCAGCCCAAGATCATCCGCTACCAGCGGAACTGGGTCAGAGCCCAGGCGATGTGCGTCCTGCCTTGAGCGACGACATCTCAGAGCCCATAACCCCAGAGCGCGTCGCCCATCCGCTTGGCGGCGTCCCGTGACAGCTCGGGCGCGACGTGACTGTACGTCCCCAGCGTCAGGGTGATCTGAGAGTGTCCCAGCAGCTCCATCACGACCCTGGCCGGTACGCCTTGGGTCAGCAGGAGCGTCGCAGCGGTGTGCCGGGCGTCGTGCAACCGAGCCGCGGGAACGCCGGCTGAGCGCAGCAGCTCCTGCCATTGCCGGTGGTCGGACCGCGGGTCGACCGGCTTGCCGACCACCGTGGAGAACACCAGGCCGCTGTCGACCCACATCGAGCCGGCGACGAGTCGCTCGGCGGCTTGAGCCGCCCGGTGGGTTCTCACCGCCTCGACGAGCTGCGCCGGCATCGGGACCACCCGGCGCCCGGCCCGCGACTTGGGCGGCACCAGCACCAGCCCGCCGCCGACCTGGCGTTGCAGTGCCTGACGGACGGTTAGCGTTCCGACCTCGAGGTCGACAGCGTCCCACGCCAGCCCAAGGGCTTCACCTTGACGGAGGCCCAAGGCCAAGGCGACCGACCAGCGGGCCGCGTTCCTGTGGCCGCGGGCCGCGGATAGGACGGCTCGCGCCTGCTCGGCGGACAGCGGCCGGATCTCCTCGCGGTGCACCGAGGGCGGCTCGACGAGGGTGCCCACGTTGCGGCGGACCCGCCCCCGCTGCAGAGCAACCTTGAGGGCTCGGGACAGAATCCGGTGGGTCTGCAGGATGCTCGCCGGCTTCAGCCCGGCTTCGGCGAGCCGGACGTAAAAAGCCTCCAGATGCTCGGGCTGCAACTTGTCGAGACGATACTTGCCCAGCTCGGGCACGATCCGGTTGCGGACGTAGCCCCGGTAGGTCGCCAGGGTGCTGGGGCGCAGCCGCGGTGCCGCGATGGTGTTCAGCCAGTGGTCCAGCCAGCTCTCCAAGGTCGGGGCATGGCCGTCGGTGGCGATCTCGGCGCCCGCCTCGTGCTCGTCGAGGACTCGGCGCAGCTTGCCGGCGACCTCTGCCCGGGTCCGGCCGGACAGGTACTTGCGGCGGCGCCGGCCGTCCCGGTAGCCCAGGTCGACGACCGAACGCCAGCGGCCCTCGGCGTCCTTGTAAATCGAGCCCTCGCCGTTGCCGCGTTTGCCGGCTCTGCGGATCGCCATCGCCGTGCCTCCCTCTACGCCGCGTCGCCTCGGAGTCTCTTGAGTTTGGCGACGACGTCCGACAGATCCGTGGCTGCGATGCCCCGGCAGGCACCGATTCGCACCGAGGGCACTACACCGGCGCGCATCAGCTCGTACAGCTTCGACCGGCCGATACTGAGCGCGGTCGCAGCCTCGGCAGGGGTGAGCAGCAAACGCTCCACCACACGACCTCCTTCTTGGATTTCCAAACGACGGACTCTGGGGGACCGGCTCAGGCACTGCACCGGTCGAGAAGGTCGACGGCGGCTCGAATGGCCGCGTGGGCCTCGCGCCGCTGGTGCGCCCGCGCGACGCCAACCGTTTCGGCCAGCCACGCATCGGCGGACGTTCGGTAGCCGCGTCCCGCGATCCGCCAGTCGCCAGCGGGCACGATCGGCACCCCTCCCCGCCATTGATGTCGGGATGCCACTGCTGCCGCGTCTTGCGCAGGGCTCTGAGGGTCGTTGAGTAGCGCCGACTCCGGGTCGCCCAGTGCCCGCGGTAGCCCAGGGTGTGGGCCCACAACCGCAGCCTGAGCCACGTTGGCGCGCTTGCCCATGCGAACTCCCCGCTTCTAGCCGGTTGCGCGTTTCTGAGCGGCGACGAAGGCGACCAGGGCCTCGGTTGGGATCCGTCGGCTTGCACCGATGAGAACGGAGTCGAGCTGTCCACCGCGGAGCAATTCGTAGACCTTGCTGCGACCGATGCTCAGCGCACGCGCAGCGTCCTCCGGGGTCAAGAGCAACTTGTCCATGTGTCCTCCAGTCGACCGTTCATGCCGCCTCGCTGTGCTCTACCTGGGCCATTGCTGAGGCGGAAACGGACGCGGGCCGGCGGCAGCTCCCGTACACCAGCACGCCGGAGCCCAGGGGAAGCTGGCGCAACACGTCCGCGGGAGCCAGGCGCTCGCGCTGTTGACTGCGCGACGTGGACTGTCCGCCGCCGGCCTGGTCGGTCACCGACACCCGGTCGACGTCGGCCTCGCCTAGCAGTTTCGACAGGTAGTCCAGAGTGCCTAGATCGGTGATGCCTGACAGGGCCAGCTTGCCGCGGTGGTTGTTGACGACGGTCGAGGCAAGCCGGCCGTACCGGTCGGTGAGCTGCGCGAGGTCCTGCCAGACCGAGACGACCTGGATGCCTTGGCCGCGCCCGGTCGAGGCGATTGAGGGCAGGTCACGCAGCGGCGCGACGTTGCCTGCCTCGTCGAGCAGCAGCAGCAGTCCGGGGTTGCACGGTCGGCCGGCCTGAGCGCGGTTCTGCGTCTCGCGGACCACCGACATGACCAGCGCCTCGAACAACGGCCGTAGCCGGTCCTGCGCATGCGTCGGGGCAACCAGGTAGAGCGTGCCGTCGCCGTCGAGCAGCGCCGCAGGGTCAATCTCGCAGCTCTCGGCGGAGGCGGCCACGTCCGGGTCGGTGTAGCAGTCGAGCACCGCCTCCGCGGTGGCGTACACCGAGCCGAGGGTGTCGCCCGGGCGCTTGCGGCTCGCGACGAACGCGTTGGCGGCCTCGACGACGCCCAGCTCGTCGAGCAGGCCGGTGACCTCGGTGTCCTCCTGGGTGTCGATCCACCTGACCACGTCGCTCATGCCGAGGCCGGTGGCGCCGGCCGCGAACAGTAACGGCGCTAGCAGCTTGCGGGCCAGCGGGGTCCAGAACCGCTCGTGTGAGCCGTCACCACCGTTGCTCGCACCTGCGGCCGCGGTCAGCCAGCCGGCCATCTGCGAGGCCCCGGTCCACGTCGTGCAGGACGCCAGCGGGCTCCAGGTGGCACACGGCCGGCCGGTGCTGCGCGTCGGGTCGTAGACGTAGACATGGCCGACCTCGCCGCGGTGGGCCTCCGTGGCATCAAGCACGTCGGGCTTGACGCTGGTCACGACCGCCGGCCCGGTCCATCCCTCGAGCGTCGGGATGACCACCGAGACGGTCTTGCCGCTGCCGGTGGGGCCGAGCACGCACACGGAGTGCCGCGGCTCAGCGGCGAGCAGCTGGCCGCCCGGGTCCGCGCGACCGAGGGCGATCCGGCCCGGCCGGGCCGCCGGGACCGCGTCGACCGCTAGCGGAAGCAGGTCGGCACGTGATGCCCAGCGAGCCCGGCCGAGGCCCTGAACGCTACCGCGGGACCTGCGCATCAGGAGGGCGACGACCAGGGCGACGATGAGGGTGAGCAGCACCGCGACGACCGCGTAGAAGCCCACCGGGCCCGGTAGCCCTGCCTGTACCGCGGTGGGCCAGGCTCGCCGCGGATCGGCCAGGTTCGGGGGCAGGTGCCGGAGGACCAGACCTGTCTGCCCGAGGCCGCCGGCGGGCCAGCCAGCACCCAGCAGCAGCCCCGCCAGCCCGGCAGTGAGCCAGACGAACCCGACGACAGTCATCACGGCCGCGATGGTGGCCAGCGGCCACCACGACGCCACGCCAGGCGTGGCGGGAGGGGCCTGCTCGGCGCTCATGCCTGCATCGCCGAGTCCGAGAAGCACACGGCACGCTCGGGCTCGGTCGTCACATGCTGAACGACCTGCACCGCACCGTTCACGTCCCACACCGCGCAGCCCCGCTGCAGGGTCAGGATCGTCTCCACAGCCCAGGCGGGCAACCCCAGCCGGCGGCCGGTCTCCTGCGCCTCGCCCGCTTTCTGTTGGTAGATGACCCGGGTCGAGGCCATCTTCAGCAGCGCGGCGCTTTCCGGGCTGTCGTCGATGTCGCTCAGGTGATGGATCACGGCGACCATCGACAGTCCCAGCCCGCGGGCGAACTTCAGTAGCTCCTCGAACAGGCCGGCCATGAACGGCGAGGACACGAGGTGCCACGCCTCCTCGACGACCAGCAGTCGCTTACGCCCGTCCGGGCGCAGCCACACGTTGTTCAGCCACACACCGAGGACTGCCATCAGCACCGGCAACGCCGGGCCGTTCGCGTTGACCAGCGACAGGTCGAGGTCGACCATCGGGGCGGCGAGCAGCGCCTCCAGGCCGCCACGGTCCGAGCCGACCAGCGCAATGCGGGTAGGACCGTCGACCATTCCCGCCAGGTCACCGGCCGGGTCGCAGAGCCGGTTCAGCGCCAGCGCAACGTCACGACCGACCTCGACGAGCTGGCGCACCGCCTCCTCCGGGCTGAAGTCCGGGAACGCGTAGCCAGCTGCTCCGGGCGCCGGGTTCAGCAGCGCCTTTGCCACGTCCGGCAGGGTCGCGACCCGCTTGCCCCGCCCGGCGCTGGTCACCGCGGCCTTGCGGGCTATCTGCAGGGCGTACTGGCCGCGTTCGGTCAGCGGCACCGCTGCCGCCTCGACCATGGCCCGGATCAGCCACAGCTGCAGGTGCGCGGGGATCGCCGGGTCCAGCGGGTTGATCCTCGAACCACCGCCACCGGGCCGGAAGGACACGACGACGCCGCCAACCGCCCGGGTCGGCGGCGCCCACTCATCCTCGGCGGCAGCGTCGTGCTGGCGCTTGACGGAGAACACCGCGACCTGCCGGCCGAACCGGACCTGACGCATGGCGTACGACTCGACCAGGGCACTCTTGCCGGCTCCGGTCTCGCCCTGCACCAACATGTTCGGGCCGGGCAGCGCATCGCCGTAGAGCGTGAACGGGTCGTAAATCCACGCCTTCCCCGACCACAGCTCGCGGCCGATGATGACCCCGGACGTACCGAGCCCGGGCGCAGCAGCCGGCAGGTAGACCGCCTGCGCCGTGCTGGCCGCGACGTACACCGGGCGGCGTGCGGTCTCGGTACGGCCTCGCAGCAGCTCACGAGGGCCCCGCACCGCACCAGCGAGCAGACCCGCTATGGTGCTCATGCTGCAGTCCCGGCAGCCAGCGGCAGCGTGGTCGCGAACGCGCGGGCCTGCTCACGGTCGCACCACTCGAGGACCAGGAAGCACGACCCGGCCTTGGCCTCCACATCGCGGCGTAGCCGGCGCAGCTCATCCGATGATCGGGCCGAGACGGTGATGTAGCCGACCAGGCCGGCGCCGGCCGCACCGGCGGCCAGCTCATCGCCGCGGGTCGTGGTCTGCGCCGACTGCCGCGTCTCCCGCGGGTCCTCGACGCGGCCCAGCTTGCGGGAGCGTGAGCTGTCGGCCTGGTCGTCGGTGGTCTCGGCCATCACCCGGCGCAGCGCCCGGTCGTTGGCCTCCAGCGTGAACACGACGCTGACCGTCCGGATTACGTCCGGCATGGCGACCAGCAGCGGCGACAGGAACCCGACGCCTACCGGGGTCTGCGGCCAGGCGACGACCGCAGCCGTGGCGTGATGCCACTCGCCGCCCTCGGCCATCCGGCAGACGACCTCGTCCTGGGCGCGGGCGTCGACCTCCTGCGGCCACGCCCGGTTGCGCCGCATCCCGACCAGGGCGTCGAGGGGATGGTCCGGGCTGTAGGCGTTGCGGATCAGCGACGCGAGCGCGGCGACACCTACCGGGCCGACAACGGGTAGGCGGGCGTCGGCCAGGCGCAGCGCCAGGGCCTCCAGCTCACGGCCGACGACGTGGGCCACGCCCCGGTCGCCGCCGCCGAACGTCTCCGCCTCCATCACCAGGTCCGGGGTGTAGTCCAGGCTCAGCACCGTCCAGTAGCGGTGCTGCTCGGCCGAGGTCGACAGCTGGCCCTGCAGCTCGTCGTAGGAGTCCCGGAGCCAGCCGGCGGACTGTTCGTCGCCGCGTGCGGCAACGTCCCGGGCATGTGCCTGCGGGTCCGAGTGCAGCTGCCTGGCAAGCATCTGCAGCCGCTTGCCGTAGCCCGGGCCGTTGCCGAGCGCGTTGAGCACCGACCGGCCGAACACGTCGAGCAGCGCGACCTGGTCAGCCAGGTCCAGACGGCCGAGGCCGGACGGCTCGACCTCGAGCGCCGCGGTCAGGCAGCGCCGGTCCTGGTGCAGCAGCACCGCCGCCTCGCGCTCCTGGCCGCCGATGGCCACGGTCACTGTCAGCCAGGTATGCGGGCTGATACCGGGCGGCAGCCCGATCTCCGGCTCTGAGCCGTCGAGGTTGACGCCGGCTTCACGTGCCGACGAGCGCCAGCGGCCCCCTCCGGCCCGGAGGGTCCGGCGGTAGGTCCGGGACGGTTCCGCCCAGCGGTAGAACGTGCGCCGCGGTGCGCGGCTGCCACGCGGCCGGTAGGGGGCGAACACCACGGCGACGGCCAGGGCGAGCGGCACCAGCAGCCCGAGCACCTTCAGGGCCAGGAAGGGCAGCAGCAGCGGCATGGCGATGGCGAGCAGTCCGCCTGCGCCGAGGACGAGCAGCTCTCCGGTGGCGCGCTTGCCGATCAGGCCGGTGTGGCGGGCGGCGCCGAAGCTGAACGCCCGGCGGGGAGCGTCGACGGTTGTGGTCATGGTGTGGTTCCTCCGGAAGCGGTGGCTGGTGCCGGCGTGGGCCGGGCGGGGGGTGGCGTGGACCGCGGGGGCTGTGTGCGTGGGGCCGGCGGCGGCGCGGACGGCGGCGCTGCCGGAGCAGGCCCGGCAGGGCCTCCGGACCCGCGGTTGCGCATGTGCGCGGCGATCCCCTGGCTGACGAGTGTCGCCGGCCCGGGGACGGCTGCTGCCGGCCCGGTGCTCTGCACCGCCTTGCGCGCGCCGTGCAGCTGGCCGAGCTCGTCACCGGCGAGCGGCACCAGCCGGTACACCGCGTAGCTCGCGATGGTCGACAGCAGCAGCAGCGCGATCGCGGTCAGCACGCTCGAGAAGTTGTCAGCAGCGTTGCCCGAACCGGCGAGGCCGGCGGCCAGGCCGAGCACGACGACCACGACCGGCTTGACCAGCGCCAGGGACACGACCAGCCCGATCCACTTGCGGACGTGGCCCCACATCGCCCGGTCGACCAGGCCGGCGAACACCAGCGGGCCGAACACCGCAGCGACGTAGATCGCGGCAGCGGCGAGCAGCAGCTCAACCCACAGCAGGACACCGACGAGAACGCCGATGATGGCCCCGACGATCAGCACGACCGGGCCGCCGTTGGTGGAGCCGGACGCGGTCAGCGCGTTGCCCGCCCCGGTCAGGAACCGGGTGGCGTCCGGGCCGAGGCCGCCGGCCAGCCCCGCAGTCGCCGCGTCGACCAGGCCCATGAGCAGCACCAGCACCGCCGGCGCCAGGGCCGACGCTGCGACCGCCAATGCCAGGAAGCCGACGCTCTCGCCGACTGCCTGCCCGGCGCCGACACCGCGGATGACGCGCTTGGCTACCGCGACCAGCCACAGCAGCACGACCAGGACGCTGGAGACGGCGAACACCAGCGCGTAGGTGTTCAGGAAGCCCTGGTTGGTCAGGTCCACCGTCGTCGTGGCGTTGATCGCCGTCGCGAGCTGGCCCCAAATCCACACGGTTGCCTTCGCGCACGCCGCGGCGATTGCCCCTAGCGGGTCGGCGGCGAAGCTCACGGCGGCGGTGGCGCCGCCCACCGCCCGGCATCCGCTGCCGAGCACCCCCGGCAGCAGCGAGCAGGCACTAGAGCCGGGCATAGGAGAAGCCCCCGAACTCATCGACGGCGTCCGCGATGGCCTGCGGGTCAGACGGGGTCTGCACGCCCGTGATCGGCGTCGGCCCCGGCGTGAAGCTGCCCGCGGTCCACTTCCAGTCCCCGGCCGCCCAGCGCAGCGTCACCGTCGTCGTGCCCCAGCCCTCCTGCACCGGCCGAGTCGTCCCCGTGCCGGCCAGGCCGACGAGCCCGTCCTCCCAGACGGCGACGACGGCGGTATCCGGGGTGTAGGCGACCAGGCGGGCACCGACCGGCAGCTCACGGGCGACGAACTCGACCCCGGGAGCGGTAGGCCGGCCCTGCTGGTCCAGGCCGAACTTGTCGGCGGTGGCGCTGTACAGCGCGGTCTGCTGGTCCTGCTGCACCTGCTGCGCGGCCCGCGTGGCCGGGTCGGTTGTGGCGTCGACGATGATGCGGCGCTGCGCCGGCACGAACATGGCCGGCCCGCCATAGGCGATCGCGTAGTTCGTCGCCGCGCTGACCGCGCCAGCGTCGGTGTGGGCGTAGCCGACCGGAACACCGGCGACCAGCTGCAGGCCACCGGGCCGAGTTGCTCCCGGTCCGCCCGGTACGACACCGGCGGGCGGCACGATCCCGGCAGGGGGAACCGCGGACCCGCCCCCGTGCCCCTGCCCGGCGGTGTACGCCGCGACCAAGGCGACGCCGGCCAGGACAGCAGCGCCGGCACCGATCGCCAGCGGCCGGCGGCGTGGGGACCGGCCAGGAGGTGTCTCGTCGGCGCCCTGGACTCGGGTGTGTGGCATGTCGTCAAGACCGATCATCTGAGGTCTCCTCTGTGTGTCTCGTGCATGGGGGTCGGGCTGTGCTCGGGCTCCATCCGCGAGCCGCACAGCGGGCAGGTCGCAGTCGCCAGAACGTGCCAGTAGCCGATCTCCCAGCGCTCCCGGTCCCGGGCCTCGACCCGGTGCCGGTGCCGCTCGACGACCACCCACACAAGGGCGGCCACCAGGGCGAGGGCGAGCAGCTCGATCCAGCCGGCATCCGGTAGCAGGACGACGGCCGCCGGGTCAACGGCCGGCGCCAGGGTCAGCACGGCAGACCTAGATCGAAGCGCCGTAGATGATCGTGAACACCGTCGCGAGCGAGCCGACGATGAACGCGCCGGCCAGGCCGCTGATCAGCAGGCCCTTGCCCTCCTCGCTGTGCATGCTGTTGCGCCCGCTCGAACCGACCCGCTGCTTGGCGGCGCCGACGATCGCAACCCCGAAGCAGATGACCAGGACCACGGCCATCGTCAGGTCGATCACGGTCGTGGCGGTCGCGCCGAGCGCCCCGAAGGGTCCCCAGCCCGGCGAGACGCCGCCGATGACGGTGCCGATGTTGCCGCTGCCTGCCAGCACTACGTGAGCCA
>JAABUM010001532.1_pt1 | contig 34477 bp, 33 predicted proteins | sample 5559161 | NCBI WGS metagenome assembly JAABUM01 (sample SAMN10711868, study PRJNA513369) | rock metagenome | isolation source: Antarctica rocks | place: Antarctica: Victoria Land, Siegfried Peak nord
GGCATCGACAACCGCCTTCTTGTGCTTGGTCGTCGCCCACTTGGAATGGCCGCTCACGGCTGTCCTCCCTGTCGTCCCCGCACGAGTCTAGTGACGAACAGGCGGTGCAGGCGGTCGTCACCCATCAACTCCGGATGGAAGGAGGTGGCCAGCAGCTGGCCCTGTCGCACGGCGACGGGGTGCTCCCCCACGCTGGCCAGCACCTCGACGTGGGCTCCGGCTCGCTCGACCCACGGCGCCCGGATGAACACCCCGTGCACGTCACCGACATCTTGGACCGCGAGGTCCGCCTCGAAGCTGTCGACCTGGGTGCCAAAGGCGTTGCGACGGACCGTGACGTCCAGGCCACCGAGCAGCCGCTGGTCCGGCCGGCCGTCGAGCACCTCGGTGGCCAGCAGTACCAGGCCCGCGCAGGTGCCGAACGCCGGCAGACCGGCCTTGAGCAGGTCGCGCAGCGGCTCGAGCAGCTCGAACACGTCCAGCAGCCGGCCCATCGTGGTCGACTCGCCGCCGGGCAGGACGATGCCGTCCAGCCCGGCCAGCTGCTCGGGGCGTCGTACAAGAACGGGGTCGGTTCCGGCGGAGGTCAACGCGACGACGTGCTCGCGGACGTCGCCCTGAAGGGCCAGGACGCCGACCCGGGTCATGGGCCTGTCCGGCTCACCAACCGCGGGTGGCCAGCAGCTCGCCGGCGCCCAGGGTGGAGACCGAGATGCCGACCATCGCCTCTCCGAGGCCGCGGCTGACCTTGGCGATCCGGTCGGCGTCCTGGTAGTAGGCGGTGGCCTCGACGCAGGCCCGGGCCCGGGCGGCCGGGTCCCCGGACTTGAAGATGCCGGAGCCGATGAACACGCCGTCGGCGCCGAGCTGCATCATCATCGCCGCGTCGGCGGGGGTAGCCACGCCGCCGGCGGTGAACAGCACGACCGGCAGCCGGCCGAGCTCAGCGGTCTCGCGGACCAGGTCGATCGGGGCGGCCATCAGCTTGGCGGCCTCGAACAACTCGGCGGAGTCCATGGTCGTGAGCCGCTTGATCTCGCCAAGGATGGCGCGGATGTGGGTAGTCGCCTGAGACACGTCACCGGTGCCGGCCTCGCCTTTGGAGCGGATCATCGCTGCCCCCTCAGAGATCCGGCGCAGCGCCTCACCGAGGTTGGTCGCACCGCACACGAAGGGAACGGTGAAGGCGGACTTGTCGATGTGGTGCGCGTAGTCGGCCGGGGTCAGCACCTCGGACTCGTCGACGTAGTCGACGCCTATGGCCTGCAGCACCTGCGCCTCGACGAAGTGGCCGATGCGGGCCTTGGCCATCACCGGAATGGTCACGGCAGCCTGGATGCCGTCGATCATGTCCGGGTCGCTCATCCGGGCGACACCACCGTCCCGCCGAATGTCAGCCGGCACCCGCTCGAGGGCCATGACCGCCACGGCCCCGGCCTCCTCGGCGATCCGGGCCTGCCCAGCGTCGACCACGTCCATGATCACGCCGCCCTTGAGCTGCTCCGCCATGCCGCGCTTGAGAAGGGGCGTACCAGTGGTTGCCATGACCATGACTTTACGTCAGCCGAAGGTGATTGTGCCGCTCACCGGGAGCAGCATGATCCAGGTGGGCCCGGGCTTTAACGCGACGTCCTGCCCGGCCGCATTGAGCAGGTGGGTGGCCCCCAGCCCCGCACGGCTCCAGCGCCCCTTCACCTGCTTGCCGTCGCGCAGGACGACTGCCCGACCAGAGCCCGTCGAGACGGTCAGAGGGGAGTTCTCTCCGTGTACGTCGTGGAACCTGCTGGCTCCGGTCCGGACCACCTGGACCACCACGTTGGCGCACGCGATCGGCAGCACCCGGCCGTCCTGCGACAGCACGTAGCGACCACTCGTGGCGTCGTACCGCACTCGAACCGTCGAAGTGGGCGAGAAGGCCGCTGCCATGGTGGTCGTCGCGGGCCCGGCCGGCACGGCGGCAGCGAAGCGCAAGCCGATGTCCTGCGGGAGCGAACCCGGGCGGCGCTTGGCGAGCACGGAGGGGACAGCGAAGAAGTTGCGGGCGTCGGCCCGTCGCTCGCCTAGGCGATAGGACCCGGGAAGGGCGTCGTAGGACGCATCCAGCACCTGCTTGTCGCGCACCGCCCCCGCCACCAGAGCCGTCACCCCAGGGTTGGCGCCGGAGAAGGCGAAGGCAGGACGCCCATAGGCCCGCAGCACTGCCAGGTCGCTCTGCCGGGCGCTCCGGATCGGCCCGACCTCCTGCGTGGCGCTGCCGCTCTCGAAGATGGCCATGAGTCGGGTGGAACCGCCCTCGACCAGCTCCTGGTAGATGACGGCGGCCTGGCGCAGGCCGCGCTGGAAGGGCCGCGCGAGCTGCGCGTTGTCGATCTTCACCGCGATGACGGGTCCGGCGGCGTGGGCCGGCAACCCGGTCAGCGGGTCGGTCGTGGCCCGCGCGCGGGCGGCCGCTCCCGGTGCCTTCGGGCTGACCGCTGAGTGGGAGCAGGCCGCGACCAGCCCGAGAGCGAGCACGCCTGCGAGCAACCTGGTCGGCATCGCATCACGGTATGCGGGCAGCCGCTTAGAGCCACTCAACCAGGGCCGTGTCGTCGATGTCGAAGCCAACCGGCAGGGCGCGGTGCCCCGCTAACCGCAGCGCCCGGGGCAGCCGGCGCCGGCGCAGCGCCCGGGTGTCGTTGACGGCGCTGTTGTGGAAGGAACGGGCGAGCGCGACGCGCGACGCCGCCGTCTCGAGCTCGGCCCGCACGCCGGCGGCCTCTGGCGATGCCTGCAGCATCGGGGCGGCGGCCCGCAGCGCGCGAGACAGGTCGTTCTCGACGGTGTCGCGCCCCGTCTGCCCGGCCTCCAGCGCGTGGTGGGCCGCCCTGCCCAGGCGCGCGGCCTCCGGCTCCGGCGGCAGCAGCGGGACGAGGGCCCTGGCAGCGGCGGCCCGGCGGACCAGCTGCGCGTCCAACGCGGCCCAGGCTGCGTCGACACGGGCGTGCATCCGATCGAGCCGGCCGGCGGTCCAGGTCACGTAGCAGGCCAGCAGCACCACGATGCCCCCGATCCAGACCGCGGTGCTCAGGGAGCGACCTTGTCGCGGACGACGGCGAGCCAGCGGCGCAGGGCCTCACCCACCCGGCCCGGGTCGTCGTCCTCGTCCGGATCGGGGTCGGGGACGTCTGGCTCGTCGGCCGCCTCGTCGAGCTCCACCGGCGCGGCGGCGGCCACCGTCGCAACCACCCGGTAGACCTCGACCACCTGGCGGGTCACCCGGCTCCAGTCGTACGCCTGCACCGCCGCGCTGCCTGCTGCAGCCAGCCGGGCCTGCCGCGCGGGGTCGACCAGCAGCTCAGCCAGGGCAACGGCCAGCGCGGCGCTGTCACCGACCGGAACCAGCACTCCGGCCCGGCCGTCGTCCAGGACCCGCCGGAATGCCTCGAGGTCGGCAGCCACGACCGGCGTGCCGGCGGCCATGGCCTCGATCAGAACGATGCCGAAGCTCTCGCCGTGCGTGTTCGGGGCGCAGTAGACGGTGCCGCTGGCGTAGACGCGAGCCTTGTCGGCGTCGCTCACCAGGCCGAGCAGCCGCACGTGGGCCGCCAGGTCGGGCGGCAGCAGGTCCTCGGCCTCCCCCGGCCCGGCGACCAGCAGCTGCGCGTCGGGGACTCGGGCCAGCAGCTCGGGAAGGGCGGCCAGCAGGACGGCCAGACCCTTGCGCGGCTCGTCCACCCGGCCGAGGAACACCACGGTCGGCACCTGTGGGATCCCGTCGAGCGGCACCGCGCCCGCGAAGCGGGGCACGTCGACGCCGTTCGGGATCAGCACCGCGTCCTGGCCGAGGTGCTCCATGACGACGCGGCGGGCAGCCGGCGACACCGCGATCCGGCCGGTGACCTTCTCCAGCCCTGGTTGCAGCGTGGTTCCGAAGACCTGCAGGGCACGGCTGCGGGCGGTGGCGGTGTGGAACGTCGCGACCATGGGGCCGCGGGCCGCGAACAGCGCCAGCATCGACAGCGACGGCACGGTCGGCTCGTGCAGGTGCAGCACGTCGAACCGGCCACGGCGCAGCCACCGGCGGGTGCGGGCCAGGGACAGCGGTCCGAAGGCCAGCCGCGCCACCGACCCGTTGTAGGGCACCGGCACGGCTCGGCCGGCCGGCACCAGGTAGGCCGGCAGGTCGGCGGTCTCGGGGTCGTCGACCGGGGCGAGCACGGACACGTCGTGGCCCAGCCGGACCAGTGAGTCGGCCAGATCCCGCACGTGCGCCTGCACCCCGCCGGGGACGTCCCAGGTGTAGGGGCAGACCAGGCCGACCCTCACCCCGGTGCCTTGCGGGGATCGCCCTCGGCGAGGTCGTCCAACCACAGCCGCTGCAGCATGTGCCAGTCCTGCGGCGACTCGGCGATGCCGGCGGCGAAGGCGTCCGCGACCGCCTGGGTCATGGTCGGCACGTCGGTGTGCGGGACCGGCTCATGGAAGCGGATCCGCCAGCCCCGGTCGGTGAAGGACAGCGTGACGGGCAGCAGGGTCGCCCCGGTGGCCAGCGACAGGGCGGCCGGTCCGGCCGGCATTCGGGTGGCCGCGCCGAAGAACGTCACCTCGACACCCCGCGGCGTCAGGTCGCGATCGCCGAGCAGGCAGAGCATTCCGCCGGCCTGCAGGCGCTCGGTCAGCACGTCGTACGGCGGTCGGGCACCCCCGGTCAGAGGCACGACCTCCATGCCGAGCGACTCGCGGAAAGCCACGAACCGCTCGAACAGCGACTCCGGCTCGAGCCGTTCCGCCACGGTGGTGAACGGCGCTCCGGTCGCGCCGCACCACGCGCCGGCGGCGTCCCAGTTGCCAGTGTGCGGCAGGGCCAGGACGACGCCGGTGGACAGGCCCAGTGCGTCCCGCAGGCGCTGCTCGCCGACCGTCTCGGTCCCCGCCACGACCCGCTCGACCGGCGTCGACTCCAGCCGGAAGACCTCGCACCAATACCGGGCGTAGGACCGCATGGCAGCGCGTGTCAGGTCCTGCCCTGGCGCCACCCGGGCCAGGTTGGCGCGCAGCCGGTCGACGCCCTTGCCACCCCCGGCCACCGCCAGGTCCGCGGCCGTGCGGAACACCCGCCGGGCCACCGGCTCAGGCATCGCCCGCACCAGCGCCCATCCGGCGATGTACGACGCACTCGTCAGCCGCCCGGTCAGCAGGCCGACGAGGCCCTTTGCGCTCACGCCTGCAGCGCGGCCCGGCGGCGGACCTCGGCGGCCCGCTGCCCCACCGTGACGGTGGTGAGGACGGCCAGCAGGATCAGCGCCACCGACAGCACGGCGACCGGCGCGCCCAGCCCCACCGCGAGCGAGCCGGCCAGTACCACCACGAGCCGCTCGGTGCGCTCGGCGATACCGACGTTGCAGGCCATGCCGAGCCCCTCGGCGCGGGCCTTCGCGTAGGACACCAGCACCGAGGTGGCGAGCACGTAGATGCAGACCGCCTGCATGCCTCGGCTGTCACCGGGTCCGGCGTACCAGAAGGCCAGGCTGCCGAAGACTGCTGCGTCGGCGGCCCGGTCGCAGGTGCTGTCCAGCCAGGCGCCGAAGCGGCTCGTCGTCCCGCGGAGCCGGGCCATCGCACCGTCCAAGGTGTCGGTGAGGACGAAGGCGGCGACAACCAGCGCACCGGCCAGGAAACGGCCGGTGCCGAGCAGCAGCACGGCGGCCAGCACAGTGCCCACGGTGCCGGCGAGGGTGATCGCGTCGGGCGTCACACCGGCCTTCAGGAGCCCGGCGGCCAGCGGGTCCACCCCGCGCGCGATGAGCGGTCGCAGACGCAGGCTCAGCACCTGCGCAGACTAGCGGCGAGCCGGGACGGCCCCGGCAGGCGACGAGCAGGAGGTGGGCCACCGTGAAGGCATCGACAGGTGCGCCGAAGCCGCGTTCGCCCGAGCTGGTTCGCAACGTCGTACTCGTGGGACATGCGGGCGCAGGCAAGACGACGCTGGTCGAGGCCCTGCTCGCGCGCACCGGGGTCATCGCCCGAGCCGGCAGGGTCGAGGACGGCACGACCGTCGGCGACAGCGAGCCGGTGGAGCACCGGCTGCAGCGCTCCGTCCTGCTGTCGGCCTCCTGCCTTGAGCATGGCGGCGTCAAGGTCAACCTGCTCGACACCCCCGGGTCGGCGGACCACGTCGGTGAGCTGCGGGCCGGGCTGCGAGCCGCGGACGCCGCTCTGTTCGTGCTCTCCGCGGTCGGCGGCGTCGATGCGCTGACCGTCCAGCTGTGGCATGAGTGCGAGGCCGTCGGGCTGCCCCGGGCAGTGGTCGTCACCCAGCTCGACCGGGCGCGCGCGGACTTCGACGAGTCGGTCGTGCTGTGCCAACGGCTGCTCGGTGAGGGCGTCCACCCGCTGTACCTGCCGCTGCACGGCGAGGGTGACGAGGTCGCCGGGCTCATGGGGCTGATCAGCCAACGGGTCTACGACTGGTCCACGGGCGACCGGGTCGAGCGCGACCCCGACCCCCAGCACCTGCCGCTCATCGACAACGCGCGCGCCGACCTGGTGGAGGCCGTGATCGCCGACAGTGAGGACGAGACGCTGCTCGACCGCTACCTCGCCGGTGAGGAGCTCGACCAGGACGTCGTCATCGCCGACCTCGAGACGGCCGTCGCGCGCGGCGTGTTTTTCCCGGTCCTGCCGATGGCCCCGCTGAGCGCGCTCGGCACGGACGAGCTGCTGGAGGTGCTGACGCGGGCGATGCCGACGCCGCTGGAGCACCCGTGCCCGGTGGTCACGCGGCCGGACGGCTCCCCCGCTCCGCCCATCAGGCCGGACCCGGACGGCCCGCTGGTCGCCGAGGTGGTCCGGACGACGACCGACCCGTACCTCGGCCGGGTGTCGCTGGTCCGCGTCTTCTCCGGCACACTGCGGCCCGACACGGCCGTCCACGTCTCCGGCCACCGGCCGGGCAGTCCGGGGCACGACGCGGACGAGCGCATCGGCGCGCTGTTCTCACCGCTCGGCACGCAGCTGCGGCCGGTCGCCGAGTGCCGGGCCGGCGATGTGTGCGCGGTGGCCCGGCTGGCGACCGCCGAGACGACCGACACCCTGTCGGACAGAGGATCTGCGCTGCTCATCGAGGCGTGGGACCTTCCTGCGCCCCAGCTGCCGGTCGCGGTCGAGGCGGCCTCCCCCGCCGACGAAGATCGCCTCGGTGCGGCGCTGGCCCGCCTGGTCGTGGAGGACCCGACGGTCCGGCTCGAGCGGTCGGGCGCCACCGGCCAGCAGCTGCTGTGGTGCCAGGGCGCCGGCCACGCCGAGGTGCTCCTCGACCGCCTGGCCACGACGTACGCCGTCGCCGTCTCCACCCCGCCGGTGCGGGTTCCCCTCCGGGAGACCCTGGCCGGCCCCATCACGGTCACCGGCCGGCTGGTCAAGCAGTCCGGTGGCCATGGGCAGTTCGCCGTCGTCGTGCTCGAGATCTCCCCCGCCGATCCCGGTTCGGGCGTCACCTTCAGCTCCCGCGTGGTCGGAGGCGCTGTCCCGACCGGCTTCGTCGGCAGTGTCGAGAAGGGGGTCCGCCAGCAGGCCGCCGCCGGCGACCGGCCGCTGGTGGACCTGGCCGTCGTGCTGGTCGACGGCAAGGCGCACGCCGTCGACTCCTCCGACGCGGCCTTCACCGCCGCCGGTGCGCTCGCCGTGCGGGAGGCGCACGCAGCCGCGGGAGTGCGGATCCTCGAGCCGGTCTCGGCGATCGAGGTGCGGGTCCCGCCGTCCTTTGTCGGCACGGTCATGAGCGACCTGTCCGGACGGCGGGCGCACGTTACCGGCAGCGAGACCGATCAGGACGCTGCGGTCGTGGCCGCCGAGGTCCCGGACCTCGAGCTGCTGGCCTACCCCGGCTCGCTGAGGGCACTGACGCACGGCACCGGTTCCTTCACCCGCCGACCCCTACGCCACGCCCCGCTGCCGCCTCGGTGACGAGCCGGGACTGACCACGCCCACGGCTGCAGCGCCTCCGCGGCGGCGTCTGCGCACGCCGCCCGGCGGGTGGTGGTTCAGCCGCGCCGGCTCCGCACCCGCCACGTCGCGACCACGCCGATCAGCAGCCCGAACCCGACCACCGGCACCGACCCGGACAGGCCGGTGGCGGCCAGCCCCCCGGTCGTCCGGGAGCCCGCTGCCGCAGCAGCCGCCGCGGCAGCGCCGGGGGTCCGGTAGGAGGTGCGCGCAACCGGCCGGTTGACCGACTGATTGACCGGCCGCGGCGCCGAGACCGCCTGCGCCTTGGGCAGATCGCAGGTGTTGGCAAGGTCACCGCTGACCGGCCGCGGCACCTCCCCGCTCGGCGGCGGGGCGGCGCCCTTGGTCACCCAGGCGTCGAGCGCGACGAGCGCGTCGTAGTAGCAGGGCAGGATCGGCCGGGTGGTGGCCGGGAAGTCGTCCGCCAGTTGGTCGACGTGGTTGCCGCCCGCTATGCGGTAGTAGCGGTGCATCGACCCCTTGCCGGCCTTCCGGATCATCGGCACGTAGACGTCGCTGTCCTCCTTGATCGGCAGCAGCGAGTCATAGGTCCCGTGCAGGGTCAGCATCGGCTTGCCGATCTTGCCGGTGAGCGACACCCTCGCGATGGCGTCCTTCACGGCCTTGGGTCGGTGGGCGTAGACGTAGTCCGCGTCGCAGGTCCCAGGCGGCAGCGTCCCCGCCTGGCATAACGGCACTCCGCCGGACAGCCCGCCGTCATAGGAGGGGTCCAGCTCCTCGCGGTAGAGCCGCTGGGTGAGGTCCCAGTACACGCCGTAGTGGTAGTTCCACAGCGGCTCGGACCCCCGCGCGAACCCGGCCGCGATCATCGCGTCGTGGTCGGCCCTGCTGCCGGTGGCGAAATACGTCGGGTAGTGCTTGAGCGCGACCGGCAGGTAGGTCAGCAGGTTGTGCTGCGGGGTGAACAGCGTGCCTTCCCAGTCCACGCCGCCGTCGTACAGATCGGGGTGGTGCTCGAGCGCCCAGCGCGTCAGGTAGCCGCCGTTGCTGATGCCGGTCATGTAGGTCCGGCGCGGCACCCGGCCGTAGACCTGCTTGACCGTCTTCTTCATCGCAACCGTCAGCTGCGTAACGCGCAAGTGCCACTCCAGGATGGCGTCTCCCGGCGCCTTCCCGTCGGTGTAGAAGGTGTTGCCGCTGTTGCCCTTGTCGGTCGCGGCGTAGGCGTAGCCGTGGGCCACCGCCCAGTCGCTGATGGCCCGGTCGACGGAGTACTGCTTGCGGACGCCCGGCGCTCCGGTGATGACCAGCTTGCCGTTCCAGGCGTCGGGGAAGCGCATCACGAACTGGCTGTCGTGGTTCTTGCCCTTCTCCCCGTTCAGGGTCGAATCGTCCGGGAAGTAGCCGTCGACCTGGAAGCCCGGCGTCGCCGGCTGGCGCGCCGTCTTGACCGAGGTCAGGGTGGCCCAGTCCGACGGATCGGTGTGCCCGGTCGTGACCAGTCCGGTGGTGGTGAGATCGGTCAGGCAGGCGGGGGCATCCTGCTGCGCGGCACCAGCCACCCTCGCCTTGTTCATGCCCGCGCAGTGCTTCGACGCCTGCATCGCACCCTCGGCAGCGGGCGCCAGCCCGACGGCGAGCAGGGCCGCGATGAGAACCAGCGGGGCGGGGCGGCGCACGGGACCTCCGAGATGGTGGCTGAGCACGTCGACGCCGGGCGCCGGGCTCGTGCGTACCCTAGACCTGGCCCCAGGCCCGGGCCAGCAGCTCGCGGGTGTCGGGCAGCAGCTGCGGCAGCACCCTGGTCTGCCCCACGACCGGCATGAAGTTGGTGTCCCCACCCCACCGCGGTACGACGTGCTGGTGCAGGTGCGCGGCGATGCCGGCGCCCGCAACCGTGCCGAGGTTCATCCCGACGTTGAAGCCCTGCGCGCCGGCGGCGTGCCGCACCGCCCGGATGGCGCGCTGAGTCAGGGTGGCCAGCTCCACCGTCTCCTCGGCCGTCAGCTCGTCGTACCCGCTGACGTGGCGGTAGGGGACGGCCATCAGATGCCCTGAGTTGTAAGGGTAGAGGTTCAGCACGACGTAGCAGTGCTCGCCGCGGGCCACCACCAGCCCGTCGGCATCGGACAGGCCGGGCACCGTGCAGAACGGACAGTTCGGGCCCTTGCCCTCGCCCTGGATGTAGGCCATCCGGTGCGGTGTGTACAGCCGGGCGAAGGCGTCCTGGAGGCCGGCGCCGGCTTGGTGCTCGGGCTCGCTCACACCCGGTCCCGTACCGCCGCGACGATGCGCTCGACCGCCTCGTCAAGGGGGATGCCGTTGTCCTGCGTGCCGTCCCGGAAGCGGAAGCTGACCGCACCGGCCGCGACGTCGTCGGCACCGGCGATGAGCATGAACGGCACCTTCTGCTGCTGCGCGTTGCGGATCTTCTTCTGCATCCGGTCGTCGCTGTCGTCGACCTCGACCCGGATGGCGTTTGCGCGCAGCCTGGTCGCCACGTCGTGCAGGTAGCCGTCGTAGTCGCTGTGGACCGGGATCCCGACGACCTGCACGGGCGCCAGCCACGCCGGGAAGGCCCCGGCGTAGTGCTCGAGCAGCACAGCGAAGAAGCGCTCGATCGACCCGAAAAGCGCACGGTGCAGCATCACCGGCCGCTGCCGGGTGCCGTCGTTGGCGGCGTAGTCCAGCCCAAACCGTTCGGGGAGGTTGAAGTCGACCTGGATCGTCGACATCTGCCAGGTCCGCCCGATCGCGTCCCGGGCCTGCACGGAGATCTTCGGGCCGTAGAAGGCTGCCCCGCCCGGGTCGGGGACCAGCTCGAGCCCGGAGGCGGCGGCCGCCTGCCGCAGCGCCCCGGTCGCCTCCTCCCACGCGTCGTCGGTGCCCACGGACTTCTCGGGGTCTCGGGTGGACAGCTCGAGGTAGAAGTCGTTGAGTCCGTAGTCCCGCAGCAGGCGCAAAACGAACTCAAGCAGGGACGACAGCTCGGCAGGCATCTGCTCGCGCGTGCAGTAGATGTGGGCATCGTCCTGCGTGAAGCCGCGGCCACGGGTGAGCCCGTGCACGACGCCGGATTTCTCGTAGCGGTAGACCGTCCCGAACTCGAACAACCGGAGCGGGAGCTCCCGATAGGAGCGGCCCCGGCTGGCGAAGACGAGGTTGTGCATGGGGCAGTTCATCGGCTTGAGGTAGTAGTCGACGCCGGGTTTGTCCCCCACCGCGTCGAGCTGCATCGGGGGGTACATGCCGTCGGCGTACCAGTCGAGGTGGCCGGAGGTCTCGAACAGCGCGCCCTTGGTGATGTGGGGGGTGTTGACGAACTCGTAGCCCTCCTCCAGGTGCCGACGTCTCGAGTAGTCCTCCATCTGCATGCGGACGGCCCCGCCCTTGGGATGGAAGACCGCGAGCCCGGAGCCGATCTCGTCCGGGAAGCTGAACAGGTCCAGCTCCGCGCCGAGCCGACGGTGGTCCCGCTTCTCGGCCTCCTCCAGCAGTCGAAGGTGTTCCTTCTGGGCGTCCCGGGACTCCCACGCGGTCCCGTAGATCCGCTGCAGCTGCTCGTTGGCCTGGTCGCCGCGCCAGTACGCCGCCGCCGACCGCATGAGCTTGACCGCGGGGATGTCGCGGGTGGTCGGCAGGTGCGGACCGCGGCAGAGGTCCTTCCAGGCCACCTCGTCACCGACCAGGTTGTCGTAGATCGTCAGCTCTGGCCCACCGACCTCGACGGACTCCTCCGGCGCGCTGCCCTTGAGGCCGATCAGCTCGAGCTTGAACTTCTCGGACGCCAGCTCGGCCCGCGCGATGGCCTCAGACACGACCCGCCGGCAGAAGCGCTGCCGCTGCCGGATGATGTCGCCCATCTTCTTTTCGATGACCGATAGGTCCTGCGGCGTGAACGGCCGCTCAGGCAGGAAGTCGTAGTAGAAGCCGTCCGCGATCGGCGGTCCGATGCCCAGCAGCGTGCCAGGGAAGAGCTCTTGCACGGCCTGCGCCAGCACGTGGGCGGCGGAGTGCCGCAGCACCGCGCGACCGTCCGGCGAGCCGTACGGCACCTGCTCCACCAGCTCACCCACGGACACGACGTACGCCAGGTCGCGCAGCTCGCCATCGACTCGGGCCACGGCGGAGTCCTTGCCCCCAGCCGCCCGCAGCACCTCGCCCGCCGTCGTGCCGGCCGACGAGCTGTCGACGCGGACCTGGACGAGCGGCTCGGGCATGCGTCTCCTGTAGACGAGAAGGCGGGACCGGCGGGACCGGTCGAGCGTATCGACGGGTCCTGCCTCAGGCGACGCGGTTGCTAAGCGAGCGAGGCGTCCAGGGTGATCTCGACACCGGTCAGAGCCTTGCTGACGGGACAGCCCGCCTTGGCGGCCTCAGCGGCCTTGCCGAAGCCGGCCTCGTCCAGCCCCTCGACCTCGCCGACGACCTTCAGCGCGATGCCGGTCAGGCGGAAACCGCCGTCGGCCTTGTCCGGGCCGAGGGAGACATCAGCGGTGACCTCGAGGCTCTGCGGCGTACCACCCGCCGCCGCGATCAGGGCGGACAGCTGCATCGCGTAGCAGGAGGTGTGCGCCGCGGCGATGAGCTCCTCGGGGCTGGTCGTGCCACCGGCCTCGTCCGCTGCGCGCTTGGGGAACGACACCTCGTAGGTGCCGACCTTGCTGCTGGTGAGCTCGACCTGGCCGGAGCCGGTCTCGAGGGTGCCGTTCCAGGCGGTCCGTGCGGTGCGGATGGGCATGCGTCTCCTCAGGTCAGGGGTGCGACTCCCTATCCGACACCGGTGCCCGGCCACTTGTTCCCGTCAGGCGACGAGCTGGCACAGCTTGGCGACGACGACCTGCGGCCGCTCGGTGCGCGACAAGACCAGCGTCGCCCCCGCCTCGCGGGCGGCCCGGGCGGCGTGCGGTGAGTCAAGCTGGACGGCGAGCAGGCTGTCGGGGGCGAACAGACGCATCTGTCGCACCGCCTCGAGCCCGTCGAGCCAGGGCAGCTGCTGCTGCACCAGCACCACGTCCGGCTGGACGGCGACCACCGCGCCCAGGGCGGTGGCGCCGTCCTCGACCTCCTCGACGGGTCCGATGCCGGCACCTTCGAGCCCGGTGTGCAGCGCGGTGCGCATCCAGGCCATCCGGTGCGCCACGACGACGCGCACGCGGCCAGCAGCGGCGTCGGCGGTGGACCGGGACAGCATGGCCTGCCGCTCACGGTCCCGAGCGGCTTCGCGACGGGCAATCTCCTGGCGGCCCTCGCGGGCCGAGCCCGGGAAATCGGGTAGCTGCTCGAGGACGTCGCGTCGTTGCTTCCAGGCCACCAGGGCTTGCTGACGGGCGAGCTCGATCTGCTCGGGGGTGCGCACGACAGCCTCCATCACGCCGGGGTCGAGGGCGTGAGGGGGACGTTGCCGCTGCCCCGTGACTCAAACTCCGTGCGACCCACCTGGTCGGACTGCTCGTCCGGGCCGCTCCTGCCGGGAGGGGTCGCAGCCGGGGTTGCTGCACCTAGGCTGGTCGGCCGGCGGCGGGAGGGGCGCGGCATGCAGCCGAACGACGTCCTGGTTCAGGAGCGCGCGCATCTCGTACTAGCCCGCGAGCAGCTGCACCGAATGCGGGTGAGCACCCGGGCGCTGCTTGACGACCAGGCCACGTGGGGCAACGACGAGCTGACGACCCGCGCCCTGTCATTCACCTTGGCGCGGCGCTTCGACCAGCTGCTCGACGACGGCGTAACGCCGCTGTTCTTCGGCCGGCTGGACCTGTACGAGGCCGCCGAGGTGTTCCACGTCGGCCGCCGGCACGTCAGCGGTGCAGACGGCGAGCCGGTGGTGGTCGACTGGCGCGCCCCGGTGTCGGAGCCGTTCTACCGGGCCACCGCGGCAGCGCCCGGGGGCGTGCGGCTGCGGCGCCGCTTCGGCTACCGCAACGGCGTGCTGACGGCGTACGAGGACGACCACCTCGACCGCCCGGTGACCACGAGCGCGCTGCTGGTCGATGAGATCGAGCGGCCCCGCAGCGGACCGATGCGCGACATCGTCGCCACCATCCAGCCCGAGCAGGACGAGCTGGTCCGCGCCCCCCTGGCGCGGACGCTGTGCGTCCAGGGGGCGCCCGGCACCGGCAAGACCGCTGTCGGCCTGCACCGGGCGGCCTACCTGCTGTTCGCACACCGGCAGCGGCTGACCGCCGGGATCCTGGTCGTCGGTCCGAACACGGCGTTCCTGTCCTACGTGCAGGAGGTCCTGCCGGCGCTCGGCGAGGTGCTGGTCACCCAGCGGACGGTGGAGGAGCTTGCCCCCGACGTGCGGGTGCGGGCGCAGGACGACGAAGCCACAGGGGTCCTCAAGGGTGACGCGCGGTGGGCCCAGGTGCTGGGCCGTGCCCTATGGCTGCACGCGCAGCGCGCCACCGAGCCGCTGGTCCACACCGTCGGATCCCGCCGGTGGCGGCTGTGGCCCGAGGATGTCCGCGGGATCGAGCGGGCCGTCCGCGGCCGGCAGCTACCGTGGGCAGCCGGTCGCCGGGCGCTCGCGGGCGCGCTGGCGGCGGCACTGGCGCGACAGCTCGACGAGGCCGGCGTGCTGCAGTCCGATCGGGCTGTCGAGCGGCTGGCCGTCAGCCGGCACGTCACGGCGTACGTCGATGCGCTCTGGCCACCGCTGACCGCGCCGGTCCTGCTGGCCCGGCTGCTGTCGGACCCGGAGCACCTGGCCCTCGCCGCCCGCGGGCTGCTGTCCGAAGGCGAGCAGCAGCAAGTGCTCTGGCCGACCGCGCCGGCGACCGTCGCCAGAGCGCGCTGGAGCCGCGCTGACCTGCCGCTGCTGGACGAGGCGGCACATCTGCTCGAACGGGTCACGGCCTACCCGCACGTCGTGCTCGACGAGGCGCAGGACCTGTCCCCCATGCAGCTGCGCGCTGTCGGCCGGCGCGCAGCCGGAGGCTCGCTGACTGTGCTCGGCGACCTGGCCCAAGGGACGACGGCGTGGGCGGCTACCGACTGGGGCGACGTGCTCGAGCACCTCGGCAAGCCCGACGGCGAGGTACGGGTGCTGACGACCGGATACCGGGTACCGAGCCAGGTGCTGGAGCTGGCCGGGCGGCTGCTGCCCACGATCGCTCCTGAACTGCCGGCTCCGACGTCGCTGCGGCACGTCCCGGGTGCGCTGCGCTTCGTCCACGGGCCTGACGTGGTCGAGGCGGCCGGCCTGGCGGCAGCAGCCCGCGTCGGTCAGGGATCCGTCGCGGTCGTCGCGGTATCCCGGCGCACCCTCGCGCAGGTGGGGCGCCGGCTGGACGCGCACGGGCTGTCGAGCCGGGCGATGGACGAGGCGGGTACCTCGGACGTGGTCCTCGTCCCGGCCGACCTGGTCAAGGGCCTCGAATTCGACCATGTGGTGCTCGTCGAACCCGCCGAGGTCGCCGCCTGGGGGTTGCACGGGCTGCGGCTGCTCTACGTCGCGCTGACCAGAGCGGTCTCGACGCTGGCGGTCGTGCACGCTGCCGATCTTCCGCCCGAGCTGTCCGGGTAGGCGGTCATCGCACCGCTCACCTCCGTCGGCCAGCCGTGGCGATCGGTATGGCCGGGAAGCACCGAAGGACCCCGGCTGTGCGCCGGGGTCCTTCGGGTCAGGCTGGTCTAGAGCGGGCGGACGTTCTCCGCCTGCGGGCCCTTCTGACCCTGCGTCACGTCGAAGGAGACGCGCTGGTTCTCATCGAGGGACTTGTACCCCTCAGTGGCGATCGCGCTGAAGTGGCAGAACACATCGGCACCGCCACCGTCCTGGGCGATGAACCCGAAGCCCTTCTCCGCGTTGAACCACTTCACTGTGCCTTCGGCCATGACGATCCTTTTCATGTCGTTCGCGGCCCGCAGGTGCGGGTCGCGGGCGCCGGTCCCCCGCTGCCGGCACCCGGAGCGGGTGACGGAGCGACCGAGGATCCGGCGACGGGAGCAGTCTAGGGGATCGGCCGGCTCGCCCGCTAGAACTGCTGGGCGACGCGGCTCCGGCGCTTGTCCACCAACGCCCCGCAGGTCCAGCGTCCCCGGGGGCCAACTGACCCCGTCGTTGTCCCCGGGGGTGCTGAAAAGCTTCCTCGCGCATCGTGCTGAGGAGTTGGGTGATGAGCTCACTCGACCCGTTCAACACCTTCGACAACCGGCTCGTGGTGTGGGCGCTCACCGGCACGCAGAAGGTCGCGACCGGTGGCATTCCGCTGCTGTCGGCGCGGGTGATCACGTCGGAGGCCTACTCCCTTCCGCCGGACGCCCAGACCCCGCCCGGGTTCTGCTCGGGCAGCGCCTGCAACAAGTCCGCGGCCGGCCCGCCGACGGCCGGCTTGCCGACGACCGGCGTGGTGGCCACGGACTTCGACGCCATGCAGGAGGTCCAGTACATCAACGGCAACCTGGTGGGTGCGCTGAACACCGCCGTCAACATTGCCGGTGAGTCCGGCCCCCGGGCCGGGGTCGCGTGGTTCGTCGTACGTCCCTCGATCGCTGACCGGACGGTCTCGACCGCCACCAGAGTGACCCGGCAGGGTTACCTCGCCCAGCAGTCCGAGTACCTGCTGTACCCGCACATCAACATGACCCAAAACGGCGCGATGGCGATGACCTTCGGCTTCGGCGGTCCCGGCACCTACCTGTCGGCCGCGTACGCCACCGCACCTCCCGGCGGCCGCTTCGGCAACATCAAGATCGCCGGTGCCGGGGTCGCACCGGACAACGGCTTCACCGGCACCAAACCGTTCGGCGGCGTCGGGCGATGGGGCGACTACTCCAACGGGCAGATCATCGTGGGCACCAACAAGGTGTGGCTAGCCACCCAGTACATCCCGAACAATGGGGATGGCAACGCCAACTGGGGCAACCGGATCTTCGAGCTGCAGCTCGGCTGAGACCGGTTGACCCCGAGGGGCCCCGCCCATCGGCGGGGCCCCTTGCATGCCACCGGCCGATAGCCAGCCGTCACAGGGTCTGGTCGGCTTCAGGGCCGGTGGGCATCCCCTCGCGTCCCGCGCCCGGTCCGCTACCGAGCCGCCCGAGCCGAGGCGGACCTGGAAAAGGCCAGGCCAATCACGGACGACATCGCGGCGGCGGCTTCGGCGTAGGCGGACAGCAGCTTGCCGGGCGCCTCCCAGGTCGGTTCGTACATGTCGGGAAGCGGTCCGATCGCTCCGACGTCGACGTAGCGGTAGAGCAGCACCGCGGCCAGTGCACTGGCCGCGACGAGGAACGCCGCGACCCAGTCGGCCCGACGCGTGACGCGCACCCGCCAACCGAGGACAAGAACGACGGCGGCGGAGCCGGCGATGACCGCCTCGAGCCGGAACAGGGTGCCCTGGCTGATCGGACCCGCACGGGACGCGTTGTAGAAGCCGCCGTCGTGCAGGTGTACGTAGGCATCCACGCCGAGTAACGCAGCGGTGAGCAACCGCAGCAGCAACTGCCCGAGCCCAGCGGTCATCCGCCGCTTCGCAGACGAGCCGGGTGCGGCGCTGCTGGACCTGTCGAACACGGCTAGGAGCCGCCCTTGTCCACCTTGCTGCCAGCCGGGGACAGCACGTACCACCCGGCGCCGAACTGGTTCAGGCCCTGACCGGCCGTGCTGCCCGCCTTGCTGCCGTCGGAGACGTAGTAGTAGAGCGGGTGGCCGTGGTAGGTGACCTGCTTGCTGCCGTCGGTGCGGCTGGTGGTGCCGAGCAGCGAGCTCATGGCGCCGGCCCCGGCGGTCGCCGGGCCGCTGCTGGTAAACGGCGGCCACACCTTGGCGCAGTCGCCGGAGCAGTTGCTCGTGCTGCCCTTGTCCTTCTCGAACAGGTACAGGCTCCGGCCGGCCCCGTCGACGAGGAACTGACCAAGGCCGCCGCTCTTGGCCACCGCCACCTTCGCCGCTGACGGTGTGCTGCTCGCGGTCCCGGCCCCACCACCGGAGCTGCCGTAGCCGCCGGGATCTGTTGAGTTCGCTGGTGCGGACGTTGCTGGTCCGCTGGAGGGCGCCGTGCTGCCGCCCTTGCTTGCGTTGCTGCTGCTGCCGCCGCACGCGGCGGTCCCGACAGCGAGTGCAGCGAGCGCAAGCGCCACGCGGAATTGGCGGGATCGGGAGATCGGCATGAGGTGACCTTGTCTGTGGGAGAGCCCGCGGCTGGACGGTCCACGGGTGCAGCTTCTCCCTGTCAACACTCGACAGTGGGCAACCTGGTTCACCCGGCGCCGGCAGTGCTGCCGCCAACAGGCTGCGCAGACCTCCCGCGCGGCGGTGGTGACCGCAGGACCCGCTCGGGTGGCTGAGGCGGTGAACTTTTCTGCGCTCCGGGCCGTACTGACGTGCGTGGGAAGCCTTCGGGACGTCGGGAAGTGGTCCCGCACGGCTGGCGATCCGGACGAGGCCGTGGTGCGGGCGGTGTACGCCGAGCACGGCGCAGCCTTGCTGCGTTACGCGCTGCGGCTCACCGGTGATCGTGGGCACGCCGAGGACCTGGTTCAGGAAGCGGTCCTGCGAGCGTGGCGGCATGGCCACCAGCTGGCTCAGAGCGACCGGCCCCTGCGGCCGTGGCTGTTCACCGTCATCAGCAACCTGGCTGCCGACCGGCGTCGGGCACTGCGCTCCCGGCCGATCGAGATCAGCGGCCACCTGCCGGTGGAGCCGACCGCGGCCGACGAGCTGGACCGGGCAGTGCAGGCCTGGCAGGTTGCCGATGCCCTGGCCAGTCTGTTCGCCCAGCACCGCGCGGTGCTGCTCGAGACCTACTACCGCGGCCGGTCCATCGCTGAGGCGGCGGTCACCTTGGGCATCCCGACCGGCACCGTGAAGTCGCGCAGCTACTACGCCTTGCGCGCCCTGCGGCTGGCGCTGCAGGAGCGAGGATGGGCCGGATGAGCGAGCCTGACGCTGTGCTGTCGTCGCTCGGGGCCTACCTCCTTGGTGCGCTGGGCCCGACTGAGCGCGTCGAGGTCGAGGAGCACCTTCGCGGATGCCCGCAGTGCCGGGAGGAGCTGGCCGGGCTGGCCGGGCTCCCTGGGCTGCTGGCCACACTGGACCAGACGGACCTCGAGCAGCTCGATGACGGCGACCCCGAAGCCGGCAGCCGGCTGCTGGAGCGCACCCTGCTCGAGCTGACCCGCCGCCGGCAGGCAGTCCGCCGGCGCAACAGGCTGCTCACCGCCGCGGCGGCGGTCGTGGCTGCGCTGGCCGCCGCCGCTGTGCTTGGCGTGCGCGGGACGTCGCCGGATGACACGGCCTCCGCGCGCTCGGCCACCGGTGTCGCGACGAACGCGACGACCGGGGTCCACGCGGAGGTCGGTTTCACGCCACAGCCCTGGGGTACCGCGCTGCACCTGATGCTGCGTGGCGTGCCGCCGGGTACCCACTGCCAGCTCGTGGCCGTCCTGGCCGACGGTCAGCGGCAGGCCGCCGGCAGCTGGCAGGCCAGCTACGAGGGCACCGCCAGCGTCGACGCGGCTGCTGACGCCCGCCCGGACCAGCTCACCGGGCTCGAGGTCGTGACGGACCGCGGCGTCCGCCTGGTGTCGATCCCCGCGCCCCACCGGTGAGGCGGAGACATTCTGACTCGATCCTGCCGCTGGTCCGGCGTGCACCTGGACACCTACGGTCACCCTGGGCTTCCAGACGTGGGCGTAACAGGACTCGAACCTTGAGCGAGCCGGTATTCTGACCTGCAAATATCGGCGTCCGGAGCGCAAACACGCGCAAACTAAGGGGCCGCTCGTGACCAGCGGTACCCGCTCCTAGCCCCCATGTGTGGCACAGTCGTGCCACACATGGCGTAGAATTACTTCTACCTAAGCAGTTCGAGGGGGCGTAACAGGATGGTCATGAAGAAGCGGGTCGATGGTTCGGGCACTGCCCGCCAATTGCCATCCGGTCGATGGCAGGCCCGCTTCCGCGGCCCCGATGGCCGACTCCGGGCGGCGCACAAGACGTTCGACACAAAGCTCGACGCGGACGTCTGGCTCAAGGGACAGGCGCGCGACGTGCAACGCGGTACTTGGTCTGCCCCAAGTGAAAAGCGCGCTACCGGCACGCTTCGGGAGTACTCGGAAGGCTGGCTCGAAGGGCGCGACCTGACGCCGCGCACGCGGATGCTGTACCGCGGGATCCTCGACAACGCGATTCTCCCCCACCTGGGTGCCACTCCGCTGGAGCGGCTCTTTCCTACGAGTGTCCGGGCCTGGTTCGACGCGCTTGACAAGACGAAGCCGACGGCAAGGGCGCACGCCTACAGCCTGCTGCGCGCGATTCTTGCGACTGCTGTAGCTGATGATCTGATCCCCAGCAACCCGTGCCGGGTGCGAGGCGGTGGATCGAACAAGACTCAGCACCAGACGCGGACCGCAACGCTGTCGGAGCTGGACATCATCGTTGAGACGGTCCCGCCTCGCTATAAGGCGATGGTGCTCTTGGCGGCCTGGTGCGGTCTGCGGTTCGGTGAGCTCACTGAGTTGCGGCGCGACGATGTTGACGTGGACGACGCTCGCGCCCACGTCCGGCGCGGAGTTACCCGAGGGAATGCCGGCGAGATCTGGATCGGGGCTCCCAAGAGTGAGGCCGGCAAGCGCTCCGTGACGATGCCGTCGAATGTCGTCGCGGCCGTGCGCACGCACCTACTCGGACACACCGCACCTGAGCCAGATGCACTTCTGTTTGCCGGTCGCAACGGCGCTCACATGGTTCCGTCGACATTGCAGCGGGTCTGGGAGCGGGCGAGATTGGCCGCCGGGAGGCCCGACCTTCACTTTCACGATCTCAGGCACACGGGCGCGACCCTCGCAGCCGCGACGGGAGCGACACTTGCGGACCTGATGGCGAGGATGGGGCACTCGACGGCCTCGGCCGCCCTTCGGTATCAGCATGCCGCCGCCGATCGGGACCGCGCAATTGCCGACGCTCTCTCGGCTTTCGCGGAAGCGAAGGCCATCCCACTCAAGCCCAGAGCGTCCTGACTTTCGTCCGATTGGGGCATCAGGCCAGACGGACCTCGGGCGGTCAGGACGCTCGGTTCGAAGCCTCCTGGCGTCCAGCCGTGATGTAGGCGTCGAGGTCGTCGCTGTCGATCCTGATGTGCTTGCCGAGCTTCACGACCGGGATGCGTCGTTCGGTGCGGAGCCTGCGGATGAACCGGGTGGTGGTGCCGAGCTGGGCGGCGGCCTGCTCGACGGTCAGAAGTGTCATGGCTCTCCCTGATAGCGGATGGCGGTTGGGCCTGGTGCTCGGTTGACCCGGCCGCTGGTTACGTGGCCTTCCCACCCTTGGTAAGTGCGCTCCAGGGGCCTGCTGTGACATACAGGCGTCTGGCGAGGTGCGGAAACGGACAGCACCCTGCGGTCCAGCAACCAGAGAGTGGCGGGCGGGCGAGCCACCCCGCACGCGCGCGTCGGCGAGGTGAGGGGTCAGCGGCTACGGCTGGGACCGCCGCGCAGGGGGGCCCGGTAGACGACGTCTGGCTGCGACAGGCGGGAGAGCTGGGCGAGCTGGCTGGCTTGGATGGCCATCCGGGCGCGTCGGGAGGGTTCGAGGTAGCCCAGCGGATCAACCGGCTCCGGCGTCGGTGGCGCCCAGCGCTGCTGCTCGATGCGGTCGTGCCGGTGCTGCACATGCCCGCGGACCTGCCGGGTCAGCTCGCTGATCTGACCGTCCAAGCCCTCCAACGTGCGGTCTGTGGTGCTGAGCGCTTCTTGCATCGCGGTGACCCGGTCGGTGAGGTCACGGCGGCGCCGGAAGGCCCGGCGGGGTGTCCGGTCCAGTTCGGCCTGTTCCCGCGGCAGGGTCCACTGCCGTTTGGTCTGCTCCTGCCCGAGCCGGCCGCGTTGGGTGTGGAGCTGCTGGAGTTGCTCGCGCGCGGCCTTGTGCTCGGGCAGTTCCTGCTCGGCCTGTTCACGAGCCCGGCGCCGTGCGCGGTCGGCCGCATAGGCCTGGTCCTGCTGCGCACGCCGGGTGTCCTTCCCAGCCTGGACGCGGGCTTGTTGCAGGGCGGTGTGGGCGGCGTCCTGCGCCCCACTCGTCGCCAAGGCCGCCTCCAGGACCCGCAGCGCTTGGCGCTCCGGCGTCGGTCCGGTGGCTGCTCCCGCCTGATCGTGTCCGTGCCCGATGGGTGGGTGTCCGTGTCCGTCGTCGTGCTCGTCGTCCACGGTCGGGCCGGGGGTGATGTAGGCGTGGTTACCGAGCCGGCCGCGGGTCATCGCGACATAGAGGTGTTCACGGTCCATCCCCGGCCGCACCAGCACGATCCCGACATCGGCGGTGGCGCCCTGGGCGCTGTCGATGGTGGACGCCCAGCCGTACTCGCAATGCTGCGCCAGGTACTCGGCGGGCAGGATGGTGCGGCCGCGGCCGGCGAGGTCCTCCACGATCAGCCCCTGCCCGCCTTCACCGTTGGCCCCACCCGCGGTGCCGGGGGTGGCGGGTCCGGGGCCGAGGACCCGGAACCGGTCACCGTTGCGGACGTGGCTGTCTTCGAGCGGGAGTTGGCGGTTGTTGCGGCGGGTCCGGAGCAGGTCTCCGGCCTGCCACTCCCGTTCGCCCGCCGTGACGGTGGGCCCGGTGATCTGTCCGTTGGCGACCGCGGCGGTTCGCGCCCGGGTGTTGAGCGCCTCCACGTCCTGGCGGGTGCGGGCGAGCATCAACGCGTCCAGGCCGTCGGCCTTCGCGGTGCTCCAGTGCGTGAAGACGCCGTCCAGGGCGCTGGCACTGTCGGGGCGGGCATGGAGGCGGCCTTCCGCTTGGTAGATGGGCAGGACAGCACGGTCGCCGGTGCGGAGCGCGAGGGTGGCTGTGCGTTCCCACTCGTGGGTGAAGCGGTGGATCTGGTCGAGGCTGCTGGCGTGGCCGGTGTGGACCAGCGCGGCGAGCATCCCGCCGGGGCCGTTGATCACACCGATCTGCGCCGGGTCACCGACCAGAACCACCTTCGCTGCCTTCTCGGCAGCGAGGGTGATGAGCCGGTCCAGATCGAGGGTGCTGGCCATCGAGGCCTCATCCACGATCAGCACCGTCCGGTCGTCCAGGCCCGCCCAAGCCCGTTCGGGTGCGTGGGCGGGGATCTGGGTGAGCCGGTCGCGGGTGTGGAGCCATTTGGCCAGGGTGTCCGCCTTCCCGCCGGTCGCGTCCGCGAGCTCCGCCGCCGCGCGGGCCGACGGCGCCAGGCCGACGACCCGATACCCGGCCTGTTGCCACGCTGCGGTGGCGGCGCCCAGGGTGCGGGTCTTGCCCGCCCCGGCCGGCGCAGTCAGGACGGACAGGAAATCGCCCCTGCCGGCCAGTTGCCACAGCGCCAGGTACTGCCCCGCGTCCAGCCCGAGGGTCCGGCCTTGGGGCCGAAGGTCGGTCAGCGGGAGTTGCCCGTAGCCGCCGCGGCGGCCCCGGTCGGCGAGTGCGAGGATCCGGCCTTCCGCGGTCAGGACTTGCAGGGTGGCGTAGCGGGGGTCTGACACCCTCGGTGTGACGCCGTGCGGGTGGTCCCCGACCGACACCGTCTCGGCTAGTCCGACCGCCACCGTGGTGAGCCGCTCCACCTCCGCCACCACCCGGGCGGCCGACAGCCCGGTGGTGGGTAGGTGCGCGGCGACCTGCCCCGCGACGTCAGCACGGGAGAACACCGCCCGGCGCTGCCCCGCCGCCCGCACCGCCGCGAAGGAGAGGGCCTCGTCCGCGGTCGGGTCCGGCAAGACAGTGGGCAAGACCCGCTCGGTGCCTGACGGCGTCTGTCGGTCACCCCCGGCAGGCTCGGCAAGACTTTCGGCAAGGGTCCGGGCAAGGGTCCCGGCAAGGGTCCCGGCAAGGGTGCCGGTAAGGGTGTGGGCAAGACTCGGAGCTGTCGCAGCCCCCGCCGGCAGGGGCGGCTCGATGCCGACGCTGAGGGCGGCGGCCCGGACGGAGGCGAGGAGCTGCTCGCTGGTGTAGCCGACCTGGGCGGCCTCGTCGGTCCAGTGCCGGTGCAGGGCGGACAGCTCGGGGTGGTCCTTGCCCGGTCGGGTCTTGAGCACGGCGGTCTTCACGACGTTGACCCGCTCAGTGGGCGTGAGGGTGCGGCCGAGGAGTTTCTCGTATTCGGCGATCTTCGGGGCGGCTTCACCGTCTATTTGTGTGGTGCGTTTGCTCCACCAAGAAAGCAGCTTCTCGGGCACTCCGAGGATTTCGGCCTGACCGTGCTCATTGCCTTCTGCGAAAGCCACCCCAAGGCGTTGTTGCATTTCGTTCCGTAAGGCGGCCTGGTAAATCATGCCGGCGCTTTTCTTGTGATGAAACAGCTCCGTCGCATCCAGGGTCCGCCAGGTCCCGTCGGCGCACCGGACCTTGTTGATCACCAGCGCGTGAGTGTGGAGCTGCGGGTCGCCGGCGCGGCTGGTGCGATGGTCGAACAACGCCACCGCCAGCCCGGCCGTGCCGATCTGTTCGACGCCGTCCGTGCCGCGCCGGGACAACCCCGCGTGCATGTCCAAGTAGGCGAGGCCGGCTTCGACGGCGGCCCGGTGCGCGCCCATCGCGGCGACCGCAACGTCGGTGTTTCCTAGTGCCCACAAAGCGCTGACGCTTTTCGGTGCTGAGAACGTCAGGTCAAAGCCGGTGACAGCATCGGCCCGCCACGCCCGACCGAGCCGCTCCCCTGTCCCCGGGTGCAGGCCGCGGGCGAACAACGCTTCCAGCTGACGTTCATCGACACGTCCCCCCACCTCCAGGCCAAACTCGGCGAGGCCGCGGCCGTGCCACCGGCCGGGCGCCTCCCCGACGCCCAGGTAGTACTCCGTCGCCGCACAGGCCACCCCGTTCGTGTAGTACCGCCACGAGGAGGTCCCGATCTTCGCCGAACTCAACACCCGGCAAGCACCCCCTCAGCGAATACGCCGAACGTCACCACCGTACCTTCGAAGAATGCACATGTCTGCTGCGATGTTGGTGAAGTTGGGGCGTTGGGGTGACGTTGTTGGAATGTCGGTGAGTAAGAGTGAAGTATGGTCAGGAAAGGTCAGTGGGAGTGAAGGAAGAATGCTTGAGAGGGAAAGGTAGCTGTGGCGTCGATGGATCGTGGATTGCGGCGTCTCGACGGTGGGAGGGCGAAGCGTGCTTGTTGCGCTGGCCGCGCGAGACGGTGATCGACTTGGCGGGACGCGGCAGGTTCCTCGGTAGAGCAACCCGGGTGTCAGCCGTTCAGCGAACCAAGCGTTCGGCGCGACGCAGCTCGATGACAACGACTCGAATTGCCGCCCCGAGCAGCATCGGGAGGTGCCAAGATGAACAGATGTAGCGGCACCACGCCAGCTCGAGATGATCTTGGGTCCGCACTTCTCCACTGTCGCTCACCGGCATCTCCCCCTCACCAATTGCCACCTACCTACTCGGCTCCGGCGCTGGCTCGCGTAGGGCGCAGGTTCTGTCGTGGACTTGGTGATCGGACGGCGGCGTTCCACGGGCGTAGTTCTTCGCGGGAGCAAAAGCGTCGGCGGTAACCTTGTTGGGTGCCGGGCGACGTGGCGGGCTGACAGGTCCTTCCGTGCTGGTACGGGCGCGGGAGCGGTCCGATGTTCCGGTGTTGCAGGAGCTGCTGTATGAGGACGTGCGCACCCGGGTCCGGGCCGACTCGCGATCGTGGCGCCCGATGGCCCGGGACGCCGCTGGCTCCCCGTACGCGGTCACGGAGGCCTCGGATGAGGTCGCGATGTCTAGCGTCGTCGAGGCCGCGACCGGACTGCTCGCCGGGGAGTCGCTGCTGTGGGCGGTCGACGCGCACAACCGCGGTGCGCACCTGGGCATGGCCCTGCTCCCACACTTTCGGGGCCGTGGCCTCAGCCACGAAGTCCTCGACATCCTTAAGGACTACGCCTTCGGGATCCTCGGCTTGCATCGGCTGCAGATCGAGACCCTCTGTGACAACGAGGCGATGTTGCGGACCGCGACCCGGGCAGGTTTCGTGCAGGAGGGTGTCCGTCGACAGGCGGCGTGGGTTGACGGCGCCTTTCGTGACGAGGCGATCCTCGGGCTCCTCGCTGGGGAGCGATTTCCGGCACGTCCACCGCAACCCTGACTGAGATGGTGGATAGCCGCCTGGTTGCGGATATCGGCGCGGCGCCCTGGCGCTTGGAAGCAGCTACCCGCTGACGTGCCCCTTCCTGTCGACCTCGGACGGGTCCTCCTCCCGCCACAGCGGCCCGAATGCGTTCTTTCGACACGCGCCGGTGCCGTACGACATGTTCACCTCCACCCGGACAGCACCCCTTACACGGCGGAGAAACCCACCTACCCGACGACGGCAAGAACCCGGCGGCAGCGGCCGGGTCGGCAGCCTCGGTGCCGGTGAACACGTCCTCGGTGGATGTGGCCGGCCCTGTGCTGGAGGCGCAGCTGTGGCAGTCCACCCACCCCGGGCAGCCGATGCCGCCCGCGCTGGTGCGTGAAGTCCGGTCCCGTGGCGGCATCAACGACGTGGCCGCCCAGGCCTGGGCCGCAGGCCGCAACTGCAGGTGCGCGCCGCTGCGCCCCGGACTGACCGGGGCACCGGGCTCCGCCGACGCCGACGGGTGAGCCGGCGTACCTCTCCACCCGCCCCGCCCACAGAGCAGGAGGACTTCTGATGATCCGTCGCCCGCGCCTGCTGTCCGCCGCTGCAGCGGTCGGTGCCCTGGCCGTCGCCGTACCCGCCTCTGCCTGCCCGCCGGCCTCCAAGCCAGCTGCCCCTCGGCACGTGTTCGTCATCAATCTGGAGAACAAGGGGTACGCGACGACGTTCGGACCCGGCTCCAAGGCGCCGTACCTGTCCCGCATCCTGCGCGCCCAGGGGGTGCTGCTCGAGCAGTACCACGGCACCGCGCACAACAGCCTGCCGAACTACCTGGCCCAGATCTCCGGCCAGGGTCCCGACCCCGAGCAGCAGGCCGACTGCCAGGTCTACTCCTCGTGCCTGCGGGTGGGGACGGCTTCGCACCAGCAAGCCGTCGGACGCGGGTGCGTCTACCCGGCGTCGGTCCCGACCCTGCCCGGGCAGCTCACTGCCAGGGGGCTGAGTTGGAAGGGCTACATGGAGGACATGGGCGAGGACCCCACCCGCGAGTCGGCCACGTGCGGGCATCCGTCCATCAACACCCGGGACAACACGCAGCAGGCGACCGTCAAGGACCAGTACGCCGGCCGCCAGACAGATGGCGTTCGCGCGGGCGACGAGCTGCGGGGCGGCGAGCTTCTCGGGAGATGCAGAGCAACTCACCCGCGAAGGTCGCGGCCAGCACCGACGCACTTACGGTCGCGAATCTCAGTACGGCCTCCTGGCTCGTCAGCGCCGCCTCAGTGCGCCGAGAACGTCCCTACTGCAGACGCCAACTGCGGGTGCCCCGTCCAGGAACCCCCGAAGGGACTCGAACAGCTCACGACTACCCCTGGAGGCTCTGCGTCCCCTGCCGCAGCCCAGCAGGCCTGGTCCAAACAGGTCCTTGTGCCCGTGCGCGAGCAGCTCACGGACGCGCGGGCGGCTGTGGCCAAACTGCAGGACCTGCTACGTAGCCGCCGCCTGACCACCACGGTGTAGATCAATGTCGAGGAGCCGTCACCTTCTGGTCGCGTCGGTCTGGCAGCCGGCAGCGGCATGAAGGCTGCCAGCAACAAGGCGTCAGGTCAGCGGCTGGCGCTACGTCCCCACGAGCGTCCGGCAGGCTCACCCGCCGTGACGATCACTACCCTAGCCTGACGGCGGTCGCTGCAGGTCGTGGAACTGGCCCGTGGCTGCGACGTGGACCTCAGAGCGCCGACTATGGCGGGCGCAATTCCGTTAGCTGTGATTCGTGACAAGTCACCTTCAGGGCGCATGATGCGCGCATGCCGGCGCGACGACGGCTCTTCGAACGAGGGACGTGCAATGTCTGATCTCAACAGGCGTGAGCTCCTCACGCGGACAGCTGTGACAGGTGCCATGCTGAGCCTGCCCAGCCTAGCTGCGGGGTGTTCGTCTACCTCTTCGCGGAAGGTGGCTGACCGGCCGAGCGCGAGAGCCACCAGGACGGTGACCGGCCGCGCGTCGGTGCTGGTGGGCTTCGGGACCGGGAACGATCCCAGCCAGGTACCCACGCAGCAGTCGCTGGCTGCGGCGTTCGGACGTTCTCACCCCGGGGCCAGCGTCGCCTTCAACCGGGTGCCTGACAGCGATACCGCCCAGCAGAAGTTCACCGTGCAACTCACAGCCGGGTCGCCACCGAACGTGGTGCTCCCCATCGGCATCTTCGGGGTCTCCAGCTTCTTGGACAAAGACGTCTGGCTGGACCTGGCGCCGTACCTGAACCAGAGCGGTATTGACCTTGCTGAGTTCCAGGCGCCTGCCGCACGCGCAGCGAAGGCCGTCGCGTACTACGGGGAATCTGCCCGCACCGTGGTCGGACTCCCCAGCGGGATGTTCACGCATGCCGTCGGTTACAACAAGGATTTGTTCGCCAAAGCCGGCCTCAAGGAACCACCGCACGAGTGGAACACCCCCGAGTGGACCTACGACGCGCTGCTCGAGGCCGCCACGGTGCTGACCCGAGACGCCCGGGGGCGCACCCCGGACATGCGCGGTTTCGATGCCCGCACCATCAAGCAGTTTGGTCTCGGGCACTGGGATACCGGCATCATGACGCTCGGTTTCGGCGGGCACGCCTACAACCCAGCCACGCGAAGGGTGGGCTACGACACGCCAGAGTGGATCGCAGGTACGCAAGCAGGAATCGACCTGACGAACAAGCATCACGTGCTCGCGACGGATCAATTGGCGTCGGCGGTCGCCGCCGGCGCGTCCGATCCGCAGCAGGCAGCGTGGCAGGCGGGCAAGGTCGCGATGGTCGACATGTGCAGCTGCGACCTCGCCTCCTACGGTACCGGCAACAAGTTCAGGTGGGATGTCGCGGCGTGGCCGCGTGGGCCCAAGCGAACCGTTGCAACTCTGAATCTGGACGTCGGCACCATCCCGGCCGCCGGCGGCAACCACGACCTGGCGTGGGCGCTGCTGCGCGACTTCCTGACGGTGCCGGCCAACACACGCATGCTGGCGACGAAGGGCTACGGGGCGATCCCGGCGCTCAAGAGCGAGGCTGGTGGTTTCATCGACGCTGTTCGTGGGCGATATCCAGGTGTCGACCTGCAGGTCTTCCTGGACGCGATTCCCTATTGCACTCCGGAGACAGAGGAGTGGTACCCGGCATTCAGCGAAATCGGCGCACTCAGCACCTTGCAGCCGCTGTACGACGGCAAGGTCAGCGCGGCTGAAATCTTGCCGAAGTACCAGCAGCAGACGCAGAAGCTGGTCGACACCTGGTTCTCGACGCACCATCTGCCAGGTTCCGCTTGAACCAGGCGGCTTGCAGGGAAGCACAGGAGCTGCCGCAGCGACGGCTGACCGGGCGGCAGCGCGAGGCGGGCGTCGCGTACGCGTTTATGAGCCCCTGGGTCGTCGGTTTCCTTGCCCTCACGCTGTTGCCCATGGCTGCCTCGTTGGTACTGTCGTTCACCGACTACCAATTGCTGTCACCGGGAAGTGCCCACTGGATCGGGGGCGCGAACTACGCCGAGGCAGCTCGGGATCCAGCCGTTGGGCAGTCCCTGAAGGTGACCGCCTACTACGCGATTTCGGAAGTGGGTCTCAGCCTGGTGCTCGGCCTCGTGCTCGCGCTGCTGCTGAACGCCGGCATGCGCGGGATTGCGACGCTACGCACCGTCTACTACCTCCCTGCAGTGGTGTCCGGTGTCTCGGTGGCCATCTTGTGGTTGTGGATCTTTCAGCCCAGTGGCGGGTTGGCCAATCACATCCTCAACATGCTCGGCCTTCCGAGCGTCGGATGGATTTACTCCTCCCGATGGGTCATCCCGGCTTTCGTCCTGATGGGTCTGTGGGGCGTCGGCCAAACGGCCTTCATCTATCTGGCCGTGCTGCAGCGCATCCCCACCAACCTCTACGAAGCCGCGGCCGTCGACGGGATCGGGCCCCTCCGGCGCCTGTTCGGCATCACGCTGCCCCTGGTCACGCCGGCGCTGCTCGTGAACCTGGTGCTCGGTCTGATCGGAAACTTTCAGATCTTCACCGCCGGCTTCGTCATCACCACCGGTCGCGGAGGGCCGGGCGCCCTCACGCTGGGAGGACCGGGGCAGTCCAGCCTGTTCTACGTCTTGTACCTCTACCAGAACGCCTTCACCCGCTTCCGATTTGGCTACGCCTCTGCCCTTGCGTGGGTCATGTTCGCGCTGCTGCTGGCACTGACCCTGCTTATCTTCCGGTCCAGCCGTAGGTGGGTCTACGAAGAGGGGCGGCGCTTTGACTGAGCGCGACACGCTGACCGTGCCACTGGGACCTCGACCGACGGGTCGCCGGACCAGGCGGCTCTCGGCGGTCGCGACGACGGCTGGCGCCGGCGTGATACTCCTGCCGCTTCTTTGGATGGTGGTCACTTCGCTGCGGCCAGAGGGACAGGTCCAGGCGCCGTTGTCGTTTCCCCCTGGCGCACCCCGCTTCGGGAACTATCGTGAGGCGACCACCCAGATCGACTTCTGGCGCTACTTGGCGAACTCGCTCCTCATCGCCGTGCCGGTCGTGGTGGGCACGGTGGTGTCGTCAGCCGCGGTCGCTTACGCCTTCGCCCGACTGCGCGCGCCCGGAACCAGATGGCTGTTCTTCCTGGTCCTGGCAGCGATCATGCTGCCGGGGGAGGTGACGCTGCTCCCGTCGTTCCTGCTCTTTAACAAGCTGGGATGGGTGGGCAGCTATCTTCCGCTCATCGTTCCCGCGTGGTTGGGAGGAGGAGCGGCGAACATCTTTTTGTTGCGTCAGTACTTCCTGACGATCCCCGTCGAGCACGACGACGCTGCGCGAGTCGACGGTCACAGCTTCCTCTCCATCTTGCTCCGGGTAATCATTCCGCAGTCGTGGCCGGCCATCGCCGTCGTGTCGGTGTTCACCTTCGTGGACACCTGGAACGACTTTCTGGGGCCGCTGATCTACCTGTCCGACCAAGATCAGTACACCCTCCCGCTCGGCCTCAACTTCTTCCGCGACGTCCACAACACGCAGTGGGCGCACCTGATGGCGGGCTCATTGCTGGCGCTGCTCCCGTGCCTGCTGGTCTTCTTTCTGGCCCAGCGGGCCTTCACACAGGGAGTGGTCCTGACCGGTCGGCGGTGACCAGGTGCCGTCCGGTGGCCGCATCGAAGACCAGCACCTCGCGGGCCACGAGTTCCAGTTCGAGAGGTCGCCGAGGCTGAGCTGAGGTCCGCGCGTCGACGGAGGCGATGACGGAGACCTCGTCGAGCCGAAAATGCACCAGGGCAGTGGCACCCAGCGGCTCAACGGCGTCGACCAGGACGGGCCGCAGTGGGCCGGCCTGCGGATGTCTGGGCTCGGCGGACACGGCTGGATCGAAAAAGGCCTCAGGACGCAGGCCGAGAACGACGGGTCCGGTTGGCATCAGCGGCAGGTCGACTTCCCACGGTCCGACGCGGGCCCTCACCCCGGCTCGGTATGAGGTGAGGACCGTCGGCACGAGGTTGACCGGGGGACTGCCGATGAAGCCGGCGACGAAGGTGTTCGCTGGAGCGGAGTACAGCGCCCGCGGAGTCGCCACCTGCTGGATGCGTCCGTCGTTGACCACAGCCACCCTGTCGCCCAGGGTCAACGCCTCCACCTGGTCATGGGTGACGTAGACGAAGGTAGTGCCGAGCTCGTCGTGCAGGCGCCGAAGCTCCGCACGTGTCGACACGCGCAGCTTGGCGTCGAGATTGGACAGCGGCTCGTCCATCAAAAAGGCCCCGGGCTCGCGCACGAGCGCGCGCGCCAGGGCGGCCCGTTGCCGCTCCCCGCCGGACAGCGAGCGCGGCTTCTTGGCCAGCAGCGGCTCCAGACCTAACATCGCTGCCGCCGAGCGGACCCGTCGATCAAGCTCGGCCCTTGACTTCACGGTGGGCTTGAGCGCGAACGCGATGTTGCCGTATACGTTGAGGTGTGGGTAGAGCGCGTAGTCCTGGAACACCATGGCCAACTGGCGGTCCCCAGGGGCCAGCTCGTTCACCACCCGCTCCCCGATCCGGACGTCCCCTTCGGTGGGCCGTTCCAAGCCGGCGATCAGGCGGAGGATGGTGGATTTGCCGCATCCCGATGGCCCCACCAGCACCATGAGCTCACCGTCGGCGATCGCCAGGTCGACCGCCTGAACAGCGAGGACGTCGCCGGGGTACCGCTTCGTCACCTGCTCGAGTGCGATGCTGACCATGGCAGGCGATCATGCCCCACCTAGGCACGAGCTGCTTCCTCGGCAACCACTTGGCAATTCTGATCGGGCGATTGCGTCCGCGCCGCTTGGTGACAGGCGTGCCGAACTGAGGCGCGCCCCGACCGGAGGTCCAGGGACAGGAGCAGGACACAGCCGAGCCGCACCTGCAGCTCCTGCGCGATACCCCTGAGACTGGACACCGAAGAGCCTCGAATAGTGCGGCGCACGACCAGAGTGTCACTGTTGGTCAGTGTGAAGTCGTGCTGAGCCGGCGGCGTACGGAGCCCCAACTGCCAGGTGAGCCAGCGAGGGACGGCGACGACCGCCCCACTGAGGACCGCAGCTGTGGTCACGAGCGACACCTCCAGCACCGAGCCGTCGTCCGCCCATCTGATGCTGCTGGGCCGACTCGGCTCGGCGCCGCTGCGCGTCACCGCCCCTCGCTCCATAAGGTCGTACCGGCCGTCGGGGTGCAAGCCGATGCGGCTGCTGTTGAGTGACTGACGGAGCCATGCCGGAGTGACCGGATACAGGCGTTGCGTCTCGGATAGCAGAACCTCACGAGCCAATGGACCGCGTGCACGCAGGACGTCAACGAGTGCATCCCCGGCTGTCTGATAGCGGCTCGCGGGTTCCGGATGCCAAGCACGCAGGGCCCATAACTGGCGCGGACGCGAGTACACGAAGCGGTCGTCGCGGAGCAGCGCCTTGCGCAGGGTCGCCGCCGGGGTCGACCCACATGCTCCGAGGGTCGCGAGGGGTTGCGGCGCACCGCAGGCCCTTAGGTAGAGGGCGACCGTGTCGGTTAGCAGATGGGTGCGGCGAACCCACCCAACATCGGTTCTCATGATCGGGCTGTGGCGGTGGAGCAGTAGATGCTGTACGGGCAAGTGTTCCGGCAGCGCCGACGCCAGAACGGCGTCATCCAGCGAGGCGCCCGTCATGGGCATTCCAGTGGTCAGCCCGATCAACAGCCGCGCCAGTGCGTCGGGGTCACGACACCACCAGCGGGGCAGGTCTCCTGCCCACGTACGAGGCCGAACGGCTCCGAGCGAAACGAACAAGATGTCGCGGGCTACGACGCATCGAGTGGGAGCGAGGTTGCCCAGCACGTCGTCGGGAACAGACACGGCGCGGCTGAGCACTTCATGCATTCGGTTCGGAAGCTCAGGTTGGTGGTGGCGCTGAGCCTCCAGCAGCGACTGCCTACTGGCGACCGCCAGCTGTCGTACCCGCTCCCGGCTCAGACTCAGGCTCCGGCCGAGGTCCGCGAGCGATGACGCCGCTTGCCGCCCGGTCGCGATCGCGACCTGTGTGGTCGACAGACCGCACCACCACCCGAGCAGCCAATCGGCACTGGTGCTCGGCAGCGACGGCCCGAGCCTGTTCACCGGCAGCACCACCTGGCAGGGGGCCGTTCGTCCAGCCCGGCGTCGGCTCCGGCGGCCGAGGCGGCGCAGTCCACGTCCATCCGGAAGTCCCCCATGCGAAGTGGCGAGTGCAACTTCACCCAACGGTAGATGTTACCGGCACTTAGCAGAGCCACACACCAGCCGCCGCCCCGATTTGCTCGGCGTTCTGGAGCTTGGTCAGCTCGTTCGCCCGCTGAGCGCCGGCACCCCACTCGCGGGCCTCGGCCAGCAGCTCGCGTTTGTAGGTGCGAAAACACTCGACTACACGCTCCTCGCCGGTCTCGACCCAGCGAACCCAGTCGAACTCCAGCCAACCGAGCTGGAGAGTGCCGCCCCCAGCCAGGAAGTCATCGGCACCGATCTTCCTCCCGGCTCCCAAGGACGAAGGCGGGAGCAGTAACTCGCCTTCGCCCCCTTAGCCTTCAGCCAGCGCCCAAGGCGCCGCATCGCCCGCAGGACGTTCAGGTTGGTCGCGGGGTCGCTGTCGAATACAGCGGTGACCGGTCTTCCGCGTCGCCTAGTCACCCCAGCCTGCCGCACGTCGAGCGCCAGCTGAAGTCACCAAATAGCGCGATGACACACGCGTCGGCGGCGGTAAGCATCGGCCTTGTTGATGCCCTCAGTGACGAGCACTGGCTCGGCCGGATCAGCGACCCGGTTGGTGGGGCAGGGTGGACATCGAACATGGGAGGCAGGCCCTGTGGTGCCTAGTTTTGCGCACCTCCTTGAGTGTCAGACCTGGCGATCGCTGCTGCAATGACGGTCCTTCCACGGCTGTGACGACACTCTCCGTCGGTCGGGTCTCAGCAGACGGGGGCGGGAACCGGAGCGCTCAGCACGTCGGACAGCGCGGCCACGGCGGCCACCACCTCTTGCGCCGCTGACCAGTC
>JAABUM010001534.1_pt1 | contig 34429 bp, 35 predicted proteins | sample 5559161 | NCBI WGS metagenome assembly JAABUM01 (sample SAMN10711868, study PRJNA513369) | rock metagenome | isolation source: Antarctica rocks | place: Antarctica: Victoria Land, Siegfried Peak nord
AAACATGCTTCGACGTGTCCATTCCAATTCGGCTAACCTGTTCCACGGACGGTCTCCTCTGTCTGAGATCAACACTGACCTCATTCTGGCACACCCGATGCCGCCGGGGGCCGTCCACACCAACAAATGGGCCAACCGGACAGCCGAGCGCTCGCTTTTCCTCGAACGCTACGCTCAGGATGTCCGGAGACGATCCATCTCGGCCGTCAGCCGGCCTGGGTCAGCTTCTCCCAAAGCGGGCACGTCGGAACGGGACGCTTGTTTGCACAAGGCCGCTGGAACGAGCGAGGCGGGCGGCCAGCTCAGCGCTGGCCGCCCGCCTCGCAGGTGTGTCACGCCGCCTTCAGCAGCTTCTCGGCTGCCATCGCGGCCTGGACGGCGGCGCGGGCGGCGACGCGCCGACTGAACTCGCCGAGGCGCGACCAGCGGGCGAGATCGATGCCGAAGTTCAGCACCCAGCTCAGCACCACGAAGAGATAGGCGTCGGCAACGGTGAAGTCCGGGCCAGTAAGGTAGGTGTGGCGACCCGAGATCATCCGCGCTCCGGCGCGAGATCATTGGCCTTTCCTGCCCACAATCGGTGAGACTGGAAGGTGTATCCTGCCCGGATTACGTGAGTTTTAGCCCACACTAAACTGAGACGGGCGCGAGATCATCCGCTTCTGCCCACAATGCGTGAGACGGATCAGACTGGCAGGCCAGCCGCCATCATCTGCTCGGTCAGGCGTCCTCGCTCCTTCGCTGGTGCAGAAAGGCCGGTTCACAGCGAAGTCGCCAGGACCTTCAATGGGTCCATGGTCAGCTCCGTGACGACCTGGATTAGGATGCCCATGCCGAACGGCTTGCCCAGGAACTGGTCGGCCGGGTGCATGTCGAGCCTGGCCGCGTAGGCGCCGCTGGTCAGCACGGCGCGCAGCTGCGGCCAATGGCGCCGGGCTTCGGCGATCAGCGCGAGGCCGCTCATCCCGGGACCGAGTCCCAGGTCGGTCACGAGCGCATCCGGCATCCCGCGTGCATTCATCCAGTCGAGGGCTTCGATAGCGTTGGCTGCCTCGGCGACGTGCCATCCGGCGTCGCCCAGCATCTCGGCCAGACACTCTCGCAGCAGCTTGTCATCCTCAACCAGAAGCACAGTTCTGGACCGCATGACGGACATGGACCATGGCGACGATCCGCGCCAAAAACTCACACATCGGCGTCGCACATTGTGTGAGGCGGACTGAGCTGGCTCAGAGCAACGGGACAGTGGCTACCACCGGCTTGGTCTATTCCTCCGTCCTGAGCCGATAGCCTACCCCGGTCTCGGTCAGAATGTGGTGCGGCCGCTCAGGCATTTCCTCGATCTTCTGGCGAAGCTGACGCACATAGATGCGCAAATACTGCACGTCCACCTTCGGCCCCCAAACCTCCTGCATGATCGTGCGGTGAGTCAGGACTTTGCCTGCGTGAACAACGAGCAGGCGAAGGATGTCCCACTCCTTGTTCGAGAGCCTTACCTCCTTGCCGCGCGACCTCACGTAACGCCGCGTGAGGTCCACGGAAAGGTCACCGCTGGTGAACACGGGCTCCGCCCCTTGCACCTGCAGGCGGTGGCGCAGCGCCGTGCGAATGCGCGCTACGAGCTCGCCCATGCCGAAGGGCTTGGTCACGTAGTCGTCCGCGCCGAGGTCGAGCGCCTCCACTTTGCCCCGCTCGTCGCCGCGGCTGGAGAGCACGACGATGGGCACTTTGCTGCCGCAGGCGCGCAGGCGGCGGATCACCTCCAGCCCGTTGAGGTCCGGCAACCCGAGGTCGAGCAGCACCACTTCGGGCGCCTCGCGCGCCAGCAGGTCCAGCGCGCCCTGGCCCGTCGCGGCTTCCAGGACGCGATAGCCCTGGGCGCCGAGGCTGGTGCGTAGCAGTCGCCGGATCGGCGGCTCGTCGTCAACCACGAGCAGCGGGATGCCAGGGACACTCACTCGGGCGCTGCCTCACGCAGCACTGTGGCCACCGATTTCGGGAACACGATGGTGAACACCGCCCCTGCGCCGCCCACGCGATTGGCGGCATGGATCGCGCCGCCGAGCGCCTCGACGAAGCCGCGGCAGATTGCGAGCCCTAGCCCCGTGCCGGCGCGTTGCCGGTCGCCCTTGCTCGCGCGGTAGAACTTCTCGAACACGCGCTCAGTATCGCCCGGCGCGAGGCCCGGCCCCTCGTCAGCGATCCTGAGCACGACGCCGCCACAGCTCGGGCGGCCCTCGACCGTGACGGTCGAGCCTGCGGGCGCATACTTGGCGGCGTTGTCGAGCAGGTTGACCAGCACCTGCTCGAACAGCACCACATCGAGGTCGAGCAGGGGTAGACCGGAGTTGAAATCGACCGCGACACGGTGTTCCGCAAGCACTGAGGTGGTCCGCTGCAGCGCCGTGCCGACCACCTCGCCGACATCGACGGGTTGGCGGTCGAGCACGACTCCTCCCGCTTCGAGCCGGGTCATGTCGAGCAGGTTGGCCACGAACCGGCCTAGGCGCTCAGCCTCGTCCTGGATGGTGCCCGCGAGTTCGTCGCGGGCCGCGGCGTCGTAAAGGGCACCATACTGGCGCAGTGCCGTGACCGCGCCGGTGATGGAGGCGAGCGGGGTTTTGAGGTCGTGCGAGAGCGAGGTCAGCAGTGCGGAGCGCAGCCGCTCCCCCTCGGCAGCTAGGCGCGCCTCGTCCCTCTCCTCGCCCAGGCAGATGCGCTCGATCGCGATGGCGGCCTGGGCGAGAAGCGCCTCAAGCAACCGTCGTTCCTCGGCGCTCAGTGCCTCGTCGGGCCGGTCGCGCGACACCCCGACGACGCCGACGATGGCGTGGCTCGTCCGCAAGGGCAGGAATAGGCGGCCAGCGACGCGCAGGGCGTCGCGGTCCCGTCCATCGGGCCGGCCCATCGCCCAGGCGAGCTGGGCGTCCTCGATATCGAGGTCATCCACCCGGTCCGCCGCCGGCCTGCTCGCCCGCAGCTGGAGGTGCTCCTCTGCGTCGGGCAGAAGAAGCATCACCCGCGTCCCCAGCATCGACCCGATCTGGTCCGCGGTGGCCTGAAGCAACTCGTCAAGGACGACGATGCCGGCGATCTCGCGACTGAAGGCGTAGAGCGCCTCCGTAATCTCGGCACGGCGCTGCGCCGTCAGGGCCTCGGCGCGGGCGCGGGCGGCGAGGTTGCTGGTGCTCACCGCGACGAGCAGGAACACGAGCAGCGTGACCACATTCGCCGGGTCGGCGATCGCGAGGGTGTAGAGGGGCGGAATGAAGAAGAAGTTGTAGGCCAGCACGCTTGCCAAGCAGCTAACGAGCGAGGGCCACAGGCCGTAGCGGACCGCGGCGGCGATGATGGCTGTCAGGAAGACGAGATCGACGTTCTCCAGTCCAGTAACCGGCTGCAGCAGCCACGCCACGCCCAGAGCGGTCGCAACCGCGACCAGGGACACTGCGTAGGGCCATAGGCCGAGTGGCCCACCCGGGCGGTGCGGACCGGGGTGGCGTGGCGAAGACGCGGCTCGGGGTGACGTTTCGTTACCGGGCGGTGATCGGTGCTGTCGGTCGCTGTTGTCCGGCATAGGCCCTCGTTCGTCGGCCTGTGCCATCATGCGACCGGTGCCGGTCGGAGGCGAGCCGTGGACCGGGGCAACGTGTAGGAATCTCATATGTGGACCGGGGCGGCGTATAGGAATCTCATATATAGATGGTCGTTTGGCCCGTTCCGGTGGTAACCCGCCGCTGTGAGCCGGTGCTGCGTGGTCTACATGCGGTCATCTCCGCGGCGCACCCGTGCCGCCTAGCAGGGCTCTCATCTAATGACGACGACCGCAGGCTCGCTCCACCCAGGGCGCAACGATTCTGGCGACCAAGCCCCAGCCCATGCCAGGGCGAGCTTCTGGACCTTGATGATCGGGTCCGTAGGCGTGGTGTACGGCGACATTGGCACGAGTCCGCTCTATGCGCTGAAGGAGAGCCTCACTGCGGCGTCGGCCGGCGGGGCACTTACCCCGGAGATGGTGTTCGGCGTCGTCTCGCTGGTGCTCTGGACGCTGATGGTCATCGTCACGCTCAAATACGTCCTGCTTATCCTGCGCATGGACAACAACGGCGAGGGTGGTACGCTTACGCTGATGGCTCTCGTCCAGCGCGTGATGGGGCACAAGGCCGGCCTCGTCGCCGTGCTCGGCATGATCGGCGCGTCGCTGTTCTACGGCGACGCAATCATCACGCCGGCCATCTCCGTGCTCTCGGCCGTCGAAGGCCTCAAGCTGGTCGCCCCCTCCCTCGAACCCTTCGTCCTGCCCCTGAGTGTCGTGATCCTGGTCGCGCTCTTTGCCGTGCAGAGCAAGGGCACCGCGGTCGTTGGGGCGTGGTTCGGCCCGATCACAGCGGTGTGGTTCGCTGCCATGGCGCTAGGCGGCCTCAGCCACATTGCGGACGAGCCGGGCATCCTGGCGGCGATTAACCCGACCCATGGCGTCCGCTTCCTCCTGACCCACGGGACTGCGGGCCTCTACGCGCTCGGGGCGGTGTTCCTCGCGGTCACCGGGGCCGAAGCGCTTTACGCCGACATGGGGCATTTCGGGCGCAGGCCCATCCAGATTGCCTGGCTCGGCCTCGTCTTCCCCGCCCTTATCCTCAACTACCTCGGCCAGGGTGCGCTCCTGCTCGTCAGCCCCGAAAAACTGGAGAATCCGTTCTACCTGCTCTACCCAGGCTGGGCCTTGCTGCCCATGGTCGTGCTGGCCTCGATGGCGACGGTCATCGCGAGCCAGGCCGTCATCACCGGCGCGTTCTCGCTGACCCAGCAGGCCATCCAGCTCGGCCTGCTACCCCGACTTGAGATCCGGCGCACCTCGGAGACGGAGAAGGGGCAGATCTACATTCCCCGCATCAACCGCCTCCTGCTCTTCGCGGTCCTCGTCCTAGTGATCCTGTTCAAGTCGTCGAGCGCACTCGCGGCTGCCTACGGGATCGCCGTCACGGGCACGATGGTGGTCACGGCCATCCTCGCCTTCTTCGTGCTGTGGAAGTGCTGGGGCTGGTCGCCCGTGGTTTCCGCCCTCGTGATCGCGCCGTTCCTCGCCGTCGATGTCATCTTCTTGTTGGCCAACCTGCTTAAGGTCCATGAAGGTGGCTGGATGCCGCTCCTCGTAGGCGCGACCCTGCTCGTCGTCATGCTCACCTGGCGCCGCGGAGCACGCATCCTGGCCGAAAAGGCACAAAGGGAAGAGGTGCCACTCGCCGACTTCGCCGCGCGGATCGCGAAACGCTCGCCCGGGCGCGTTTCGGGCACGGCGGTGTTCTTCACCGGCAGCCCCGACAACGTGCCCAGCGCGCTACTGCACAACCTTAAACACAACAAGGTTCTGCACGAGCAAAACGTCATCCTGAGTGTCGTCACCGCGGACACGCCTCGCCTAGACGAGACGGACAGAGCCTCGGTCGAGCGCCTCTCGGACGGCTTCTCGCGGGTAACGCTGCGCTTCGGCTTCATGGAAATGCCGGACGTGCCGAAAGCCTTGCCGGCGTGCCGCGCGCAGGGTTGGGACTTCGACTTAATGCGCACCTCGTTCTTCCTATCGCGCCGGGCGCTCAGGCCAGCCGAGCGGTCCGCGATGCCGCCGTGGCAGGACAAGCTGTTCATCAGGCTCGCCCGCAGCGCTAGCGACGCGAGCGATCACTTCTCCATCCCGTCAGACCGGGCCGTCGAGGTGGGCTCGCAAGTTACGGTCTGACCCATACGGCCACGGCAGCCGCTCGGCAGCACACAGAAAACGGCCGGTTTTCTTGTGACGCCGTGCCCCGACAGATTGTAGTGTTAGAACCCAGTTCATAACTCCCCAGGCGGCTGATCGCTACGCTCATGACCGGCACTTCGCAGAGGCCAAATGCAGCAACGGCGGGCACTGTCCGCCGCCGCTCACCCTGTCATTCCACAAACCTCTGGAATTGTGAACCGGGTTCTTAGTCAGCGCAGATACCGGACCCAGGGGAAACGTGAATATTCGGTGTGTTACGGCGCTGATCAGCGTTGAGGCCCACCGCTGACCTACACATGGCCGAGCGCGGCCGCATGGCATGGCAGAGGGCGACCGGGTACGGCAGGCGCAATCAGGCCGAGACGGCCATGTCCAGGTATAAGCATCTGATCGGTCCCAAGCTGCGCGCCCGGAGCTTACCCGCACAATGGGGCGAGGCCGCCATTGCCATAGCAGTGCTGAACAGGATGATCCGCACAGCGAAGCCCGTCTCCGTCCGATCCGCCTAGACGTCACCCTGGATGGGGCAAGCCCAACCTTATCCCGATCCCTGCACCAACGCCGTGGTATGGGTCATGCACCTACGGGTCCGCCTCGGCCAAGCGGTATCCGACGCCCGCCTCTGTCCGGATTAGTCCAACCGCTCCAGGTCCCAGCTTCTGGCGCAGGTGGCCAACGTAAACGCGCAGGTATTGTACGTCCTCGCTGTGCTGTGCGCCCCACACGGACCGCAGCAGGTGCTGGTGCGTCAACACGCGACCAGCGTTGCGGACCATCATGACCAGCAGGTCGTACTCTCGCGGCGTCAACGCCACCTCCTCCCCAGACAACGTGACACGCCGGCGCAACAGGTCCACCTCAATCCCGTTGCGGCGCCAGGGTCGCGCCACTCCGTCCTGAACAAGCGTGCGGCGCAGGCAGGCGCGCAGCCGGGCCAGCAACTCGGGCATGGCGAACGGCTTCTCGATGTAATCGTCTGCGCCGGCATCCAGGGCGCGCACCTTCTCGGCGTCCTGCTCGCGCGCCGACACGACCAGGATAGGCACCGTCGTGATGGCCCGGAAGCGCGGCAGCGCGTCCTGGCCGTCCAGGTCGGGCAGGCCGAGATCTAGCAGCACCGCCCCAGGCGGGCGGGCCGCGGCAAGGCGCAGGCCTTCAGCGGCCGTCTCGGCCCGGTCCACACTGTAGCCCTCCGTTTCGAGCGCCGGCTTCAGGAAGCGGTGTATCTGCGGCTCGTCGTCCACCACGAGGATACGGGTCGTGCTCATGCTTCGGTCCGTGCGGTGGGAAGGCGGAGGGTGACGACGGTGCCGGGATTGCCGTCCACCGGCAGGTCGGGGCGCGGGCTGTGCGCCTCGATGTGGCCGCCCATCGCCTCGACCATGCCGCGCGCGATGGCAAGGCCGAGCCCAGTGCCTGCCGCCACGCGGTCCCCCCGGCTCGCGCGGAAGAAGCTGTCGAACACATGCGGCAGTTCGTCCGGCGCGATGCCCACGCCCTCGTCGGCAATGGACAGGACGGCGTCCCGCCGGTCCAAGCTGCCGCGGACGAAGATCGGGCTGCCTTCAGGGGAGTACTTGACGGCGTTCTCCAGGATGTTGACCAGGACCTGCTCCAGCAGCGCCGGGTCGGCCAGGACGCTCATCTCCGGCTGGGAAAGGTTGACTACGACGAAGGGTGCGCCAACCAGCCGTGACGCGGCAGCATACACTGCCTCCTCCAGCGGCACGGGCGCGAGGCGGGGGCTGATCTGCCCGGTTTCCAAACGCGTCAATTCGGTGATGTTGGCCAGGAAGCGCGCCATCCGCCCCACGTCCTGCTCGATGCTGTCCAGCAAGTCCGTCCGCGTCGCGTCGGGCAGCCGCGCCCAGCCGCTCCGCAACGTGCCGGCCGCGCCCTGGATGCCTGTCAAGGGCGTACGGAGGTCATGGCCCAGGGAGGCCAGCAGCGCGGTCCGCAGCCGCTGCGTTTCCTCCATGGCTGCCGTGCGGGCACCCTCGCCGGCCAGGCGCACCCGCTCCCATGCGACCGCGGCCTGGTCGGCAAGGGCGGAGACGGCCTGCGCCTGTGGCTCGTTCAGCCGCGACGCGCTGCGTATGCCCAGCACGCCCAGGCGGCCCCGGGCCGTCTTGAGGGGCAGAAAGCGCCAGTTCGCGCTCGGCAGCGTGGCGGTGCCCTGCCCTGCGCCTTCCTGCTTGGTCCAGGTCCAGCGTGCGGCGGCCCAGGCGCCCTCGTCCATCGTGTCCACGGCCGGCTCGGCGGCACGAATAGATAGGACATCCTCGCCCGCCGCGGCCAGCACCACGGCCTGCCCTGCCGTGGCAGCAGCCTGCCGGGCGATCTCCGCCAGCAGGTCCGGCTCGGTCGCGGCCTCGCCCAGCTTGCGGCTGAACGTGGCGATGCGGCGCAGTCCCTCGATCCGCGCCTGCGCCGCCCGTGCCTCCGCGCGCACACGGCTTGACAAGCTGCCGGACAGCGCGGCGACGACCAGGAACAGCGCCATCGCCATGGTGTCATGCACGTTGCCGATCGTGAGCGTGTAGAGCGGCTCGATAAAGAAGAAATCCCAGGCCAGGAAACCCGCCACCGCCACGGCCAGGGCAGGGCGCAACCCGCCTAGGCTTGCACCTGCCACGACGGCGGCAAGGTAGGCCAGGCCCATGGCCTCGCCTAAGATCGCATCGCGCAGCAACAGACCCATTCCTGTCACGCCGGCGACAAGAGCCGCCGCGGCGGCCCAGACGGCCCATCCCTCCTCACGGTGGCGCCCGCGCTTGCGGACCTTTACTTCAGGCAGCGGGACCACGTGCAGGACGAAGTCTGGCGCGTGCCGCAGCAGTTGGTAGCTGAGTATCCGGCCGGTCAGCCGCCGCCACAACGGCGGTGGCGCCCGGCCCATGACCAGGTGGGTGACATTAGTGACACGAGCCAGCTCAACGGTCGCGCCGACGATGTCCGAGCTGACCCGGATCTGGACATCCGCGCCCAACTGCGCCGCCAGCTCCATGGCTGGCCGTGCCTCGGCGACAGTGTTGTCCCGTTCCACGTGCAGGGCCGTCCAGGGCGCGTGCAGCGCTTCCGCCAGGCGCTTCGCATGCCGCACCACGCCCTCGGACGCTTTGTCGGGGCCGATCAGCGCCAGCACGCGATCTCCTGCGGGCCATGGCCCGGCAACACCGGCACGGCGCATCCAGTCGCGCACGTCATCGTCCACATGCGCGGCGGTGCGCCGCAGCGCGATCTCGCGCAGCGCCGCCAGGTTGCCCTCCTTGAAGAAGCCGTCCAGGGCACGCGCGGCGTTGTCGGCGCGGTAGATCTTGCCCTCGCGCAGGCGGGTCCGCAGCTCGGTCGGCGGCACGTCGATCAATTCGATCTCGTCGGCGCCCTCCAGCACGCGGTCCGGCAGGGTTTCCGTCACGCGCACGCCGGTGATGCGGGCCACGTCCTCGTTCAAGCTTTCCAGGTGCTGGACATTGAGCGTCGCCCACACGTCCAGCCCTGCCGCCTGTAGCGCCTCCACGTCCTCCCACCGCTTGGCGTGCCGGCTGCCTGGTGCGTTGGTGTGGGCCAACTCGTCCACCAGCAGCAGGCCGGGCCGCCGGGCCAAGGCGGCCTCCAAGTCGAATTCGCGGAGCACCTGGCCACGGTATGGCATCTCCCGACAAGGAAGCAGGGGCAGGCCACGCAGCTCGGCCTCGGTGCCGGCGCGACCGTGCGTTTCGATCACGCCGGCCAGCACCTCGGTGCCCTCCGTCTGGCGGCGCTTGGCCTGCACCAGCATTTCCCAGGTCTTGCCCACGCCGGGCGCGCTACCCAGGAACACTTTCAGCCGACCGCGCCCCTCCCCGGCCGTGGCAGCCAGCAGGGCGTCGGGATCAGGTCTTCCATCCTCGGGCGGCATGGGCCGGACGCTAGGGCCTTGCTGCGTCCAAGGCGAGGTTCAAAGCCAGCACGTCCACCCGCGGTTCGCCGATCAGGCCCAGCAGGCGCCCGCCCGTGTGAGCTGCGACCAGGGCGCGCACCTGCGCCTCCGGCACGCCGCGCGCGGCTGCGACCCGGGCCACCTGCCGGTCGGCGTTCGCCGGCGACACATGAGGATCAAGGCCTGAGGCGGAGGTGGTCAGGGCATCCCCCGGCACCGGCTTCGCCCCGACTTTCTCCATCTCCGCAGCCACGCGCTCGTTCAGGGTCTTCGAAGTCGGACCGGCGTTGGAGCCGCTGGAGTTCCCGGCGTTGTAGGGTGCTGGGACGGTCTTGGTGCTGTCCGCCGGGTCCGGCGCCGACGTTGCGCTCGGCCGGCCCTGGAAGTACTTGTCCTGGGTGAACGTTTGGCCGAGTAGGGCGGAGCCGACGATGGCGCCGTTGCGCTCAACCAGGCTGCCGCCTGACTGGAAGGGGAACACGGTCTTGGCAATGCCGACGAACGCGAGTGGGAAGGCCAGCCCGGTCAGTAACGTAAACAAGACGATCAGCACGACCGCCGGGCGGATGGTGGACAGGATGCCCGTGCGGGCCTCGGCAGGGCCGGGGCTGGCTTGCTGCCGGGCCGTGGACGGGACGGGGGAGACGATGTTCATGAAAGCCTCAACAGGGACAGGATCAGGTCAATCAGCTTGATGCCGATGAACGGGGCGACCAGCCCGCCCAGGCCATAGACCAGCAGGTTGCGCCGCAGCAGCGCCGCGGCGCCCAGCGGACGGAAGCCCACGCCGCGCAGCGCCAGCGGCACCAGCGCCACGATGATGAGGGCGTTGAAGATCACCGCCGACAAGATCGCGCTCTCGGGGCTGTGCAGCCGCATGATGTTCAGCGTGCCCAGCTCCGGGTAGGTCGTGGCGAAGATGGCGGGCAGGATGGCGAAGTACTTGCTCACGTCGTTGGCGATGCTGAACGTGGTCAGGGACCCACGGGTGATGAGCAGTTGCTTGCCGATCTCCACGACCTCGATCAGCTTGGTCGGATCGCTGTCCAGGTCCACCATGTTGCCGGCCTCGCGCGCCGCCTGCGTGCCGGTCTGCATCGCCACGCCCACGTCGGCCTGCGCCAGGGCAGGCGCGTCGTTGGTGCCGTCGCCGCACATGGCGACCAAGCGACCTTCGGCCTGGACGCGGCGTATGTAGTCCAGCTTGTCCTGCGGCGTCGCCTGCGCCAGGAAGTCGTCCACCCCGGCCTCGGTCGCGATGGCGGCGGCCGTCACCTTGTTGTCGCCGGTGATCATCACCGTGCGTATGCCCATGCCGCGGAGCTGGGCGAAGCGCTCGCGTATGCCGGGCTTCACGATGTCCTTCAACTCGATCACGCCCATCAGCCGCCCGTCCATGGCGACGCCCAGCGGCGTGCCGCCCGCGCGGGCGATGCGGTCCACGGCGGCGGTGAAGGCGGCGGGCGGCTCCCCCCCGGCCAGCTTCAGCAGCGAGTCCACGGCGCCCTTGCGCCAGGTCCGGCCGCCGGCATCGAGGCCGGAGACGCGGGTGTTGGCGGTGAAGGGGATCACCTCGGCGCCCCCCGGCACGGCCGGCGCCAGGCCCTGCCGGTCCCGCACCCAGGCCAGGATGGACCTTCCCTCCGGCGTGTCGTCGCCGAGCGACGCCATCGCGGCGGCCTCGGCGATGCCGCGCTCGTCCACGCCGGGCACCGGGGTCAGCCCGGCGCACATGCGGTTGCCGAAGGTGATGGTGCCGGTCTTGTCCAGTAGCAGCGTGTCCACGTCGCCCGCGGCCTCCACCGCGCGTCCGGAGGTCGCGACGACGTTGAAGCGGATCAGCCGGTCCATGCCGGCGATGCCAATGGCCGACAGCAGCCCGCCAATGGTGGTGGGGATCAGCGTCACCAGCAACGCCGCCAGCACGGGCACGCCCAGGTCGGTGCCGGAGTACTTCGCCAGGCCCACCAAGGTCACGACCGCGATCAGGAAGATGATCGTGAGGCCCGCCAGCAGGATGTCGAGCGCGATCTCGTTCGGCGTCTTGCGGCGGGACGCGCCCTCCACGAGGCTGATCATGCGGTCGAGGAAGGTGCTGCCGGGGTCGGCAGTGATGCGGACCACCAGGTAATCGGACACGACCTGGGTGCCGCCGGTGACGGCGCTGCGGTCGCCGCCGGCCTCGCGTATGACGGGCGCGCTCTCGCCGGTGACGGCGCTCTCGTTGACGCTGGCCACGCCCTCGATGATCTCGCCGTCGCTGGGGATCAGGTCGCCGGCCTCCACCAGCACGATGCTGCCGCGGCGCAACTGGGAGGCCGGGGTGGAGGTGATGCGGGTGCGGTCGGTGGCGTTGGCCATCAGCTTGGCCACCGCGTCCGACCGGGCGCGGCGCAGGCTCTCGGCGCGGGCGCGTCCGCGGCCCTCGGCCACGGCCTCGGCGAAGGTGGCGAACAGCACCGTCAGCCACAGCCACGCGGCGATGGAGGCGGCGAACGTCCAGGGCTGCCCGGAGCCGGCGTTGCGTATGGCGAGCACCGTCACCAGCACCGCCACCACTTCCGTCACGAAGATGACGGGATTGCGGATCAGCTTGGCCGGGTTGAGCTTCGCAAAGGCGTCCCGCGCGGCGCGGGCGATGATCGCGCCGTCGAACAGCGCGATGGAGTCGGCGGTCTGTGCCATCTCGGGGTCTTTCTAGAACGTCTTGCCGGCGAGCATGGAGAAGTGCTCCGCCAACGGGCCAAGGGAGAGCGCGGGCAGGAACTGCAAGCCGCCCAGGATCAGGATGACGCCCACCAGCAGGCCGATGAACAGCGGCCCATGCGTCGGGAAGGTGCCTGCGGACGGCGGCAGCTTGGGCTTGGCCGCCAGGCTGCCGGCGATGGCCAGCACCGGCACCAGGAAGGCGAACCGCCCCAGCAGCATGCAGGCGCCCAGCCCGTAGTCCAACAGCGACGTGTCGGCGGACAGGCCGGCGAAGGCGCTGCCGTTGTTGCCGGTGGCGGAGCTGAATGCATACAGCATCTCGCTCAGCCCATGCGGCCCGGCGTTGGCCAGGGACCCCGTACCAGACTCCGTCACCAGCGCGATGGCAGTGCCGGATAGGATGCACAGCGGCAGGATCAGCACCGCCAGCATCGCCAGCTTGATCTCCCGCGCCTGGACCTTCTTGCCGAGATACTCCGGCGTCCGCCCCACCATCAACCCGGCGACGAACACCGCCAGCAACGCGAAGACGATGATGCCATACAGGCCTGACCCGACGCCGCCGGGCACGACCTCGCCCAACTGGATCAAGAACAACGGCACCATGCCGCCCAGAGGCGTAAAGCTGTCGTGCATGGCAATGACGGCGCCGTCCGAGGTGGCGGTGGTTGTCACCGCGAACAGGGACGACGCGGCAGTGCCGAAGCGGACCTCCTTGCCCTCCATGTTGCCCATGCTGGGGTCTACGCCGGCCGCGGTCAGCAACGGGTTGCCGCCAGCCTCGGCCGCGTAGCAGAGCACGACGGCCGCCACCATCAGGATGGCCATGGCCCAGAACAGCGCGAAGCCCTGCCGCTTGTCGCCGACAATCGCGCCGAAGGTCACTGCGAGCGCGAAGGGGATCACGATCTCCGACCAGGTCTCGACCACGTTGGTCAGGGCCGTCGGGTTCTCGAACGGGTGGGCGGAGTTGGCGTTAAAGAAGCCGCCGCCGTTGGTGCCCAGCATCTTGATCGCCTCCTGGAAGGCGACGGGGCCGAGGGCGATGGTCTGCTTGCCGCCCTCCAGCGTTTGCGCGTCCACGTAGCCCGCAAGCGTCTGCGGCACGCCGGAGGCGATCAGGAACACCGTGTAGAGCAGGACGATGGGCAGCAATACGTAGAGGGTGATGCGCGTTAGATCGACCCAGAAATTGCCTAGCTCCCTCACGCCGCCGGCCACGAAAGCGCGGGCGACCACGGCAGCAGCGGAGATGCCGGTGGCGGCCGACAGGAAATTGTGGACCGTAAGGCCCCACATCTGGCTGCCGTAGGACATCGTGGTCTCGCCGCCGTAGGCCTGCCAGTTGGTGTTGGTGACGAACGACATGGCGGTGTTGAACGCCAGCTTGGGCGACAGCCCAGATTGCTCCTGCGGGTTGAACGGCAGCAGGTCCTGGTAGCGCAACATGAGGTATAGCAGCGCGAAGTGAACCGCCTGCAGCACGAGCAGCGCGACCACGTACGTCTTCCACGGCATGCCGCGCCGGGCGTCAACGCCGGCCAGGGCATAGAAGCCCCGCTCCACCGGGACGAGCACCGGGGACAGCAGGGTGCGCCCGCCGCCCAGCACGGCCGCGATATAGCGCCCGAGCGGCACCGCGCACACGAACACGAGCGAAAGCACGAGCGCGATCTGCGCCCAGCCGATCAATGTCATCAAGAGTTCCTTAGAAGTCTTCGGGACGCACGAGCGCCCAGACCAGGTAGATCAGCAATCCCGCCGCAACGGCGCCGCCCAGGAGAAGATCGAACACCTTCTCAAATCCGCTCGCACAGCGCGGCGTAAGCGGCCATCAGCAGAATGCCCCCGCCGCCAAGAAACAGGATCAAAACGTCGTACATGCGCAGCCCTCCACGAGTTCGCGTGCGGCTGGCATCAATAGCACCGGCGTGAGTAAAGGGACTATGTGCAGCCAGCGACCTCCGCATAAAAATACCGTATATTTGATGCGCATCTCATGCGGAACAACAGAGTGCAGCATTTGCCGCTAGTCGGCTAGCGGGAGCTGCCAGCCTGCGCGTGCGGCCATGCGGCCATGCGGCGTGCCACGGCTACGGACCGCGCCACCACGGAGCCAAGCCGAAGCCAGCAAGGAGGAGGTTGGCAACGCAAACGGACCCAGCATACAGCGTAACACTTTCTGCAAGCACCGCCCTCCAGACCACAGGACGCGTCAGCCCGAAGTGGCGGGTGCATATCACGACGCCTCCGAGGCCGATTACATATAAAAGCGCTCGCAGACTGGCTTGCTCTGCCGCCCCGCCCCACAACAGGACTCCCAATGCCGCCTCGCGTAGAAGTATGTTCAGGACCAGGCTGATCCTGCCTCTTTTCCCAGCTCGCCTGGATTTTCTGTTCGGGAAGCGGTCGTCGGGTGGGATCATGCCGTGCCGGCTCATTGGCGGGAGCGGTCCCTTACCGTCACAGTCTCGACCCGGCTCTGACCGGGCGCTGTGCCCGCATCATGCCTGGACGTGCGTTGCTGCATGGGCAAGCCGCGAGATCGCGACAAAAACCAGGGCCTCGTCCCACCCGTTGAGGCTTCCTTTTGCGAAAGGCTCACGGCGCAGCATGGCAAACACCATACAGAGCAGCCCAACGAATGCGAAGGTAAGCGCGAAAAGGGCCAGGGTTTCCTGCAAGGGTTGCTTGTGGATGAGACACGGGCTCAATATGAATCCTGCCAGGATTGCAATGCGCCACAGGAACATGCTGGCCCTGCGTTTCGATGTTGGATCGAGTGAGCCCAGCCTGCGGTTTGCCGACGGTTGCCATGGATCGCTCACAAGGAGCCTGTTCTTGCGCTCGGGACTTGCCTTGCGCTCGGGACTTGCCGACCCTTTGCGGACTGCATGGGTTGGCCGACGCACCCGGGCGTCGCCAATGAATGGCACCAGGTCATCGAGAACGGCCAGACCCGCCCGAGGGTGTTGTTGAGTTCCGCGGTCACGGTCCGCACAACTGGCGCGGCGACCAGGCCCACAACGACTGCCAGTGCGAGCGGCACCAAGTCGTCGCCACGCTTCGAGCGCACCATGGCGCTACGTCACCAGGCTCAGGCGGGAGCGCCTGGCAGCTCCGTCCTCGGCCCGCATCAGATCGGGAAGCAACAGGCCCAATGTGTCCAGGGTGGCAGACGAGGCCCGTGTCAGGGGCAGGCGAAGCTTCCCGTGGCACAGCCCGATCATGCAAAGCGCGGCCTTGACCGGTATCGGATTGCTTTCCCGAAACAGCGCCTGGTGCAGCGGCGCCAGCAGGTCGCGTATGCGGTCGAACTCGGCAAGGTCGGCCAAGTCCCATGCGGCATGCATCTGCGCGCAGAGCGCCGGCGCCAGGTTGGCGGTCACTGAGATGCACCCGTGCCCGCCCATGGCCCGGTGCGCCGCGGCGGTCGCGTCGTCCCCAGTGAACTGGAGTAGATCCTTGCCGCACAGGGCACGGAGGCACACAGGCCGCGACAGGTCTCCCGCTGCGTCCTTGATCGCCACGATCAGGCCGGCCTCGTGGAGGCGGGCCACCGTTTCGTCGCCGACGGCGACCCCGACGCGACCGGGCACGTCATACAGGATAATCGGCAGGTCGGCTGCATGAGCTACAGCCCTGACGTGTGCGGCGATGCCGTCCTGCGTTGGCCGGGAATAGGGCGGAGGCGCGCACAGCAGTGCGCTTGCTCCGTTCTGTGCTGCGGCGCCGGCAAGGATGACCGCGTCCTCGGTCGTCAGGGCGCAGCAGCCAGCGACGACGGGCACCCGGTTCGAGGCGGCGGCAACGGTGATCCGCAGGGCGCATGCCTGCTCCGCAAGGGACAGGGACGTCGCTTCTCCTGTGCTTCCGCACACGACAAGCGCCGCGGTCCCGTGCCCGATCTGGCGCTCGCACAGCTTTCCTATGGTCTCGTCGTCCACCCGTCCTTTGTGGAAGGGGGTCACGAGGGCGGTGATCGAGCCTCTGACCTCCGAGATGCCGCTTGCGACTCGGCCACGCGCATTATGCCTCGACGTCGGCGAACCGTGGATCAGGCGCATGCCAGGCTTCCATGCAGCGGCAACTCGGCGCGGACCAGCACTTCATCGGACACCACGCGCCTGCGGACCAGTCCGAACCCATGAAGCGTGAGCAGCTGGCCTGCTTGCCGAAGCAGCCCGGCGTCCGGGCTGCCGGACAAATGCAGCACCAACGTGCCGAACGGGACCAGTTGCCGGCGGGCCTGCACGATCGCGCGTGCCAGGTGGTCAGGCGACCCCACATGCGGCACAAAGACAACATCTGCCGTGCCGGAGGGCGGCCGGTCGCTGAGCCGCATGGCGGAGGCACTGACATGGCCCTGCCGCAGCAGCGCGCATAGCAGGTCAAGCGTGTGCGAACCAAGCAGGGTAACGCGGCTGTCCAGGCCGGCGTCGGCAAACGCGATCAATGCAGCCTCCGCTGTGCCGAGGGCATGATCGGGACCGTAGCTTTCCAGCAGCGACACCGCCGGCTCAAAGGCGACATTTGCGTTGTAAAACAAGGAGCAGCTCCTGATGCAAAACAGGATCTGGCAACGATACCGGCGCGGCCGACTGCCGATGGGTGCGTCCTGCATACCACGGCTTAAGCGACGAAAAGCACCCGCCTCCCGGAATACCGTCCCGATCCCCTGAGAACGTAGCAGGTCGCGCATAAACCTTCGATGCGCAGGAAGGCTTGCCAGCATAAAAATTCTATATCATTGCGATTGAAAAAGTGGGGTTGCCGACGCTTGCCGTGACCTGGACAGCCAGTCCGAACGGAACAGAAATCGCTGGCGGGAGTAGGTGGGTTCTGCCGCGGAGGATTCTTGCCTTTTGACCGGCTGACACGGACGCCGCCGCTTGGGAAGCGGCACCGGCCTGCTAGAACCCGATGATGGCGTCGGCTGCAATGGTCACCATGTCGCGGCTGCGGCCGTCGTTGAACGGGCGGGCGCCGTTCAGCGTCCGGTCGTAGCGGACTTCCGGCCGGATCAGCAGCGTGCTGAGCGCGGCCGGCATCCCTGCGGGCTTGTAGGTCACGCCCGCCGTCAGCCCGGTGTAGGTGGTCGCCTTGGGCGAGGTGACGAAGCGGCTGAACACCCCGCGCTGGAAGTTGGCGAAGTCGCGCTCCGCCACCGGGGTCGAGACGAAGAAGTTCTGGTTGTCGCGGAAGATCTCCGCCCGGCCGTTCAACGTCAGAGTGTCGGTCAGGGCATAGGAGGCATAGCCCGCCGCGCCATAGGCGTTGGCGTTGAAGCCGTCCTCCTGGACGTAGTTGAACTCCGTCACCAGCGTCAGCTTGTCCGTCGTCTTCCAGGTCACGACGACATCATTGTAGTAGCGCATGGCGTCGTTGGCGAACGGCGTGTTCCGCTTGCTGTTCTCCGGCCCCATGTGGGTCAGCGCCAGCACCGTGAACTTGCCGCCCGGCGCGTTGTAGCCGATGCCGGCGATGCCGCCGGGCCGGTTGTTGTTGTCGCCGTTGCCGTAGCCGACCGCGACGTTGGTGCCGCTGTCTATGCCGAGATACAGGTCAATGGTGTCGGACACGTGCGCCGTCGCCAGCGCCCCGACGTGCTTGTAGGGCAGGCCGTAGTTGAAGATGTAGGAGTGCGAGTAGAAGGCGTTGCCCTTGGGATCAATCAGCTCGAAGCCCAGCGGCGTCGGATACATGCCGGCCTTGATGTCCAGCCCGCCCGCGAACAGGCCCGGCAGGCGGACGCTGACGCTGGCCTCCGTCACGGTGAGCTGGTTGCGGTCGTGTATGAGCTGGTCGAACACGCCAAGCGTGTGGACGATGCGCGCGTCCGAGCCGTAGAGCGCCTGCAGCTTGAAGCCGAAGTCCACCTCGGTGGCCTTGGGGTCTATGTCGCGGTTCAGCGTCACTATGGCCTGGTTCAGCACGGGCCGGTTGGCGTTGTCGTCGAACAGGCGGCCGAAGTTGCGGCGGCTGCCGGGGTCGTCCGGGTTGCCGGTGATGCCGCCGTCAACCTGGAAGCCGAGCTTGATGCTGCTGGCCCATTCGCTGAAGTTGCGCGGCGCGACATAGGGCTTGTCGGCCGGTGCCGCGGCGGGGTTGGCCGGCAGGCCCGTCTGCTCGGGCACGGTCGGAGCCTGCTGAGCGTAGGCAGCCGGGCCGAACAGGGCGGCGCAGGCGGCGAGCAACGGAAACGGCTTGTGCATGTCACTGGACCCTTGGTGTGCTTCTGGGGAGGTGACATGGCATCGAAGCGCATAAACGATCCATATGCGTTGAAGCATCCGCGCCCATGCTTGTGCGTGAACGCTACAGGAGGGGGCCGATCGCAGGGGTTTGCTGCCGACCGGGCCGCATCGGAAACACGAGCGCAAGCTGAGGCTTCACCACGATCCCGCCACAGCCCGCCGAAACCACCAGCGCTGGCGGCCCGCGCTGCACCCCGATCATCGGCGCTGCATACGGCCCAGCCGCCCTGCGCAGCCGTCCTTCGTGAGAGGCGTGGCCCGGCGTGGCCTGGCACCGGCGCACCGCACCCGGCCGCGTGCCGCCGCCACGCGGGTGCGGCAGCATCGTCTCAAGAATCAGCTCGCCAGTGCCATGCACGCCCACCCGCTGAAACCCCGCTTGTACATACAGGCGGAGGGCGCAGGTATTGTCCTGAGCAACCAGGAGGCGAACGCGCCGGCAACCGGCAAGCCCGCGGAACGCGGCCATGATGCGCATCATAGTGGTGCGGCCGAAGCCCCGGCCCTGGCTGCAACGGTCGAACGCGAGCCAGCCTAGCCACCAGTATGCACCATCGCGCCGGTCCGGGTGGACCACATAGAAGCCGAACATCCGGCCCTCCGCTTGTATGGCGACCAGCGAATAGGCCAAACCCTTGCGGAATGTTGCGGCGGTGTCCGCCAAAGGGCCTAGAAAGCGCTCTAACTGGACCGCATCGAGGTCCAAAGACGCTATGCTGTCGAGATTAGCACGGCCGACCCGCAAGTGGACGATGCGTAAGTCGCCTCCGATGGAGGTCACGATATTCTCGTGCGGACAGGAACACAGCCAAAGGGCATGGAAACCGGCTGAACACGGCTACATCAAATTCAGGTGCAAACGTGGTGGCCAGCTACGCGGCCCCCTTGATCCATTTCGATCACATACTTATCCGGAGGTTGGGTTGCAAGGGGCCGAGGACTCTGCCGCCCGGGCGCAGAGTTGAAAGGATTGGCCTTGGGCGCAGCCGAGATAAACAATTCCAGGCGCTTGAGTTCCACAACCAATAAAGAAAGCAAACGGCACCCATGCCTTCAGTTATAAATATCCCATAAAATGCAGTCGGAACCGCCCCGCCGGCGAACGGCAAGATTGACTCTTGTAGAGGAAGGGCTAAGTCGGCAACTAGACTGTCCGGCGCTACGGAATACATCGCAACGGTAGCTTGATACAGCGCCGGTTCCTGACGTCATGCAGCAGCCCCGGCGCATGTCAAACGCCACTAGCAGCGGCCTGTTCCAGATCGTGGAACGGTTCGCTGCGAACCAAGGTCAGGTATAGGATGCAAGGATCATTGGACCGCTCGACCCGATGTGATGCGCTCGCCCAGCCGGCGGCGGCATGATGGACGAGACCCTCCCTGTCGTCCTCGGCAAGCTGTTTGCCGTGCTTGGGCTGGTCGCAGCCAACGGCTTCTTCGTAGCGGCCGAGTTCTCGCTCGTCGGCGTGCGGCGAAGCCGTGTCGAGGAGCTTGCAGCCCAGGGCAACGCAGGGGCAGCTGTCCTGCGCCACGCCGTGGACAACCTGGACTCCAACCTGGCCGCGACGCAGCTCGGCGTCACGATCTCGTCGCTCGGCCTCGGCTGGATTGGCGAGCCGGCACTCGCCCACCTGATCGAGCCGGCATTCGCCGTTTTGGGCACTTTCGCGGCGGTCGGCGCTCACGCCGCCGCCGTCACCGTTGCGTTTATCATCATCACGGTGTTCCACATCGTATTGGGCGAGCTTGCGCCGAAGAGCCTGGCGCTGCAGCGCCCCGAGCGCGTGGCGCTGTGGATCGTGCGCCCGCTCAGCCTGTTCCTTGCGGTATTCCGCCCGGCGATCCTTGTCCTGAACGGGCTGGGAAATGCCGTCGCACGTTTGTTCGGGCTGGAGCCGGGCCATGCGGAAGGGCGGCTGCATTCGACGGAGGAACTGAAGCTGCTGGTCGCGGCAAGCAAGGAGGGCGGCCTGGTGCAGTCGGCGCAGCAGGAGGTGGTCGAGCGCGCCTTCAGCATGGGTGAGCGCCGGGTGCGCGCCATCATGACGCCGCGCCACGACGTTTACTGGGTCAACGCCGACAGCACGCTTGACGCCCTGTTGCGCTCTATACGGCAGAGCCGGCACGAGCAGGTGGTGGTAGCGCGGGGAACCCTGGACAAGGTCTTGGGCGTGCTGCGGAAGCAGGACCTGCTCGATCTCCACCTTGATGGCAAGCTGCCAGCAGCCGGTGTCGACGAAGCCGGTGGGCACGGTTCGGAGGCTCTGCTCTCTGCCGTGCGCGAGCCGCTGGTCGTGCATGACGGCGCAACCGTCCTGCAAGTCCTGGAAACCTTCAAGAACCGTCCGGTGCAGATGGCCCTGATCGTGGATGAGTATGGCGCGTTCCGGGGCGTCGTCACGCAGACCGACCTGCTGGAGGCGCTTGCGGGCGACATCCCCGACGCGGACGACGAGGCCGCCGTCACGCGGCGCGAGGATGGATCGTTCCTCGTGGATGCCACGTTGTCCATACAGGATACCTTCGACCACCTCGGCATGGGCAGGGTCCCGCAGGACGGCGCCGAGTACCGCACGCTGGCCGGCTTCGTGCTGTCGCGGCTCGGGCACATCCCCGCTGTGGGCGACCATTTCGAGTGGGACGGCGCCGGAGACGCCCGACGTTTCGAAATCGTGGACATGGACGGCCACCGGGTGGACAAGGTGCTGGTGTCTAAGATGAACAGGCCGAGGGAGGTGGTCGCCGAGGTGGCCGCCAGTGTCTGATGGCGCATGTTCCAGCCCATCAGGGGAAGGAAGGTCGCAGGTGCCGGTCAGCCAGGCTTTCGACAGCGCGACAAGTGGCCCTGCCTTGCCGTGTCTGAATGAACACGCGGCGTTGGACAGCCAGGCGGGCCTGGTTGCGTCGGGGGTGTACGCCGTAGGGCGCCGGGTCGCGGCCATACCGGTGGACGAGGCTGGCCGCTGGCTGCATCAGCCCGGCCATATCGTGTGGATCGGTCTAATGGAACCGCAGGACCAACTTCTGCGCCGGGTGCAGGCGCAGTTCGGCCTGCACGACCTGGCCATCAAGGACGCGGGCACGGCGCATCAGCGGCCTAAGCTCGAACGGTACGGCGATGCCCTGTTCGTGGTGGCGCGCACCGCGCAGATGGTGGACGGGCGCATCGCGTTCGGTGAAACCCACCTGTTCGTGGGCCGGGGCTACATCGTCTCGGTGCGGCACGGGGCCTCGACCTCGTATGCGTCGGTACGCGAGCGGTGCGAGGCGTTCCCCAAGACGCTAGCGCACGGTGAAACCTACATCCTGTACGAGATCCTCGACTTCATAGTAGACAACTACCGGCCGGTGCTGGAGGCGACACGCGCTGACGTGGAGGCGCTGGAGGATGGCGTGCTCCGGGCCACCCCGAAGCAGGCCGACATCGAGCGGCTGTACGGCCTGCGCCGCGACCTGCTGCGGCTACGCGGCGCCATCGTGCCACTGGTGGAGGTGTGCAGCGAGTTGGAACACGCCGAGACGATGGCAGCGGATTCCTCTATGGGGCCGCTGTTTCGCGACGTGACCGACCATGTCCGCCGGGTACAGGAGGAAACGGACGCTCTGCGCGAGGTGCTGGCCTTCGCGTTCGAGGCTAGCCTGATGATGGGCCAGGCGCAGCAGACGGCGATCACGCGAAGTCTGGCGGCCTGGGCTGCCATCCTTGCGATCCCGACGGCCGTCGCGGGGCTATATGGCATGAATTTCGAGTACATGCCGGAACTGAAGTGGCGCTACGGCTACTTCGCGGTGCTCGCCTTCATCGCCGCCGCATGCGGGGCGCTATACTGGCGTTTCCGGCGCAACGGCTGGCTTTGAACCGCGTGTCAGGCCCACTTCGCCCTGCTCAGCCCATGAGGAACACCACTGTCACGAGCGCGAACATGCGAACACAGGCAGCAGCACGCTGTAGGACCATCTCATGTAGCCCAGGAAAGACGGTATTCGGATGCCGCGCTCGCTGGCGATGGACCGGATCATGAAGTTGGGCGCGTTGCCAATATAGGTCATGGCGCCCATGAACACAGAACCCGCCGAGATCGCGAGCAGCGTGCGCGAGAGCCGGTCCATAAGCAGTTCCGGGTCGGCGCCGGCCATGTCGAAGAACACGAGGTAGGTCGGCGCGTTGTCTAGAAGGCCCAGTGACCGCGAAGGTGTGGATCACTCTCGTCAGCCGCACGCGGGCAACCTCACGGATCAGAAGCGGGACGCGAAATCCCCAGTGGCAAAGTCGCGCGGCGTCGCAGTCGTCGGTCTCCAGGCCAGGTTAGGGTTATCCGCCAAACGAACCCCGGGTGGGCTGGCCGAAGCTGTCCGCCAACCCTGGATTGCGTACGGGAAAACGGACACTTTGATTGCCGGATGGAAATACGGACGCGAACCCACTTGGCACACGTTGGTGCGACCTTCGACGATAGTTGGCAGGTTCTACTGCAGCTATGTGGCGGATTTCTGCCGGCTGAGGGTCCGGTAAACCGTCGGGCGGGGCACCGTGAACAGCTCAGCCAGGTCGCTGATCGAGTAGGTGCCGGTATCGTGCATCCGGCGCAGTTCCTTTTGCTGCCGGTCGGACAGCTTGGGCTGCTTGCCGCGCAGTTTGCCCCGTGCCCGTGCGATGGCCATGCCCTCGCGGGTGCGCAACCGGATAAGGTCCGACTCGAATTCGGCAAAGGTGGCAAGGATGTTGAAGAACATCTTCCCCATGGGATCGACGGGATCATAGACGCTCGATCCCAGCGCGAGCCTGACGCCGCGCATAACGAGGGCGTCGGCGATGAACCGGGCGTCCGGGACTGACCGGGCCAACCGGTCGAGCTTGGGCACGACGAGCGTGTCCCCGGTGCGGACCGTAGCGAAGGCCTGGTCGAGGCCGGGCCGGGACCGGTTCGTGCCGGTCAGCCCGTGATCGGTATAGATGCGCTCAGCGGCGACGCCGAGCTTTTCGAGAGCGGCCTTCTGGGCGGCCAGGTCCTGCTCGTCGGTAGAACAGCGGGCGTAACCGATCAGGATGGTCATCATGGTCAGATGTGTAACGCTTATGGCTCCCTCAGTGATAATATTATCGTACTAGCTATATGAGACACCGTTCGGTCTGATCCTGCAAGGCTCGCCCGACGAGGTCTGAACCGTCCGTTGCACGATCCCCTTGCGGACGGGAATAGGCTAAGCAGGAGCGGTCACCATGGCAGATGATTGAAAGCCAACGCCCGAACCAAGGATAGCCGAAGCCGGCCGGCGGCTCGCTATACTCCGCCCCTATCTGCACGGTGACGCGACGTTGGCAGGCGTGGCGGCTGATGCCGGCATTCCGCCCTGCACCGCGCAGCACTGAATGGGACGCCATATTGTGGCCCTTGCAGAAACTTTGCTGACAAAAACTAAACGTCAGAATGTGCTTCAGCCCTGTAGTATATCTGTTCTGTCTGGTAATAAAAATGCCAGTGTGGCCGGCCCAGGCTCAGTGCCCCCGGGCGCATCAACAAGCCCGACTGACGTTGAAGGTGCGCCGACACATGGATGATCACCATCTTTCTTCGGCCGAAGCCCGCCTTCTTATCCTGGAAATGTCGGTGGCGGCGGTCATCGCACAGTTGCCTCGCCAGTCCTTGGACGAGGTGGCGAGCATGCTGTGCTTCATCGCCGACGTAACCGAGGATACGGGGGAGGTCGTGTCGAGCATCGGAGAGCAACAACTGGGCCATGTCAGCCACTGGGCGGGCGAGATGCTTCACCGCGTGATGGCGTCGCGGAAGGCATCGCGCATCGAAACGCCAGCCTCGGCGCTCGTGTCGGACACTTGACCCGACCGGGGTCATGCGCGATCCGCCGCGTCCTGCCTTTACCTGCGCGCGCCCGCTTGCTGCGGCTGGCCAGCAAAATGCACCACACGTCACCCAGGGCACCGAGCAATTTACCTTCCGGCTACACGTAGCGCCCGTCTTCAGCTCCCGGAAGCACGCCAGCGACATCACGTCGAGGCAAGGCGACTCTCAGGCTGGACTGACGCCGAGGTTCAGCCAATGCCGGGCAGTCGCTGGTGCCGGCCTTGGCAGCGGTCCTCGCTTCAGTTTCGCGGCTTCGTGCTGGCCAGCCACCACCGCACGGGCTGCGGCGCCTGGGACTTGGGCACTGCCTGAACCCGCGTCGGCTTGGCCCGTCTCGCCTGGTCGGCCTTGGCCGCCTGCATCGCGTCCCGCTCGGCCGCAGCGCGCCGCAGGTCGGCACGCAGCGCCCCCATCGCGGCCTCCCGTTCCTCGACGGCTTCCCGCGCCGCCCGGATGGCCTGCTCCGACCGCGCCAGCGCCGCCTGCAGACTGGCGATGGTGGCCGTGGCATCTGTGAGGGCCTGTTCGGCCGCTTGCCGTGCCGCTCGCTCCGCAGCCAGTTCCCGTTGTGCGTCGCTTGCGGTGCGGCTGGGCGCCGGCACATGCTCGACGAGCACCTCGCCGTCCCGGGCGAAGCGGCTGCGGCGCTGCGGCCCGGTTTGGGCAGCCCCGGCCCTGCTGCCAGGTCCGCCCGGGCTGGACGCTGCCTGGGGGCCCAACCTGCCGAGCGCCAAGCGCATCCTTGTCTCGACGGCGGTGGCATCGGCCTCGTCGTCGCCGCGCTGGATCGGCGTGTTGGTGTCAGGCATGGGTTCATCGTTCTCCGCTGGTCGGGTCGGCAGCCTGGCACGGACATGGTCGCGGGCAGGCACGGCGAGAAGGCCAGCCGGGAAAGCAGGACCGGCGGCTGATCAGACTGCACCAAGTGCAACGCACATCGCGAACGCAGGTCGGCAGGCAGGGACGACTTCGGGCTGGAGTGCCATCCAGCTAAATTTGTGCAGCAGCCTTTGCGTAAAGACAGCTTGATGCATCACGCAAACCATCATCGCTGCTTCAGTCGCATGGGACCATCCACGAAATGTGATGCTCGGAACGGTAGTTCAGTGACGAGCCGTATTGGTTCCACTCGGGCACGACACATCGGCAGGCTCAGGTGCCGGGCTGGCCGGACAGGCACCTAGCACCAAGTCATCGTGTTTCTACATGTAAAGACGTATAGGCGACTTTATGCAAAGCATGAAACCCGCTCTTGCCTCTAGTCGTATGACCGGCGCGATGGGAGAGGTGGCACGAGTTCTTCGGCCGGTATCGGGTAGCCTTGCTCGTGCAGGAGCCTCGCCAGCCAACGCCTGGTGCCGCCGTGCCCGGCGCTGGCCTGCTGGACGGCCTTGGCCAACTGCCGGCTCGCGCGGAAGTTGACCAGGACGGTCCGGTCCTTGACAACCGGGGCAGGGGGCGGCTGGGCAGCTATCGGCTGCACCGAGGTGGGCGGCCGGGTGATGGGCAGGTGCGCGACGGCACCGGACAGCTTGGCCGTGAGCTCGGCCGGGTCCTCCTGCGCGGGGTCGGGATCGACTGCTAGGCGCTTCACCTTGAGCGCCATCAGGCAGCGGCCTTCCGCGGCATCGGCCGGGGGAGGACGACCTTCAGGGCCACCAGCTCGGCGATGATAGCCCCTGCCTCGACCACGATCCGGCAACCGGGTGGCACAACGCCCGTGAAGCTGATCTTAGCCATGTCGGCCGACACGGACACATGCTGGACCAGCATGGCGAGCCTCTCTTGTTCAAGGTCCTCCACGGCAGCGCGTTCTGCCAGGCCCTTGGGGTTCCACCGTGTCCTGACGATGCGGGCCGGGATGTCACGACCTCTCACCTTGGCAAAGCTGGACGCCTGGCGTGCCGTCTTCAGCGCCTCTGCGATGCTGGAACGGTCGGGCATGCAGGGGATCAGCACGATGTCGGCCACGCCGATCGCCATGCCAGCCGTTTGATTGCCGAAGCCGGCGGTGTCGATGAGCACGACGTCATGCTCGTCAGCCTGGGCGAGGGCTTGATGCACGATCTCCTCGTGGCTGCTTTCGGTGACGCAGGTGAGCGCCGGCCCCTCGTAGGCCGTCTTGAACCAGCGGGCGAAGGACTGATTGGGGTCGGCGTCGATCACGGCTGTCCTGTATCCCCGGGTGGCCAGCACCACGCCGAGCATCGTGACCAGGCCGGTCTTCATGGTGCCGCCCTTCCCGGAAGCCACCGTCAGCACGTTTCCCCTTGGCATGGTGGCCTCCTGCATACGCACGTTACCCTACACATCTGCACGTCAAGCTGTAAAGACGTGTCGCGCAATGCCGCAGGACGCAAAGCAGCGCGTTCGTAAAGACAGCAACGCGTGTGCAGGGTAAACACGGCGGCGCAGCGGGCGACCTCATTGTTGCTGGACGAGGGCAGACGACGGCGGAACCGGCGTCGCCCGCGGTGTCGGCTGCCGTCGCGCCGCCAGGGCCGACATGCTGCCGGACGCCGCCAGGTGACCGCAAAGCGGAGGGACCAATGGACGAGGACCGTTTCAACATGGCTCTGCGCAAGTTCCTCAAGGAGGTCGGCGTGACCTCGCAGCGGGAGGTTGAGAAGCTGGCGCGTGAGCACGCGGGGCAGGGCGGCGCGCTGCGGCTGCGCATGGTGCTCACGTCGCCGGACTCGCCGGCGCTGAACCACGTGGTCGAGCAAATCATCCCGCTCACCTGAGCCGGCGGCAGAAGCGGACCTGCCCGCAGCGGCCCGGGCGGGTCGGGCCGGAACATGGCCAGGGCAGGGCAGGGCAGGGACCTACGGCAGGTGCTGGCCCCTGTTGCGCGCCCGTTTGGCCTTGGTTGCTTTCACCGGGTCAGCAATCGGAGAACTGGCTCTGCGAGGGCATGCCGTCACGTCCGGTAGCTTTCCCATTCCGGCTCGTTCTGGAACACCCAATCATAGTAGTCCCGCTGCGTCAGCGCGCTGGCCGCGGCCTCGTCCAGGATGACCTTGCAGCGCGGGTGCAGCTGCAGCGCCGATGCGCTGATCATCGCCGTGATCGGCCCCTCCACCGCCTTTGCCAGCACCGCGGCCTTGGCCGCTCCCGTCGCAAGTAGCAGCAGTTCGCGGCCGTCCAGGATGGTGCCGACCCCCATTGTCAGCGCCCGCGCCGGCACGCGACCCGCGTCGCCGCCGAACATCGCCGCGTTCTGCTGCCGGGTGGCAGGAGTGAGCGCCTTCTCGCGGGTGCGCGACATCAGCGCCGACAAGGGTTCGTTGAAGCCGATATGGCCGGCCTCGCCGATGCCGAGAAGCTGCAAATCTATGCCGCCCGCTTCCCGGATCAGCCATTCGTAGCGCGCCGCCTCGGCGCCGAGGTCGGCGGCCATACCGTCCGGCACGTGGGTGTTGGCACGGTGGATGTTGACCCGACTGAACAGGTGCGCGTCCATGTAGCGGCGGTAGGAGTGCTCGTCGTTCGCAGGCAGGCCGATGTACTCATCGAGGTTGAAGCTGCGGCAGGCCGAGAAGTCCAGCTTCATGGCGGCGAGCCGGTCATAAACGCGCTCCATCGTACGCCCGGTCGCCAAGCCCAGCACTAAGCCTGGCTTCTCGCGCACGCGGGCCGCGATGAGCCGTGCGGCAAGCGCCGCCGCGGCGTCCGCATCCGATCGTATGATCACCTCCACCGTTCACCACTCCTTGCTAATCGGGACAACCTTTCAAGGCCGTCCCCGCCGCCACGGCGCGCTTTTGCTCAATCATGACCGCACAGGTCGCATGGTGGCTGCAATGAGAAGCAGCCGGCCCCGTCACGTTCGCGGCCGTGGTCGGGCCGTAGCACCCTGGCTGGCATGATGATGTCGCCGGCGTTGGGGCCAGTGTGCCGGTCGCCCTGAGGCCGAGTGCCTGGGCAGTGGCGAGCAACTCCTCAATGACCTGCCCGCAGCCTGAGTCCCGCAAGACTTGCCGGTGTGCGGCCAGGACGTCCATGCCGTCTGTTCAGCTTCGGACGTAACCGATCATCATGGGGCTGCCCAGGCTGCCGCGGATCATGCTCGGACCGTCCTGCTATCCCGACATCCACCCGTTCCATGTAGCCGAGTTTTGGGCACGCCGGCGTCGGGACGAGCAGGGCAGGGCAGGGGCGTGCGGCAGGCACCGGGTCGGGCGGCACGCGGATCGACTGGTCCCAGCCATCTCTCGCCGAGCTCACCTACTCCCGCCCACGCCCGCTAGGACGGGTTATCTCGCGTGGGGAATTAGATGAGGGGCTTTCTGGGCGAGGGCGCGGCGACGCTCCGCGGTCATAGCACTGGCACATGCACTCGAACGAAAGCGGGCCTCTCCGTTGGTGGATCGCAAATTGCTGAGAAGGTCAAGGGAACACTGAACGGCAAGACCCCGGTTCAGCGCGGCTCCGCACTCAACGAGCCGCTGAGCTTCCCATGAACGCACGGCGTTTCGATCTGCCGGACATATCGGGACGGGTAGGAACCACAACGAGCGAGCGTCTCAGGCTCTGGCGTTTCGTTGTTCCAACACCAGCACCCTGGCCAGCGCCGTCTCGACATCGGGCATTGTCCACCTGCTGACCGGCGACCGAACCATGATCCCCGTCCCATGGCTGACTGGATACATCATGTAGCGCACCTGGTGGGCATCGCGCCGGAACAGCATGGCCACCTCGGGATAGTGCTGGTGGTCGATGGCGATCCTGACACTCAGCCCCAGAGGACAAGCAGCCCCCCATGCAGAAAGGGTGGTGAGCTGATCCAGCGTAAATGGAGGGTATAGTTCGCGCATACACGTCATGGTTGCATCCTGGCGATGCTCCTCCGGTGTCGTCCAGGCAAAATCCGTCAAGAGTTGTCCGCTGACGTTTCGACGGCCTGGCGGTTGCGGCTTGTTGGCGTGAGAAGGCGCCAGGCCGCCCGGTGCTGTTCGTGTCAGGATACAGCGATGATCGGCTCGACGTGAGCAACCTTGCCCCGCACGAGGCGGTGCTGCGAAAGCCGTTCCAGCGTGCCTCCCTGCTGGATGCGGTACATCTTCTCCTGGCGTGATGCTTCAGCGAAGTCGTTCCTGTGCTGTCGCTGGCTGGCCAAGTCGGCACTGCGCCGTCCGAAGGCGTGCCGCCAGCTCCTTGGCCCGCATGGGCTTGCTCATAACGTCGTGTGCTCCTTGGTCCAGGACCGTGCGCCTGAGGTGGTCGTCCTCATGCCCGGACAGCACGAATATGACGCAGCCCACCTGCTCGGCCAGGCGGGCCACCACCCTGCCCGCGGCCATGTCAGGCAGGTCCGAAGCGAGCACCACGACGTGCGGCGTCCACTCCGTTTGAAGCTGCAAGCCAGCCTTGGCGGTGGGAGCCGTCAGAACCATCCATCCGTGCCGACCCAATCCGCGACACAGGGCCGTGGCGACGGCCTCGTCGGCTTCGATGAGCAGCAAGCGCGACGGTACGGCCATGCCGGCCAGCACGACTTGTGCAGGAATAGGCATGACCGGGGCCAGGCAGCAGTCCGTCATTAGAGTTCAACCTAAGGTTGACTACGCTAGCCTACGTTTAACGATGAACTCTGGCAACAGGTTGTAAAGCGAAGCCCAAGCTGCCTTGAGGGTCGCGAGACGTGCGGAACAACCAAAGGGGAGTGCTTCAGAAGCGGCCTTTCTTGGATGGCTCTTATTGGGTTCCGGGGTGGTGGGGCCAGGACCGGGAAGCGCGGTGATGGCCCTTGATCGAGCACAGGAGGCACAAGAGCTTGAACAACCGGGCGGAGACCTCGCACCAGCCCACGCAAAGGCGAGAGCGGCAGATGAAGCGGTTCAAGTCGGCCGGGCATGCACAGCGCTTCCTGTCCGCCCACGACGAGATCAGCAACCTCTTCCTGTTCCGCCACTCCCAAGTTCCTGCCCCCCAGTATCGAGCCGCCCGGACCGAGGCCTTTCAGGTTTGGGCCGAGATCACCGGCGTTACCGCTGCGGCGTAACCACGGGCACGCCGTTCTTATCGCGCGCCATCGAGACCTCAATCCAACAAGCTGACGGTGCTGCATCGGCAGCGCAGTTCGAGGATGTAGCCCGGCCAGTCGGACAGGGTATGGTCGAGGTGGAAGTCCGGCGGGGCATGGCGTGCTCCGGAGCAACACGCCGGGGTGGATTTCTTGGGTGGACGGGGCAAAGGCGGAGTGGGAGGATTGCGACCTCCCGCTGCTTGGCCCACACACGTCGGACGAATGAGGGGCAGCACATGGCAGCGAGGAAAAGCTGGAAGCGTCGTCCTACCAAGCCCGGCACTCCTATGCAGAAGCGAAGCAAAGCCCTGTCCAGCCCCAACAGAACACGGAACCACAACTCACTGGCATATCCGGATCAAGACAAGCTTGGCGCCCGCGTCCGCCCTGGCGCAGAAGCTGCAGGTGGTGGCCCGAAGGTGGCCCCTGCCTTCCGGCAACCAGGTCCCGTGGTGGGGAGCATGGCGCCAAGCCTGGCCAGTCCAACAGCAGGGTCATGGAAGGGGAATGGACAGAGAGGCGCAAGCCGTGTGCGCCTGCCCGTTGCGGTCGTGCTACCTGGGCTGGCCTTCTACAGGATGGGCCGTCCGGTTCTTGGACTTATCTGCTACACCCTTCAGGCAAGCCTCGCAGGCTGGCTGCCCGCCGCCCTCTGGGCCACATACGCCACCCGCCAAGTCGAGCGGAGACAGCGCAGCCTGGCGGCGCGCCTCCGGTAGAACTGACGGAATGCGCGCGTGCACGAGGTGCAGTCTTTCCGTGGTGCCAGCCTGGCTACACCCTGCTGCTGACCGTGCGTGGTTTGTAAAGTCCGGCCGGCACGTCCGCCACGGGATACAGTTGCCCTGGCCGACCTGCCTAACAAATCCGAAAGCTTTTGAGGGTAGCCTCAGGTTACCAGGTGCCGGATGCTACTAACGTCGCTTTGAGCTCGCGTCGCTGCTGTGGCGAGGCAGCAACGAAGCGACGGAGGGCGTGGTCATGGTCCAACACGAAACGTCCCTCTCGGAGCAGGACGTTCAAGCTATCTGGGATCGCCTTGAGAGCGTGCCCGCCGACCGCCGGCGCCCGGGACGCCTGGATCATGTCAGCCCCAACCTGATCCCGCTGCTGCGAGGGGAGGTGACACATGGCCAGCCACAATTCTACGAGACAGACCTGTTGTATGGCCGGGGAAACTTGAGGCCTGCGTTCGGGATCGTAGTCGGCCTATTCCTGAACCTGCCGCTATGGGCCGTCATCGGCTTTGCAAGTTGGGCCTTGCTGCACTGAGGACGCGAAGCGTTTGGCTGCCTGGGCCATGGCACAGGCTTCAGCGCCCAATCAGGCGGTGCCCACCGATCCTGGTCAGTGTATGGCGGCCGAACCGAAGATGTGGTCAACGATGGGTTTCGGCGCTGATCAGCGCGACAAACCGTTGACAATGCTAACCCTCCTGGGTCCCGCACCCGCACTGATACACATCTCAGCCCTCTTATCGTAGGAACTCCTTCAACAGGCCGTTCACCACCTCCGGCGCGTCTTGCTGTACCCAGTGCGACACGCCGGGCAGGCGCCGGAGCGTGAGGTCGCGCACATAGCGGTCCGTGCCGTCCAGGCAGCGGATGTCCAGCGCCACGTCGTCCTCGCCCCAGATGACCAGCGTCGGCACCTCGATCACCCGCGCCAGGTCAGGCATCCCCGGGCCGAGGCTGCGCAGGGCGCGATACCAGTTCAGCATGGCGGTTGCCGCGCCGGGTTCGGCGACCTGCCGCGTGTAGGTGCCCATCACCTCTGGCGGCAGCGCCAGCCCGGCGAACATGCGGCGCACGGCGGCGCCCCCGCCTGCCGCCAGCAGGCGCTCCGGCAGGGCCGGCACCTGGAAAAAGGCGGCGTACCAGGAGCGCAGCACCTGCCGCGGATGGCGCAGCGCCGCGCGGAAGCACAGCGGATGCGGCACGTTCATGACGACCAGCCGCCTCAGCGGGCGCACCTGCCCGGCGGCGAAGCACCAGGCGACCATGGCGCCCCAGTCGTGCCCGATCAGCACGGTGCTGTGCGCGCCCGATGCATCCATTAGGGCCGCCACGTCGGCCATCAGGTGCGGGATGGCGTAGTCGCCGACCCGGTCGGGCCGGGTAGTGCGGCCGTAGCCGCGTTGGTTCACCGCCCACACCCGGTAGCCCAGCGCGGCCAGCACCGGCATCTGGTAGCGCCAGGAGACGGCGTGCTCGGGAAAGCCATGCAGGCACAGCGCCAGCCGGCTGCCGCCACCCTCCTCCAGCACCTCGAACCGCAGACCGTTCGCTTCGACGAAGATGATCCGCATGCGTCAACCGCGGCGCCCGGTCAGCCCTGGCATTGCATCGGGCTGGTCACCCTAGCCTTTGCGCGGCGGACCAGGAAGGAAGCTTTTCGCGAATGTCTGTATGGGTGGCGGAGGCATAGGCGGCGGCGGCGGTACGGCGGGGGGCGATGCTGGCCTTCCGGAAGGCGGCTCAGGCTTGCTCGCGTTGCTTACGGTCTTCCCGCTCCAGGTCCGCTGCCTGGCGGCGGGTGGTCCGGTCGTTCCACCAGCCCTTGTACACCTCCACCATTGGCGGCGGCGGCACCGGGCTGAGACGACGCGGGTCCAGGCTCGACGAGAAGCCGCTGTCCCCCCCTGTCCTGTCCTGCCGCGCTGCTGGAACTTCCATGTCCATGCAGATTGGATACCACGACCAAGGCTACAAGAACCAGCACCGCGAGCACCGAGGCCAAGGTCGCCAGCCCCGACCGAGTGCGCCTGTTGGCCCGGCGCTGGTTCAGCACCCTGTTGTGCGCGGCGGCCAGCGCATACTGCTGCACCATGACGGCTCGCGCCGCCCTGATCGCCACCAGCGTCGCGTCGTCGCCCGTGCTGCCGCCGGCAACCTCGCCTGCCCGAACCTTCTCCAAGTAGTCCTGCAGGTCCGGCTCTCGCGTGACGTAGCGGAACCGCGCGGGCCAGATGGACTCCGCCAGGAACAGAAGGGCTGCGAAGGTGGCCAGCGCCGCAGCGCCAAGCAGGGTGAGCGACAGCCAGTACAGCCAGCCCTGCACGCCGCCAACCCACTCTCTGACCTGGGCCAGGCCGGCGAGTTGCAACGCAAGGATTGCGGCGAAGAACGGCAGGGTGCGCCACACGTTCTCCTCTTGGTCGATCTCCTTGCGGTAGGCGTCGCCGAACAGCTTCTCCAGGTACTCAAGCTCGGTGTCCGTGGTCATGGCGCCATCCTACCTGACACAAGCGGCCGTTGCACCTGAACCAGGGTGATAGATAAGGCTGCAAGCTGCGCGGTAACGGTTGAGCCACGCAGCCTGGCTGGATGGCGGTTTGATGCGAGCGATGTAGAGGAAGGGCCTCACTTCCGGACTGGGTGTTGCTCAGGCCTGCTCAGGCTGGTTCCTTCGCACCTGCTGGGCCAACTGCGCCTCGTGCCACTTCTTCTCGGCAAGCAGCACCGTTTCCACGTAGTTTGGCACGGACCGGTTCTGCTCGTCGGCCGCCTCTTTCACAAAGCGCAGCAGCGTGGGTTTGAGCCTCAAGGTGAATGCGTCGCGTTCGGACATGCTGACTTCCAGGTTTCATATGATGGCATGCAGCTTTGTAACAGAGCGCGCGATCATGCAGCAATTTTGCACTGATCTGCTCGGCAAACCTTGGATGATTGACCAGACACCATCAGCCGCACGCAAATGTATCATCTGGTGCGCCGAACGCTGACATGGATACGTGCTGGTTCGCTTCCCACAGGCTGCCTTACGCTACAAACGGACGTTTGACCTGCCAGAGCAGCCGGGGTAGGGTTGGGACTGTAATCCATACTGGGAGTATGGTCTTATCGCGAGCACAAGCCGGGCTTTCGTGGCCTACTACCGCGTCAGCACC
>JAABUM010001535.1_pt1 | contig 34388 bp, 47 predicted proteins | sample 5559161 | NCBI WGS metagenome assembly JAABUM01 (sample SAMN10711868, study PRJNA513369) | rock metagenome | isolation source: Antarctica rocks | place: Antarctica: Victoria Land, Siegfried Peak nord
GCGCTTGCGTTCGAGCGTGAACCATTCTGGAAACCAACCCCAACCGAACAGGCTGTAGAGCCACCAGTCTATAAATTCCTCCGGCGCAGTTGCCGGATTGATCTTTTGATAAAACGAATCCACGTCGCCGTCGAATTTATCAAGCTCCGCTCCATAGCAACTCAAAAATCTTTTTAAGAACAGACCTTCATCATCACGCCGGAAGCGCGCGGGTAGGTGTTGATACAGAAATTCTAAATTGCTAAATGGCTGTGACATTCACGTTTAATAGTTTCGGCAGTTGGTATGGCGCCTGGGTTAAATCAATAACAGGCGAAGCGAGTATCGCGCCAGCGGCGGGCGCGTCAATTCTCAGTACGCCGTCAGTCCCTTCAATGACCGCGATTATCTCTGCTCGCAAAATAGGCCGCCCGAAATTGCCGACAAGCGGCGCATAGAAGTTTCGCAAGTTGCGCTCGACGGCGGCGAGAGTTGCGGCCTGCGCGACAAGTCCGGTCAGGCGCACGCTTGCTGCTATATCAAAAGTCACATATTGAGGATCAATGATATAGATAAACTGGCTGCCGATTACCTGCGCAAGCAATACATTGATTTGTTCTTTCACGGCGTCACTGACCGGAGCGCCCGTGCGCGTCATCACCACCAGCGTTGTATGCCCGGCAGCCAGTTGCGTAAAATCACCCATGTTGATGAAGGGGAAAGCTTTGACGATGCCGTTGCCCTGAAGCACGTCTTGCAACATTGCTTCTTCTAAATCCTGCGCTGTGACGATCCGCTCCGCCCGGCGTTGATAGCTGCGCGCACGCTCCAGTGCCGAGTCAATCGTCTCAGATTCAGTCCCCGAATCAATCGCCGCGACGTTCGTAACGTTCGTCACCCACGCCACCGTGTCGATCATGCGCGTCAACTGATTGGCCGCGAGCAGCGTCACGCCCGTCGCGTTGCGTGTGGCTGTCACAGATGCACTTAAAGTGCCTGCTGGAATTATCAAAGCTGTATTGGTTGCAAAGACAATCGAACCGTCTGCCGTCGCTATTTGCGTTCCCGCAGGGACGGTGACAGCGACGCCCGCAGGCGCGGCTACGGTGAAGGTGAGCGTCGTTGTCGCCGCACTCGCCTGACGCAATTTGATGCCGAACAACCGCGCAAACTCAATCTCATTCTGCACCGGCACTTGATTTATCTTGTACGATTGAAGCGCCGCGAGCCACGCCATTGCTTCCAGCAACACGGTGTGCGGCGACGACGGGTTAGCATTCGTGAGTTCAGGGCAGACAGGCACGAGTCCGCCAGCCGCAACGAGATCACGCAAGCGGCGCAGCGTCTCAATCGCACGATCAATGTTCGCCAGTGTCCAGCCGCCGGAGACGCGCGCAATCGCTTCCGCCGCGATTTGTTCTTCATCGCGCGCGTCCAGTACCGGAGATGGAATTAGATTCGACATTATTCACTTGCAGCGTTTTGTGCGCTTGCAGCCTGTTGCGCTTGATCGAGCCAATACTGCGCTTCTTGAATTTGTCCTCCGAGCATCACGAGCGCCTGCGTCCTAGCGTTCAAATTATTTTGAATTGCGGCGCGCTGTTCCATGCCCTGTTTATGCTGCTCGACAAGCGTTTCAATGCGCGATTGAATCGCTTGTATCTGCGCCGTTTGCAGTTGCTCTTTTTCTTCGCTCATTTGCGTAACTCCCATAATGGAAAAATAAGATTGCGCGGCGTATTTGAGCCGCGCTCAACGTACTGAACTCGAATCGCCGCCTGTTGATCTATAGAGCTTTGTCCGGTTACTTTTACTCTCTCCACAAGTGGCTCATACTTCCCAATCTGCTGTTCGACAAAATAGGCTAATCGCGCTGCAAATCCAGCGTCAGCAACCTCAAAAACAAAATCAGGAATCCCGTAGTCGGGAATCATTACGCGCGCGCCTTGTCTGGTTTCGAGGATCGAGCGAATCGACTCTGCGATGATCGCGCTTTTGTCGGCCACGACAGCGAACGCGCCGCGCTGATCTGGTCGAATCGGAAAAGATAAACATGAACCGTGCAAACTCATTACTCAAATCTACTGCGCGAATCCGAATTGAATTAAAAGCTGTCGCATCGCATTAGCGAGGGTAATGCACGAACCTAAATCAGTTGCTGTCGGCGGCAACGTCTGCCGTGCAATCGCCGCTGCTCCGAGAAACCCAATCTTGTTAGGCTCTGCCCGCACGCACTCACTATTCCCACCAAGCAATCGCACTACGTTCGCCTTAACGTCAGCTTGATTTGTTGCCTGCAACAAAAGTGTCTGCTGACTAATGATCGAGATCATAAAATCAGCGAGAATTTTGTAGGCCGTGTCAGTTTTCAAACCACGCGATCCATCCGCAAATTCCGGCGGGGCATGGAACTCTTCGTTGTAACGCGACAAGGCAAAGAGCGTGTGCTTTTGTCCGAGCCGCCCAAAAATTAAAATTTCACTTCCGAGCGCTGGTAGATTCACAGGGCCATAGCCGTCCGCTCCCACCCATGCCATCATTGCCGTAATCCACTCGTCGTGAACATATTCATCGTGGATGATGCCAACCTTCGCCTTGATCTGCGGTATGCCGTCGTTTATCGCTGTCTCGACAACGATCCCTTCGATTGCAATAAACCACGCTGAATTGTTTGCCCGTTCAGTCATCGCTCTTCTCTTTAATGAAAATTCGCATCGCTATAGACATTGAGTTCTGATTGCAATTGACCCGGAGCAAATGTGTGCGACGTAACCCCCGTCAAATATCGTCCGTTGAAGAGAATCCCGCGATTACGAATCTCGACGGTTGCGCGCGTGTCGAGAACCATGTCTCGCGTGATCGGAAGCAATCCCAAGCGCCCTGTAAAGGCGTGCTCGCGCTGCAATTCTTTGCGAGCCTGCGCGCGCCGATCAGCGTGCCGCTTCGACTTGATTGCGAGGTCTCGCTTGATCTCAAGCTGCTCTGTGCCACGAGCGTTCACGTTCGACCTACCACGTAATCTTCTGCCGCGAGTTTCGACGGATTTCGGGGTGCCATCTTGATTTTCAGGCGCACGATAGCGAAACGAACTGCCGTGCAAAAGATTTGTGTCAGTCGCAAAGTTCACTATAAGTTTCGGCTCGCCTGTTTTCGCCGCCTCTTTCGCGTAGACTGTATCTCCACGCACATAGAGGATAAGCCCGGCTTCGTCCGCCCGTTCGCGCGCGTGCTCCCAATCCGTTTGCTCGTCCTGAATTAAAGACTTGTGCTTATCGAGCTTGATCGCTTTGTCTGGCCCCTCGAATTTCAATCCATTAGCGCGCACGAGTTTTGCGATCACTCCGAGATCATCAAGACCTTTGTGATAAGTTGTTCTCTTCACGCGACGCATTAAGTAACCTTTATCGTAAAACTCGAACGTTGTCGTATCGTCTTCACTCTCGGCGTTCGCAACTAAGCCCGTAAAAATCGGCGCTCCCAAATCATCACCAAAGCCGAGCCAAACGCTTATATCCATCTGCGCGATCCCTTCAGGCAGCGCATACTGATTCAAAAGTTTTCGACCCTCATCGAATATCTTCCATGTTGCTTGCGAAGATTCGTTTGCCGTCAATTCCACATCGACGCTTTTGAACAGTTTTGTATTGGTGAACGAATCGAAACGCTCACCGGCAATCTCCACAATCGCGCGCGGGTTGAGCGGAATACTCATAACCTTTCGTAGCCACGCTCCAAAGGCTTTTGTGGAATCAGCAGAGACGCGCCCGGCTCAATCACACGCACGTCCGCGATGCTGTTCCGGTCAGCAATCAATCTCCACAGTCTCCAATCGCCGAGGAACCTATGTGCAATGCCCGTCAAAGTTTCACTCGCGTTGAAAATATGCACGCGCAAGCTGGCGTCCTCGATTGGAGCCAACTGGCCGAACCGCTCGTAAGGTGAAATGCTTCGGCTCATGACTGTGTCCTTCTTGGCCGCGTGCTGTTCTCTAAATCGTCGTCCTCAACTATGTTGACTCTGTTCTGATCCTGAATCTGAATCAAAGCTAAGTTCACGCGCGCACGCAAAGGGAATCCCTGTGGAGCGAAGAACTGCTCCCGGATTGTCAAGGTCTTCAACACAACTGTTTCTTGCCTATCGCCCCACAGTGCGATCAGCGTAGAAGGCGTGCCCTTGGCCGTCTCTTCCTGCAAGGCTCTGAGTCGTTTTATTTGAGGAGTGATTGACTTGCCTGACAGAGACCCGTCGAGCAGCAAATCGTTAATCGTTAAACTTGTCGGCTCCCGGTTCATGTAAAATAATGGCTTCACGCCGATGGTTGTATTTTGTGGCTCCCAATTCGCCTCGCTCGCGGTCTCGATCTCCGTCGGGAAATAAAAGAACTGCCAGCTTTCGTGCTTATACACATTCACGAGCGTAAAAGGCTGCGGGTCAATGGCGGGCTGTTGCGGCAGACTGCCGGAGTTTTGCGATCCTTGAAAGAACATCACGCACGCTCCTTCCTGTTTTGATCGCGCCGCGACACAATGCGTTCAATGTGTTTTGAATGTTCATCCAGCAAGCCTGCAAATTCTTCGCGCAGCCGGCTAGCACTCTTTGAATCACCGCCATGAACATGCAGATCAATCTTCGGTGAATAATGGAAGGCGCTTTGCTCTCCACTCTCCTCGTTGCCACCACTGCTGGCTCTAGTTGGGCTTCTCGAAGAAGCCGTCAGAATTGATGTTGCGGCTTCATCACTGAAATCAGTGCGGCGGCGCTCGAAGGGACGAGAATCAAGAGGTGCAAAGCTTTCAGTAGCAATTGTCTTGGGAACGCGTTGAGGTAGTACCATCGCCCGTTCAACAATACTTAGCTTTGGTGGGGTCGGCGTAGGTGCATTCTCAACATGAATTTGCGGATAGAACTCTGGTGCTTCTCTGGGTCTCGCTAACAACTTTGCACTTAGTTCCGTTAATCCGTTGCGAGAGTCGCCTCGAAAGCTACTGATGGTAATGGGCGCAGGTTGATTAAACTTAGCGCGCTCCGTGTTCGCACTCTCAACATGAATCTGAGGATAGAACTCTGGTGCTTCTCTGGGTCTCGCTAACAACTTTGCACTTAGTTCCGTTAATCCGTTGCGAGAGTCGCCTCGAAAGCTACTGATGGTAATGGGCGCAGGTTGATTAAACTTAGCGCGCTCCGTGTTCGCACTCTCAACATGAATTTGCGGATAGAACTCTGGTGCCTCTGCCCGCATCCTGAATAGCTTTGTATTCAATTCTGCTAATTCGTTGCGCGGTTCACCCGGACGACTAGGACTAAAGCGCGACGGTATAATGCTGCTCTGCGTATTCGCGGACGGCTGCGCTTGAGGCTGATTGCCCGCGACCGGCGCAACCGTCGCCGACGGAATCTCGATTTTAATACTAGAGATGCGGTCTGCGGCAGAGTTGGCTTGTTCCGCGAAGCTCCGCGCTGCACCTCCTGCATTAGCAAACGATGGAGGAAGTTGGCCGAGCGGCATTTGAAGCTGATTAAAGCTTTGAGTAACGGGCGTGACTTGCCCATTTAGTTGTTGAAGCTCTTGCGCAATCGGCTGTGTCGGCTGCTTGAAGGCGTCAGGCTGTGCCAGTTGCAGCACTCTATCGAGGCTCGAACGCGAATCGGCTGGCAGCTTCCAGCTATCGATCATCTTCCTCACATCTTGCATCACTTCCGGGATCGCAAGTTGCGGCGCACGGCGCTTGATTTCTTCCGCAGCGTACCGTTCCTTATAGCCGCGCGGGTCTCGCTCGTAAGCAGCGATGTCTTCTTTTGTTTTGACTCTCGCAGTTTGCCCAAATGGATTCTGCCCCATAAACGCGAACTTGTGGAACCATGACTCACGCGACGGATCGAAGGCATACTCAAGCTCCCGATCCCTATTCAATGTCCCTAATGCAGCCTGAGCAGAGCTATGGTAAATCTCAGATGGCACGGGCTGTCCACGCTTGGTAAAAGATTCGCGTGCATGTTGCGTGGCTTTGAAATCCAGTCCCGCTGTCTTATCCAATCCTGTATTAGCTTTATCTAAATCCTTTTTCGCCTCGACCAAAGCCATGATTTGCTCGATGGTGAAGCCTACAACAGCGAGGGTGAGAACCACCTTGAACGGAGAAGAAGTCAACGACGACAACGCACCTTTCAATCTACCGGCCTTCGTTCCCGCAACGGCCAATTCCGTTCCGGTTGCCGTCGCGCTCGTGCTCGTGTTCTTCAAAAAATTGAGTAAGGTTTGTTCGCCGGAACTAACCTTAGAAGCGATCTTCCATAACCCGACAATAGTATTCAGTGCTTTGACCCCCTTCGTGAGGCCATAGGTCACTCCAGTAAGCACCATGAGGTCAGTTGTAAATCCGGCAACCTGCTGGTGATTTTTAGCAAAATCAGATAGCCATCCAACGCCTTTATTTCCAAAATCTAGCAACGGCTCTACGCGCTTCAGCATTGGAGTAAAAGAGATTGCAACAAAACCCTCTACTGTTCCCGTAAGCGATTCCCATTTCGCATTGTAGGTAGATAAAAGCTCGGTCAATTGTTGCTGCTGCGGCACAACAGCCGCCATGCGCCCTTTGAGTTTCCCATAGCCTTCAGTTCCTTGTTCCGCGAATGCAGTGACAGGGCCTAATGCTTCCTGGCTACCAAATCGACGCTTCACCACATCAAGCCGTTCCTGCGCACTAAGCACTTTCAATTTTGCCAATTGTTGGATTAGATTTTCATCGCCTAAAAATCCACCCTTTTTATCAAAGAATTGAAGATCAATACCTTTACGATGCAACTCCTGATCGGCCTTCTTCTGCCCTTTGGTATTGGCTGATAAACCCATCAGCATACCGGCTATTTCGCGGCCACCAATGCCACCCTCCAGACCCATTGTCTTCAGTGTCGCCAACAGCGTTGACATAGTTCCCAGCCCGGTAAGACCCTTTAAGCCGAGTGGCAATCCACCGCGTAATTGAGCGAACTTGCTGCCTTCGATCATCTGCTCTGGGCGTAAGCCTACGGCGCGATAGTTCTTGAGAAACAGATCGGCAGACGGAGCGTACTCTTCGGGCTTCAATTGAAACTGCTCGCCAATCTGCGCGTACTCTTTGGCTAATTCTGCCGGAACGCTGTGGGAGAGAACCGCTAGGTAGGCAACAGATTCGCCTGCGCCTTTTAAGATAGTTTCGGTTTGCAGTCCCCCTTGCTTTAAGGCGATAAACATATCCACAAAATCTTTCGTGGTTCCCGGCAGTTTATTGCCCAGCCTTTGACCTAATTGCTCGAAACGATCCATTTGACCGTTAAGCTGTGACATATTGATCGCGCCGTCCTTGCCGACCTCTTCAATGGACAAACGCAATTCCGTCATAGCGCTCTCGAAGTCTCCTGCGGTCTTAATTCCTCCCTTCAGCATTGCCAGTGACCCAACAGCAAGACCGCCAATTGCCAGATCACGCTTTAGATTGCCGCGCATCTGCTCGAAGGTCTGGAGCATCGCGCGGCCATCCTTGCCGGTCGCGCGGAGTTCCTCCCGAACATGGTCGAGCTTGCCGCTCGCGGCATCCTTGAGCGATAACAGAATGGCAAGCTCGAACACTTCACCCGGCATAACTTATTTTTTGGAATAAAGTTGATTTAGGAGATCAACGTAGGTTTCTAAACGCTCGGCGGGCAAATCAAGGATTTGCTGCTCGCTCCATCCCGTCTTCATTGCCAGCAGCAGCACCGTCATTGCTTTCTTTTCCTTGTAGCGAGCTTCTTTTCGGACGAAAGGAGTCTAGCCATTTCTCCGACGCAGTGTTCAGCGTAAAAACATCTGCTCCATCGAGCGTGTCAAACGCTGACAACTCCACTGACCCGTCAATTTTCTGCGTGCCTTCGCTCTGCGAAAGTTGCACGATTTCTTTTCCGATCAGAAAACATGCCTGACTCAAACCCGACAGGCCGAGCGTATCCGATTCAAGTTCGTCATAGCCCGTTAAGCGCTTCCCGAAAGTGACCAAGTCATAAACGACGCCGTCGCGCACGAAGCCGAAGGCGAGTTTTACTTTGCTATCCGAAAGAAATTCCGGCGCGCGGTCTCCGGCGCTTTCAATAGCAAATTCGTTGTAACCGCGCGTCAAATCTCTGCGATCAAGGCGGTCAAGGCTCATCAGCACATCCAATTCGACAGGCAATGGCAGCGTGCCGAATCGTGTAATAGCTTTGCGCACGATCATGTCGGAACGCTGCGTTCGCCCCTGCGCTCGCGGATCGTCATCGAGATCGAAAAGGTCGCGCCCCATGATGCGCTTTCCGAACACGACTTCACGGTGAACAACACCGCTTTTGTCTTCATGGCCGATGCTCAGTTCAATTGTCTTTGGAGTAATGTCGTTCATCGTTAGAGTAGCTCCGCATCATCAGGCTGGGCGCTGAAACTAAACACTCCAATGTCGTTGCTTGGGCCGCTGGCTTCATCCGGTTTATACATCGTTGGCGTGCAGTCGCGGCATTCCCATACTTCGACGGGTCTACGTCCTGTTTCGTCCAACGTGATAAAGCGCATCGTCCGCTTCACAACAATGATGCCGCGCGCGAAATCCATCAGCCAGCGGACAAGTTCACGGCCTTGCACGCCAACGGCTCGCGCGTGCTTGAAAGTAAACTCTTCGATCTCATAGTTGCCTCTCACATGGATCGGATTCGGCTGATTGCCCGGCTGGTATTTGCCCGGCGTGTGCTTGAATCCCGGCGGCGTTGCATCAGTAGCTACCAGAGTCGCAACGCCGTCAATCTCAAGCATGAATCTATTCTTTGTAACCGCCATGAGTCTCCTCTTTCTTTAGCTCTGCAAGACGCTCAGGTCTTGATTGAGCGGAACGCTGTCAATATCCACGATCACCATTTCAGCGGTTGGGCTGAGTTTGACGCCGACTTGCACATACAACTTTTGCGCGTTGAGCGTGTCCGGCGTGTTGTTTGTGGTGTCGCAGACCACGATGAAGGCTTCCTCTTGCTTCGCCCCAAAGAGCGCGCCAGCGCGCCACAGCGTTCGCAAGTAGCTTTCGCTCAAAGAGCGAACTTCGCGGAAAAGCTTGCCCGTGCCGTCGATCACAGAGAATGGAATTGATTGATAAGTGCGCTTCAGTTGATAGTAGATAAGATTAAGAGTGCGAATCTCGTGAACCATCTGCACGCGATTGTCGCCCGTCATTACACGCGCGCCGTAAATCTTGACGCCCTGCTCCGGCAACGGAGTAATGACGTTGACCTGATGCTGGTTGAGATATGCGCGCGTGCCGTCGTCCGTCTGCGCCATGCCGCTCGCATAGCGTTCGACATCGAGCGCGCTTGGGATCGCTCCATACTTATTCGCAGGAGCTTGATGCGTGCCGACTTCCAGATCAGCCTTTGCGCACGCACCTGCGACGAACCCGCTTGGCGGATACAACTTGCGCAAGCCTGACCCGGAGAAGTCCAACAAATCAACGCGCGGCCAATAGATGGCTCCGTGATTCGTGCCGTAAAGATTTCGCGTCGTAACTACAGCGGCTTTGTCGCTGCCCGCCGCCTCATCGAGGATTGCGAGGCGCTTGAATGTTTCAGCGTGAGCGATCAGCGCCGCGTGTGCAGATTCGGTTGTAATGCCCGGAATCGCTACCTGCCCTGTGCCCCATTCCTCGCTGTTGAATGCCTGCAAGCCGCTGCGCGCTGTACCAGTGTCTGTGCCAATAAAGGAGGCGTCCGTGAGGCTTGCAAAATCATCGCTGCCTCCGGCGAGAATCGCTTCCACAGCAAGCGTCGGCAAGTTTGTCGGCGCAGCATTGGCCGATGCGAGATTGGTTAGTTGAACAAGCTTTGAAGCTTGATTGACGCTCAGAATTGAAGCCGCATCAACTATTAGATTGTCATAGACTTCGCGCCCTGTATTGAGCGCGAGGCTGCGCACGGTCAGCTTGAACGTGTTCGCAAGCGTGCCCGCTTCAATCGTATAGCGCACGTCAATTGTGCTCGACGGATATTTCGCATCGATGCGAAGCGTCGGATGCTGCCCTGCGCCAGTGCCTCTGTCTTGAATCGTCGCCGTCGCCACCGCCGCGCTTGCGCCGACCACGCGACAGATGACAGCTTCGTTGCCGGGAAACAGATTAAAGAAGATGTAGCAGAAGTCCGTGAGGAAGCTATTCAGATTGAAGCTTCCGAAGCGCTGCGTAAATTCGCGCCAACTGTTGACGACCGTAGGAGTATTAACCGGCCCCCACCCGCTAAAGCCGACAGCAAAGGCTCTCGCGGCAGTTTCTTCCTGCGCGGGACGCGCGATCTGCCCCGCGTTGAGTCGTGCGGTCACGCCCGGCGCGGCACTTCCAATAAGAACATTCATAACTACTCACGCTCCTTTTCTATATCCAGCAATGACTCTGATTGAGTTGCCACTGCATCACGGGCTTCAAGAATCGTTAAGCGCCCGCGCTCGACATGGCGCGCATGATCTCGCTCACTAAGCTCGACATCGTGTGTCTGAGCGCCTGTGCCTGCTGCCGGAATGATCGTTCCATCATCCAGCACCACAGGCTGCAAATCGTTATTAATGACTCGCTGCATCTTTACTCCTTCACTGTTAGATTGACGCCGGGCAGATTGCCTTCAGTGCGACGGCTCGCCGCCGTCAGGTCTATCCCGAATTCAATTGTTTGAATGGCCTTCTCTTCATCACGGCGATCCGGCGTCAAGTATTTGAAATATGCGCTAAAGGTGCGCGCATAAGCTGTTTGATCCGGCAGATGTGCTAGATGCTCGATCCCGACCGGAATAAACTCGCCCGGATTCAAAATCACAGTCTCGCCCTCGATCACGACCGCAAACTGGCGATGCGACAATGCTTCATCCGTGTCGGACAGCATTCGATAAATGCCGCCTGCCCCACGTCGTCTTTCTTCCTCGCCACGCGCGTTATCGTCCACCAAAATTACGATGAACGAACAATCATGGCGAACAACCCACGGAGCGCCCGGCGCTGGCGAAATCGGATTCTCGTGCGTGTCGTCGCCCTCGACGTAACTCACGAGAAAAAGCGGGAATCGCAAAGCAAGCTCGGCAAGCGCCGTTTTCAAATCCTTCTTATCAAGCTCGCCGCCGTATGCTGTTATGTCACCCGCGTACTTGCCAGCAGCCACTTTCAACGCGGCGATACATCCATCCTCGATGCCGCCGATAAAGAATTTTAAGTCTCTGTTCACCGTGTAATGTGCCTACGAAAGAGCTTGGCGATCTCTGAATAGTCTTCACGTTGAAACATCAGGAACGCTCTCGCTGGAGTCTTCGAGTGGCCGCGACCCGTGCCGCCGGGAAATCCGAAATGCTGCCGCGCGGCATACTTCACATTCGTTCCGATTTCCACTCCCTTTGTGACAACGCGAAAGTTGATCGAGTTCTTCAGCCGCGCTGTGTCAATCAGAATCTGCGGGCCGCCACGCCCACGCCCGCGCCGTCTTTTACTCAACGTGCTGGCGGCCAGCCCCTGCCACTTTTGCGGGCGTCCCTGCTCGCGAAAGTTCTTTTCAATCGAGCCGAGCATGTACGCGCCAGCAGCCTTCAATGGCGCTTCAACGCGGCGCGTATCAGTTTCCAAACGGGCAATCCGGTTAAGCAATCGCCCTAGACCTTCAATGTCTTCGGCCATCAGTACCTAGAAAGCTTCGTGTCAGTGAAGATCGTGCTGCTGTTGCTGCGCAGCACCGTATCGGGACTTGCCGGAAGCACCGCTGTTTCTTCCGCAGCCGGAATATCCAGCGCGGCTTTACCGCTCTGCAAAGCCTGCAAGAACTTCATCGCGTCGTCGTGCGCGTCCCGGCGCACTTTGTAAACGCCTTCGTCATAAGTCGCGCGGCCTTTAATCAAATTAAAAACCGCGAGATCGAGGCAGACAGATTTGACTTTCTCTGTTGCTGGAACAGGAAGCGTGTAACGCGTGCGCGCGTATGAGTCGAACGTGCCGACTGCATACGAGATCGCTTTCGCCACACGCGACGAATCAACCACGCCACTTCGCGTGTTATCGGTCAACTGGATGAGCTTGCTTTCGCCAAGCTCATCCAGCAAATCCTGTTTATTGATGTAGCTCAACAGTTGTCTCCGATTGCGCGCACAAGTTGGTCGCCGCCCTGTTTATCAAGGAGCGCGACGATTTGCGGATCATCAGTAATCTCGCCCTTCTTCAAAAGATTAGGGCCGAGATTGTCAACCAACACTTCAACGCGCGCGGGCGACTTCTCCGGCGCTCCTCCCGAAGCTTTGTCTTTTGTTTTGTCTTTATCGTCAGCCATCATTTACCTCTAGTGTTTTACGGTCATGTGAACGACCGAGCGCGGATACTTAATGCGCGGGCCGCCGTAAACGCCGCCTGTGATTTCGACCTTTGGATTCTTGTGCGCGCCGAGACTGATTGTGCTGACTTCAGAACTCGAATCTCCGTTGACTTCGAGAATTGAGAAGAAGCCCGGCGCAGGCAATCCGTTCTTCGTGCGATGCAAGGTTGGCGTCATGCCGAAATCGCCGACTTTTTGACCGGCAGGGCGCTTGCCGATCACGATCACTTCGCCGTCTTGAAGATATGTGTGGAAGTTGCGATCAAGGCCGATGTAGCCTTCGTGATAAACCTTGTATGTCGGCAGCCCGCGATCTTCCTGAATCTTGTTCATGTCGTTCAGGCTGAACGTGACGTTACGGAAATTCGAGCCACGAAAGCCTTGCAGATCGCTCGCGTTCGCATTCTCCAAACGCATGTTGATCGTCTTGCGGTTGGCGTAGGCAATCGCGCCTTCGGCGGATGCGCCCGTGCCGTCGAAGAGAAGCGCAACGGCGTTGTCATCCCGGAGGGGAGTCGCGGTAGAGCGATTATCCCAATCCGTAATTACGTCGTAGGTCTGAACGGGAAACGACTCATCTACGACGACGCCGTTCTCCGCGATCTGAAGCCGTCCTCGTAGGGCCTGCCAGCGACACCACTCCGCGCGAATGAAGGTTTTGTCTTCGCGCGCACGAATGCGTTGGCCGATTAGCTGGCTGAGATCAACGACGCCGCCAAGCGTGCCATAGGCTCGTGCCTGTAACATCTCGTCCTCAGTGATGACTTCGGTTTCTTTGAAGGGAATCGGCACATACTCGCGCAGGCGCGAGCCGGGGCGGTTATTAATGCGCGGATCGGAACGCATATTGTGCGGCGCGGTCATGCCAACTTCGCTGTCGAGTTCGTCCCATTGCACCCGCTGCGTCATCAAATCTTGGAAAGGCAAGATTTCATCGCCAACCATTTTGTCGCGCTGGATGAAATACTCCTGCGTCGCAACATCCATCGAAACATTTGTAGGAAATCTAAAAATTACGCTCATTGTTTCTCCTTAGAATTTGAAGATGCCGCCCGGCAGACTTCTGCCGCCGAGTTCCGACTTCGCCGTTGCATCCAGTCCACGCAGGATCGCTTCCTTTAACAGGCCAGAGATGAAGATGTTGATCGTCGTATCGCCTGTGCCGTCCGACTCTTGATCGGCAATGCACGCCGCGACCTGCGACCCGTCAGAAGCAACGACAACGCCGCTCGCCGCAACCGCGACTGCCGCGTTAGCCGTCAGCGTCACAGCGTTGGGCGTCGCGGTCGGATCAACTGTGAGCACTGTGCCGATGGTGGTGCCGTCGCCCGCCTTCAACACATCTCCCGAAGCGAACACCGACGCATCAGCAACTTGCCCGATTGTTGAGTTCGTAGCGAAGCCGGTGCCCGCCGCAGTCGTGCGTGAGCGGCGACGCAGCATAGAAGACGCACTGATAACTCCGAGCACATCTTTGCGCAGGACTTTGAAACCGCCCTTAACTGTGCCCGGAATGACCACCGCTAAATCAGCGCGAAGTGCTTCGAGCGATTCACGCTCCGCAAATGTTTGAACAAGTTTCGTCGGCATTATTTATTACCTCCATCGGGTTTCTGCGTGCCCATGCCTTCACGCAATTTGTCCATCTCTGCCGGATCGACAATCTCCGCGCCGTTGGTTGTCGCGCGAATGCCGCCGAATTGCTCGCCGAACTGGATAAACGGCCCTAAACCTTCGAGAAAGTTCTGAAACCACATCAGCGGCGAAAGCTCTAACTTTTCCTCAACCTGCTGGCCGTTCTCTTCGGCAAAAGTGATAACCGTCACCTTGTTTTCAGTGGGCAGGGCAGCGAGCGCATCCATGAAATCAATCGTCCCGATTTTTTTGAACGCGGGCGGAAACTTCGCCGCGCCGAGGTGCTCGCAAAAGGCAATATTGGCGGCGTGCGTCGCCGAGTCGGAATGCTTATCCGTGCGCTCGCGCAAAAGTTTATTTTCGTTTTCCAGCAGGGTAATCTTCTCGCTGAAATTTGCCGTCGTTATGTTAAGCGCCTTGTTGATACGCGCATCGAGTTCCGACTCACTAAAACTCGCGGGCGCGTCCTTGTCTTTGCCGCCGAACATCTCTCTGAAGAAATCAGCGATCTGCTCTCTGACGGATTTCTCTTCGTTGCCATCCTTGTCAGCCATACTTTCTCCTTCACTAAAAGTAATTGCCTCGAAGGTGACGACGTTCGCACCCTCGTCAAACTGAATCGCGCGCAAGCCCTTAACGGCTGGCGGCTGCGCTCCCAAAAATCCGACGTGTCGCAAATACGGCGCGCGCTTTCCGGGAGCCGTGCCCGCGTCCGTATAAAATGATGCAGACCGTTTCTTGAATTTCCCTTCGCGCACTAGCCGCTCGAAATCGGCGTCAACATCGGCGAACTGCGCTTCGAGGCTTTCGCCGTTGCGACGAAGTCCGGCGACCCACGCATAGGCGGGAGCATCCTCAAGCGGATGCCCGATGACGGCGGGCGGTTCATGCAGGTTGAGGTTAAGGTGTGCAACTACGCGGTCGAGGAAATCAATGCTAATTTCATGCTCGCGGCCATCACCATCAACGTGCCGTCCGGCTCTGAAAATCTCAACCCACTGATTTTTGAATCCGTCTGTCGCCATAAAATAAAAAGAAGCCCGCCGATCCAACCGGATCGGCGGGCTTCTTATCGAGCCTCAAAAGATTTTTATGCAGCCCTCGAAGGAGCTTGTATATAGGGACTTCGCTCAGGGAGCCTGTTGCGTAGCGACTGCTATCGCTCCTTGCGAATTTGCCAGTGTCGGCGGTCTGTTCTTTAACGGAAACGTGACAACAATCATTTTGCTGCACGTCGAGCGCCTGCACTTCACTCTAAGAGTGCCAACCAGATTATCGCTCACTTCGCACTGTAAGGCTCGACACGCTTTGCACCGTAATTCCAAAAAGTTCATTTGAGTGCGAATCTCCCGATCAGGGATTTCAAAAAAACGCCCCTAGAATGCCGTTCAATGACGCAAATATCGTTCAAAACGGCTCGCACTCAAAAACGTGTAGGGTAAGACGTTTGGATTGGCACAGGCCGAAGGAACGCGATTTTCAATTGCCGCCATGCCCCGGCGCGGAGTAGCTTTGAGGCGTTTCAAATACTGCAATTTGCACGCTAACGCGAAACCCATTTAAGGGCAACTGAAAATTTCTTTGCCTCACGCAGCCTCGACGCTGCGAACGCTCTCGTATTGAATGCCGTGATCGCCGCGAACCGGTTTGCGATGATCGTTCTCACCGTTCCAGATTTGAAGCGGAATCCCCGAAGGGAAAGCTTCGCAGCGCCGTTCAAGCGGGTGCTCAGCATCAAAGTGGACACAGAGCGTGCATACTTTGCTGATTCCTGAGATACGCGGTTTCGGGTCAAGGACGAGACGTTTCATTTCTTTTCGCGCTTATATTTTAGTCGCAATTGTTTTGATGTGCGTTGCCATGTTTCATGAAATTCGTCAGCCTGCGCTTGCTCGATTGTTAGTTCGCCGCGTGCGATTGCTGATCTCATTTCGCTGAGCACTTTAGCACGATTTTTTTCAAATGCCAGCCTGATGTTTTCACTAAGCTCTTTATTCCATCCGCTTTTCGGCGGGCGCATCGAGTGTCGATAGCCGCGCGTCACCACGCGTATTTCAGCAACTTCCAATTCGGCTGCTGCCTCAATATCTTCGACTGAGAATGAATAACCGCGCCATCGTGGATCACCGCGCCGAACACCTTTTTCGGTCGGATGATTATGCGTCATAAACGAATCTTTGACGCGCCGTTGCTGAGATTCATTAAGATGAATTTCAACGCGGTCTGCTTTTCCCTGATTCCGATAAATCAAAGACCCTTGCGCATCGAAAAGCCCAACGGTTTCGAGCGCATCACTTCTAATGCGATCCTCGAATTGTAGGACTGCCTTCGGCGTCGGATTGCGATTAGCCTGTGCCCGCGCAGCCGAAGCTTCGATTGCTTCTTGCAAACTTGCCTGCGGCGGCACGCCTTGAAATTTACCAACCGCGAGATCGTAAACAGCAGTTCCATATTCAGCCTTCGCCGGATTGCCCTGCTTATCGTAGACCAACCGTCCTTCGCCGCTCGGATTACTATGATCGTAATCGCCCGGCATTCCCGGCAAAGCTGTCACTGAGCATCTGCAATTGGTCACATAACAAGTTCATCATCCGATGCGCTAACTTCCGCAAGCATCTTTCGCAGAGCCTTATCTTTAATCTCTTCCAACTCCGTCCACATCATCGAATTGACATCTATCGGACAAGCTATCGCCCTGTGGTCTGTCCAACCTTGAGAGGGCGGATATAACTCGCGCGCTTTTTGAAGGGCTTTACTTTTAGCTTCTTCTTCCGATGCCGCTACTACATAATCAGCCATAACCGCAGTTGTAGGCTTAGGCCGCGTAAGGAAAACCATACGCTCCAAAGGTAATCTCAAATCATAAGTGCCGCTTGTATGCTTTAAGGCGACCACCGCGACGGTATACGGAAAATCATGTTCTTCGCTGTCATTCATGATGCACGCTCCAAACTACTAGGGAACATCAATGTCCCTGTAAAGATTGTATTCAGTGGAGAAAGAACCGGGAGTAAAGTCATGCGTAACCGAGTCGCAAATATAGTGACCGCTAAACAGTTTGCCAAAATTCAATAACTGTATGGTGTCGCGCGCATCGGGACGGGTCTGCGCCTCTGCTAGGTCTGGAATTCGGCGAAGCGTGCAAGAAAATGCGTGCTCGCGTTGAAGCTCTTTCTTAGCATGAGCGACGCGGTTAGCGTAGCCTTTTGAGTGAATCGGAAGGTCATGCTTTATCAAAATGTCTTTTGTGCCACGCGCGCTTTCTTCAGACCTTCCAACAAGTCGCTTGCCGCGATGCCTACGCCCGCGAAATTCAACAACAGCGGGACGCCCTTGTGTGTTCTCCGGCAACTTGTAGCTAAAATCAAATTGACGTAGTAACCGCTCATCTTCTCTGTTTACAATGGAAAGGACGGTATTATCTTTGTCAGTGCGCGCAGGCTCTTTCGCAAACAGCGTATCACCTCGCACGTAAAGCACAACGCCTATTTCTTCTGCAATTTCCGAAGCTAATTCCCAATCGGTTTTAGCGTCGTGGATATAAGAATTATGCTTAGGTAGATGGATGGGTTTATCAGTTCCGACGAATTTAAGTCCGTTACGTTCGGCAAGTTTCTTAATAATTCCAATACCGTCAAGACCTTTATGATATTCGGTGTGCTTTTGTAAGCGCATCACATAGCCCATATCATAGGCGCGTAGCGTCGTGTCGGTTTCGTTGCGCTCCACGCGCGCCAGCAATCCCTTAAACACAGACTCGCCCATGTCATTACCAAAGCCGAGCCATACACGCATCGAACGAAGAGGAACACCGTCGCCACTCAAAAACTGTTCAAGAAAATCATACGAAGGGTCAAACACGCGAACTAAGGCTTCGGAAGCAAGGTTAGTTGTTAGCTGGACGGTTACTTGCTTGAATAGCCCCGCATTGTCAGTAAAACTATCGAAAGCAATCGGGTCGGTTTCGATAAATTTGCGGTTTTTAGCATCGAAGCTGAAACTATTAAACACAATAGCGATATGTGGATTAGTAGGAATCATCAACCGCGCTCCCTGTATCTACCTGAAGCATCACGCATAAGCGCCGCTATCCTATAAGAATCCCTCATTACTTCATCTACCTTCCTGCTTACTTCATTACCAACGAGCCGCGCTAATTCTTGCGGGTTTTCTCCCGCTTTCGAGCCAGCGGGAATGTTTAAGTGAATCGCGCCGATTTGAACGCCACCCCTTGCACCTTCACGCCCGCCGCGTGAAGAAGAGAACGCTAATGTTTGCGGCATCGCCCGCGCTTTTATTTCACTGTGGCCTTTGTCAAAAGAAGCGGCGCGCGGATACGCGCGGGTTTCATTGCGTCGCCCATCAGCATCTATCGGCCTAGAGAATCGCAAGGCGCGTGTATCGGTGCGCTGCCTGTCTGCGTCGAAGCCGCGCAATGAAGCAAGAGCAACATCAGGTGTCGGCTGTGTCGCACGCGGGCGCACAGCATCGCCATTCACTTGTTTCACTTGTTCACGAACAGGAAACGTTTGCGCGCTATTGCGCTGCCTGTCTGCGTCGAAGGCGCGCAATGAAGCTAGGGTCGTCGGGTAAGCAGTTGTTCTGGGCGTTGCGCCATCAACTTTATTGAAGCGAGATGGAATGAGACTACTTTGTTTGTTAGTAGGCGGTTGTGCCTGCGGTTGATTATTTACGTTAGGGACGGGCGACGCCTGCGGAACTTCGATCTTAACATTTGAGATGCGACCCGCTGCCGCTTCAGCTTGATCCGCAAAGGCGCTTGCCGCTCCACCCGCATCTCTGAACGGTTGAGGTGTGTTTCCGAGTGGCGTTAGTAGCGACATGAAGCCTTGTGTAGTGTTATTTGTTGGCTGTAATAAGTCGCCAAGAGCTTTGCTAATGGTGCTCGTTTGTTCGGCAACGCCCTGCGATTCCCTCGCTAAAATTTGGGTTGATTGATTGAACGATTCGGTAAATGACTTTTGCAGTAATCCTGTAAACCAATTCTTTCCCGATTCCGGCACATCCTTTATGCCGCTGATATATTTACGCATTTCAGCCATGTGTTCCGGCACGGCTAAATCTTTGGCGCGATCACGGATAAGGTGAACTTGCTTGGCATAGTTATCTACGCCGCTGATGCCGTAGGAGAACGGTCTATTATCTGATCCGGTGAGTGCGTGCGCGCCGATATTGCCAATCAAATTCCACTTGCTCGGAACGGGCAGGATGCCTAGAATTTTATCCCAACCTTTATCGCTTGGTGCGCCAACGTGGAACGCATCACGAAGCAACTCCTTAAAGCCGCCGCGCATGGCCTGTTTAAGTGTGCCCTCTTGGTCAATCGTGGCAAAGTCTGCTGCCGCACTACCGCGCATAATGTTTCTATCAAGCGGAACGCCAGCGGCTTTCGATTTATCAACATAATTTCGGGATGAGCGCAGATTCATGTCCTGCGTTTTGCGGTTTCCGGCTTCGGCTTTGTTTAATTCGTCAATCTTGTCGAGCAAGGTCATAAGCTGTTCGATAGTGAACCCTGCTACCGCAATGCCAAGCGTTATCGTTCCCGCACCCGCCTTGAGACTTCCCCACTTCGTCGCTAATGCACCTGTTTTTGTGGACGCGCCTGTTACCGCTTTTTCTAACGCTGCCGCTTCGGACGTAGAAGAAGAAAGCCATCGAATGAGGCTTATAGCTTTTCCACCGCCTTGCCCGAATAAAGAAGCCGTTTCTAATAGTCCGCCCGCCGCTTTCGAGCCAAGAAGAATATATGCCGCCCACTTTGCGATATTTTCATGCTCTGCAAAGTAGTTCGCTATCGGAGTAAGTTTGCCTGCAAAAGTAGTGAGCAAGGGAAGCAGACCTGTACCGATTGCCGTTTTGAAATTGGTCACGGCTGTTTCGTAAGTTTTCATCTTACCCGCCGCCGAATCTAAAGCCTGTGTATTTAGTTGCTCAATATCCTTCGCGCCCGCTGCTAGATTCGACTCTTTAACCACTTGCGGACGCTGTGTTATGAGCGTGTCCATGAGCTTGTTTGCCGTGCGATTCTGGAACAGAACGGCAAGCTCATTTCGTATGTCCTTATCGCTTGTGATGCCCTTTGCGCGCATCGCCGCCGTTAAAGCGTCGGCGGCTTTCAAAGGGTCTTCCATGACCATCGAACCAAGCGCATTGCCACCCGGCATAACTCTTTTGATGATGCCCGATTTGTTGAACTCAATCTTGCTTTTGTCGAGAAAGCCGAGCCTTTGAAACTCCATCGCGGCGGATTGCTTCATCACGCCGCCGACAAGTTCTTGATAGACGCTCATCATTGATGTGCCAGCGCCAGAGCCGCCAAGTTCTTGGATAACGGCGGACATATTTCTAAGTCCCAAATCTGACAGCCCGCGCACGGATGCGCCGCCGCGCCGTGCCATAAGCAGCATCTCTTCAGGATTAACGCGCCCGCCCGTTGCCGCGCCCATTTGCGCCATCACGTTGAACGAACGCTCCATCGCTTCGCGTCCCTGCGCGACCTTGCCCGTCATCTCAAGATATTTGAAAGCATTCTGAATTTGACCTTCGATTTGGTCACTCGAAAACTTGTCACCAAACAGAGACGAGAAAGCAAATTGATACTTGGAAGCTATCGGCAGGCTTTCTACGGCGTGCTCAAGTGAACCCGTTGCAGTATGTAAATCAGTTATGAGTTTCGTTGCGTCTGTGAGAGTAACGCCCCTGATGTTCCTGACGGTTTGATTTACGGCGGCGAAAGCCCGCGTATTATCTTGAGGCGATAAATTGATTGCTTTGAACTTTTCCTGTGCGCGCGAGAGTTCAAGCGTAGCATCAATGTAAGGGCGCATCGAATCCGCTCTGCTACGCCACGCATCGGCAATTTGACCTGTTGTATTGACAACCGTATTAACATCTTCGATATGGTCAAGCGCAGTTTCCTGTTTGCGCTTTCTTCCGCGCCGCGCCGTACCAATGCCCGCATCTATGTCGCGGGTCGCGCTCGGCGTGCCTTTCTTGCCAATGGCTGAATCACGTCCAAGACCGCGCCGCAGGGTTTCGTAGTCTTTGGCAGCACCGCGAATCTCTTTGCCGAGCGTGCGCGCTTGCCCCGTCGCATGATCGAAGCCGGAAGTGCTTACGCTCGCGCCGAGTTTAGCGTAGAGCTTATTGAGGTCGCTTAACGTGGTGCGGCTGAGGTTGCCGATATTGCGGAGCTTCGTCGCAAACTTATCAAGCCCGCCGGTGGCTTGGTCTTTGAGACTTAATAAGATTGCCAGATTGAAAGTTTCGTTAGCCATTACTTTTTAGACTCTTCGATTAATTCGTTATGAGCTTCGATGTACGCCTCAATCTCCCAACTTTCGAGCGCAAGAATATCGTTACGACTCCAACCCGTCCGCTCCGCCAACAGAAGCAGATTCCGCGCCCACCTCTTCTTGAACTGTTCGGCTTTTGGAACGAAAGCTTTGCCGCCAGCGTTCGGCGGCCACCTGCAAAGCGAAAATGTCCGCGCTGTCTAAATCATCGAAAACTTCAATCGGTAATGCTCCGTCTATCACGCTCGCGCCGTCTGCGGTTGACGACTTCGTAACTTGCTTGCCGATGAGAAAGCACAGCCGCCGAAGGCCGTCATAACCGAGCATATCGGCGTCAACTTCATCGCGTCCGGTGTATCGCGCGCCGAACTCTATAAGGTCGTAACGCTGCCCGTCTTTCTCATAGCCAAAAATCAGCTTCACTTTGTTGTCCGCCAGAAATTCAGGGAAACGCCCGCCCGTTCCTTCTTGGAGAAACTTGTCGTGTTCCGCCGTCAGGTCGTCGCGGTCAATGCTGTCCAGATCAAGCAACGTGTTGATCGTTACAGGCATTGAAAGCGTGCCGAATTCGGTAATAGCATTGCGAATAATCAAGGCTTCGCGTTGCGTCGGAATATCCGATTGCGGGTCGTCATCCGATGAGAAAAGGCGGCTTCCGGTCAGACGGCGCGAAAGAGTTATTTTCTTATGAATCGTGCCTTGTTTATCGGTATAGCCGATGGTCAGTTCAAAGCTACGTGGTGTCGCATCCATTCGATTTATCCTCCAAGTAAAAGTAAAAGCCCGCCGACTCCTTTAGCGGAGCGGGCGGACTTCTTTTGAGCCTCAAGATATTATTCAGGCGCTCTGGCGGCGCACGATGTTGGAAAGATTATAGCAGATCAAACAAAGCAGTCGTTATTTATCAACCATCCATGCTTCATCTGTCCAAACAGCTTCGTTAATATGCTCGCCTTCAAGAATGCGAACCTTACAAGCCCCTACTGTTGGCTTATCAATAACCAACACTTTTGTACGGTTAGGCACTAAGAAAATCTTGCTCGACAAGCCCATTTGCTCAATTCCAAACTTGTCTTTTGCCGCTTGCAAGTTCTCAAACTCTCTAAGTGATTCTAAGTCTATGGCTACGATTGCAGCTTCCGAACCGCCGTGCAAATAAACATCAGAACCGATTTGTATATTCGGCCTCGCATTGTTTGATTTCGTCGAACACCCAACAGAGAACGACCCAAGAGCAGCGAAAGCTAAATAAGCAATAAACCTAACGTGCTTACTCATTTCTTGCCGCCTTTCTTGTCTGGGACTCGCACAAGTATATCGCCCGGCTCGCACTCTAAAGTCTCACAGATGCGGTCAAGTACATCAAGACGTAAAGCCTTCATATCATTGTGTCTTAGTTTAGACATAACAGAATGATTTATGCGCGCGTTTTTAGCCAGCCAATAGAACGTCTCACCGCGCTTTTGTAGATGCCTTTCAAGCTCAAGTCTAATCATACAAAAACTATATCACTAAGCACTAAGTATTCCACAAAGAAATATATTTCGTGCTTGACGATATATCGCGCTTCGTGTAATATACGACTTAACAGTTGGACATCACAAAACGGAAAGGGAAGCAGGTATGAAAGACGAAAACAAAGAGCAAAGCAACCAAGAACGCGAAGCCGCCGAAAGAGCCGAACGCCAGCGCATGAATCAAAGAATGGCGGAATGGTTTGGCATCGCGTAAGCGAAACGGGTTAGGTGATGCGGCAAACATCCCTAACCCTCTACACCTTAACCCTTCACAGAAGAAAGGAAATCAGATGCAAAGAAAGAATACCATACCTCGAAACAAGCAGTCTCAAATAGCGAAAGAGGCGGAAGGGTATAAAAAGATTGAAGGGCGCACTCTTGTCGTTTGCGTCAGAGTAAAGGGCGAAACACAAAAGGAATTGCGCGCTTTAGTTCATCGGCTCATGCCGAAAGCCCGCAACATTAGCATGGCTTCGCTTCACATCTTCTTTGCCTCATCTTCTTTGCCTAAAGATAAGAACACACAAAGCGAAGGATCGAATCTAGCCCACACCATCGCCAAGCTGCCGGAGCGAATCGCCGCCATCGTTAGCCAAACTCATGCGGAGATAGGCGAGAACGCTACGATTGCCGATGATGAAGCGTTGATGAAGATACGCGATGCCTTGCATGACGCGGGAATTAAAATCGAAGAACATTTGGCAGACAAGCAGAAAGAAGGTGGCGCATGAGCAATCCGCTTTCCGAAATCAAAACTTTAGGGATGTTTAATCTTAACCATGATTTAATTCCGCATCCCGAATCAACATTCTTTGTGCGCGTCTCCGCCGACATGGAAGGCTTGAACATGCGGACAGGTGACATCTTAGTTGTTGATTCTGCTATCGAAGCCGACGACGGCGACGTAGTAATTGTCAGACTCGGCAACGAATTAAATATCAAGCGGCTTACCATTGATGACAACGATGTTTGGTTTGAAGCCGTTGATGATGCTGAACCGCACATACTCGTCAGTGGCGGGATGTACTTTGAGATTTTCGGCAAAGTCACATACAGCGTTCGCGCGCTTGGCTGCGAAGAAAGGGAAGCACAATGAATCTAGCAATCAAGATGAATAGCAACCCGATGCCCGAACCCTGCCCGCTTTGCGGTGGCATGACTAACCCGAACATCGGCGCGGAGTTGATGCTTGCCGATAGTGAGTTGATTGTGTGCCATACATGCGGACGTGAGCACGCGCCCGCGCTTGTGGCGCTTCTTACGCTTGGCTTCATCGCAACGGATTATCACCTTTGCGAACAGGACTACGGCGACTTGTGCCATGCGGCGATGAAGATTGCCGCTTAAATGAACGAGTAAGGGCGCGTTCCTCGCCGCGCGCCCTATTCAGTTGGAGAGAATGAGCATGACAACCAAAATCGTAATACCTAATTTGAGCAATGTAATACGCCGCTACCAAGCCGGAGCAAGCATTCTACAGCTTAGTCAGGAATTAAACTTCTCACGGCCTGTTATTACACGCGCCTTACGCGAGTCAGACATTGCAATGCGCAGCCAATCCGAACAGGAAAGGTTAAAATGGCAACGAATTAAACTCGAACCGTCAACCGTGAAAAAGCAGCTTGAAGCAGCATGGACAGCCCGTCGCGGTATGAAAGACAAAGAGCAAACCCTAGTTGCTCGCGCACAGGCCAACTACCGCCAAAAGTTTAAGGTTCACTATGGCGAAGATATTACAGGCAACGCAGTAAGCGAAGAAGGATTTAATGTAGAATATCAGTATCCTGTGGGCGCTTACTCAATTGACGTTGCTATCCCTAATTTACGGGTCGCGGTAGAGGTCATTGGAAGCAATTGGAAGCCGCATCATGCAGAGCACCTTAACAAGCGAACTGAATTTTTACTTAATCAAGGATGGCTTGTTTTATTCACGTTAATCTGGCGCAAAGAATTTGGCTTACACCGACAGCGTAACTCTGATAACACCTTTGCTCATGCCGTGCGTATTCAGCCTTACTTTAATCCGCGAAAGATTGCGCAGCATGTAACTAACCTTGCCCAAAGATTACAGGCAGGCGAAAAGCTACAAGGCAAGTTCGGCGTGATTAGTGGAAACGGCCTACCTATCCGCACGCCGAAAATCTTTCTTGACCATCTTCCGCGCATCCCTCGCGCTTAGGGCGGTCTTTAGTCTTGACTCAATAACGTCCCGAAGATTCGGCTGTGGCGGGATTCCTATGAAATCAGGATTTTCATACGCCACACTTGGAGATTCATAGTTACTTGGAATTGCTGATATTGCAGAAACAGCGCAACGACAGTTGAAAGAATACGGCGGAAAGTGACCGCGCCAAAACTCATGATCGCTTGGCAAAATCAAGCCATCGAGCGCGCGGTGGCGCGGCCTCGTGCGATCATCCAGCACGGCATGATATTGCCAGAAGGGAAGATCATCTGTGACACCTTCAAGCGCACGACGACGACCAACGCCGTAGGCCATCTGCATGTTGGTGCGGATAATCGTTTCGAGATGAAACGCGCCAAGTTCGCGGTGAGATTTCCCGGCAAGAATCTCCCGAAAGCCTTTGACTACGTCTGCCTGCGATGCGCCGGTCTCCAGCGCCTGCGCAATTTCATCCTTGAACGATTCAAGAACATCTGTGCGATAGACGCCGCCGATTTTGAAGGCTCCGGCACGCGCTTCACCGCTTAACTTCTTGAACTCCTTCGGTGTGACAACTTGCTTGCGTCGAAAGTAATCAATTGCTTCCTCTGGGGGTAGATCAAAGCGGAATTTAATTGGATCATCAAATTCAACTCTCCCGTCAGCAGTTTTCAGTTGATCGAGCGCGAGCAAATACGAAGCGAGCAGCCCGTGCGCAAGTATTTCTATCAGCGCATCAAAATTGTCGCTGAATTTGTCAAAGAACTTATTTTGTTGTGCTGCGTCTAGCCCTGACAGCGTCTCGACGGCAGCGATTATACTTTCAAGCGCGGCATCGTAGACGGGCGCAGCTTCTCGAAGCGCTCCATCTTCAAGCCCGGCAGCGGCTTCAATCTCCCGTTGAACCCGTTCGCTTGAGTTTTTTTTTTATTCTCGGCGAAGGCCGCCGAATCAACGCCCCGTTCCGGGATGCTCGGCTTCGCTTCACCGTCTGGCGGCGGCAACGTATCAGCTTCATCGTCGGGCGCAGCCATCTGAAAAGTGTTGTAGATTTTGCTTTTCGAGAGCGGCAGCTTCATTGTCCACAATCGAGCGAGCCACGTCGAGGTTGCCGACAAATCCTGTTGCGGATCGTATTTGATAACCCACGTCGGCGGTCTTTCAACCGGCCCTTGATTCAGAAGCGTCAACGGCCACACAAGACGAGTATTGACGGCAACCATCAAGCTTTTCGAGTCCGCTTCGATCTTTTCCCCTCGCACAAGATTATGGACGCCGCCGAGCGCACGCGAGCCGCCGCCATCGCTGCCGCGACTTGTCAGCGTTTGTCCAAGAACAGCGCGCGCAATCTCACTGTTGCAAAAATCGTCTACCAACTCCCGATGCGCGCTTCCAATCGGACGAACATGCTCCATCACTTCCATCAAAAACTTTTTCGGAATTGCAACGGCGCTTTCTTGATTGATGGCCTCCGCTGCGTCCAGTGCGCGTGTTTGCTCGTCTTGGCCTGCGCCGTCGTTGTATCGTGCAACAACCGAACCCGCGCCCTTTTCCAAATAACGCAACCACTGTTTGACAGCCGCGCGCTTGAACCATGAAGGCCAGAAGATTTTGCGAAGCAGCGGCGATCCCCAACGGTTTGAATAGCGCGGGCGATAGGTATGCACGAAGAACTTCATCTCCGGCAGCAATCCATCATCCGGCAAACCTTCCGCATAAATACCGCCGCGCAAACGAAGCGGCCCCGTCTGCGGATATTGATATGTGCCTGCGGAATAGGCGGCCATCTGGCCGTCGCCGAAGTTAAACAGATGCTGCGGCTTAAACTTTACGTCTTTGATATAGACGCGATCTCGCCCGTTGGCGAAAATAGTTTCGCCGATTGCAACACCTTTGCCGACAGCATCGAGCGCTTCATAAATAAAGTTGTCGAATCCGAAATAAGTTCCGCCCATCATGCTCACGGACGGATCAAAATAATCATGCAACGTTTCGTCAATGAACTCGGCAAGCTTCTTGTCCTGCCGCTTTTCGCTCGACGGAAGCACGATGCGCGACTTCGCCATCACTCCGTCTTTGCGCGTGTCGAGCGTCGAGGCAACCATCGCATCTTTTTCTTCAAGGTCTTCGTAAACGGCCATCGCCAGCCACGGATTCCATCGAATTTGCTGCCAAATCCATGAGGGATCGTCCGGGATCGCCTGCGCGCCCAGATTATAAGCAGACTGGAGATACGAGCCGACGCGGTCGCTCGATAGAATCTCATCAAATATATGCTGGTCAGTTGCCACGAATTTAGAAAGCTCCCAAGCGAGCGCTGCCCATCTTCACGCCGCTGGATTTGAAGTCAACTTTAGCAACATAATTTGTGATGACGACGAACCATGCAATGACATTTGCCATAATCTCGTCATCGTGATAGCCGCTTTTCGCGCCCATCTTGTCGCCGGTTTGGACGAAGACTTTTGCTTCTTCCACCAACACTTCAGAGCAGGCTTTGAAATCACCCTCGCGCCATGCCTTCTCAAACAATCCAACCGACAGACGCTTCAAACGATCCGTCATTTGAATGCCGGGACGGGCGTTTTCCAACGCTCTCGACATTGAAATCTTACCTTCGTCAACGTCGCGCTGCGTTTGCACGTCAAGATGTTTGTACAGACGATGGCCGTAACCGAGCCGCTCGACTTCGAGGATCGCCGCCTCTCCCATGTTTGCCTCAATGCCAATCACCGCGCCGTTGTACGCATCGGACAATTCACAGCACCGTCCACCCTGCGCATCCTGCTTGATGTAGCCGCTCCAACTATATGATTGCTCTCCCGTGAACATATCGTGGACTGTCAACGCCGCCGGGTCAGCGCCCTCAATGCCCATTGACGGATCGAGCGCGACGACATACTGATGCCCCACCTCGGCAGCGCGCGGCGTAGCTTTTACGCTCAAGTAGCTTTGATCGAAGACTGTACCGCCGGTCTGCGCAAACGGGTCTGTGTCGTTTTCGGGATACTCGACGCGAAACTTGCGCACGCCTTTCTTGGCAATCTCAGCACGACGCCAAGCGAGGAATGCGGCAACCTCTAAGCAATACCACTGCGCATCAGCCGTGACGTAACCTTTGCGTTTGAGATGGAGCAGCACCGCTTCCGCACAATCGCGCTCGGATTGAATCGGCAGATTCTCTTTCTCGCGTTCGGCTTGTGTGTAATTCGTGACGCGAGCTTTCGCACGTTCTTCCGTATCCAGCCATGCAAGGTCTTGCGTCGCCGTCAGCAAATACCATTCGCCCACATCTGCAACAACAAAACGCGCATTTTTGATTTGATAATTACGATTCCACCACCACTCGAAAAAGTGCGAGCGCATTCCGCCTTCGTGCCGCTTGCCCTGCGTATACCGCCTGTGGAACCAATCGCCGACGCCCTTCGCCGTCGATTCCGTGCTGATCTTGCCGCCCTTTGCCGCGTCGATTAGCGCCGTCGCCGCCGTTTCCGCATCGCCGCGCCAAAACGGAACTTCAGTCAAATGCAACCGTGTGATTGTGTCGCCGCGCCCTTTTTCTTCCTGTCCCGGCACAACTGCCGAAACGCTCAGGCGCGAGCCGACGACGCCCTTTTCGGGATCGTTAAATTCAAGCTCCAGCTTCGAGCTATATTTTGCCGCCGGGCGAATCTCAGGCCGTAGATTGTCGTGCATTTCTTTGAGCGCTTTGAACAACGCTCGCAGCGTGTCAGGGTCTTGCGCGACGATGCGGACGTGATGCCCGCTCTCCATAATTGCGTCCGACAAATAATCAGCGGAATAGTAAGTGGAGATTCCGAGACGACGACATTTCAGCGTGCAATCTTCGAGGCTGCTATCCGCGCTCGCTTCGAGGCTCGATTCGAGCAGTTCGACTTGCGAATCGTTGAGAATAAAATCTTTGAGTTTATTGCGATCAAACGCGTCGCGGATTTTGATTTCACGTTCGAGAAAGATTTGTTTGCGTGCAGGCCACTCGCGGCGATACCAATCGAGCGTATATTCTTCCGGCTCAATATCGACGCCTGCTTCGCGCGCCTGTTCGTCGGCCTGCGCAAGCAGTTCATCAACCGACGTGGAAGCGGTGTTTGGTTTACGCTGCCGCATATTTCTCTTTTAGAAAATCCGTGAACTTCTTCGCGTTGCGCTTGAACCAGCGCAAGCCTTCTTCGTCCGCGCCGATATATTCGAGCAGGTCTTTGTTGAACTCGCCGCTGAGCGCGACGCGGTCAATGCGGCTCCCGCGCAATTTCTCGCGTTCAAGGTCGAGGTGCTCGCGTTTCAGTTCAATCTCCCGAACTTTCAAGCGTCGTCGTTCTTCTTCCTGCCGGATTTGCAGAAGTTTGACAGGGTTTTGGGTAATGACTTCGCGCGTGGCCGTCAGCAAGCGATCTTCGATATTGCCCATCACGACTTGAAATTTATCCGCATCTTCTTCTTTCAAGTCCGTGAGCAACTGTCTGGATTGAAAGCGGGCAAGCTGATAACGCTCGGCCAATTCATTGCCTGTTTTTTCGCGCCAGCGGTTCAAGGAACTTTTCGCCAGCCGCGTTTTGAAGGTTTCTTTGAAAGCCGCAGAGATTTCCCGGTCGTTTTTATTATCGAGTATCGATTGAATAACGAACTCGAACTGCTCTGCAGGAAGCGCTGCAACTGCGTGTCTTCTGGGCATGATTAGTTGACCCGCGCAATGCCCGCCTGCTCTTGATCCCAGGCTTCCTGAAAGTTAATGCCCGTCGCCGTCAAGGAAGCGCAAATTGCGTTGACATCTTCGTGATCCGAATCGGCATAGCGTTGAACCATTCTCGACTGCTGCGCCTCATCGGATTCCGGTTGCGCGCTTCCCATCGACACCTTCAAGAATTTGAGCGAGCGCAAGTAATCAATCTCTTCCGAGAGACGACGACGTGACACCGGAAAATTTCGCTTGTCGAGCAGGCGCATCAGCGCATCGAGTTCCAAATGCTGCGGGCGCGCTTTGTAAAGAATGTAAATAATCCATCCGCGAAGCCGCTCGATACGGTCGCGTTCCTGTTCCCGGTTAATGTTCAGCATCGCCTTTGTTACCTGTTTTTATCGTGCAAGGGTTACGAGGTCTTTATTCTTTTCCAGCGAGTCCACACGCTGCGTCAAGCCTCTGACGTTGTTGCTCAATTGATCTGCGTTGTCATTATTCATGCGCTGGAGAATGCCGACTTCTTCAGTCGCGCGGCGCTGCTCGACGGCGATTTCCTTGAGCGCGTTGGCAAGCTGGCCGAGGGCATTTGCCTGTTCGCCCTTAACAACATTGTCTTCGCTGTGCATCTCCAGCTCTTTAATCTTGACTTCCTTCCACACGGGAGCGAGCTGAATTATTGTGCATAGAATCAATGCCAGCAGCACCACTGTCGGGCCGAATTGAATCAACTCTTTCCACGGCATGAGATCGTTTTGAAGAATCAGTATTAAGAACATTGTTCTATCTCCGCTCTGACTGTTTGGAAATTAAAACCTCTATGCCAGCGCGAACGTTGTTCAGTGCTTTCCTATTGCCGTCCGCCGCCGCTAAAATCTTTCCTATCGAATCGCGCACAGCAATCAACGCCAGCCCGAAGATGATCCCTTTGATCCCGTCGCTCCAAGAATGGTGTGTCAGGGCTGCCCAGCCGCAAAGAATAGAAATGACAGCTACTGAATAAGTTTTCCAGCCGATGATGTGAAGCGATTTCATTTTGGTTCGTGACAAAGACGCTTGATATATGTGAGCAAAGTGTTTGGATTGACGGGCTTTGTCAGATGAACGTCGAACCCTGCTCGACGGGAGCGTTCACGGTCGTCGCGCATCGAAAAGCCGGTTACGGCGATCATCGGAATCGACTTGTAAGAGGGCAGTACCCGCAGTGCCTCGACCAGTTCATAACCGTTCATCTCCGGCATCGCAATATCAGAGATTACGAGATCGAAAGTGTCCCTTTTGGCAAGCTCAATGGCAGAAGTGGCAGAGAAGGCAATCGCTGTTTGATAGCCCGCGTGCCGCAAAAACAGCTCGAACATCTCTGCCACTTCTTCCTGATCGTCAACAATCAGAATGCGAATTTGATTGTTTTTCAACTTTGAAGGTCTCCACCGAAACTTGAATTATTCTCTGCGCGCCGTGAGCCATGTTTGAAGGACGGGCAAGACGGCCTTGAACCCGATTTGTGCGTATGGGGTCTCGAAGAATTTGCTGACCGGCCCATGTCGATTGAGTTGTTCGGCCTGAAGTCGCAAGTTGTGTTCACCGTCGAACATCGAATTGAATCGCCCGGCGCGCTCGTGTTCGAGCCGCGCCTGCGTATCCGCGAGCGCCGTGTCTCGCTTCGCCAATTCCAAACTGTGTTTCAGTTGTGAAATATCCAGTTCGTAAAGCGGCTGCGCGCGCTGCAATTTATCCAATGCGGCGTCACGCTCGGCAATCCGGCGCGCGTGATCGGCGGTGAGGGTGCGCTGCTCGACGCCGTCAATCGCCACGATATATTCGCCGCCGGGCAGCTTCTCTTTGATGCTGATGGATTGTGTGTTGACGGATTGTGCGCTTGCGGCCTGAGTGCTAAAGACTCCCACGAAGCACATCATGGTCAGAAGAACCATCGAGGTTAGACTTCTCATTCTCATGCAAAACTCCTTCCAATTCCTGTTCGGTGCGGCTGCTTTCGCGCTCGGCATCCGCAAGTTGATTTTGAACCGCTGCGCGTTGCGATTGAAGCTGCGCCAATTGCTTCTCCAGCCCGTCCACTACTTCGCGTGCATGTTTAATGTCCGCATCGAGGTTCTGACGTTTCGTGCGATACTCGTTTAGTCGCTGTTTTAGATCGGTATCGAGACTTCCTTCGAGCGTTCGCAGAAGCCAGAGTGCAATTTGGCGCAACACTTGAGATTTCCTTTTTACCGCTGAACGGCCTGAATAACCTGAATGATCTTCGCGATACCGCCGCGAATCCCGATCAGTCCGACTCCGCCGACAATGCCTTGAAGTCCGTGAGCCACATCGCCATTAGCGAGCGCAACGGCTCCGGCTGTGATTGCCGCCACCGCCGCGAGATAAGTTTTCCAACCGTGCGAACTGACTTCCATTTCCTTTACCTCCAAAATTCTGTTTAAGAGCCTTGCAAAAGGCTTTCAAAGATTCGCGCGTAGCCTGCGATCACGTCCGCGCAATCAAGGCTGTTGATAATCTGTCGCGCGCGAACGGGATCGTAGCGGCTCTCGTTAATGAAATCCGCCAGCTTGCGACCTGTGAACCAACCGAGACGCATCCCCGCGCTCATAATGCAATAAGCGATGGCCGGGTCTTTTGCCTGTTCGGGAGTTCCCGTCAGGTCAAACTGCTGACCAGTGCGTAACTCGAAAGCTGCGATCACTGTCTGATAAAGCCTTATCAACTCATTCTCCGCGTGTTCGTAGTTATCTTCGCCGGTCAATTGCACATCGCCTCTGCCGTGAAACTTTGCGCCCTCGCCCGGCGCATCGTTGCCGAGCCGCCGTCCGATGCTTGTCAAATAGCCATAACGCCGCTCGAAATAACCATCGTTGCCCCGTTCATCAATCGGCTGAAATGTATGCGCGGTCTCATGCTTGACTGTCGCCAGCGCGTAAGAAATTTGGCGGATGGCGACGGTGCGCGGCATTTCGTTCCACGCGGGATCGGCATTGATCTGATCGAGCAGATTATTAAGACCCTCAACCTGCTGCTGCGAGAGTGCGCCGAACCTGCTGCGCACACCATCGAAAACGTTTTTGCGGTTGCTTATCATCATGGCCGGTGAGAGAAGGGAAAGCCCATTGATCCTTTGTGGGAATCAATGGGCTTCTGGTGAACCTCTGAAAAATGGAATGCCCTCGTGCGGGGCGTATTGTTAAAAGTTAGCGGTCGAGCGCGTGCGTTTCGCGTGATCGACGGCGTCCGCGACATCTGCTTTCGCATCGCCGAGACCTTCCGTTACCTGACCTTCGGCGCGCTCGATCTGTCCTTCGGTTTCCAATCTGTCGTTGCCGAGGTCGCGCCCGGCCTGCTCCTTCGCTCCGCCGGTTGCCTGCTCAACTCTGCCTTCAACCTGATCGTCATTCGGTGTCATAAATTCAATCCTCGCTTTCGCGCCTCGCAGCGCATCTGTTGATGATTTGCTCTTGCTCATGCCGAGCGCTTCGGCATGAAAAACAGAAAGCCCGTCAATCCCTTTGCAGAGATGGACGGACTTCTTTCGAGCCTCGAAAAGTATAAGCCCTTTTGCAGGGCGTGATGTTGATTTCAGACTAGCTTATGTTGCATTTAGTGGCAAGATATTTTCATCTGAATCGTTCGATTGCTTTATGTAATGCAGGGCGGTGAGATTTGAACTCACGACCTCCGACGACGGCTACCTCCTACACGTCAACATTATTTCAGCAGCGTGTGCAAGACCGTTCGGTGCTCTGTCCAGACTGAGCTACGCCCCGCATAAAATCTGAAAACGCAATCTAACAGGCGCTGGATGCGCGTCCGATCCAGCGCCTGTTCGGTTGCTACCATTCGCTTCCACCGAAAAGTTCATCAGGCCATTCACCTTCATCTAAAGTTGAAGGTGTCACTCTTTCCAACTGTGATTTTCTAGCGAAGATGCGTTCTATCATTGCGCGATGGTACTTTTCGTCACTATCAAGCTGGCGTAACGCCTTCTCCTTTTCCTCTTCAGTCAGTATGCCTGCCGCTTTGCGTTGCTGTTCAGATTCTTGAGCTTTTCGATATTCGTCGCTACGCGCTCTATCTCGTTTTCGACGCTGTTTTATAGTTTCGTAGTAGTCAGGGTCTTGAATGAGGGCAAGCGTTTCTTGAATACCTTTGGCGGCACCCTTTTCCAAGTCCATTTGGATACTCCAAAGCAGTTGCTCACCAAATCTTTGAAGTAAGCCTTTCAACTTCTTGCGTCCGTCTTCGCCGGAGAAGTCGGGCGGTTTGTCCGGTGACCATCTCGGCAAAAGGTCTTCGATTAAATGCTTAAGGCTGGTGTAGTGAACTCTGTGTGAAATCAACTTGCTCATATTCTCTCCGTCACGCAATCGAACTAGCTGTTCAGCCACGAGTCGGCTGAACAGCGCGTTAGGCGCTTTCGCGTTTTCGTTCTTTGATCCGAGCGTCAATACAGTTATTACAAACCTGTCCACGCTTCTCGTTACCCAGCAGCGTGGCTTTGCATTTCGTACATTTCTTTTCTCGCATTGTCTTTTTCCTTTCACGCCGCGCCTAACAAGTCATCTCCGCAGTTGTGCGCGCGCCCGGTCAATTCCATCTATAAAGCGAGTCAAGAAAAAAAGAACAGACTTCTCCCTAAACGGCCATTGCGCCGTTTTTGTGTTTTCTCTTGATGGCCAAGGTGCGGGTTATGCAATCGCACTGATGTAG
>JAABUM010001536.1_pt1 | contig 34370 bp, 33 predicted proteins | sample 5559161 | NCBI WGS metagenome assembly JAABUM01 (sample SAMN10711868, study PRJNA513369) | rock metagenome | isolation source: Antarctica rocks | place: Antarctica: Victoria Land, Siegfried Peak nord
AGGCGCTCCCAGGCCAGGAAGACGGCAACGCCACGCTCATCGAGCGCACCGGCGCGGGCTGCTACATCCCGGATGTCGACGCCCTGCCGCGCGCCATCGCGGCGCACTCCGGCGTACAGTCCACCGGCGCCACGACGCAGGCCGCCTGGTGGGGCAGCGCCGCACGGAGGGTCGCGGCGCACCTTGTGCCGGCCCCTGCGGCTCCTCATGCCGCGCTGTCCGCGCCGCGCTCCACCGCGCGCCGCTAGGCGGAAGACGCCATGGGCACGTCCACGGACGGCGTATGCGCCGTGGCCGGGAGCGTGCCGGTGAAGACGGCGCCGCCCGTCGGGCCGTTGGCGGCGGTCAGATCCCCCCCGTGCGCCCGCAGGATGCGCCGCGCGATGGCCAGTCCCAGGCCGGCCCCGCCGGTCCGCCGGTTGCGCGAGGTCTCGCCCCGGTACAGCGGCGTGAACAGGTGCGGCAGGTCGTGCGCCGCGATGCCCGGCCCACTGTCCGCGACCGCGAAGTGGAGCGTGGCCTGCTCACAGCCCCAGCGCACCTGTATCCGTCCCCCGGCCGGCGTGTGACGCACGGCGTTGTCCAGCAGGTTCTCCACCACCCGCGCGAGCAAATGACTGTCGCCCATCAGCGGGCAGGGCTCGGCCGGGTCATCGCTCGTCGTCATCGACGCATTCCTCTCGAGGGCCACGGCCTTGGTCGCCCCCACCTCTGCCCGCGCGCGCGACGATCTCAGCGCCGTGCTCGGCGCGGTCGGCGGTGTCCTACGCATCGTCTGCGCGCACGGGGACGTGGCGCCGTTCCTCACCCTGGCCGCAGGTCCAGGGTGAGGAGGGCACGGAGGCGGCCAGGGTGAGGAGCGAGGGAGATCGCGTTCGCCGCGCCCCACCGGAGCGGGCCTGAGGGCGGCGTCCGTCGCCGTGCGTCACCGGGCGCGCGGGCGACACCGTATCGCGCGTAGCGCGCACAAGCGTGGTCGTCAGCGTACACTGACCGTGCCCGCTTGGCTGTCCACGCCATACACCGTCCCGCCAGCGGCATCGGACACCATGATCTGGAACGTGTACGACCCCGACGCAAGCGTGCTCGGGATCTTCCAGGACGTTGAGTAGCTCTGCGCGCTGGTCGCCGTGAACGTCTGCCCCGACCATGTGTGGCTGTACACCGTCGTTCCCGCCGCGTTTACCAGCCTATACAGGACCGTCACGCCGGTGGTGGACGCGCTCAGCACGATGCTGCCGCTCAGTTGCACAGTGTGCCGAGGGTAGAGCGAACTGGGGCTGGCGGTGGTATTGGCAAAGCGGGCTGTCGTCGGCGCGGGTGTGCTCGTGGCCGTAGCCGTGGCCGTGGCGGTCGTTGTGGCCGTGGCCGTGGCCGTGGCGGTCGTTGTGGCCGTGGCCGTGGCCGTGGCGGTCGTCCCACCGAGATTGTAGGCGCCGCCCGCGTAGTAGTGTTGCGCCGCCATACGCAGATAGCCGCCGTCATCATCGGAGACCGTGCTGACGTGGCTGGTGCAGATTTGCCCGCTGCTCAGCCCATCGCTTGTGCAGATACTCGCCGGGTTCGTGATCCCGTCGTTCATGCCGTCGTAATGGACGGTGCTGCCCCCATTCCCGGCCCCGAAGAGCACGCCGATGACGCCGACCTGCGCCAACTCACCGATGTGCCCAAAGAAGTACTCGGCGCGATTGTCCTGGTAGTGCCCGTTGGTGTTGTTCTCGGTGTCAAAGTACTGATTGCCCAGCGGTACCTGCCAGATCATCAGTAGCCGCCCCGTCGTCTGGCTGGCCGCGCCGATATACGTTTCCCAACGCTGAAAGTTGGGGAAGGTCACGTTGAGGCGGTCCCACCAGGCGTAGGAGTCGTTGTACACATATTTGTAGTAGCCGGCGTCGCGGTCACTCACGTCATTGAAGAGCAGGTCGTAACTGCTCGTGCCGGTCGGGATCCCCGTGATGCCACTTTGCGCCGCGAAGCTGCCCGCTTCCTGCCCCAGCGCGGTGGCGTCGAGCGTCGTGCTGGTGTTCGTGCCGATGTCGGTCGCGGTCGCCCAGTTACTGACGTGAAAGGCGAGTAACACGTTGGGGGCGTAGAGGTCGCGCAGGTGGAGCAGCGCCCAGTTGAAGCCCTGATAGGTGTTGGGGTACGCGGCCACGTCCGCATCGCCTGAGCTGGCCACCGCGGCCGTGAGGAGCGCGGGATTGTTGCCCTGCCCGGTGCAGTAGCCGTAGCAGGCGCCGCTATTGTTGAGCGCGGCCTGCTCGGCGTAGCCGGAGAGGTCCGGTTCGACGTGCACGATGGCCGTCTTGCCGACGCCGGTGATCCCGCCGTACGTCCCTGCGCCCAGGCGCTGCATAAGCAGGGTGAAGTTCTGGAAATAGCTGTCCATCGTGCTGGCGTTATTCAGGTTGGAGAGGTCCTTTTGCGCTTCGCCACAGGAGCCACACGCGCCGGTACTCTGCAACATCTCGTAGTAGCTAAAGACGGGGATGTAACCATGCGAGGCCGCGCCTTGAGCGTAATAGAGGGGAAACTGGCCGCTCGTGTTCCAGGTCTCCCAGCCCGCGCCGGTGTTCACGCCGCCCGAGAGGTATTGGTAGGCATAGTCCCACGGGATCGTGGAGTTGGGCATCCAGCCATAGATGCCGGTACTGTCGGGGTGCGCGGCCAGCCCAATCGCGAAGTGGCTTGGCAGTCCGTTGGGAGGCGTGGCCGCGCGCGCCTCAGGCGCGTGCGGCACGCCGATCACGGTCCCCATTACCACCAGCGCTACCGCGGCCATGCGCCGCGCCCTCATGTGTCTCATGCTGCTCCTTCGTCCGTCTTTGCGGATGTCGCCTTCTCGGCGGCTCAACCATACCAACCCGGTAGCCGGAGCCCAGGTAACGCTAGTCATGATAAGGGGAACAGATAAGACGCCGCGATCACCAATCAGTCCTGGCCCACTACTACTACTGCGCCTCCCGACAATAGCGCCGGGGACATCCCGGCGCGGCGATACAGGAGACCTGGTTGGGAGGGTCAAAAACGGGGGGAGGCGTCATGTGATGGGGGCGTGTCGATCGGGCGATCCGTGGAGGTGCGTGGGCTATGATGCCGCAATCGCACCGGCACAGCCCACTTCACGCTTGTCAGCCCCGCGCACAGAGCGCGTACCTCCCCCTGTTTTTGACGCTCTCCTGGGTACACCGACAGAGGTGTGGCAGGACCACGTCCGTCGAGCGAGCTCGTCCCTCAGGCGTACACCACGAGGACAATCCCGCCGCGCGCTCCGCACAATTAGGGGGGGCCAGAAGGACTCTCAGGGGCATTTTAGCCATAGTGTCATATTAGTATCCGTGCAAAGTATGAGGTTTGAAGGGGATAATACCCCCTCGTGGGGCCGTAGAACGGCCCATCATCACGTTTTGCCGCCCACTATTACTGTGGCACTGTGTTAGACCTACCCCTAAGAGGGGTTCCCGTCCCCCCCGCGCCCACGGCCTCGCCCCCACCGGTATCCGGCCGGCATCGCCGCTACAGGAGTCGGCCCATAGGAGAAATCGCCGCCACAAGGCTCGGCCGAGACACATAACGAGACACATAAAAGAAAGGGAACAAGATGTCGTCGCGCTCTCCGATCGCCCCCCGCCGCGGCCTCCTCGCCGCGGCCGCGCTCACCACCGGCCTTCTCGCCGGGGCCGTCGCCCCGCCGGCCGCCCACGCCGACATCGGCGGCAGCCGCAAGAATACCGTCGGTGGCGCGGCGACCCTCGGCGCGGCCCCCGCGCGCCAGCATCCGGTCTCACACACCGCCGCGTTCGTGCCGGGGAACCGCGCCGCCGGACGGTAATCCGCACATGACCGCCCGCGCGCCTGGCGGCGGAACCCAGCGCGCTCCGGCCGCCGTCGTCGGCATCCCGGCGGCCGCCGGGTTGCCGACGACGGCATCCCGGCGGCCGTCGTCGTCGGCATCCCGGCGGCCGCCGTCGTCGGCATCGTCGCTGGGCTGGCGGCACGCTAGCCGACGCACCGTGCCGTCCATCCCTCGGGCCAGTGAGGCCGGGGACGCGACAGGGTCCCGCGCGCGTCGTGCGGTCGAGGCCACGGTCAGGGGCACGCAGGGTGGTCCGCGTAGGCGGCGCGGAAGCGTTCCTTGGCGCGGTACAGCGTCATCTTCACGTTGCCCGTCGACAAGCCCAGGGCGCGGGCAATCTCGTCGATGGAGAGGCCATCGCGCGCCCGCAGCAGCAGGCAGGCGCGCTGCGTTGGGGTGAGCCAGGCCAGCGCCTGGCGCACGGCCTCCCGCGTGGCCAGGCCCGTCGGCAGGTCGCCCGCGCGCGCGGGCACGCGCTCCGCGTCGCCGGGGCCGAACGGCAGCCAGGTCAGACGGCGACGGTGGCGCAGCGCATCGCGTGCCGTGTTCGTGGCGATGCGGTACAGCCAGGCGCCCACGGCTCCTTCGCACACGCCAGGTAGCGCCTTGTACGTCTTGAGGAACGTGTCCTGCGTCAGGTCCTCGGCCTGCGCCGGGTCGCCGACCAGGCCAAGAATGTGGCCGTAGATCGGCCCGTGATACCGGGTGAAGAGGTGGTCGAAGGACAGCCCTGGGGTCGCCCCCTGCGTCCGGCTATTGACGATGGCCACGGTCGCCACGACGCCCTGCATGTGCACTCTCCTTCTCTTTCCCCCTATAACGCCGATGACGCGCACGCCGTGTGCAGGGCCGAAGCGACAGCGCCACGCCGCTGCCGCGACTGGCGAGGGGCAGGGCGTCTGCGTGAGGTAGGATAGGCCTCCTGATGGGCTAGGGGCTATAGCCCGAATGGGCTATCCCGCCCCGGATTGACCCGTTTACGGCTGTTCAGTGGCCGCGCCAGGGCACCGGTGCAGGCCGCCACAGCGCCACAGGGCACGTCCGTCAGGCAACTCGACGCCACAGCGCGCTACCGCTTCCCGTGACAGGGGCGAGGCGCATAGCGAGGTGGGCGTGCGTGGGCCAGTGGATGAGGGCGATATCCCACAGGGCCGGCCCGGCGATCAGCTGCACACGCCAGTCCGGGTCGGTGCGCAACCTCCGCAGGTGGGCGACGAGGGCGCGGCCGTTGATGTGGCCATCGCCCTTCCCTACGATAGGCAAGGGAGACAGCGTCTCCTACTAGGACGTCTATCCCTAACGGGGCTATCAGATGTGGTGCAGACAAAAAAGGCTGCACGGTCCTCTACCGTCTAGGCCCTCTGTCCCAGGCCCTCCGGGTGAACCGCACCCTCTCTTCACTGAGGCTATCCTGCCGCGGATATGAGTACTACTTGCCATCTCGCCGTCGGTCGAGCCGATGCGATCCCCACCGACGGGCATGGCGTGCCGCTGTCGAGACGGTGGTCCACAAGCCCCCGTCACGGCGTGCCCATGACACCGTCGTCTAGACGCGGAACCCAGCGCCCACCAATGCGTGCGAGATAGACGCGTGCCGCAGGCCCAGTGGTATGCAACCTGCGTTAGACGTCCCGCATCGCCCACAGTGGGCGGCCGCACGGGCCACACGCCGGCCCCTTATGAAGATGAAGGAGCAGGGCAATGGGCGACCTATTGAAGCGTCAGACGTGGCAAGCCGGCCTGGCCGAGTTGGTGGGCACCCTCTTCCTGGCGCTCGCCGCCCTGCTCACGCCCGCCCCCTACACCGCTCTCGCCGTCGGCCTGACCCTCGCCGCCTTCGTCTACGCCCTCGGTGACATCTCTGGTTGCAACGTCAACCCCGCCGTCACGCTCGGCCTCGTCGTCACCCGCCGCCTGCCCCCCGCCGTCGGCGTCCTCTACCTCGCCGCCCAGCTCGCCGGAGCCGCCCTCGCCCGCCTGCTCGCCCCCCTCATCGCCCCGCTCCCGCCCTATGCCGCCGCCACTCCCGTCGGTGAGATCGTCGGCGTCGGCTTCCTGGTGCTCACCGTGCTCGCCGTCTCCACCAAGTTCGTGCCTAAGAGCGGCAGCGGCGTCGCCATCGGCGCGGCCTTGCTCGCCGGCCTGCTCACCACGCGCGGGGTGCTCAACCCCGCGATCGCCCTGGCGATGGGCCTGGGCGGCACGCCGGCGCTCTGGGCGCCCCTCGCCGGCGCGCTCGTCTTTGGTCCCCTCGCCCTGCTCTACCTCCCCTCCAGCGATAAGAAGCCCGCGCCGTCGGATGACACCAAGAAGCCCGTGCCGTCTCCTCACACCACGTCCGTGGACGCGCGCGGCTCCAGCATGGCGCGACCGTGGCGTCCAGCTGCTACGCGGGGGTCGTCGAATCGCCCCCGTACGGGTGGCCCCATCACGTTCACGCCACGACGCAAGTAGGCGCGCGCTGACTTCACCTCACGCTACCGTCGTGCGCACGCACGTACCGCTATGGCGCACGCACGTACCGCTATGGCGCGGGCATGGAGTCAGCGCGTGAGCGCTGGTGGAGAGCCGGTTCCAGCCTCCGCTGCGCGCGCGGTATAGTTTGTGCCTATCCTGTGGATGCTTGCGGGGGGGCTACCGCGCGTTGGCCCCGCGGGCGCAACGTCGTTTACGGGAGCATGTGCGCGCGTGATACGACGCCGTACCACGGGGCGAACCGGTGCACGGGCAGGCTGCGCAGCGCGTCGCCGTCCAGGCCCGTCACCTCACCCAGCACAGGCACGTCCGCCGGGCGGCGGACACTGCCTCCCGGAGCTGCCAGCGCGTGTACGCGCAGCACTGTGCTGCGCGGCACGACGCTCGGTCGCGTCGCCGCGAGGGAGGATGAGGGCAAGCTACGACGCCGCCCCACGCCCCGTGCCCCCTTTGCGCAGGAACATCCGCACCACGAGCCACCCCACGAGCGCGAGCAGGCGCAGCGGCGGGCCCCCCACGCGGCCGACGCTCGCGGCTGCGGACCCGAGGACCCAGCCAACCTTCGCGACCTGTGCCCTCGTCGCCCGCCAGTCGTTCACGAACTGCTGGATAACGGTCCTGATTTTGGTCATGCGGCACCCCGTCCGTGCGTGATCCGTGTGTCCCTAGGGGGTGTGCATGTTCTGTACCCACGCGCACAGGTAGACGGGCGTGGCGCGCTGCCAGCGGCCGTCGGACGACTGCTCTGTGCTCCATGGTGGTACATCTGTGTGTATTCACAATCGGTGCTGTACGTATTCATGTTCGCTGCGCCGTTGTGCACAATTGGTGCGCCGGAATTCTCACAGTAGATGAGCACATCCGCACGAGACGCCCCGCCGGACAGCGCCGCACGCCCCATCCACATGTCATTGGCCATCTTGTTTGGATCTCAGGCACTCTCGATACCGCTGGCGAAGTCGACGCGCCCTGTCGTGATTCGCCAGAACCGCCTTCAAGGCGGACAAAAGAAGGCTTGATCATCTCATTGTCCGTACTCGATTTGCCATTTACTGGCTCTATCGACTTCGCCAGCGATTCACTTAATGTGACGTCTTACACCCTTCGATCTCGACGACCTGCGCGACCGCGTGCAGCGCTGGCAACACCGCCCGGCGCGCCGGGGTAACCTCTCTCGCCCTCGTCGCTATATCCTGGCCTTAAAAGGCCAGGTCTCGTTGCACAATCGCAGGGGGCGCCCCAAAGAGCGCTCCGTTTGCCGCCACGCGTGGGGGGCAGTACTATGCAAGAGTAGCTACTCGCAAGCGGCCTACAAGCGCCGGCGCTTCAAGAACACCCGGCGCGCATGGCGGCTCCGCATCCTAAAACTGCCGCGCGCGACACTATGACGCCCCGCCACAAAGAGTACAAACACAACATGAGCGAGACGATCACCAAAGATATGATCATCCGCACGGTGCGCGACGCGCATCCGGGGATCACTGCCGTCTTCCAGGCCCACGGTCTGCCCTGCGCGGGGTGCAGCGTCGGCGCTCATGAGACGATCGCGCAAGGCGCGCGCACGCACAGCCTCGACGCGGACGCGCTCCTCGCCGACCTAAACCGCTTCGCGCGGGATGGGACGGTACCAGCCGACAAGGGCCGCGCCGAGGGCTTGAACGCCGGCGTTAAGGCCGCGGGATCGGCGCGCCGCCCTCCCGACAGCGTCCAGGGCATCAAGCACATCATCGCTGTCGTCAGCGGCAAGGGCGGCGTCGGCAAGTCGCTGGTCACCGCGCTGCTGGCTGTCACCCTCAAGCGGCAAGGCTACGCGGTGGGTATCCTCGACGGCGACATCACGGGGCCAAGTATCCCGCTCATGTTCGGCGTCCCCACCCGCTCGCTCACGCAAATCCCCGGACAGCCCAAGCCGGACCCGCCGCGCTCCACGGGCGGCATCCCTATCATGTCGATGAACGTGCTGCTCGACGACCCTGAGGCCGCCGTGGTCTGGCGCGGCCCCATGGTATCGGGCGCGATCAAGCAGTTCTACACCGACATGAACTGGGGCCAACTCGACTACCTGCTGGTGGACCTGCCGCCCGGCACCTCCGACGCGCCGATGACGGTGATGCAGCAACTCCCCACGGACGGCGCCGTGCTCGTCAGTACGCCGCAGGGCCTGGCGACCATGGTCGTGAGCAAGGCTATCCAGATGGTCAAGAAGTTCGACGTGCCGATCGTGGGCATGGTCGAGAATATGGCCTATGTACCACTGCCCTCCGGCGAGGACTACGAACTCTTCGGCCCCAGCCAAGGGCAACGCCTCGTCGGCCTCTCGGGGGCGCCGCTGCTGGCGCGCCTACCCATCGACCCAACGATCACGACGCTCAGCGACACGGGCCGTATCGAGGAGTATAACTCTGACGCATTCGACACGCTGGCCAAAAACTTCCTGACGCGACTCGACCAGCGTGAAGGCGCGCGGCCCAGCCTGCCCATCATCAGCAGCCGCAGCCTCAAGGGCGCGACGGCCGCGCGTCCGGCGACGCCGCTACCCGCGCCTGTCGCGGCCGCGGTGGCCGTGGGCGCGCCCCGAGAAGTGCGGCGCGAGCCGGTGGACGCCGGGATGTCCGCGTTGGGTACGGACGGCAACGGTGAGAATAGTAAGAAGGATGATAAGGGTGGAGGCGGCGCGCTGCTGCGCCTCGGACGCTTCTTGAAGCAAGATAAGGCATAGGGTGGATACGTCCCCACGGTCACGCAGAGTAGAGGGGAAGGGGTCGCCATGCCTACGCGGGTGACGCACGGTATCGCGAGCACGGTTGAACGGCGGCCCATCGGCAAGTAGGCGCGCCGTGCGGGCAAGGCGCTGGGCGTCGCGGGCGGCGGCTTCCTCTCGGGGGCGCTCGCGCTGGCCTATGACGTGGCGCACCGCATCACCGCGCCGACGGCGACGACGCCGTTCGACGCGTTCACCTTCATGCCCGTCGAGAGGCCTGTGCTGGCCGTTTGGCTCATCCGTGCGGCGGTTAAGCAAATACCGCTGCACGGATGAGCCAAACGGCCAGCACAGCCACCTCAACCGCGCGCCGCCTGATCGATCCCCCCCCTCCATGCACAGCGCGGCATCTCCAGTGCTCGCGCCCATCGGAGGGTACTGCTTTTCATGGCCCCCGCTGGCCATCCGCTACCCATTCTCCTGTTTCGCGACACACCCACTCGTCCCTTGCCATCTTGATGTAAGATTTCACATAAGATGCGCCCTGTCGCATCTAACCTGCGCCCGTCGTCGCACAGAAGGTGCGCCGATCCGCCACCGCCTGCCCCCGCTTCCCCCCGCTGGGGCTGCACCACACCTGAGTGAGGCCTCGCGCGTCCCCTGAGCCCACCCCCACGGGCAACCCCCTCGTGCACGGATCGGCGCACCTTATGCGCGACAATGTGAGGATCAGCGCATCTTCTGTGCGATAAGCGGCGCAGGTTATGTGCGACACGGTGCCGATTTAGGTGTGGGGCCGGCGCACTTTATGTGCATTCTTACACACGGCGCCAGCGGCTACCATAGCGCCCCTGGCGTCCCATAGGGCGACACAACGCGCGGCACGGCGCCAGGAGCCACACAGGGACGCCGGGACGCGTGGTAGGGACGCCGCCGCGCATGAGGGACACGAGCGGGCGCGCCCGCTGCCGGGACGCCACGCCTGTCAGGAGCAGCTGCCCCCCGCCGCCATCACCACCCATTTTGCCCCCGTTTTGCCCTGCTTTTCCCCTTGCGATTGCATGTAAGATAATGCTATAATACAGGTGTAGAAGCGAAGAACTCCTACGGACGACGAGGCTAATAAGGAGCTTCATGACATGACACGGCAAGAGAAACGGCGACACAGCAAGGCCACCGCCCGCGCGGCCACCATCCGTAGAACCGGCACGTACACGTTCGAGGTCGACAGCCGCACCCGCCCCGGCCACACGCACAAGATCGACGCGCTTCGCCTGACGTGCAGCTGCGAGGCCGGCAAAGAAGGGATGCGCTGCTGGGCGCTTGTCCTTGCCCTCATGGTGGAGCAGGGCTATCGCGCCATCACCCCCAAACGGGCACGCACCATGCCGACGCCGCACGTCCCCGCGCCCACCCGGCCTGCCGGCGCTGCCGCCCTGTTGGAAGCCTTCGGGGCCTAGCCACCCCACCTAAAAAAGTGGGCGGGGGAATAAGGCCCCCGCCCACTTACAACCGATCCACGGAAAGGATGTAGAGAGATGACTCCCCTAGCCATACCCGCTCCTCACGCCGCAGCCAGCATCCCCAGTATACCGCCCCGCTCTGCCGTCGCGCTCTACGACGGCGATATCTCCGTCACCGCCACCTTTCGCCCCCTTGACCCCATCGGCGCCACCGAGGTTGTCGCCTCCCTCGCCCTCCCCGACGATACCGCCCTCCTTAACATCCTCGATGCGACGATCGCGCGCCTGACCGCCTACCGCGACGCCTACCAGCAGGCCATGACCGAGGACACCGACCCCGCGCCCGCCCGCGCCCCCCTCCCCCTTCCCGTCCCCTGGTACGCCTGGTAGCGCGCCTGGCGCCCGCCGAGGGTTGGCATCCCCGCCAGCCCTCCCCCCTCTCAGTCGATGGAGTGTACACCGATGATTGTGCTGTTCGTGGACCAACTGGGCCAGATCGTCGCCACCCCCGGCGCCCTCGTTGCCCTCGCCGCCGCCGCTACCTCCCCCTCCACCCTTCTCCAGCGCCACGCCGCCGGCGATTGGGGCGACCTCGACGCCCACGACCGCGCCGCCAATGACGCCGCCCTCCGCGACGGCTCCCGCCTCCTGAGCGCCTACACCGTCGCCGGGGGCGTCACGGTCTGGATCATCACCGAGGCCGCCGACGACGACGGCCACCGCGCCGCCGCCACCCTGCTCCTCCCCCAGGAGTATTAGGCGTCCAGTTATGTCGAGGGGAGCCGGCCCGCTCCCCTCCCCACCCGTGAGAGGACTATCCCCCATGACCACCAAGACACCCGCCCCCACCCCTGAACGGCGCGAGATCGCCGTGGCCGACATCGCCACCGACGGCTTGGCTCACGCGCACGACGGCCAAGGCCGTGCCGCCGACGTGGCACCCATCCAGGCCGGCACCCCGGACGACGGCGTACCGCGCGCCGGTTGCGGGCAGCCCCTCGCCACGCCCTCCGAGGCGGGCATCGTCTGGACCTGCCCCTACTGCGGTAGCGCCGACCTGCGCGTGCTCTACGACGAGCGCCGCGCCTGCCGCGTCACCCCGCTCAACGACACCGGCGACCCCGCCGACGCCGCGCCCTGGCCGTCCTACGCCGGCGACGAGTTCGTGGACATCGACCCCGGTTCGTTCGCCTTCCACTGTGACGCCTGCAACAGCCACGACATCACACCGCGCAAAGGAGGGGGGATCAATGACGTGGGCCATCGTCAAGCCGCGTAGCGCCTGGATGCAGCAGGCGAAAGACGCGCGGGCCGCATTGGAACCGCAGGCCCCCCAGGACGTGCGGCTGCGCGATCTCGCCGCCATCGACCATCACCATGTCGCTCTGCTGATCGAGGCCCTGTGCGCGCTCACGCCGGGCCAGGTCAGCCAGGAGCTACAGGACCTCGCTGGCCTGCGCCCCGTGGACGAGGTCCTGGGGATGCCCGACCGGGGTGACGCCGACGACACCGACGCATAGGACTGGTAAAGGGGAACGACGATGCACACATTTGACATAATACTGACGCCGGCGGCGTGCCGCGAGTTCGCCCGCGTATTCAGTGCGCAGAAGGCACAGTCCGAGGACGTCGCGCGCCGCGCGGCGCAGGCTCTCGCCCACCTGGACGAGCACCCCGACGACCACCTGGCGCCCTGGGGCCGCGAGCTGCTGACCGCCGCGTTCGAGGCGCTAGAGGCCATCGGCGAGGCCCGCGCCGCGCACATGCAGGAGGGCCTGGACGCGCTCGGCCCCTACACCGACGAGGACGCCGCCAGGGGGGAAGGTTCCAACGATGCAGCCTAACGCCCACGACGCGGAGCGCCGCGCGGCGCTCCACCGACTCCGGCGCGCGCAGCTCACCGAGGCCCGCCGCATCCGCCAGGCCGTCGCCGACGGCTACGCGCTCACGCCGGCGCACCTGCGCGCCCCCTGCCGCGCCCACCCGCTCGCCGAGGCCCGCCAGGTGACGATGTATCTCATGCGGGCGCGCCTGACCTGGCCCACGCTCGCGCGCGAGGCCACCTTTCCCCTGACGCGCATCGGTCGGCTGCGCGGCGGCCGGGACCACTCGACCGTGATGCACGGTGTCGCGGTGATCGCCGCACGCCTGACCAGCGGCCGGGAGGACGACGTGATCCTCCGCCACCTGGTCGACGCCCTCGCCGCCACGCTCGACGCCGCCGACGCGGGCGCGGTGAAGCCCCGCCGACAGGCCGCGTAGCGAGGAGGTGGATCGTCGGGAGAGGATGGTAGATCGCCAAGGTGGGCGCGGACGTACCCGCGCCCACCCCTATCACGGACGTAGACGACGAGGAGGTAGCCATGAGGGCGACACCGACACCCGCGATAGCATCCGTATGTGTGCTGTCCCTGTCGGGATGCCCCGTCACGCGGTACGCTGGAAGCATGCCGAAAACACACACACAGGATGACCCGCTCTACACCGTCGTCCGCTACACCACCGCCCAGGTCGCCGAGATGTTGGGCCTCAGCCGCGTGACCATCCAAAGCGCGATCCACCGCGGCCGACTGGATTCCGAGTTGGTGAGCCCCCGCGTCCGCCTCATCTCGCAGGCCGCGATCGACACCTACCGCGCGCACCACCTGGGCCAAGTCGGACAGCCCACGCGCAAGAGGCAGCAGATGCTCAACACGTTGGCCGAGGCGCGGAAAGTGGCTGCGGCCGATGGGGAGCTCGCATCTCCCACGGACACGGAAGAGACCCATGAATGATCACGATGCCGCACGGGCCGACTTGCACGCCTCCCTGCAGCAGACCATGGCCCCGGACCCGCGTCCCGCCCCGGCTGCTGCTCGCCGCGGTGCTCCTCACCGACCTGGCCGCCGTCGGCGCGCACGCGGTGAGTGTGCATTCGGCCTTCTGCCAATTCGGGCCATGACGCGTGCCGCAGTGCGAGGTCCCGCGCTGATGCCATGGCGCATCCCGAGCGCGCACTGCCCGCGCTGCACCCGTGAGGTCCGCACGTCCGACCATAGCGCTTATCCAGGCCGCGTGGATGCTCGCCGACGAAGACGCCGCGACGCTGTGGTCGCGCGGGCTGGCCGATGTCCCCGCCGACGTCACGACCTGCAGCGACTGTCGGGAGGAACTGCGCGGGTTGTAGAAGGATCAGTGCCGGTAGGAGAGAAACGCGCCCGCTATGCTGATAATTGACATAACAGAAGCGGAGGAGGGAGTTTACACTCGTGGACGACTATTTCATGAGGAGCGCGCGATGACTAGTCAGAGATGGACGCATAGCAGTGGGCAGTGCGGCCAAAGTATAGGTAAGGTGACACGATGAGCCGTATTATGGCTGTTGTTAACCAGAAGGGCGGCGTTGGCAAAAGTACGACGGCTCTCGCCTTGGGAACGGCGCTCGTCGACCGAGGCCAGCGCGTGCTCCTTATCGACTTGGACCCCCAAGGGAGCTTGACGAACAACGCCGGTGTCTCCGCCCACGAGCTGAAGGCGACGGTCTACACCGCCATGGCACATGTCATGAGTGAGGGCGAGGCCGCCCCGCTCGCCTCGTACGTGCAGCAGGTAGAGGCCCGCCTGGACCTGCTCCCCTCAAACATCGGCCTCGGCGTCGCGGAGATGGAGCTGCAGAACGCGGTACGGCGCGAATACGTACTCGCGGAGGTCCTGGCCCCCGCGCACGACGACTATGACGCGGTGCTGGTGGACTGCGCGCCGTCGCTCGGGTTGTTGACGATCAACGCCCTCACGGCTGCGCACCAGGTGCTCATCCCGGTTGAGCCCGAATACCCCGCCGCCTACGGCTTGGGGCTGCTCATGCAGTCGTTACAGCGTATCCGTAAGACGCGTCTCAACCCGCAAATGGAGATCGCCGGTATCATCCTGACGATGGTGGACTACCGCACATCACATGGGCGCACGATCGCCGAGAGCGTCAAGGAGAGCGTGGCCGGCCAGGTCCCCGTTCTGGGCGAGGTGAAGAGGAGCATCAAGGTCAGCGAGGCGGCTGAGCGGGGCGTTTCGATCATTCGCTACGCCCCCGGCAGTGAGACAGCGCGCGCGTACGAGGAGATCTCCGAGCGCTTGCTGCGGTCATGGGGCATCCAGCAGCCGTCAACGACGCAGGGGCCGCACGCCCTGCCCGCAAGCGCTGAGGGGGTATCACATGTCTAAGCCTGCATTGCCGCCGCGCCGCGCGCCACTCCACCCGGTCGATTGGGTGACGCAGCAGCCTGGGGTCGAGGATTTGCCCGGCGCCAAGCTGATCGCCGTGGGCCTGCTCGACCCCAACCCCTACCAGCCGCGCACGACCTTTGACCAGCCCGCGCTCGAGGAGCTCGCCGCCTCGATCCACGAGCACGGCGTCTTGCAGCCGCTCACGGTACGCCAAGCCGGTGACCGCTACCAGATTGGGGCCGGCGAACGGCGGTGGCGGGCTGCACAGCTCGCCGATCTGGCCGATGTCCCCTGTGTCGTGCGCGACCTCTCCGACGAGCAATTGGAGGTGCTAGCCCTTGTCGAGAACGTGCAGCGCGCCGACCTCGATCCCCTGGACGAGGCGTACGCCTACCGTCGACTGATAGACCGCTTCGGGCTCTCTCTGCGCGACGTGGGCGGCCGCGTCAAGAAGAGCCACGAGCATATCGCACGACGCCTCCGCCTGATCGCCGACCCCGCCGTGGAGGACGCCGTGCGCGCTGGCACCATTGTGCCGACTATCGGGGCCGAGCTAGCGCGCGTCGAGGACCCGGAGCGCCGGCGCGACCTGCTGGGGCGGGCCGCAGCCGGCGAGCACCTGACCTTGAAGGACATCGCCTCCCCTCCCACTGTCACACATGTGACAGCGGTCCCTAACGCGGGAGCACTCCCGGCGCCAGCGACACAAGACGACCAGGAACGTGAGGGGAGTGTCACACATGTGACGGCCTCTCCCTCTCTCGTTAGCTCAGCTCCGACGCCTTCCCGCGCATCTAACAACGGGGACTTACCTGTCACACATGTGACGCCGGTAACCGCACCAACGGGAGATGCGGCCCCTTTGGCCCCTGTGCCAGAAAGGCTGTCACATATCCGGGATGGGTGGATCGCCGGCGCGGACCTGCGGACGGTTGTGTTGCTCGAATCGACCAAGGGGCAGGCACCGCGCGACCAGGTGCGAGCCGCGCTCTGGGCCGACCTGGAAGCCCTAGAGGGGTAGATAGGGAACATGGCCCACCTGCGCGCGGACGCCACGTTAGGCGGTGCTACACCGGCATCCATCACCCTGACCACGGATCACGTCACGGGCGACGACGTTGGCTCCCTCGCCGACGCCTTGCTCGCCGCCGGCGTCGCGGTCGAGCGGCACACCTTCCTGCCCGTGCGCGACGAGGAGCAGCACCCCTGGGGTGTGCTTCTGCTGGCCGCGTCCGGCCCGCCCCCGTCCCTGGCCCAGCTCGTCGTCCCCGCGACGGCCCCGCCCGGCGTCGTCCCGGCCCTCGTCGCCGCCCTCGGGATTGGGGGTGGGGAGCGTCCGACGCCGGCCACGCTCCAACTCAAGGCCGACGGCGTGTTCGTCTCCGTCAGGGGCCGCGACTTATTTGACATAACAACGGCGCTCGACGCGCTCCCGGTCCAGCTCGCGCGTCTGGACACACGTCGCGAGGAACGCCGCCTCGTCTATAGTGAGGGTAGCTGGCGCATCGACCCTTAGCGAGAGGACACCGCATGATACCCGAGAGCCTACCAGGGACAGCCCCGGCCGGACCTGACCGGCCGGGCGAGGCCGCCCAAAGCCTCCGCCCGTTCGCCCCTGCCCGCCCACGCCTGGGACCGGAAGAGTGGCGGGCCACCCAAGAGATCGCCGCCCAGCTCGGCGAGACCGCGCGCGGCCCGCTCGGGCAGGTCGGTCGCGTCGTCGGCCGGCTTGGCGCTGACCGCGCCCACGCGTTCCTGACGCGGGCGCAGGAGATCGAGGCGGCGGGGGGTCTGATGCTCCCCGACGGCAGCCGTCGCCGGACCCCGGGTGGCGTCTTCTTCCATCTCGTACGTGCCGACGACACCCTCACCCGTGAGGATCGCGTCTACATCTTCCCGCCCCAGTTCGGGCACAACGGGCGCACGAAGGCCGCAGGCGCCGCAGCGCCGCAGGCGACACCCCCACTGCCCGCGCCGTCATCGGCCTGGGAGGATAACGACTACCGCCGTGTCATGACGGCGCTACAGTACACCAGAGGGAGGGCAACCACCGTGAAGATCACCGTCATCGGCCGACCCGGCGCGGCCGTCGAGCAGGGGCAGGCCGTCGTCCTCGCCCTCGTGAGCGAGAAAGTGCCCGACCTGCCCAAGGGCCTGCCCGCGCCGCCCGCCGGCACGCGCTACACCGTCTTCGTCGCCCGCAAGCCGTGGGCGAAAGTGGCCGAGGCCCTCGCCGCCGACCCCGCGGACGCGGCCATCATCGAGGGCTACGCCGCCCTCGACCCGCGCGTGGAGGGCATCGCCGTCTACACCACCGGCGCCACCACCAAGCGCATGCAGGCCGCCAAGCGTGCCACGACAACGGCGGCGACACCATGAGAGACACGGGCGCAAAGGTCACAGCGCGCGCTTCCATGGCACTGAAGGCATTCGGCGAAACCCTTTCACGCCGGCGCGGACGACACCTCGGCTAACGCCGCAGTCCACTCCGGTATGCCCGCGACCCTCTCCGCGTGATTGGTGGCCCACGTAGGGGAAACAAATTGGCGGACACCAGGAGCCATCGCCGATCTTGGCGCAGTGGATAGTTATGCAGCCGCGTCGCGACTGAGTAGATGCCCCATTGACGGCGCCCAGTCTATTCTCGGACAGCCGTTAGTATGTCTACGCGGGTGATGGGCGTCGATATCTCGCTTGGCGCTCACGGGACACTATGGTCTAGCCACGTCCAACTTGGGCTGCCCTCTTGCCGCGTTCTGGCACCCATCTTTCGGTGTCGGTGGCGAGCGACCTGCAATGATGATGCAAACGACGATGCGGCGCATCGAGTTGCCGTGCGCCCCTCTGTTACCATGCGGTGTATCCGCCATCGATGACGAGGGCGTGCCCCGTCACGTACGATGATGCTGGTGACGCTAAATAAACAACTGCTCCGCGTAGTTCCTGCGGTGTGCCCATGCGGCCCAGCGGTATGTAGCTCTCCCATGTTTCGCGTAGGCCCTCCTGCCCCGCCAAGACCTGATCGGTCAAGGCGGTGCGCATGTAGCCGGGCGCGATGGCGTTGACGCGGACGCCGTGATCGGCCCACTCCGCCGCCAAGCTCTTGGCCATCATGATGACGCCCGCCTTGGAGACGTTGTAGGCCGTTTGCTTCTGTGGACGGTTGGCGATGACGCCCGACATCGAGGCGATGAGGATGATACTACCGCTACGGCGCGCGATCATGGCTTGGCCAGCGGCCTGCGCGCATAGGAAGACGCCCGTGATGTTGATGTCGATGATGCGCCGCCACGCGGCCGCATCGACATCTTCAGCAGCGACGTTTTCCACGATACCGGCCGCCGCGACGAGGATGTCGATGGCCCCCAGCTCCTGTTCGATCGCGTTGAAGGTCGCGGCGACCTGCGCCGCGTCCGTTACGTCGGCCGTGTACGCGGCGGCGCGGACGCCATAGTCGCGCGCTATATCCCGCGTGGCATCCTCACCCTGCGCGCGCAGGAGGTCGACCGACGCCACGGCGGCGCCAGCCTCGGCCAGCGCCCGCATCATCTCCAGCCCCAGGCCGCGCGCGCCTCCGGTGACGACCGCGACCTTATCCCGTAGTGAAAAATCCGTTGCCATTATTCCATCCTCTCACTATCTGGGAGCGCGGGCGTCTCGCCCGTCCCCGCGACACCGGGGACGGGCGAGACGCCCACGCTCCCAGTGGCGCCTGCCGATACGTCACGAGCGCGGCCCCGTGCGGCAGGTCATTCACGCACGCTGGAAGAGCGGCGCCAACGCGGCATAGGTGTCCGTGTAGCGGGCATAGCCCTCATCATAGACAGCGCGCGCTGCGGGGTTTGGCTCGACGGTGCGCGTCTCGCGCACCATCTCCGCCGCGGCCGCGCGCAGATCCGGGTAGGCACCTGCCCCCACCGCCGCGCACATCGCGGTACCCAGCGCGACGGCGTCGGGCGCGTCTGTCAGCGTCAGCGGCAAGCCGGCGACATCGGCCAGGATCTGTAGCCAGAGCGCGCTGCGCGTCCCACCGCCACAGGCCAGGACACGATCAGTGGGGACATCCAGCCGCCGCAACATCTCGACGATGGCCCGATTGCCATAGGCCGTGCCCTCGTAGACGGCGCGCAGCAGGTGGCCCGGCCCGTGGGCCGTGGTCAAGCCCCAGATGGTCCCGCGCGCCGCCGGGTCCTTGATCGGCGTGCGGCTGCCCTGCCAGAAATCGAGCACGGTCAGACCGTCGGCGCCGGGCGTGATGGCGGCCGCGACCGCGTCGGCGGCGGCGTAGCGCGCGGCGCCAGGCGGCAGATCGCCGCCCAGTGTGTCGAGCAGCCAGCGCACGGTCCCGCCTGTGCTGGACTGGCCGGCCTCGAGCGTCCACTCCCCCCCGATCACGGCGGCCTCGAACGGTCCCCATAACCCAGGATCGAAGACGGGGCCAGGCCATTGCGCCAACTGGCAGGTCGAGGTGCCCGTGATGAGGGCAAGCGCGCCGGGCGCCAGTACGCCCATACCGACCATCCCCGCATGCGCGTCGATGCCGCTCATAGCCACGGCGACGCCCGGCCGCAACCCCAGCGTCGCGGCGGCCTCCGCCGTCAGTTCGCCCGCCTTCTCGCCCATCGCGACCACGGCGCCTGGGACTTTGTCGGGCAGGTCCTCCAGCCCAACGTCGCGCAGCAACTCGACCGGCCAGCCACGCGGTGTCTCATCATCGGCGTTCGCGCGGTACTGCCACTTGGCGGCGGCCGTGTTGAGCGGGACGACCCACGCGCCGGTGAGACGCTGGGTCAGCCAGGCGATCTGCTCCACGAGATGCGCCGCCCGCTCCCACAACGCGGGCTCGTTCTCTTTGAGCCAGAGCGCCTTGGGCACGGGCCATTCGGCCGGGACCTCGCCGCCGCAGTAGCGCAGCACGGCCGCGCCCGTCGCGGTCAGCCGCCGCGCCTGCGCCGTCGCGCGTAGATCCATCCACATGATGCTGTCGGTGAGCGGTGTGCCACCGCGATCGGCGAGCAAGATGTCGCAGGGCGCGTCGATGGCCAGCCCGATCACGTGCGCCCCATCGGCGCCGCTCGCCGCCAGGCAGCCGCGTACCGCCGTGACGAGCGCGTCCCACCACGCGGCAGGCGACTGCTCGGCCCAGCCCGCGCGTGGATAGCGCGTCGGGTAGGCCTGATCGTGGAAGCCCTGTGGGCGGCCTTGCAGGTCGAACAGGCCCGCGCGCAGCCCGGCCGTCCCCGCGTCGATCCCCAAGACGAGGTCTCCGTCCGCCATCACCTACGCCTCCCCGTACACGGTCACGTCGACCCCAAGCAGGCCGGCCACGAGGCGTAACTCGGCGGCCCAGTCGCCATAGACGGCGTGGATGTGGTTGCTGGCGTAGCGGCCGATGAACTCCTCAGCCGCGCAGGTGAAGCGCGCGAAGGCGTGCGGCCACTCCAGCGTCGTCTGCTTCATGAGTTCGTCGTTCTTGTCCCTGTCGTAGCGCACGAACTCGCCGCGCAGGATGGCCAGGCGGTAGCGGCCGTCCTGCCGCGTCAGCCGCGCGAAGGTAGCGTCGCCGGGATAGGCCAGGTGATGCACGCTGGCGCCGCCGGCCGGGAAGTAGAAGCCCTCGGGATAGAAATGCACCTGCGGCAGATTGTCTTTGGGGTCGAAGGAGCGGCCGGCGAAGTAGGTGGCGTGCTCGCCGGAGTTGCACAGGTCCCATATACCCAGATCGGCGTGGTAGTGGCGCACGTCGGCGAAGAGCGCCGGTGTGCCGGCCAGGTGCTTGAGGATCTGCATGGTCAGCGCGGCGTCCATGTCGGCCTCGGTGGCGCAGATGTGCGGCTCGTGCGGCCCGTCCCAGTCATAGGGGTCGTTGAGGAAGGCCTCGGTCACGTCCATGGTACAGAAGTTGTTGGTCAGTTCGGGCTGGCCCTTGATGCCCGAGAAGTCGAGCCTGTACTCACGGATCAGCCGCTTCATCGCTTCGGTGGCGCGGATCTGCGTCTTGAGCTTGTCGGGCGTGAGCTGCTTGCCGTCGTAATGGATGTGGCCGACATGCTCCGTGAGCCACTGGAAGGCCGGCTCGACCACGCTATCGGGCACCTCGGCGGCGAGGCGCACGATCTCACCTTGGTCGATATGCTCGACGTCGACGCCGAAGATCTTGAGCCACTGCGCGGGGTCGGCCGTGGTCGTGTACATGCCCATGGGGCGGCCGCCGACGAGCCCGAAGGTTTGCCCGCGTAGGCGTGCGACGGCCGACGCGGCGCGTACGAACGCACGCACCGTGGCGTAGACGGCGTCATCCTCGATCTCGCCGTAGGCGCGGGCATAGGGCGTGCCAGCCTGCGAGAGCGCGCCCGCGCTAGCCAGCATCCCCACGAGGCCGGGATACTCTGGGTTGACGTTGCTGAACAGCAGCAGGGGGCCGGGCGCGAAGCGCGAGGCCAGGGCGGGCAGGTGGGGGAAGGACCACACGGCGAAATTAAAGATGGTGCAGTCGCAGCCCGTCGCGGCCAGCCGCTTGGCTTCGCGCACGGCCTGCTCATTCGTGCAGATGATTTCCTCACCGGCTACCACCTGGTGACCGTCCTGTTCCAACCTGTGCCGCAAGCGGTCCTGATAGCCGCGATTCATCGCGTCGGTCTCGCGCGCGACGAAGTCGCGCCCATCCGAGAACGTCAATATGCCAACGGTTGCCATGATCGATGCTCCTTTCGAGCTAGTGGGGTTGCCACCCCTACATTGGTGTGGTGGGCGCGGTCCGCGCGCGGGGACGCGAGGAGTCGCGTATGCGCAGCGTTGGGGCCAGGACAATCTCCTGCCGCGTGAACGCCCCCGGATTGTGGAGCCGCTGGAAGAGCCGCGTCGCGGCGGTGCTGCCGAGGTCGTAGACGGGCTGCGTGACCGTCGTGAGCGAGACCGTGCTCAGGGCCGCCCAGGGCATCTCGTCGAAGCACACCACCGCGACATCGTCGGGCACGTGCAGCGCGCGCGCGAAGAGGGCCTCCAGGGCGCCCAGCGTCAGCAGGTTATTCGTGACGAAGAGCGCCTCGACAGGGGAAGGCAGGTCTAACAGCTCGCCGGCCAGCAGCTTCCCGCTGTCCTCCGTGAAAGACCCGCAGCGCTCGAGCGCGGGGTCGTGCGGGATGCCGGCCGCCTGTAGCGCCTGGCGATATCCGTCGAGGCGCTCACGCCCCGTTGTGGTGGTCGGGGGGCCCGTGATCAGGCCGATACGACGGTAGCCGTTCGCGATCAGGTGGTCCACGGCCTCGCGCGCTCCGCGCACGTTGTCAACGAGCACGGCGTCGACGTGGCGATCCGCGAGGCGGCGGTCGACGGCGACAACGGGGATGTGGTGTTCCCGGAAAAGCTGCATGGCGGGCTGGCGCTCGCGTGTGGGGACGACGATGGCGCCCGCCACCTGCTCCGCACATAGAACCGCGACGTATTGCCGTTCCTTCTGGGGGTCCTCGTCCGAGTTGCACAGGATCAGGCTGTAGCCGTTGCGCTGGGCCACGTCCTCAACGCCGCGGATGAGCGTCGTGAAGAACGGGTTGCGGATGTCGCTGATCAGCAGCCCGATGATCGCCGAGCGGTTGGTGCGCAGGGCCCGCGCGGCGCGGCTGGGACGGAACTGTAGCGCCTCGGCCGCCGCGCGCACCCGCTCCGCCATCGCGGGGTTGACCGTCGTGTTGCCGTTGAGGACGCGCGACACGGTGGCGATAGAGACAGCCGCGCGCCGCGCCACATCCTGGATGGTTGCCATGACCTTACGCACCCCCGGACCCACACGATAACGCGATGAGCCGCATGCCCAGAAAAGGTTTCACAAAAAACGCGCGGCCGCATCGAAGCCCCTGGCACGAGTCTAGGGGAGGGCGCGCCCCCTTGTCAAGAGGGCCGGCGCGAAGCAGAGTTAGGGCAATCGCATTTAAATTCGCTTTCGCGCCACAATGGGACGTACTAACTAGAAATGATGCGGCCCATTCGGCCGAACATCTCGCAATTGGTTCATCTGAACCCGCAATTGCAATTCTATGTGAAGTAACAACGCAATTAACGATACGTTACTGTCGCACGACGGCCCGCATTTATGCCTCTCAATGCCCAAATTATAATGCGATTGCCCTGGAAGCAGAGTCCTTCCACTTGACAACCGTGAACGGACACTGGTACCATAACCCCCATAGGGCTTGAACCAGAAAAGGTTTTCTCGTGTCGCTAGGCCAAGTAGCAGAGCTAGGCCACGTAGCAGAGAGGCGCATGAAACGATGGATGCGATGACTGCGGCGACGGGCGACGACGGGCATGACATCGCCGGCCCCAGGGCGGCGCCGGCAGGCTATCTCCTGGAGATGCGCGACATCATCAAGAGCTTCCCAGGGGTGCGCGCGCTCAAAGGCGTGTCCCTGTGCGTGCGCGCCGGAGAGGTGCGGGCCATGCTGGGCGAGAACGGCGCCGGCAAGTCGACGCTCATGAATATCCTCGACGGCGTCTTCGCCGATTACGGCGGCGAGATCCGCATCGACGGACGGCCGGTCTCGATTCGCTCACCCCGCGACGCCCAGAACCTGGGGGTCGCCATGATCCACCAGGAGCTCAACCTGGTTCCGGAACTCTCCGTGTCCGACAACATCTTCCTGGGGCGCGAGTTGCGGACGCCGTACGGGACGATCGATCGGCCGCGTATGCGCCGGGAGACGGCGCACTTGCTCGCCGAACTCGACCTCACTACCCCGCCGGCGCGGCCGGTGCGCCTCTTGCGCATCGCCGAGCAGCAACTCATCGAGGTCGCCAAGGCGCTCTCGCTCAACGCGCGCATCCTGATCATGGATGAGCCCACCTCGGCCCTGGCTGAGTCCGAAGTCGAGCGCCTCTTCGGCGTGATTCGCCAACTGAGCGCGCGCGGCGTGGCCATCATATACATCTCGCACCGCCTCGAAGAACTGCCACGGATTGCCCACACGGTGACGGTGATGCGTGACGGCGAACACATCGGCACCCGCCCCCTGGCGGAGGTCTCGCGCGCCGAGATGATCCATATGATGGTTGGCCGCCCGTTGCAGGAACTCTTTCCCAAGACGGTGAACACGAGCGACCGCGAGTTGTTGCGCGTCGAGCATCTGGAGCTGCATGGCGATGTCGGCGAACGTCGGCGCCTGCACGACGTGACATTCACGCTGCACGCCGGGGAGATCGTGGGGCTGGCCGGCCTGCTGGGCGCGGGGCGCACCGAGGTGCTGGAAACAATCTTCGGGGTCTATCCGCGCCGTGTCGTCCGCGGCCACGTCGTCCTGGATGACCGGCCGCTCGACGCGCGGTCGCCCCACGCGGCTATCCGGCGCGGCCTGGCCTTCATCACCGAGGACCGCAAAGGTCAGAGCCTCGTCACCCTGCTCTCGGTGCGCTTCAATATCAGCCTGGCCGCGCTCGGCCGCTTCGTCCACTGGCTGGTCGTCAACCAGCGGGACGAACGCGCCGCGGTGCAAGAGTCTATCCACGACCTCCGCATCAAGACGCCCAGCCCGGCGACGATCGTCAACACCCTCTCCGGCGGCAACCAGCAAAAGGTCGTGCTCGCCAAGTGCCTGCTGGCCCAACCGCGCGTGCTGCTGATGGATGAGCCGACGCGTGGGATCGACGTGGGCGCCAAGGCGGAGATCTACGCCTTGATGAACCAACTGACCGCCGCGGGGCTCGGCATCATCATGGTCTCCTCGGAGCTGCCCGAACTGCTGGCTATGTGCGACCGCATCCTCGTCCTGTGTGAAGGGCGCTTGACGGGCGAGTTCCAGCGCGGCGCGGTGACCCAGGAGATGATTTTGGCGGCGGCGACGTCGCGGGAGGAGGCGCGGGCCCGTGCCAGCTAATCCGCATCCGCGGCGGCGCCCAGGGGCTCAAGAGTCAGGAGGCGCGCGGCCATGAGCGTCGATATCCATGAACCCGTGGTCGAGCCGGCGCACGCGGCCCCCACGCGCCAGGAACAACTCGCCCGCCTGCTGTCCGCGCTGGGTTCGCTCCAGGGCTATATCGGCCTCATTCTGATCGTGGCCTACGGCGTCATCTCCAAGGGCGGCGAGTTCTGGAACGGGACGAACCTGACCAACGCGATCGGGGCCTTTGCCTCGCGCGGCATCCTGGCCGTGGGCGAGACGTTGGTCATCCTTATCGCGGGGATTGACCTCTCCGTCGGCTCGCTCCTCGGCATCTGCTCCATGACGGCGGCGCTCATGCTGACCACGCACGACCTGAGCCCGGTACCCATCATCCTCATCTCCATGGCCGTCGGCGCCTTCTTCGGCTTCTTGAACGGCGCCGGCACGGCGTTACTGCGCATCCAGTCATTCATCGTGACCCTGGCCATGCTCAGCGTGGCGCGTGGCATCGACCGTGAGGTGAGCAGCAACGTCAGCGTCGGGACCCAGGTTGTCGGGGCCAACGGGACCCTGAGCCCCAACTCCGCCGCCTTCGAGTTGTTGGGGACACCCGGACATAGCTTGTGGACCGGCGTCAACTTGCCGTTCTGGGGTCACGCCGGCATCTACTACCCGGTCGTGGCCTTCGTGGCCACCTGTATCGTCTTCCAACTGGTGCTGACCAGGACCAGCTTCGGCCGCCACATCTACGCCGTCGGCGGCAACGAGACGGCGGCGCGGCTCTCCGGCGTGAACGTAACGCTGGTCAAAATAGTCGTCTTCACCCTCGCGGGGCTGCTGGCCGGGTTTGCCGGGCCGATCGACGCCGCCTACAGCGCCTCGGCCGACCCGCTGGCCGGGCAGACATTCGAGTTGGACGCGATCGCTGCCGCCGTCATCGGCGGCACGAGCCTCGCCGGCGGCAAGGGTAGTATCATCGGCACGCTGGTCGGCGCCCTGATCCTGACCCTACTCGATAACGTGCTGGGGTTGAATTCGGTGAGCGACAACTGGCAGCTCATCATCAAGGGGCTGATCGTCGTCGCGGCCGTCGTGTTGCAGCGCCCCGGATTCTTCGCCGCTATCGTCGCGGCGATTCGCCCGGAAAGGAGGTGAGCGCGGTCTACAGTCTACGCCTTTGACGGTGTCCGGTTGGATGCCGTCAGGGCCGAGTCCCTGTCGTCCTTGGTCTATTAACGGTCCATTGTTATAGGAAGGAAGTACTCCCGTGAACAAGCGTATCTTCAAAACACTCGGTTGTGGCCTGCTCGTTAGCGCCACGGCAGCCCTGGCTACCGGCGGCCAGATTCACGCGACCAGCGCGGCCAGCAAGGTCTTTGTGGTCGGCTACTCGCAATCCAACAACGCCGAGCCCTATCGTGCCCAACTCAACCTGCAGTTGCAGTCCTACATCAAGCAATACCCCAACCTCAAGCTGCTGAACATCGCCGATGCCAGGCAGAGCAGCAGCCTGCAAGTCAGCCAGGTGCAGAACTTCATCTCCCAGCACGTCGACGTGCTGATCGTCTCCCCCAACGAGCCGGCGCCACTGACCGCGCCGATCAAGCAGGCCTGCGCCAAGCACATCCCGGTCATCGTCCTGGACCGCTCGGTGAACACGGACTGCTACACCGCCTTCATCGGCGGCGACAATGTGTTGATTGGTAAGAAAGCCGGGCAGGCCGCCGCCAAACTGCTGCCCAACGGCGGCAACGTGGTGGAGTTGCAGGGTATCCTGAGCAACCAGCCCCAGATCGACCGCGACAAGGGCTTCCGCGAGGGCATCGCCAGCAATCCCAAGATCAAGATCATCGCCCACCGCGAGGCCAAGTGGCTCAAGGAATCCGCGACCCCGATCATGCAGCAGTGGTTGAGCCAGTATAAGAACATCAGCCTCGTGTACGCGGAGAATGACCCCATGGCCCTGGGCGCCTACCTGGCCGCGGCCGGCGTGGGTCGGGCCAAGCAGATCAAGTTCATCGGCACCGACGGCCTGGCCATCCCCGACGGCGGTATCCGCGCCGTGCAGCTCGGCGAATTGTCGACGACCTTCATCTACCCTACCTGCGCCAAGCAGGCCGCCCAGTTCGCCGAGATGATCGTGAGCGGCAAGAAGGTGCCGTACCGCGAGATCCTGGGCACCACGCAGGTCACGCCGCAGAACGCCGCGATGCTGTACAAACAGTATCACCTCTAGCGGATGCTCGTCGTAGTGGCCGGCGCTGACCGCTATCCGTTAGCGGTCAGCCTCGGCCCCCGCTTGTCAGTGGAAAGCAGCCCCTCTGAGATAGCACGAGGTTAAGAAAGGGATTACGGCATGAAACTCTCCCGCTCCCGGCTCTACAGGTCTCTCGCTGTCCTCGTCACGACCCTTGTCACGCTGCTGGCCGCCTTGCCGGTCGCGTCCGCGGCACCGGGCCCCCTCCGTGTCGCTGGACTTCCTAGCAGGGCGTCGATGGCGTCGAACGCCGGCAGGGCGTCGATGGCGTCGAACGTCGCCACGCCCGAGGACAAGGGGCCGCTCGGCTGGGACGTGTACCGCCGCCTTGACCTCCTGCCCTTCTTCCGCCGCGGGGTCCAGACCCGCCAGTTCTCCAGCTTCGACCGCAGCGGCGGCAACGGTGACTTCAACACCTGCCTGCGGACAACCAGCGATAACGCCTGTGTCCTCGCCGAGGCCACCGGCCCCGGCGAAATAGACTCGATCTGGTTGACGAACATCGCCAACAACGACGCCGGCAATGTCTCCGGAGTCGGCTACATCAACATCCAGCTCGACGGTCAGACGGTGATCAGCGCCTCGCTACAGGATGTCGTGGACGGCAAGCTCGGCCCGCCGTTCGTCTACCCACTGGTGGCCAACGCCGACCAGAGCTCGGGCGGCGACTACATCGTGGTCCCGATGCCCTACCGGCAACACATGCTCGTCACGACGCAATACAATCACAACCCTAACTACTACCATGTGACCTACCGCCGCTTCGCCGACGTCAACGGCGTGACGACCTTCAACCCGTCCGCCGACAACGGCGCGGACGTCATCGCCACGCTGCGGGCCGCCGGCACGGCCGACCCCAAGCCGGCGCGGAGCAACGCCGTCACCACCACGACCCCGTTCAGCGTGGCCGCCGGGGGGAGCCTCACCTTCGACCCGGTGCAGGGGCCCGGCGAGATCACGGCGCTGCGCCTACAGTTGCCGGGGATCGTCGGACCGCAGCCTACCGTCCCGATTACCGATGACGGCCGGGCCTTCGGGCGAGACAACACCACCTATAGCCAGTTCACGGTCAAGATCGACCCCAACAACAACGGCGTGCGGCTCACCCGCCGGCTCGACAATGAAGTCGGCCACCAGCGGGCGGAGCTTTACGTGGACGGAACGGACGTCGGCATCTCATGGCCGGGTTCGCCGGCCGCGCCCCAACCCCAGGTTGCGAACCAGAGCGTGAAGCTGCGCCTGCACGGCGCGTACGCCACGGTCCACCCCGCGGCCACGGTGGCCGCGCCGCCCTATTTCGAGAATCAGAGCGTGGAGTTGCCGGCTGCCGCCACCCGCGGTAAGACGCAGATCACGATCAAAAACGTCTTCATCTCCTCGGACAACGACTTCAACGAGTTCTACTATTGGGTCGACTCCCATGTGACCGTGTCGGGAACCGACACCCTCGCGCGCACCGATACCCTCGATGTCGGGCCGGACCATACGTCCGACGAGACGGCGCATTCCTACACGATCGTCGGCCAGACGTTCGCGGGCGTGCGCACCTTCAGTTATGCCCCCAGCATGCAGCAGCAGCAAACCGTCGCCGCGTCGAGCGAGGTACTGCGCGACACGCGCCTGCGCATCAGCTTCGACGGCCAGCAGACGGTGGATTCACCGCTGGACGAGTTCTTCGGCTCCAGCTTCGGCCGCTACCAGGTGCGCTCCCTCTTCACCGCCATCGACCTCGACCCCAACGGCTACTTCTCGTCGTGGTGGCCGATGCCGTACCGGCAGTCGGCGACGATCACGCTGGTCAACAACTCGACCACGCCGATTACGGGCGGCCAACTCCTGGTGACCTCGGCCCTGTCGAACACCTGGGCGACGGCGCTCGACCCGGACACCGGCGACGCCGGCTACTTCCGTACCACCTCGCACGCGGGCCCGACGACGCCCGGCCAGGATTGGTCCTTCCTCGATGCACAGGGCGAGGGTACCTTCGTGGGCGTGACCCACGGCATGAGCGGACCGAGCAGTCGCGTCTACCTGGAGGGCGACGAGCGCGCCTACGCGGATGGTTCGCGCAGCCCACAGATCCATGGGACCGGTACCGAAGACTTCTACGAGGGCGGCTGGTATTTCGACCGCGACATGTTCACCGATCCGTTTAACGGCAACCCGGCCCACCAGCCCGGTACGTATGGGTGCCCCGGTGACTGCACCAGTACCTACCGTCTGATGATCGCCGACGCCGTGCCGTTCAACGCGGCACTGCGCTTCGGCATCGAGCATGGGCCGGTCGACGATGTGCCGGCCACCTACAGTTCGACCGCGTACTGGTACGGCCAGGATCGCTACGCCCTGCGGACGACGGACACGCTGGATGTGGGCGCCACGGCCAGCGAGGCGGCGCACGGCTACACCTCACCCGACGCGGGCACGCCGTACACGCTAACGGACACGTTCGAGGGCAACGACGGCCCGCCGCAGCCGGTCACCGCCGCTGGACTCGCTACCACCGCCCCGCTGACCTTCACGCTGAGCATCAATCCCAATAACGGAGGCATACTGCTGCGGCGCATGTCGGACCAGGCCAACGCCTACCAGGCGGCCGAGGTATACGTGAACGGGACCGACGCCGGTCTGTGGCTCGAGCCGCTGGGCAACACGTTCCACCGCTGGCTGGATGATTCTTTTGAGTTGCCAGCGGCGCTAACGGCCGGTCAGGTAACGGCGACGATCGAACTGGTTCCACAGCCGGGGGCGCCGCCCTGGAACGCGGCGCGCTACACGGCGCTCTCGCATGTGCAGCCCTTTAGCGATCAGCAGCCGCCCTCGCAGGTGACGGGCTTGACGGCTCAGGGCGCTTCGACCAACGAGATCACCTTGTCCTGGCAGCCGGCCAGCGACAACGTCGGCGTGGACCACTACAACGTCTACGGCTCCACGGACCCCGCCTTTGTTGACGGTCCCATGACGCTGATCGCTCAGACGACCGCGACCGGGTTTACGCACCAGAACCTGGGACTGAACCAAACCTGGTACTATCGGGTGGCGGCGGTTGATGGGGCGGGTAACGTCGGCCCCGACTCCGCACAGGCGTCGGCGACGACGGGCTCGACGCTGCACATCGAAGCCGAGTCGCTCCTGCCACCGATCACGAGCACGGCTCCGGCCGTGGCGCAGGGCAACTGCTGCGGCGTGACGTGGTCGAACAACCAACAGCTCTGGTTCCAGTCCCATGCCGTCGGCGATGATGTGACGCTGGCCTTCACTGTGCCGACCAGCGGCGCCTACGATTTGTCGGCGGTCCTGACCAAGGCCCCCGACTACGGCATCAATACCCTGTCTATCGACGGTCACGCCGTGGGGCAGCCCTTCGATGGATACAACGGCAACGGGGTGACCACTGCCCTCGTCGACGACGGGCAGGTGGCGTTGGCCGCCGGGCAGCACACGCTCACGTTGACCATCACCGGCAAGAACCCCAGCGCCGCCGGTTACTTCGCCGGTATCGATTATTTGGAACTCCGGCTACTCGAAGCGCCCGGTACGCCGACCGCGACGGTAACCGGCACGGCGGTCCCAAGTGCGACCGTAACGGTAACCGGCACGACGGTCCCAAGTGCGACTGCGAGCGCGACCGTGACTGCGACCGCGACCACGGCCTCACCGACCGCAGGCACGACGGTTCAATCGACGGAGACGGCCACGGTGAGCGCCACGAGCACCGCGACGGCGACCCCGACAACGACGGGCACGTCGGCTCCAGCAACGTCGACCAATACCGCAGTTCCACCAACCGCGACCGCGACCAGCACGGCGGTCCCAGCTACCGCGACCAACACCGCTGTGCCGCCGACCGCCACAAGCACGGCGGTCCCACCGACGATGACCAGTACCGCTACCCCTGTGCCGGCCACGGCGACCAACACCGCCGTCCCACCGACAAGCACGGGCACGGCCGTCCCGCCGACCGCCACGAGCACCGCTGTGCTACCGACAAGCACGAGCACCGCTGTGCTACCGACAAGCACGAGCACCGCTGTGCCGCCGGTATGCCAACTCTTCGCGCTGCCAGCCTTCGACACTGTCCCGCGCGGCGGGAATCAGGCGCTGCTCATAGACGCCGCGCCCGGCTCCGCCATCACGCTCACCGTGCGGGCCAAGTACCCGGCCAGCGCCACGCTCTACACCGACAGCAGCTTGGCCGGCGACAGCTTCGGGCGCGATCTCAGGGGTGCGCGCGTCTCCGGCGGCTACCGCTACGCCTTCCGGGTCGCGGCGTCCGGCCTGGCCCTGCTGACCTTCGCCATCCCCCACGACGCGCGGCAGGGCACGGTCATCATGCAGGCCGCGGCCCAGGAGCCCTGCGGCCTGTTCAAGACGGTCACGACCTTCCAGGTGCGCGGCACGGTACGTGGCGGGGGCGCGGCGCGCGCCCCTGGGCGCGCGGTGACGCTGGCGATCCCGTTGCCGCGCGGGGACACGCCGCCTGCGAACACCAGCCAGCTGGCGCGGCGCGGTATCCTCCGTGTAATGACGCGCGGGCACGGGGCCACGGCGCGCCGCATCCTCCTACTCACCTATCACCCGCGCTCAGCTCCGGCGTCCGTCAAAGCCAGCGCGACGCACCCGCGCTCACGCCCGGCGCGCGCCGTCAAGGCCCGCGCGGCGCACCCGCGGCCCCACACGCTGTTTGGCGTCGCGGTCGACGCTAGAGGCGCGGGCCGCGCCTCGTCTTGATAGGCTAGCCGCCCATCAAGGCCGACACGGACAGTTCGTGGGCGACGCCAGGGATCCCTCCAAAGGGTCCCTGGCAAGGTGGGTAGTGAAAGGGCAACGGCTAATGGGTCGGTCCTTCGCCCTATCGCGCGGGTCTTGCAGGATGACACCATAAACGTCTTCCGATGCCTCCCGCTTTACTAGCATGCTATGGTCCCGTTTGGCTTTCGCCGCCGGGTAAGCTGTTGACCCAGGAGCCTTTCCTCCCAACTCCTCCCCTCTGCGAGGGGGATCTATCCTCGGATGATACAGCGCACACGGCCAGCACAGCCGCCGTCGAGCAGGGCCAGGCCGTCGTCCTCGCCCTCGTGAGCGAGAAAGTGCCCGACCTGCCCAAGGGCCTCCCCGCGCCGCCCGCCGGCACGCGCTACACCGTCTTCATCGCCCGCAAGCCGTGGGCGAAGATGGCCGAGGCGCTCGCCGCTGACGCGGAGGACGCGGCCATCTTCGAGGGCTACGCCGCCCTCGACCCGCGCGTGGACGGCATCGCGGTCTACGCCACCAGCGCCACCACCAAACGCCTCCAGGCCGCCAAACGCGCGACCACGGCGGCGACGACACCGTGAGCGTTGCTGTCGGCGGAGCTTTTTCCATGCGCAAGCCCCTGACCAGATGGCACACAATATGCAGCGCGGGCGGTGGGTACCTTATGCAGCGCGGGCGGTGGGTACCTTATGCAGCGCGGGCGGTGGGTACCTTATGCAGCGCGGGCGGTGGGTACCTTGGCACACCGGTCCGACGTCGCGCACAAACGACTAGATACGGGAAGGTGGGTCGTGATGACTACCAATAATGAGGATATCCTAGCCGCTCCCGAACGGGGCTCCGCGTTGACCGGCGACGACGCCATGATGGACCAGGTCAACCAGGCGCTGCGGACGAACACAGCGACCGCGCGCGCTCCGATCGACGTGGCCGCGCAGGGCGCGACGGTGACGCTGTCGGGGACCGTGGGCAGCCAGGACGTCAAGCGGACGGCCGAGCAGATCGCACGCGGCGTCCCTGGCGTCGTCGACGTGACGAACGAACTGGTCATCGGTGAGAACGCAGGCGGCGGGGTGTTCGGCCTCTTCGGCAACCACGACAACGACGCTGATACCGGAGCCGACAACAACGGCGGCGCGATCCCGCTCATCGGGCGACTCTTGGGCTCCGACGCGGGCTCCTCCGCACGTGGCGAGACGCGTCAGTCGCGCAACGCCGACGCCGAGGAAGAAGACCTGAGCTGAGACGCGCTCAACACTCAGCGATCAGCCGCATGCTGAGGGCTGACCACGCGCCTTGTCTCCCGGCAAACGCGGTACGAGACGCTGGTGGTCGACCCTGTCGACCTGCCTGTGGTCCACGGATCAGGGATAGCGCTGCTGCGGGGAGGCCGACGACGAGACAGCGTGGACAGCGGTCTGTGGGCGCAACGATGACCGTCGTGCCGCGCGAGACGAGCGTGTCGATGCACCCGTGGTGGTAGCTCGAGGAGACATGATACACCTGGTGGTGTCTGCACGGGCGCGTCCACCTGCGGGGTTGAGGCGCCGCGGGCCGACGACCTGGCCGTCGGCACTCCGTCGCGGGGCCAGCGCGATCTCCAGCGGCGTTGTCACCAGGAGTCCCCCCGTTTCCCAAGGTGGGGCCGCGCCCGACGCGCGGCGCCCCGGCTATGGATGGGGGCCGGGACGGGCCGGGGCGCGGGGGCCCCGATTAGGTCGCGTATGGCGTCGATGATGTCACGGATTGCCCCTTGCCTCGGCGCGTCCTCCTTGCGCGTGCGTCGTCTCTGGGCGCGCCGTGATCCGGGCGGGGCGCGTGCCTCGCGCGGGCGTGGTGGGCCTCGGGCGCGACCCGGCGCGGCACAGCGGGCGACGGGTGCGCCCGCTGGATGTGCTCCTCGCACGCATCGCCCGTCGCGTGGACCGTCCCGCAGGCCAGGCATTGAAACCCATGGTAGGCGCACTCCAGGTGCGCGTCCAACCGCGACCGCGCCGCGAAGGTCGCGCCGCACGTCCCGCACCGATAGCCCGGGTCGGACCTCTGCCACGTCGCCCCAGCCCCGAGGTCGGGCGCCGAGGCGGCGCGGTCGATCATGTGCGTGTCGATATCTATCGTCATCATTTTGTCTCCCCCCACTGCCGAGCGGCTCCCGTGGCGTCAAGAGAGCGCCACGCCGCGCGGGCGCCTCTCCCCGGCGGCCACGCCGCCACGATCTCCTCGGGCGCGAGGGCCACGCTCCATTGGCCACGCGCGCCGGCGGCGGCCTGTGTCCAACGCCCCGCTCCGGCGTGCGCGCACAACCGCGACGGCGATAATCAGGAGGGGTGACGCGCTCCGTGAGACGCCTCTGGGCGCCCCGCTCCCCGCTGGGGGCTATCGCTCGCCCGTGTGCGCGCGATCTCTCGCGGCGGCGTCAGGTCCCCGCCGCGCCGCTGTCACCACCTCTCATCCGGCCACACCTGGGGCGGACCATCGACGGTGCGCGCCGCCTCCGCCAGGACCCCGGAGCGCGGGGCGGCGTCGGCATCGCCCTCCCCCGTCACGAGCAGCAGCGCGGCCGGCCTGTCCCCCCCTATTCCGCCAGCTAAAGGTCGTGCCGGCGACGAGGTAGGCGGTGTCGCCGACACCGAGGGTAGGCGGTGTCGCCGACACCGAGGGTAGGCGGTGTCGTCCAGCGTGAGCGTCATCATCCCGGCCAGGACCACGGCGATGGTCTCCTGGCGTTGGCTTGTCCGCGCCCCGCCGGCGCCGCCCGGCGCGGCCAGCATCACGGTGGCCGCCAGGGTCC
>JAABUM010001538.1_pt1 | contig 34331 bp, 32 predicted proteins | sample 5559161 | NCBI WGS metagenome assembly JAABUM01 (sample SAMN10711868, study PRJNA513369) | rock metagenome | isolation source: Antarctica rocks | place: Antarctica: Victoria Land, Siegfried Peak nord
TCGATCTTTCATAAACGGTCGAGCCGCTAGGGGAGAATATCCTTTCCTCCCTCGCCCGCAATCCGGCGGCTGTACGGTCCGCCGTGTCCCTCCATTGAGGGGGGACAATCTTAGTTTAATGTATAAGGGGATGATAACAGGAGTAATGGGGGGAGGAATACCGCGCCAGACCTGTATCTCAACCGGATGGGCAACGACCGATGGTGACGACAATGCTGAGCGGCAAGAGGAATTCGCGTTTCCAAGAACATCGCTGGTCGATTTCTGTCAAGTGCTGCCCGTACATCCGCGTCGCAAACCTTTGGAGTCGCTCACCGGCTACTTCACTCGTTTAGGCGAGGCTAACGGCATCACGACTGTGACGGCGTTCGCGTCGCTTGTCTTGCCGCTCAGTCAGCGTCAGGTTGTCTATGCCATGGCCGACTTGTTGCCGGCGTCGCTCGATGATTTCTCGACGGCAGCGACGTGTTCGACACCGGAACTTGTCGCCGCCACGTTTTATCATGTAGCGCGAAAATTTGGGCGGACGACGAGTCCGACATGGCTTGGACGGTTCCTGTCCGGTTTGCTCGCCCCAACCCTCCGCTATTGCCCAGATTGCCTGGCAGAGGGGGGATACCGCTCGTTGGTATGGCGTTTCACCACAGTGCGTGGTTGCGCTCAGCATGGGCGTTACCTCCTCGATCAGTGCGGCTATTGCGATGCGGCAATCCCGTTCCTCGCGTCGCCTCTCCGCGTCGCTCGGTGCCCGTTATGCGGAGAGGATTTGCGCCGGTGTGTAGCGCCCCGCATGGCCCTCGATGAGGTAACGTGCAATCTCGTGCGGGTGGAAGACGCGACCACCTTACTCCTGCCGCACTCCTGCGAACAAATCGAGCGTCCGGCGACGGCAATCGGTGCCGTGCTCGCCGCCACTCGTCAAGAGCGCGGGTTGGCGCGCGCCGAGGTGGCAAAGCGTCTCAACATCCCTGAGTTCGCGGTCCATGCATTGGAAGCGCCTTACACCGATAAAGGAGCCCCGTCTATCGGAGACGTGCCCTTGCGCATCTACCGCGGCACACCGCTTAGGCGCTATATGGCCTATCTCGATGTCCTCAAGGTCACTATGTCCGACATCCTTGTTTCCGCCTCTTCTCTTGTTGTTTCGCCGTCTCCTATGCCCGGCGTCCTATAACATCCTGTTGTCCTTTACACATCACCGTATAGGGGTAGACGCTTGTCGCACATGAATTGGAGTGGCTGCCGCATGTCAATCCCGCGAGAGTTCGCGGCGACCACATCCGGATCGAGCAGCGGACGGCCGCTTGCCCTGTACACCAATTAGGGTCAAAGAGTGGCCGCGACGTGTTGCTAAGGACGGACTTTTTCCAGGCTAGCCGTGGTATTTTCCAGGCTAGCCGTTGGCATTCAAAACTGCTCTCCTGCATATTTCCACGCTAGCTGTTGTACGGCGCGCTTTTCCTCGCTAGCCGTTGCAGCCATATCACCGAGCGCATTGACAAAGGTCCTCCCAACGCGGTATATTTAAATAGTCATTGAAATGTTGAACAAAGAGGAATGTAAGTGACGGCGAGCGGCGGGGGCTATGAGGCGCTGGCGCGGGTGTTCAAGGCGCTTGGCGACGAAACGCGCCTGCGCTTGGTGTCCGAATTGGCCCGGCGCGGGCAGGTGACGTGCGGCGAGTTCGCGACGATGTGCGCGTGCTCGAACTCCGCGCTGACCTACCATCAGCGCGTGCTCAACGATGCTGGACTCATCGCGGTGCGGCGTGCGGGGCAGTTTCGCGTGCTCACCTTGCGCCACGAAACGCTGGAGGCGATCTTGCCGGGTTTCCTGGCACGACTTGCCTCTGACGCTGATGAGGCGATCTCGGTTCCGTCGCCGCTTGTGGCGGAGGGCGTCGAACTCACGTTGTGCGGCGCCGACGACGAGGTGGCACAGCCCCTGCCACTGGCATAGGATGTGGCGAGCAAGTTTCTGTTATGGAGCCTAAGTCCAGGGTTTTCCTGGCGGGCATGATGATTCCCAAACAATGGGAATGGAGAGGATACAACAATGAGCGCGAATGTTATTTCGACCGACGATCAGGGTTTTGAGAAGACTGTTTTGAAGTCGGACCTGCCGGTGCTAGTCGATTTCTGGGCTCCCTGGTGCGGTCCCTGCCGCCTCGTCGCCCCCGTGGTCGAGGAGCTGGCCGGCGAGTATGGCGACCGCCTGCGCGCCGTTAAGGTGAACGTCGACGATAGCCAGGAGGTAGCGGGCCGCTACGGTATCATGAGCATTCCGTCGCTGGTGTTCTTCAAGAACGGCCAGGAGGTCAAGCGGGTCGTTGGCGCGCTGCCCAAGGCCAATATCGCCCAGGCCATCGATGAGGTCGTCGGCGCCGCCGAAGTCCGCGTGTCGTAAAGGGCCGCGACGCTTGTCAGCAAACAGCCGTTGGTTTTCACTTACACTGATGACCAACGGCTGTTTGCTATGAGAATGACATAATCCTGGGGATCAGTATGCGACAGTTGCGCTTGCTGCCATCGTTGTAGTAAGATGCCCGTGTCCACTACCAACTATATGCACAAGTTAGACGAGTAACGAGAATCATGATGGGATCGGTCACGCGCCTCAGCGCCTGGCGCTCCACTATATCCAATAAAAACGGCTAGACCGCTGCTTACGCCTTCAGCGTCATTGTAAGCAGCGGGACGGACGCACTCCTCCTCGGCCCGGATAGGCTTATGCCCGTAGTGGGGTAACGCCTATTGGTAGCCGCCGCGTGGATGTATCCTCCTGCTCCATCCCCTCTATCAATCCGGGATCAGGAGAGTATACTCATGCCCACATCCATACCTATCATCGACGTCGTCGACCTACGCAAGTCGTACCGCGCGTACCGTAAGCCCGAAGGGCTGCGCGCCGCCATCGGCGGCCTCTTCCACCGTGAGTCTACCGAGACACAGGCTGTCGCGGGCGTGGGCTTCAGCCTCGAGGCCGGCGAGATGGTCGGCTTCATCGGACCCAACGGCGCCGGTAAGACCACAACCCTCAAAATGCTCGCGGGGCTGCTGCACCCCAGCGGCGGCTCCGTACGCGTGCTCGGCCATACGCCGTTCCGCCGCGAGGCCGCCTTTCAGCGCCAGATCGCCCTTGTCATGGGCCAGAAGAACGGGCTGTGGTGGGACCTCCCGCCGATGGACAGCTTTGTGCTCAACCGCGAGATATACGGTGTGTCCGACGCGCGCTTCCGCGCCACGCTGGCCGAGTTGGTCGACCTGCTGGATCTCGGCGATGTGCTGGATGTGCAGGTGCGCCGCCTCTCACTGGGCCAGCGCATGAAGTGCGAGCTCGTGGCTGCGCTGTTGCACGAGCCGCGCGTGCTGTTCCTCGACGAGCCGACCATCGGCCTCGACGTGGTGGTGCAGAAGCGCATCCGTGATTTCTTCCGACTATACAACGAGCGCTACGGCACGACCGTGCTGCTGACCTCGCACTACATGGATGACGTAGAGCAACTGTGCCGCCGCGTTATCGTGATCGACCACGGCCGGCTCATCTTCGACGGCTCCCTGAATAGCCTCGTCGAGCGCTATGCCAGCTCCAAGTATGTCACCGTCGTCCTTGGGCAGCCGGTCGCGCGCGACGCGTTGGCGGCGTTCGGTGAGGTGGTGGCCTACGAGGACGGGCTCAAGGCTACACTAGCTGTGCCCCGCGCGACGCACTCGCGGCAGGCCGCCGCGCTGCTCAACGCCTATCGGGTCGACGATCTCGACATCCGCGACCCCGGCCTCGAAGAGGTCATCGCGCGCGTCTTTCAGGACCAGGCTCCGTCCATTTCTGAGAATGCAGGCGCTTCGTCGGCAAGGGTATCTACTGGGAGCGCGGGCGCGACGACAAAGGCGGGCCGCTAAATGGCTACGTCTATCGCGCGCCCGCGTTGGGGCCGCAAGTACCTCATGCTTTTCCGCACCTGCTTGGTAGAGAGCCTGACCTACCGCACGGAGAACTTGATCTGGGTGCTCGTCGGCGCGGTCCCGACCCTGTTCGCTATCGTCGCCTGGCTGGCTGTCTACGGCCAGCGTGGCCGCGTGGGCTCCTACACGCGCGGCGATATCATCACCTATTACCTGGTGGTCGGGTTGGCCTGGTATATCATCGGCGGCCGCATCAACACCCAGATTGCCCGCGGCATCAAGGACGGGACATTGGCGCAACACCTGCTCAAGCCGTACGCCGCGCTCTCCTACTACATCGTCGGTGAACAGACGTGGAAGATCGTCAGCGCGCTCTTGGCGCTGCCGGTCTACGCGCTGCTGGTCGTGGTCTTCCGGCACGACCTGCGCCTGGCGCTCACGCCGCTGCTGGTCGCTTTAGCCCTGCTCGCCACGGTGTGCGCCGCGGCGATCTTCATCGCGCTTGAGGTCATCATCGGGCTAGCGGCCTTCTGGACGACCAACACGCGCAACCTATTCGAGGTCTACGATCTCTTGTTGGTGTTGGCTTCCGGTGAGCTCGTGCCGCTGGCGCTGTTCCCCTCCTGGCTGCTGCCGCCGCTGACCGCGCTGCCGTTCCGCTACACCTTCTCGTTCCCGATCGAGGTGTTCCTGAACAAGCTCGACGGCGTGGGGCTGGCCATCGGCTTCGCCTGGCAACTCGGCTGGCTCGTCGCATTGATCGGTCTCGCGCGGCTGCTGTGGGTCCGCGGACTGCGCCGCTACAGCGCGGCGGGGATGTGAGGTATTTTATGACTGCGCTAAGCGTAACCCGGCGCTACGGCCGGTTGTGGGCCTACCTGGCGCGCCGCTCGATGATGGCGCAGTTGGCCTATCGCGGCGACTTCGCGATGGGGGTGGCGCGCAACGCCGGCTACCTCGTGCTGGCCCTCGTCTTCTACCAGGTCCTGTTCATGCGCACGGGCAGCATCGCCGGCTGGAGCCAACCGGCGGTGTTGCTGCTGTTCGGCGTCTTCCGCATCGTCAAGGGCGTGCTGTATTTCTTCGTGGAGGAGAACATCGCGGCTATCCCCGGCTTCGTGCGCGACGGCCAGATGGACTTTGTGCTGCTCAAGCCGATCAACGCGCGCTTCCTGCTGACCTGCGCTCAGGTCAACCTGGGCTCGCTCTTCAACGCCGCTATCGGCGCCGGGTTGGTCGTCTATGGCCTGAACGCGCTGCACGCCGCGCCCGGCGTAGGCGCGCTGGCCGCCTGCGCGGCGCTGATCGGGTGCGCCGTGGTCATTTTCTACAACATGCTGTTCATGCTGATCACCGTCTCGTTCTGGGTTGTCAACGTGGACGGGCTGCAATACCTCTTCGACGAGGTGCTGAACATGGCCGGCCTACCCAGCGCGGTCTACCGTGGCGCGCTGGGGCTGGTCTTCTCCTACGTGATCCCGCTCGGTGTCGCCGCTACGGTCCCGGCCGGACTGCTCACGGGGCATAACGCTCCCGTTTTGTACGCCTACGCGCCCGTCTGCGCGGTCGTGACAACCGTGCTCTCGCAGTGGCTGTGGCGGCGCGCCATCGCGGGCTATACCAGCGCGGGGGGATAGCCCATAGACTATTACTGCCCAAACTTGTAAGACGTGTGCTACAATGTGGGCGTTGCGAGACATGCTGACATGCTTAAGGGAGACATCATGAGTGCAAATCCACAACCGGCGACCGGCAGCGTCACCGTTCGTGTACCCGTCGATGTGCTGACGCGGCTCGACGCGTTATGCGCGCTCACGGAGCGCACGCGCACCTACTGGGTGACTAAAGCCCTCGAAGATGTCATTCCTTCGGAGTTGACGGAGGCGCGCGTTATCGCGGACGAATTCACGGCCATCGACGCGCGCTCCGACGAGGGCCTGCCGGACGAGCGGCTCGACGAGTGGATGATCGAACAGGGGCTCACCACGCGTGACGCCCTCGATCATGCGCGGGCAGTGAGCCAAGCGGGCCTATGAGGATGCTGTGGCGCGTTCGGGCGCTCACCGACCTGCGTGCCATCTTCGCCCACGTTTCACACTACACCGACCCTAGACATGCCTACGAACGGCTCGCCGACCTGCGCGTGGGCATCGAACGGCTGCTCGATAACCCGGACATGGGCCAGCACGGCGATCGGCGGGGTGAGCGGTTTATCATCGTGCGCGCGGGTGGCCAGACTTATCGTTGCACCTATCGCGTGCGCGGCCAGACCATCTATGTGGTGCGCGTCAGGGACACACGGCGGTGCGACGCCTGATTGCCGCGCCGGTTACATTGCCGCCCTTCGAGATGGGATGGCGCCTCACAGGCTCAACTCATCCGCCTCGCGCCCGCACAGGCCTTTCAAGGTCCGTCATCCGCCACGGTCTTTTAAGGCCAGGTCCCGGTTATGGCGCCGCGACCGTGGCCGGCCAGGAGTCGTAGAGGCCGGCCATGTAGTCGTTGTCGGCCGTGAACGTGGCGCGCCAACGCGCCCACTGCGCGTAGGTACGCAACGTGGGCGCGGCCAGCAGGTCTTGCTGGATGGCGGTGAGGACCCTGGACACGTTCATCTGTTCAGCTTTTGCTTTGAGGTCGGAGCCGGGCGCGACAGCGAGGAATGCCGTTTGGTCCGCGGCGAGCTTGCTAGCCTGCTGCTTTACATAAGCGCCAATAGAGGCGGGAACGGCGGCGTCGGCGCCGCCGGCGTACGGACGGTCTACGTTCAGCGCGATGTACCCACCCACGAGCGCCTCGTCGAGCACATAGGTTTGGAAGGCCGGCTGCGTCGCGGTCGCGTAGACGCGGCGCGGGGTTGAAAAGGGCGGGTTGTGGACGCGAGCGGACGCGTGATAGGGTGTGCCGGCGCCGGACGCGCTCCCTACGGTCTGCTCAGTGTGGACATACTCCAGGGCCATGTTCGACGCGTCGTTCGTTGTAATGGTATAGCGCAGGCAGGTCGACACAGTGGCGGGGCCGGTAGGCGGGGAGATCAGGGTTTTCGAGGACAGCTTGCTCGATAGGTCGCACGGCTGAGGAGACTGAATGGCGCCGCTGGCGTCGAGCAGCCCAATGTCACTCGCGTAAAAGTGCAGCTCGGCCGTGCCGGTATAGCTCAACTGAGCGTACACGAACAAGTCCTCCGTGTCGCCGCTGCTACTGGTTGGGGTAGGAGCCGCGCTTGACAGCAGGGGCGCCGGCGCCGTCATGCGCTCGGTCCCGGTCACGGTCAACCCCACCGATGGCGATGGCGGCGGCGTTGACACAGGGATCACCCGCGTCAACGTGGGCGGAGCGCCGGCGGCGAGGATGAGGGCGGGGACAATAAGTCCCCGCAAGGGAGCGGCTACGTATCTCATGGCAAAAGTGTATCAGCCCGTGTCCTTCGCACGTATCCACGGGGCGATATTGGTTGGACACCATAAGCGGATTGCGGAGATTGCCATGAGAATGGGGCTGAAGAAACCCGCTCCTGTGCCGATCAGGTATATGTATCTGATTCGAATTGGCAGCAAGGAGCAACGGTGGAGTCGCCAGTATCCGTCCAACATCCTATCAGCGCTGGGGCCCGTCCCGCGGCGCGGCCGTCCAAAGGTATCCTCGGCAAGCTATGGGCGCCTATCGCCGGCCTCGGCTACCTGGCGCTCAAGTTCAAGTTCGCGCTGATCTTCCTCATCAAAAGCAAGATCGCCCTGCTGTTCATCTCCATGGCCGTGAGCGTGTGGGTCTACGCCGCCGCCTGGGGGCTCGGCGTGCCGGCCGCCATCGGCTTCGTCGCGCTCATCCTCATCCACGAGATGGGGCATTGGGTCGCGTTCCGGTTGAAAGGCGTCAAGGCCGGGGCGCCGGTCTTCATCCCGTTCGTCGGCGCGTTCGCCGCCGGCGCCCCGGTGGGGTCGCGCGTCGACATGGGCGAGATCGCCCTCGCCGGGCCGATCGCCGGGACCGCCGCGTCGTTCGCCTGCCTCGGGCTCGGCAATGTCCTTGGGGGTCCGCTCTGGCCCTACCTGGGCCTCATCGGCCTCTATCTCAATCTCTTCAACTTGATCCCGATCGGCTTCCTGGACGGCGGCAGGATCGCCAAAGCCATCACCCTATGGCTGTGGGCGCCGGGGCTCGTTCTCCTGGGCTATCTATACCTCGCACACCAAAACCCCCTGCTCCTGCTGGTCGGAGTCCTGGGCGTCGTCGAGCTATTCTCGCGCTATCGCCATCGCCATGAGGAGACGGCCGCCGTCTCGCCGCGCGATACGCCGCTGAACCGGCTGCTGCTCGGCGCGAGCTACTTCGCCCTGGTCGCCCTGATCACCCTGACGATGCTGCACAACCCGGCGTTCGGCTGGGGCACATTATAGCCCTGTGGCTTCAATACGATAGAAGAGAGGATTATCGTGATACCGCGCATCATCCTGCTGGCCGTGCTCCTGTCCGGCGCCGTCTACGCCGCCACGCACAACCCGCGTGGGGCCGTCGCTTTCGGGGCCGACTACAATGTCGATTCGCGCACCATCCAAAGGCCTGGCTCGGTGTTCTCAACATCCAGCCCGCTGGCATGGGTCGCCCACTTCAACAAGAAGCCCAGCACGACGAATCTGACATTCGTCGTGCTGCGAGCGCGGCCCCACGGCGCGGCGGTCGTGGCGGGCGAGAGCGGCTTCCAACTCAAGGACATCGACGATACGGGCGTCTACGCCCTGCCTGTCGACATGGCCGACACCGAGCGCAACGTGGGCATGGGACCCGGGGCCTACACGCTACAATTCCGCGACGGGTCCACTATCCTGTCCGAAGGTACCGTTACCCTAACCAGGTAATTCTTCGTGTCTCGTGAGGAGCACGCACCCCAGAGTCTCCGTTCCGTATGCTGGCAGTATCAGCTATGTCAACGCCCAATCCACTGCCTGCGGGCCCCACACCCTATCCCGATGTCAATGCCGTGCTGCGCCTCCTCCTGGAGGAGGTGCGCGCGATCCTGGGCGCCGACCTCGTCGGGCTGTATCTGTACGGCTCGCTCTCCTCGGGCGACTTCGACCCCGCGAGCAGTGACATCGACTTCTTGGTCGTCACCGCACGGGAGTTGTCGGGGGACACGCTCGCGGCCTTGCGCGCCATGCACGCACGGATCGCGACGAGCGGGCTACCGTGGGCGACGAAGCTGGAAGGGTCATATATCCCCCGAACCGCCCTGCGGTGCCACGACCGGGCGAACGCGCGCCACCCGAGCATCGGGGTCGATTGGGACTTCGGGATCGGCCAGCACGGCAGCGATTGGGTCATCCAGCGCCACATCATGCGGGAGCAAGGCGTCGTGGTGTGGGGGCTACCCCCGCGAACAGTGATCAACCCGGTGACGCCCGACGAGCTGCGGGCAGCGGCGATCGACACGGTGCTCGACTTCTGGGCGGCGCAGACACAAGGGCCGGAGCCGGAGTGGCTGCGCCCGCGCGCCTACCAGGCGTTCGCGATTCTGACGATGTGCCGCGCGCTCTACACCGTTGAGCGCGGGGAAGTCGCCTCGAAGCCGGTCGCCGCGGTGTGGGCAGGCGTGGCTCTCGGCCGACGATGGTCGCCGCTGGTCGAACGCGCCCTAACCTGGCGTCACGATGCGCGCCCCGACGATATGACGGAGATGATCAGTTTCATCCATTACACGGTCGAGCGGTGTCGGCAAGCGCGGCACGTACTCTAACCAGGTAGGTAGCTGGGCGCGCCGTGTGAAAAAGGAGGCGCGGGGCGCGCGTCCCCGCGCCTTCCTGTTTGGCTCACCTCCTACGAGGACAACGCGGCTTATGTCCCCGTTCCGACCGCGACTCCGAACAACGTGTGGGGCCTTGGGCGACCGGTACCAGCTTTGACGGCAGACGCGGGGTGCGCGTGCGCGTGGTAGGTGATGCGCAGGACGCGGCGCGCCTTGGTGCCATGCCCCTGCGTCGTCACATGCAGGAGGCCCCGCCGCGCCAACTGCCGCGCGTTGGCGGGCGGCGTGTCCCCGCGCGGCAGCGGGATCGCCAGCGTCACCGTTCCCCTCGTAGCCCCCGCTGCCGCACGCCCGCCACGAACCATCCCGTGTACCTGGAAGGTGGTGAGCGTCTGGAACAAGCCGCAGGGCTCCTGGGCCGCGATCTGTAGCGTGACTGTGCCCTGACGCGCATCGTGGGGGATGGCGAAGGTCAGCAGCGCCAGCCCCGACGCCGCGACGCGGAAGCTGTAGCGGTAGCCGCCCACCACGCGCTTGCCCGTGAGCGTGACACCGAAGCCATCGGACGACCCCAGGCTGCTATCGGTGTAGAGCGTCGCTTGGGCCGGGTACTTTGCCCGCACGGTGAGCGTGATGGCGGCGTCGGGCGCGGCGTCTAGCAGCAGGGCCTGGTTCCCGCCGCGCGGTACCGTGTCGAAGGCGGGCAGTACGAAGAGTTGGCACACCGGCAGGGACGTCGGCGTGCTCGTCGGCGGCACAGCGGTGTTGGTCGCCGTAGCCGGCAGGGCCGTCGGCGTGCTCGTCGGCGGCACGGCGGTGTTGGTCATGGTCGGCGCTGTCGTCTCTGTACTTGTAGCCGAGGGCGTCGATGTACTCGTGCTGGTGGCCGAGGGCGTTGTCGTCTCTGTACTGGTCGTGGACGGGACGGCAGTCGTCGTACTGGTTGCCGTCGGCGCTGACGTACTAGTACCCGTCGCGGACGGGACAGCGGTCGTCGTGCCTGTTACAGACGGGACAGCGGTCGTCGTGCCGGTCGCGGTACCTGCTACGGTTGTCCCTGTGGCCGTGCCGGGTACGGTTGTCCCTGTGGCCGTGCCGGTCGCGGTACCCGCTACGGCTGTCCCCGTCGCCGTCGGGGTCTGCGTGTTCACGCCCACGCCGGCCAGCGCCGCGATCTGTGCGTCGCTCAGCACCCCTTGATAGAGACGCACTTCGTCGATCCGTCCGGGGAAGAAGTCCACCGGGTTGTCGTTGAACCTGCCGCGGCCGATCGCGGTGTGCCCCGTCGCCTGGAAGGCGCCGAAGTACGGTTGCGTGTCTTGCAGGATGCCGTCGACGTACAGCTTGATCACCTGGTTGGCGGCGTCGTAGACGCCGGTGAGGTAGTACCACTGCCCGACCTTGGGAGTCCCAATGGTGGCCTGGGCACGGATCGACGCCGGGTTGTCCGCGTCGCTGCCGGGAGCGGCGAAGGCGAACGTGCCGCATTGACCGCAGTATTGTAGGAAGAAGGCGCTGATATGCTGGCCGTCAATGCTAACCGCCGTGTGGAAGCCGCCGGTGTCGTTGAGGTTGACCCAGGCGCCAACCGAGTAGCTCTCGGCGGTGTTGATCACAGCCTCCGGCACGTCCACGTATCCATTGGCGCCGTTCGTGTCGGTCAGAATCAGTGTATAGGGGCTATTGTCCTGACCCGGCGCGGCATAGCCGGCGTCACCTTGCAGCGTCCCCGTGTGGCCGTTGCCCGAAGAGTCGTTGGCCGTCGTTCCGCTGCCCTCATCGAACTTGTAGAAGGCGTTCAGCGCCAGCGGGACCGGCGTGACCGTCGGCGGGATCGGCGTGGCCGTGCTGGTCGGTGGGATCGACGTGACTCCCTGTAGCGTCGCCGCCTGTAGCGTCACGCCGCCGCCGCCGTAGTCGACCGCCGTCTCCCAGTCCACGGTCAGTGTCTGACCGGGCGAGGCGGCACGGTGGTAGAGCGTGTAGACGCCGGCTGTCGTGCCGCTCGTGTTGCTCAACGAGTCGTCGCTATAGACCGGCCCGCTGTTGTCGCTTAACGAGGCGGTCAGCCGCCCCCTCGCTTTGGACGCATCGACGTAGACGCGCAGTTCCCGCGTCAAGGTGTCGGCGGATACCTTGAACTGGAAGCCGCTGCCGGAGCTGGGCGGGTTATTGCCATTGCCGGACACGTAGATGCCCTGCCCATTGTTCGTGCCGCTTTGCGTGGGCGTGCCGTCGCTCCACGTCAGGACCGTCCCGCCGCCGGCGGCTTGGCTCTCCGTGCCGTAGCCAACTGGCTTGAACGTGCTGATCTGGGGCGCTACGTTGGCCTTGCGGTTGTAGTCCCCCGTATAGTCGTTGTTGGTGTTGCTGGCCGGCTGGTCGCCCCACTCGATCCAGTCCGTCGTGCCCTCGGTTGTCAGGTTGGCCGACGCGGGAGCCGCGTCCTGACTGCCCTGCAAAGCGCCCATGGCCGTGCCCGGTGTCGCCGGCGTCGAAACCGGCCCGGAGGTCGCCGTATTGGTCGGCGTCGCCGTCGGGATAGTCGTGCTTGTCGCGGTGGGGACGGGGACGCCGGCCAGCCCCGCGATCTGCGCGTCGGTCAGGACACCCTGGTAGAAATGGGCGTCGTCGATCTTGCCGTTGACGTAGTCGCCAGGGCCGCCGAACTCGCCCCGTCCGATCACGGTGTCTTTTGTGCCCTGGAAAGGCGTGGTATAGGGGGCGCTACCTTGGAGCTGTCCGTTCACGTATATCCGGATCTGACCGGCCGCCGCGTCGTAGACGCCCGTCAGGTGGTACCAGGTGTTGGTGCTCGGCAGGATGGTGGAGTAGGCCCTGACGCCTCCCGCGCTCGTCGAATCCCCGTTCTCGGTGGCGAAGGCGAACTTATGGCCGATGTTGGGGTCGCCGATGATCTGCAGGAAGAACGTGCAGACGTTATTACCCTCGATGCAGGCGAACGTCTGGAAGTTGTTGCCGATGGCGTTGAGGTTGACCCAGGCCGCCACCGAGTAGCTCTGCCGCGTGTCCAGGACCTGCCCCGGCACGTCGAAGAAGGTACCGGCGGAGCCGTCGACACCGAGGGCGGCGGCGCCGACTTTGCCCGGCGAGACATAGGCGGCGGCGCCCTTCAGCGCGCCATTGTGATTGTTGCCCGATGAGTCGTTCGGCGTATTGTCGAATGTGTAGTACGCCTGCAGCGAGGCAGGGGCCGGCGTAGCCGTTGGTGGGGGCGGCGTGGCCGTGCCCGTCGACGGGACCGGCGTGCAGGTCGGGACCGGCGTGCCGGTTGTCCCGCCGCTCGTGTCGCCCGCCGTTCCGGTGATCCTGTCCACGAAGGCGCTGGAGGAGCCACTGTTGGCGCCGTCCGCTGCTCCGGTCGTCGTCGGGAAGTTGCTGGAGTATGTCTGGCCGGTCACGTACGCGCCCGTGCTGTTGGCGGCGATGCCGTAGCCCGTGTCGTCGCTGCCGCCGCCGAGATACGTGCTGTAGAGCAGCCCACTGCCGGCCGCGTTGAGCTTGGTCACGAAGGCGTCGGCGCCGCCGCTATTGGTGGTGGTATAGGCGTCGGTCGTGGTCGGGAAGTTGGCCGACGTGGTCGAGCCGGTGACGTAGGCGTCGTTCGCCCCATCGACGGCGATGCCGTAGCCCGCGTCCGTTCCGCTGCCCCCCAGGTACGTGCTGTAGACGAGCGCGGCGCCGGTGGGGTTAAATTCCGTTACAAAGGCGTTCACGTCGCCACTGCCGCCGCTGGCCCCGCCGCAACTCCCTCCGGGAGCGGTCAGGGGGTTGGCTTGCGGGAAATCGGTCGAGCCCGTCGAGCCGGTGACATAGGCGTCGCCGGCGCTGTCGATGGCGATAGCCTGGCCGTGGTCGTCGCCGCCGCCTCCAATTAATCGGACAGGAGGGATATCCACTAATCCGACGCGCCGGCGGCCCCCACGATCGATGGGCTTTAGCGTGGCGCTTGCCCCGGCGCGGGGATCACGCCGAGTTGCTGCATCATGCCGAGCTGATCCGCTTTGAGCCAATGCTCGGCGACCTTCCCATTTTCCAGCCGCAAGATGTCGTGCCGGGCGCCGCATCCGCCGACACACGAATGCGCGTCCCGCCCGTGACCGCCTCCAGCGTATACCGCACTGTCGCCATCCCCTGGGCGGCGCCGTCGCGGTACGCCACGATGTGCGGCGACTCATAGGCGATGATCTCTCCGGTTAGCTCGCGCATGTGCTCCTCCTCCTGAATCCGCACCATGAACATAGCGCCGACGCCGAGGGGGCGGGGATCACCCCGGGTTGTTGGAGCATGCCGAGTTGGTCCGACTCGCCCCAGTGTTCCACGATCTGGCCGCCCTCAAAGCGTAGGATGTCGATGGCCGGCATCGTGAAGGACTTGCCCGTGGTGGGGATGCTTGTGAACTCGCCCTCGCGGTGATACGCGCTTCCGCGGCGAAACGCGCGTCTATGGCTTGGGCGCATCCCCGCGCGGGTCATCGCTCTGGCCGTAGCGCTCAACGAGGTCGCGGCGCAGCGTGACGGCTTCGCGCAGATAGGCGTGGCGCATGGCGCTCTGCGGCAGATCGGTGTTAAGGTGGATCAGCACGCGGATACAGCGGGGCAGCGCGCCCGGCACGCTCATCTCATGGCCGCACAACAGCGGGACGGTGAGCCAGCCCAGCCCGCGCGCCGCGTAGGCGGGGAACTCGGCGGTCAGGTCGGGTGTAGTGGTGAAGAAGGCCGAGGCGATCTCGGTTATGTCGACGTTGTTGCGCTCCATGATAGCCCGCAACAGTTCGTCGGTCGCCTCACAGATCGCCGCCGCACTGTTCTCCGTCGCGGTCGTGGCGCCGCGGATTCCCCTGACCGGCATCTAAATGTGCTCCAATCCGGCGTAGCTGGCGACCAATTTCTTGCGCACCAGAGCGCCGCGCTTGTCCTTGAAATCAATCGTTACTTCCTCATCGCCGTTCTCGACTTTGCTGGAGACGACGATGCCGATGCCGAAGTGCTTATGCTGGACGCGCTCGCCAGCGCTGAATTCCGGCTCGGTTTTGGCTGGAGCCGCTGGCGCGTCCGCGAAGGCCGCGCGCGTCGGTACAGGCGCACCCCAACCGTCCGACCCGCCTGAGCGCGTCGCGCCAGCGCCGCGCCCGCCGCTCGTGTTGTCGCCCCAGCCGGAACCGCTACGCGGAGCGGTCATACGCCCGGCGCCGCGACGCACGCGGCCACCCATCACATCAATGAGTTCCGATGGCACGTCCTCGATGAAGCGCGAGGGCTCATTGGAATGCCAATTGCCGTACGACTGACGCCGCTCGGCGCTGACGAGGTAGAGTAGCTTGCGCGCGCGCGTGATGCCGACGTAGGCCAGGCGGCGCTCCTCCTCCATCTGCGCGGGGTCCTCCAGCGCGCGGCTGTGTGGGAAGATCGTCTCCTCCAGCCCCGTCAGGAAGACGACCGGGAACTCCAGGCCCTTGGCGGCGTGCAGCGTGATGAGCGTGACCTTCTCCTCGTCCTCGCGCAGCTTGTCGACGTCGGAGACGAGCGCGACGTTCTCCAGGAACGCCTCCAGTCCCTCGCGCACCGGCAGTTCGGAGTAGTTGCTCGCCACGTTGCCGAGTTCCTGCACGTTGCGCCAGCGCTCGTCGCCCTCGTCCGTGCCGTCGCGTACGTAGGCGGCATAGCCAGTGCGGTCGAGCAGGTTCTTGAAAAGTTCGTAGACGTTGGTCTCTTCGACCGGCAGGTCCAGCTCCGCCTCCAGGTCGTGGAGCGTGGCGGCGAAGGTCCCCACGGCGCGCGCGGCCTGCGGCGTAAGCGCGGTGATGTCGGCGGCGTAGCCATCAGCGACGTGGCGCAGTGCGCCGCGTAGGTTCGTGTTGTGTTCGCGCGCCCACGTCTGTAGGGTCTGCACGGTTATAGGGCTGATCTTGCGCGACGGCACGTTGATGATACGCTGCAAGGCCACCATATCATTGGGGTTAGCCAGCACGCGCAGGTAGGCCAGCACGTCTTTGACCTCACGACGCTCATAGAAGCGCACGCCGCCGATGAGCATGTAGGGCAGGCCCTCGCGCACGAAGACGGTCTCAATGGCGCGCGACTGCGCGTTGGTGCGGTACATGATGGCGCAGCCGCTGAAGGTGGTCTCACCGCGCGACACGAGGCGGCGGATCTCCGAGGCGACGAACTCGGCCTCCTGCTCCTCATCATAGGCCACTTTGCGCTTGATCAGGCCGCCCTGCTCGTTCTCGGTCCACAAATTCTTGGGCTTGCGCTGGCGGTTGAGCGAGACGACCTTATTCGCCGCCTCCAGAATAGTGCGGGTGGAGCGATAGTTCTGCTCCAGATGCACGATCACGGCGTCGGGGTAGTCGTTCTCGAACTCTAAAATATTTCGGATATCAGCACCTCTCCACGAATATATTCCCTGGTCGCTGTCTCCGACTACGCATAAGTTTCGGTGCTCGGACGCCATCAGCTTCGAGAAGAGGTACTGCGCGTGGTTGGTGTCCTGGTACTCGTCGACCGAGATGTAGCGGTAGCGATTGGAGAGGTATTGGCGGCGCTCGTGGTTCTCCTGCAAGTGGCGCACGGTGCGCAAGAGCAAGTCGTCGAAGTCGAGCGCATGGTTCTCCTCGAGGCGGCGCTGATACTCCTCGTAGACACGGCGCACCACTTCGTCGAAGTGGCGTTTGGGCTCGAACTGCTGTGGCGAGACAAGTCCGTTCTTGGCTTTGGAGATGCCGCCGCGTACGGCCGAGGGGCTGTACGACTTGTCGGAGATGTTGACGGCGGCCATCGATTCTTTGACCACGGTCAGGGCGTCGCCCTCGTCGTAGATGGTGAAGTTGTTGCGTCCCTCATGCCGCCATTCGATACGCAGGAGACGCGCGCAAATGGCGTGGAAGGTGCCGATGGTGATGTCGCGGCCAGCGTCGCCGACGAGGCGATGCAGCCGTTCCTTCATCTCGTTGGCCGCCTTGTTGGTGAAGGTGACGGCCATGATCTGCCAGGGACGGGCGTGCCCGCTCTCGATGAGGTGGGCGATGCGCTGGGTCAGCACGCGCGTCTTGCCGCTGCCGGCTCCGGCATGGATGAGCAGCGGCCCGTCGACGTGCAGCACGGCCAGGCGCTGCTGGTCGTTCAGGCCATCGAGGGCGTGGGGGTGAGCATTGGTGTGCATGGGCGTGCTGTCTTCGGTAAGCATAACGACGGCATTGTATCAGATCGCCGCCACTCACAGGGGGCGTGTCCACTTGCGTGGCGGGGTACGCCCCCCGATTGTGATGGTAAGCGGCGTGGGCCTGACCTTAAAAGGTCATGGCAGGGATCGGACCTTGAAAGGTCTCCCGGTGGCCTCTCCACTGCCGCGCATCGCACGAAGGAGTACGGGCCCTGTTACGCCGGGCTCTAGTCGCGGCCCAGGTCGGCGAGCAGCTTTTGTAACGTGGCCTCCGCTTGCGCCGCCCGCGCTTCCGCCGCCAGCCGCGCGGCCGCCTCGTCAGCGACGAGTCGCTCCGCTAGCAGACGCGCCTGTGCTTCCTGGGCCACCTGCTCCTGAGTTGTGATTAGCCGCTCCTGAGTCGTGATTAACTGTTCTTGGGTCGTGATCAGATGCTCCTGGGTCGTGGTCAATTGCTCCACTGCCGCCAGGAAGTCGTCGTGCTCTTCCGGGGCAATCTGGATCGGCTGGGCGGTCCAGGGGTCGAACACACGCAGCCACGTTCCGGCCGGATGCCGCCGCGTGTGAGGCGTCGCCAGCGGCCGTAGTTCCGCTCCGAGCAGCGGACTCATGATCCCGCCGCTGGTCAATGACTCCAATGGCTCCAAGAGCCCCTCGCGCAATTCAAACCCGTAGAACGATGGGACCATCTCCTGTTGCGGATCGTAGACATAATACTCGCGCACGCCCAATCGCTCGTACAACGTCAGCTTGCCGCGCGGGCGCGTGCTCAGGTCCTCCCGCTGCGTGCTCGGTGAGGTAATCTCGAACACGATGTCGGGGAACTTACCCTCGATCCACGTCTTCCAACTGGGCGGCGCCGGGGGCGGGCGATCGAAGCCCACATAGACATCCGGCGAGATGTGCTCCCAACCGTTGTGCTCGTTGTAATACATCATCTGATTGCCGCCGACGGTGGTCGTTTCCAAACGCCCCTGCCGGTCGAACAGGGTCTGCAAGGTCCACTGCAGGTCGATCATTTGGATCGCATTGGTGGAGGTTTCAGCCATGGGCTCACCGTCGCTCTCGGGAAATGTGGAGAAGTCGATCCCCGGCCGGGCGCGAGTGACCATAACGCATCATCCCTCCGCTACCACGCGACCACGCTGTCCCTATTCTACCACCAGCGGCAGGGCCCGTGAATTACCGGGCGGCCGCAACGTCCATCTCGCCCAATCCGCGATCGTACACCAGGGCACAGGTGACGCCGAGGAAGATGACAGCGCTCCCGATCAGCGTCGTCCGGACGCCAACGGCGTCCACTACATAGCCGGCGACCACGACGCCGAGCGGTGCGGCGGCGAAGCCGATAGCGGTGGTCGTCCCCCAGACGCGCCCGCGCAGGCCCTCCGGCGTGCGCTCTTGCAGGACCGTGGAGACGAGTGGGCCGTTCGGCCCGCTGATCACGCCGCCGAGCAGCATCGCTCCCGCCATCACCGGCACAGGCGGCAGTACAGCGAGGATGGCGATCGCCACTCCGATGCCGGCCACGCCCACGACGAAGGTCAGTCGGCGCGAGAATCCGTCGCCGATGACGCCGTAGATGATGGCTCCGATAACCGACCCGCCGCCGAAGGCCGCGATCACGAGCCCCAGACTCGCGGCGCTGTTGTATGCCGCCTTCATGTACACAGGCAGGATCACGGCCAGCAGAGGGGAGATAAGGAAGTTGAGCGCCGTGGCGGAGACAAAAATCGCGCGGATGGGGCGGTCGCGCCACACGAAGCGCAATCCCTCCACAAGATTCTGGCGATATGATCGCGCTGTTGGCTCCGGCGTCGATGCGCCTCGCGGAACCATCGTCGCGATCAGCGCGGCGGACAGGGCGAATGTCGCCGCGTCCACCCACAGCACGTTGCTCGCGCCAAGCCAGGACACCAGGACCCCGGCGAGCGCCGGCCCGGTGAGTTGAGAGCCGCTTTCGACTACCTCGTGGATGGTATTAGCCCGCACAAGCGATACGCGCGCCAGGGCGGCCATATCCGGGATGAGGGCGGCGCGAGCGGTCGTCCCCGGCGCATCGAGCAACCCACGCAGGAAGACAAGCGCCAGCAACTGCCAGAAAGCCAGCGCATGGCGGGTGTACAAGAGGGGGATAGCCGCCACGCAGACCATGCTCGCCACATCCGCGACGATGCTCATCCGTCGCGTGCCCAGGCGATCGACGACGGCTCCGCCGAGGAACGCCGCCAGGATGAAGGGGAGCAGGCCGCAGAATGCGGTGAGGCCCGTGCGCGCCGCACTCCCCGTCGTGGTGAGCACGAACCAGGGAACGGCGAGCTGCGTCAGGGCATTGCCGGTGAGCGAAATAGCGTCCGCCCCGATCAGGGCAGAGAACGGAAGGCGCCGTCGTCGCGCGCTCTTATCGACGCGCCGCATAGGGTGACACTCCTGTAGTACCAATGGAGAAACCGCTGGACAAAAACAAGGGCCGCTCATCGAAACTGACGTGCGGTCTTCACAGCGTCGATGCCGTGATTGCGTTGAAGCAAACCGCGGAGTATATGACCGTCAAAGTTCTCAACGGTGACGAAACGCGGCATAGGTAGACTATGGAGCCTGTTTGCGCGCCAATAAGCGGGCGCGGACGTCACCTTGAGGGGAGCGAGCTTCGATCCGCGCGCGGATGGCGGCGGCTTCCCGCTCCTGCTCGCGCAGGTAGGCGTCGACGTTGGGGCCGCGCCGCACATAGATAGTAGGAGAGCACCGCGTATACGTCGGCTAACTCGAGCGTCGGGAACCCATCGACGATGTCCTCGGCGGTCGCGCCGTCCAGGTAGGCGCCGACAATGGTGTCCAATGTTACGCGCGTCCCGCCGACGCGCACCGTGCCATCGGCATCCGTCCGCAACGGTACCGGGGTTTCTACAATAGATAGAGCCATAGTACGCTTCTTTCCACCAATACGTAGATTACTATAATTCTACAGTGTATGGGTTGTTGTAAGCTACGTCACCTTGCCTAATCATGCCAGAGGGGAGATAGTCATGGGGCACAACGTCTACGCCGACCTGGGGTTCGAGAACTCGGAGGAGATGCTGATCAAGGCTGAACTCGTGAGCCGTATCGGCCGCATCATCGAGGAGCGGGGGCTAACGCAGGAGCAAGCGGCCGCACTGATGGGACTGGACCAGCCGAAGGTGTCGACCTTGCTGCGCGGACGATTCCAGGACTTCTCCCTGAATCGCATTTTCCAGCTGCTCGTCGCGCTCGACGAGGACGTTTCTATCGTCGTCGGACCCAAGAGCAACGAGCGCGGGCGCGTGAGCGTGGTGGCGCATTAGGATCTCGCGACGGGTTAGGGCGAACGCAGCTTGACGTGCGACTACTGTGCGAGGGCGCGGCGCACCCGCCCTACGGCGTCCTCGACGTGCGTGCGCTCGATGCCGTAGTGCGTGACGAAGCGTATCACCGGGCCGCCGAAGGGCGCCGCCAGTACCCCGGCCTCTTTGAGCCGGCCCAGCGCCTCTTGTGGGGCAAAACCCGTGTCCGCCGTGTCGATGCACACGATATTGGTGTCCACACGCGGCTGGGCCAGGCGCAGACCCTGTATCTCCAGCAACGCGCCGGACAGCAGGCGCGCGTTGGCGTGGTCCTCGGCCAGGCGGTCGACCATGTGGTCGAGCGCGTAGAGCGCGGCGGCGGCGATGACGCCGGCCTGCCGCATGCCGCCGCCGACCATTTTACGCCAGCGCAGCGCTTCGTCGATAAAGGCGCGCGAGCCGCACAGGGCCGAGCCGACCGGCGCGGCTAGCCCTTTGGAGAAGCAGACATAGACCGAGTCGACGTCGCGCGCCAACTCCGCCACCGGCGTGTTCAGCGCCACAGCTGCGTTGAAGAGGCGCGCCCCGTCGAGGTGCAGCGGGATCGCATCCCCGCCCACGTTGTTCGCGGCCCCCGCCTCGCCAGCCATGGCGCGCACTTGCCGCATATAGTCCGGCGTCAGCACGGCGCCGCCACGGCGGTTATGCGTGTTCTCCAGGCAGATCAGGCCGGTACGCGGGTAGTGCGGATTGCCCCGGTCGCGCACCGCCGCCCGGATCGCCATGGGCGTGAGCGTGCCGTCAGGTTCGTTGGGGACGGTACGCATCGACGTCGCGCCGAGCACGGAACTCCCGCCGCCCTCGTAGTAGAACATGTGCGCTTGGTCGCCCATGATGACCTCGTCACCGCGCCCGCAGTGCGTCAGCACGGCCACGAGGTTGGCCATCGTGCCGGAGGGGACAAACAGGGCAGCCTCTTTGCCCAGCAGGGCGGCGACGCGCTCTTGCAGGCGGTTGACGGTGGGGTCCTCGCCGTACACGTCGTCGCCGAGCTCGGCTTCGTACATGGCCCGCCGCATCTCCGGCGGCGGCAGGGTCACGGTATCGCTGCGTAGATCGATGATGTTTGACATGACTTCATGCTACCATGAAAGCATGCTTTCGACTTCCAACCTCCGACCTTTGACTGAATCATGATAACCCTGGACGATATTCGCGCCGCGCGCGCCGCGATCGGCGGACGCCTGCACCGCACGCCGACTTTCTCGGCCACGACGCTGGGCGCCATGGCTGGCGTGGAGTTGTGGCTCAAGGCCGAGCTGTTCCAGAAGACGGGCTCGTTCAAGGCCCGTGGCGTGTTGGCCAAGCTGGCGACACTCACGGCGGAGGAGCGCGCGCGCGGCGTCATCGGCATCTCGGCGGGGAACCACGCGCAGGCGCTGGCCTACGGCGCGGCGCGCGAGGGTATCGCCAGCACCGTGGTAATGCCTGCGACGGCCGTCCAGAGCAAGGTCGCCGCCTGCCGTGGCTACGGGGCCGAGGTCGTGCTGCACGGCGAGACGACCATCGAAGCCTTCCCAGAGTACGACCGGCTACTTGAAGCGCGCGGGCTCACGCCGGTCCACCCCTTCAATGATCCCTATGTGATCGCTGGACAGGGTACGCTGGGCCTGGAAATTCTGGAGGATACGCCCGACCTGGAGGCCGTGGTCGTGCCGGTGGGTGGCGGCGGTCTCCTTTCCGGCCTCGCCATCGCCGTCAAGGAGAGCCGGCCGGACGTACGGGTCATCGGCGTCGAGCCCGAGGGCGCGCCAAGCCTCACGCGCGCCCTGGAAGCAGGGCGCGTCGTCCCGCTGACCTCCGTGAGGACGATCGCCGATGGGCTTGCCGCGCCGTTCACGGGCGACCTGACGCTGGAGATCGCGCGGCGCTACGTCGACGATGTTGTGCTCGTCTCCGACGCGGAGATCGCGCGGGCGCTGGGGCTGGTGCTTGAGCGCGCCAAGCTACAGGGTGAACCGGCTGGCGTGGCCGGCGTAGCGGCGCTGCTGTCGGGGAAATGCGGCGTGCGCCGTGGCGCGCGCGTGGTAACGCCGATCTGCGGTGGCAACATTGACCGTGCCCGCCTCAAAGAATTGCTGTAGTGGCCGTGATGCGCGTGGGCGTCGTGTCCGACACGCACATCACGGATGGCCGCCGCACGATCCCGCCAGCCGTTTGGGGAGCTTTCACGGACGTCGACGTGATCCTGCACGCAGGCGACATCGCGCGGCGCGACGTGCTTGACGATCTCGCGGCGCTCGCGCCCGTCCACGCCGTGTACGGCAATGTCGATCCGTTCGAGCTCGCCACGACGCTGCCCGAGCGATTGACGCTCGACCTTGGAGGCGCGCATGTCGGTCTGACCCACGGTCATCTCGGCGTGGGACGTACGACGCCAGAGCGCGCTCGCGGTCATTTCGCCGGTGTCGCCGGGCTTGACGCGGTCGTGTTTGGTCATAGCCACGAGCCCTACAACCGCATCGAAGATGGCGTGCTGCTATTCAACCCCGGCTCACCGACCGAGCGCCGCCGCCAGCCGCGCCCGTCGTACGGGCTGCTCACGATAGAAAATGGCGCCATACGCGGCGAGATCGTGTACCTTTAAGTCATGGACCCTGAGAGCTTACGGTTGCTATTGGAGCGCGTACGCGATGGCGTGACCGCGCCCGCTGACGCGCTGGAGACGTTGAGCGTGCTGCCCTACGAAGACCTGGGCTTCGCCACGCTGGACCACCACCGCGCGCTGCGCCACGGTTTCCCCGAGGTCGTGTTCTGCCAGGGTAAGACGCCCGCGCAGGCCGCGGCCATCTTCGAGCGGTTGGCCGCGCGCGGCCCCATTGTGCTGGGCACGCGCGCCACGCCCGAAGTGTATGACACGGTACGCGCGCGCGTCCCGGCGGCCCAGTACCACGAGTTGGCCCGCGCCATCACCGTCGGCGCCGTGCCCGCAGAGACACGCACGCCCGGCGTGACCGTGGTCAGCGCTGGTACCGCCGATTTACCAGTGGCCGAGGAGGTTGTACTGACAGCTGAGATGATGGGCCACGCCGTGGAGCGTATCTACGACGTGGGCGTGGCCGGGCTGCACCGGCTGCTGGCGCAGCTGGAACGGCTGCGGCGCGCGCGCGTCGTCGTGGTCGTGGCGGGCATGGAAGGAGCGCTACCGAGCGTCGTGGCGGGGCTGCTCGATGCGCCGGTCATCGCCGTGCCCACCTCGGTCGGCTACGGCGCCAGCTTCGGGGGACTCGCCGCGCTGCTCGGCATGCTCAACAGCTGCTCCAGCGGCATCGCCGTGGTCAACATCGACAACGGCTTCGGCGCCGGCACGATGGCGGCGATGATCAATCGCGTCCCATCCCCACTACCCACCCCTGAGAGCGCGGGCGTCTCACCCGTCCCTACTGGGAGTGCGGGCGTCTCACCCGTCCCGGCGCTCGACGGGCAGACGACGGGAACGGGCGAGCAGCGCGGTGAGCGTCTGGCATTCCCCGATATGCAGGGCCCGCGCGACTGATGACCACGATCGCTTACCTCGACTGCCCTAGCGGCGTGAGCGGCGACATGCTGCTCGGCGCGTTGCTCGACGCGGGGGTAACGCTAGATGACTTGCGCGCGCTGCTCGGCGGCCTCCCGCTGGAGGGCTACACGCTGGAAGCCGCGCCGGTCGTACGCGGAGCGCTCGGCGCGACGCACGCCCGCGTCGTCCCGACCCACGAGGAACACGCGCATCGGCGCCTGAGCGACGTGCTCGCCATCATCGAGCGGGGGGAGTTGCCCGAACGGGTCAAACGCAATGCGGGCGCGGTGTTCCGGCGGCTGGCCGCGGCCGAGGGGCGCGTCCACCGCGTCGGGATCGATGAGGTACACTTCCACGAGGTCGGCGCGGTCGACGCCATCGTCGACGTCGTGGGCGTCTGCGCGGGCTTGTATCTATTGGGCGTCGAAGAGTTGTACTGTTCGCCGCTGCCGCTGGGCCGGGGGCAGGCCACAATGGCGCACGGCACGCTGCCGCTGCCCGCGCCGGCCGTGCTGGAGATGCTGGCGGCGTCCGGCGCGCCGACCGTGCCGCACGCGGCCACGACCGAGTTGGTGACGCCGACCGGCGCGGCCCTGGTTACGACGCTGGCGCGCTTCGCGCAGCCGCCGCTACGCCTGGCGCGCGCCGGCTACGGGGCTGGCACACGCACAGAGCCCACGCCCAACCTGCTGCGCCTGTGGTTGGGCGAGCGCATCGAGAACCCCGACCTGCCAGGAGCGCCAGGGCGTATGCAATACGCTCCTACGCCCGACCGGCGGGCCGCACTTACCGGGAGCGCCGGCGGGGAGGATGTCACCGTCGAACAGCTACTGGTGCTCGAGGCCAACATCGACGACATGCCGGGCGAGCTGTTCGGGCACGCCATGGAGCGCCTGCTGGCGGCCGGCGCGCTCGACGCGTGGTGCGCGCCGCTGACGATGAAGAAGGCGCGTCCCGGCGCGTTGCTTGGCGCGCTGTGCCGTCCCGCCGACCGCGCCGCGCTGGTGGGCGTCTTCCTGCGCGAGACCAGCACCTTCGGCGTGCGTGAGCGGGCGGTCACGCGCTACGCCGCGGCGCGCGAGGCGCGCACGGTCGACACGCCCTACGGCCCCGTGCGCGTCAAGCTCAAGCTGCTCGATGGCGTCGTGGCCGGCGCTTCCCCCGAGTACGAGGATTGCCGCCGCCTCGCCGCCGAGCGAGGCGTCCCGCTGCCGCGCGTCTACGCGGCGGCCGTGGCAGCCGCCTCGGAGGCCGGCGATGCCACGGCCGCTCGCGCTCCTACCAGATCGTCGTGATCGGCGCGGCGCGAATAGCCGCGTCGCGTGTGACAAAATGTGTATCCGCCAGGACTGCAGCCATTAGAAGTCTTCTCTAGGGAAGTTGCCCCACATTTCGTGCCGCGCCTCGGCGATGTCCTCATCGGTGACACGCATATCAAGGTCAGCCCACAGCCCCATGAGGCTCCGGCGTGGCCGCTTGCGCTCACTCTTTTGTTGCAGCGACTCCACGAAGTTCAGTACCTCTTGCTGTCTCTCCAGTGGCAGTTCGCGCAGCTTTTCCAGCACAGCTTGTTCGACGGTCATGAGTTTCACCCTCCACTATCGACGAACGACGAACACGGCTCTCACACGCCCCGCTTGCGCTCGCTATCCTTCTGGTACAAATAGTAGTCATGGTTCTCGGCGGCGTCGGTCGGACCTCCGCTGTACGCGCCGATTATTGACCGGAAGGGATCGTCTTGCTCTATGGCGCCGCTTGCTCGTAGATAGGCGCGTACGGCGTCCCAGATGATAGCAGCGGCGGATCGTCCCTGCCCTGTCGCGACCTGGCGCAGCGCGTCGTCTAGCTCGTCGCCGATGTATATCTGAGTTCTACGCATGACTATAATATACGTCATGACCTACGATGAAGCGCTAGCCTACCTGCACGCGTTCCCCGACTTCGAGCGCGGGACGGCCGGCGAGGAGATCCTGACCCTCGACCGCATGCGCCGGTTGCTGGAGTTGCTGGACCACCCCGATCGCGCCTATGGCATCGTCCATGTCGTCGGAACCAAGGGTAAGGGCTCAACCGCGGCCATGATCGCCTCGTGCCTGCGCACCGCCGGCTATCGCACAGGGCTGTTTACCTCGCCGCACCTGGTCGACGACCGTGAGCGCATCCGCGTCGCTGGCGCGCTTATCCCGCCCAACGCCCTGACGGAAATCGTGGACGATACGCTGCGCCCGGCCGTCGATAGGCTGCGTGCGACGGGTGAGCGCACGCCGCTGCACTTCGAGTTGCAGTGCGCGCTCGCCTTCGAGTACTTTCGGCGCGATGGCGTACAGGTCGCCGTGGTCGAGGCGGGTCTGGGCGGACGCCTGGACGCCACCAACGCGGTCTCGAACGTGGCGGAAACGGTCATCACGACGATCGGCTATGACCACATGGCCGTACTCGGCGACACGCTCGACCTGATCGCGGCGGAGAAGGCCGCCGTGGTTAGGCCCAGCGGCCGCGTCGTGTCCGCGCCGCAACCGCCCGACGCGCTGGCCGTGGTGGAGCGCGTGTGCTACGAGCGCGAGGCGACGTTGAGCCTCGTCGGACGCGATTGGCGGGTCGAGGACGTGGTCGAGCATACCGACGAGACGGTGTTTGACCTAAGTGGTCCAGGGATGCGCTACGACAGATTGAACGTTCCGCTAGCGGGAGCGCATCAGGCCAGCAACGCGGCCGTGGCCGTGGCCGCGCTGTCCGACCTGCGCCGGGACTACCCGCGCCTGGACGACACGGCGTTGCGGCGCGGGCTCGCCGCGACACGCTGGGCCGGACGGCTACAGATAGTCGCGTGTGATCCCCTGGTCATCCTCGACGCGGCGCACAATCGCGAGTCGGCGGCGGTGCTGGCCGGCGCGCTCCACCGCCTGTATCCAGGGCAATCGTTCGTGCTCGTCGTGGCCCTCTTCCGCGATAAAAGCGCGCGCGACGTGCTGACGTCGCTCTTGCCGCTGGTCTCACACGTCGTTGTGGCCGCGGCCGATCACCCGCGCGCGCTGCCGTCTAATGAGCTCGCGGCAGCGACACAGGCGCTAGTGGACGAGAACCGGGAATCGCGGTTGGGCCGCGGTGTGCTGGAAGCGCACGATTCCGGCATACTGATCGAGAGAGCACCGTCCGTGGCGGCGGCGCTGGAGCGCGCGCGCGCGCTGGCTGGCCCCACCGGCCGCGTGTTGGTCACGGGCTCGTTGCGCACAGTGGGCGAGGCTATGATACAGTTGAAAATTGATGCGACCGATAACTGATACCAGTAGTAGTGGACGGCTGATCGTCGTCTGCGGTCCGACCGCCATGGGCAAGACGGACCTGGCGATCCGCCTGGCCCAGGATTTTGGCGGCGAGATCGTCGGCGCGGACTCGCGCCAGGTCTATCGCTACATGGATATAGGGACGGCCAAGCCTACGCCGGAGCAGCGCGCCCGCGCGCCGCACCATCTCATTGACGTGGCCGACCCCGATGAATCATTCAGCCTGGCCGACTACTTAGCGCACGCGCGCGCCGCCGTCGCGGACATCGCGGCGCGCGGGCGCGTCCCGATCGTCACCGGCGGTACGGGGCTCTACGCGCGCGCGCTCACGCGAGGCTTCGATGTCCCACGTATCCCGCCCAATCCTACGCTTCGCCTGGAGTTGGAACGCCTGGCCGCCAGCGAGGGCGTGGCCGCGCTATGGGAGCGCCTGCGCGCGGCCGACCCGGACGCGGCGTTAGCGGTAGACCGGAACAACCCGCGACGATTGATCCGCGCCGTCGAGGTGGCCGAGAGCCGCCCCCCAGGAGCGTCCGCGCTCCCAGAGAACGTTCCTACGGAGTCAGCGCGACAAACGCCGCCACGCTACGACGCGCTCATAGTGGGCCTGACCGCCGAGCGCGCTGTACTGCACGAACGGGCCGACCGGCGCGTCGATGCGATGATGGCGGGGGGCTTCCTCGATGAGGTGGGCGCGCTCTACGCGCGCGGCTATGCGCCCAACCTGCCTGCCCTTTCCAGCCTGGGCTACCGTGAGCTCGGCGAGAGTTTGCGGGGCGAACGGCCGCTCGACGACGCGGTGCAAGCGACAAAATGGGCTACACATCGCTTCATCCGCCGCCAGTTGACGTGGTTTCGCGGCGAGCCCGGCATCCAGTGGTTTGAAGTGACACGCGTGAACGTAGCCGACGACGTGTCACGCTTAGCCGCGCGCTGGCTTACGGCGCCAGAACTGGCGGCGCATGTGGTCCGTAGCGCATGACGGCGATACTGTCCCCGATTGAGAAAACAGCGCCGGAAGAGAGGCCGACCGGCCTAGTAGGGGTATCACGCACGCGTGTTCTGATAGCCGCCGCCCTCTTGGGCTTGGGCACGTTGTTCCTCCTCATCCTGATCATTCCCGGCACACTGGATGGGCTCGATGCACGAAGCATGTACGAGGTCGTGCAGTCAATCGTTGCCCGCGGCGACGTGACGACCGCGTCGAGCCTCACCGGCGTGCCGGGAGTGTACGGTCATTCCTACTCCAAATATGGGCCGGGGCAGTCGCTGGCCGCGCTGCCCCTATTCGTCATTGGGCGCGCACTGTCGCCGCTGGTCCCGCCCTACTTCGCGCCCGAACTACCGATCATGGTTAGTTCGCTGCTGCCAGCTATCGTCACGGCGCTGACGGTCGAGCTATTCTTCCTGACGGCGATCGAGCTCGGCGCCACGGCCCGCGGCGCCGTCGTCTTGTCGCTGGCCTACCTGCTGGCGACACCGACAGTCGTCTACGCCGCGCAATGGTTCAGCGAACCGCTCACGGCTTGCGCGCTGCTAGCGGCGGTCTATGCGTTGCTGCGCGACCGCCGTACCCCGGCGCCATGGTGGCCGATACTGGCCGGCGCGGCGCTGGCCGCCGCCGTGTGCACGCGACTCGACGCGCTCCTTTTCGTACCGCCCCTGTTCGTCTATCTCTTGATTCCACGGGAAGATCGGGCCGCGCGCGCGTTCTCTTTTATACTACCGCTGGGCATCGCGCTGGTCGGGCTGGCCTCCTACAACGCCGACCGCTTCGGCTCGCCGTTCGAGAGCGGCTACGGCATCGCGAACGCGGTCGACGCCTTCGCCAATCGCGACGCGCACCCGCCCCACACGCTGTTCTCGCTGGCCCAGGGGCTCTACGGGCTGCTGCTCAGTCCCGGCAAAGGTTTGCTGGAGTATGCGCCGCCTGTGCTGCTGGCGCCGCTCGGCGCCGCCCTGTTGTGGGCGCGACGGCGCTCCGAGACGGCGCTGCTGCTGGCGTTGTTCCTGATCTGCCTCGTCGCGCACGCCAACGTACTGATCCGCTGGCTCGGCGGCTGGTCGTGGGGACCGCGCTTCCTCATCCCAGTGCTGCCGATCACACTGCTGCTACTCGCGCCGTTGCTCGGTCCGGCCATGACGTGGGCGCGCCGAACGCGTCGCGTATGGGTCGCCCTCAGCGTCCTTACCGTCCTGGGGCTGGCCGTGCAGATCCCAGCGCTCGCCGTGCACGAGCCGCACACCTACATCAACGCGATCCAAACACCTTACTTCCAGACGTATTGTCAGCCGTATAGACCCGCGTCGGCCAATCGCTCGTGTGCGCATCCCATAGCAACCTGGACCGCTATCGAGGACGCCTACAGCTTCGTGCCCGGCGATTCGCCGATCCTCGGCGCCTGGCGTATGCTCGGCCAACCGGACACCTGGACGCAACCGCCCGATCTCTCGCCCACGACCGTGGCTACGAAGAACATCACCACGGCGCCGCGAGCGTGGTGGTGGCTGCTCTATGTACAGGGCGTCCCGGCCGCGGCGTTATGGGTCGCCTGCGCGCTCTTGCTCGCCCTCGCCCTCGCCTGTATCGGTATGGCGCCGCGTGTGCTCTATATTCAGCCTGAACGCCCCGCTCCATCCTTTGAACGGACCGCTCTCGATGTCAGGGCGTAGGTGGAACGTATCGTGACGCTACAGCAGCAAGAACGACAGGAAGAGTGGATAGACGCGCCGGTTATCACAACATCGCCGGCCCAAGACAGTATAAATGAGAGCAATCCCTGGCGTGCGCTGCTGCTCGTCGCGCTCCTGACGGGCCTCATCTACGGCGCCGTGGTCGCCATCACAATGAGCCGCTACGACAACAACGCGAGCGCGCTGATCGTGGCGGGGGAACAGTTCGTCGAGCGATATCCTGGCTCACCCGGCCACCACACTGTCATCTACCGTCATGACTCCTACGATGGGCTGGGCTACTACTACATCGCCGGCAACCCCTTCATGCGCGCCCCCTACATCCACGACGCGCTGCGCTACCAGCGCATCGGCTACCCATTCCTCGTGTGGGCTGTGTCGTTGGGGCAGCGGGCATGGCAGCCCCTCGTCATGATAGGAGTGAACATCGTCGCGGTCATGGCCGTCGCGCTACTCGCGGGGGCGATCATCATGTGGTACGCGCCGGGCGCCAGCGTGTGGTGGGCGCTGGCCTGCGCCGTCAACCCCGCCCTCATCATCGGGGTGCGCGACGACCTCATTGAGCCTGTGCTCACCGCATTGGCGCTGGCTGGGCTGCTGCTGTACCTACGCGGGCGCGTGGCCTGGGCGGCGCTTGTTTTCGCCGCCGCGCTGCTGACGCGCGAGGTCGGCATCCTGTTCCTCGCGCCGCTGCTGGCGGCCGAAGTAACCGCGCGGCGCTGGCCGCGCGTCGTCGTACTCGCTCTCTCCGTCGCGCCCTATCTGATCTGGCAGCAGATCGTGACGCGGGCCATGGGGTACTCGTCGGCCGTCACCGTCGAGCGCAACTTCCAACCGCTCCTCGTGGGCATGCGCCTCGTGTTGGCGGGCATCCCCCATGCGCCGGCGTGGGAACGCATGTACATCCCCTCCATCGTGGCCGCGATAGTCATCGTCGTCGCCGCGCTGGCCGTCGCCGCCTGGCAGGCGTGGCGGCGCTACGACGTCGTGCTCGGAGGGGCTATCGTCCACTGCATCGCCGCACTGTTCGCTGGCTGGGTCATCTGGCAAGGCTACCGCTCGGCGCCGCGCGTCTTCGGGGGGCTCTACCCGCTGCTCATCTTTGCCTACCTGTTGTATCGCCGGCGCAACCCCGGCTTCGCGCCGGTCGTCGGGTTAGTCCTGCTGCTGACCCTCTACGTTTTCCTGACACAGGTCGTCTTCGCCCCGACGCAGCCATATTATGTCACACCATAGTCGACCGTCGACGGTGCAGTGTAACGCCTCGCATGGGCGTCAAGCGTTTGTCCACCAATGCGATAGTCGAAGGGCTCGTCCCACTATCGACCATCGACTATCGACCATCGACTAGGGCCCGCACGTCCCGACGCGCACGCCGAACAGAGTGCGGCAGGGCGTCTGCTTGGTAGCGACGTGGTAGACCTCGTAGATGCTGATCCCGTCGGGACCGCGACTATCGACGACGACGGCGAGGACACGATGATCCGACACCAGATAGCGTCCCTGCGGTTGCAACCTACGGTCGGGATGAGCGCCGGTCGTGTGGTGGTTGACGACGTAAACGTTGGCCGCGCCCGCGGAATGCACCGCGCCGCCTACAATAGTCCGTAACCCCTGCGGATGACCGAAGTTGGCCGCGCGCCAGGCAATATTCTTGTCCCCCGCCATCGACACCTCTAGCATATACAGCGGAATATTTTCGGCGATGACCGTGATGGGACGCCGCGACGCTTGCCGGCGCAGGTAGTCGATGGCCGGCGCCAGTGTGCCGCCGGCGGGCCAGTCCGTCACATATTGCCAGCGGTCGAAGGGGACCAGCGCCGTGCGCGCGGGCGCGTTGATCGTCGTGGCGTCAGACGTGACGGCGGGAATCGCGACAAGCGTCACGGCCCCGGCCAGGACGAGCCACAACGGCGCCCCTCGCCGCAGGCGCGCGCGCAGTGTCTCAGCGAACGTGAGCAAGCCGCGCGCGCCGAGCAGCACGACGGGCACGGCGATGTAGAGCTCGTAGCGCGGCGCGAAGAGCTTGTTGGGAACCGCGACGATGTCCAGTGTGCCCATGATCGCCCAGGCGCCTACCAACAAACCAAGGCGATCGCGCCGCACGGCCCACAGCCCGACAAGGGCGGCCAGTAATACCGGCGGGGTCAGGTAAAGCCACAGACTATCGGCCCAGAGCGCGGCCTGCCCCCACACGATGGGCGCCGCCTGCGCCAAATCACGCGCGGTCGCGTTGAGGTGTCCGTGCAAGCCCCACCCGTTCTGGTACACGTAGGGTAACGGCAGCAGGCCGACCACGATGGCGAGCGCGGCGCCGCGCGACACGACGGCACGTTGGCTGCGGCGCGCAAGGAGCGCCGCCAGCAGCGGCAGGAGCAGCAGGTTGACCGCGAAGAGCTTGGTGAGCATGGCCGCCGCCACGCACAGGCCCAGCCCCAGCGCGTCGCCGGCGCCGCCTCGCCGCGCCAACCGCAACGCAAAAAATAGCGCGCCGGCCCCGCAGGTCGCCAACAAGCCGTCGAGTAAGGCCAGGCGATTGTAGAAAACGACAAACGGCGAGAGCGCGTAGAGCGCGCCCGCGAGCAGTCCGGCCAGCGGTCCCCACAGCAGACGCCCGGCCGCCCACGTCGCCACCATCCCCACGACACCGATACAGGCCGAGGCCAGCCGTGCCGCCAACAGTGGATCGGGCAGGAGACGCGTGAACGGCGCCGCGAACCACGAGAACAGCGGCGGATTGAAACCGAAGTTGGGCGTCGACTGGATGAAGAACGTGCCGGGTCCGGGATGCGCCCCCACAATGCGCGCCGCCTGGGCATAGGTCGCTTCGTCGATGAACACCGGCAGCGCGCCAAGGTTGACGATACGCAACGCCGCGCACACGACGAGCAACAGGAGCAACGCAGCCGTTTCCATGGGGAGCGCTAACGGGGAGCGCCGCGCCGTTAGCAGCGGGGCCGGCGCCGTGTCCGCTGACCTATTCACCTGGAGCATTATTCAATGAGCGCCACAGGTACCAGGTGGCCACGGTGCGGTAGGGCGTCCAGCGCGCGCCGAGGGCGTGCAAGTCGTCGCGCCGGGGCAGCTCCGCCAGGCCGTAGTGGCGTTTGACGGCGGTACGGAAGCCCAGGTCGTCGACGGGCAGCACGTTCGGGCGGCCCAGGCTAAAGATGAGGAACATCTCCGCCGTCCAGCGTCCGATACCCTTGACCTGCGTCAACGCGGCGATGACCTCTTCGTCGTCCAGCGCGGCCACCCGATCCAGGTCAAGCGACGCGCCGGCCACGCGCTCAGCGAGGTCGAGCACATAGCGAGTCTTCTGACCCGAAAGGCCGGCCGTACGCAGCGGGTCGGTCCCCAGCGCCACGACTCCGGGCGCCGTCAGCCCCTCGTCAGGCGGGAAAAGCGCCTCCACACGGCGCATCACAGCAGCGGCGGCGCGCACCGAGATCTGCTGCGACACAATCGAGGAGAATAGAGCATAGAAGTGGCCAGGATCACGCCGTAATTGATACGGCCCCACGGCATCGATGATGCGCGCCAGCACGGGGTCGGCCGCGCACAGGTGCGCGATGGCGTCGCTATGCGCGTCGTGCGAGATATCCACATCTTCTATCATCACGCTAACAGTGTAACCAATCAAACCCATCGAAGGCGATGGTATCTATTGGGAGTATCGACCATCCCGCAGCAGGAGTGAGATGTGCGGCTGCGGCACGCCCATGAGTTCAGCCGCCTCACGTTGGGTCAGGCCGCGCTCCTTAATGAGTTGCGTGACGCGGCGCATGAGTTTGGCGCGTGCCAGACGTTCGTCGGCGTCGGGCAGGTCCGCGTCCGCGAAGACATTGCCGCTGCTTACCGTGTAATCCTCTGGATCGTCAGCCATCGACCTTGTTCCCGTCTTGCTCAACGTCTTTGCGCAGGATGAAAGACGCGTAATATCACCAGGACTCCGTCCATCACACGGTAGTACATGACATAGCGGTATTCGGTCTCGATGAGCTTTCGCGTGCCCGGTACGTTGCCCGGTTCGTCGGCTCCCGCGACCTGTGGAGCAGCCTCGGGGAATAGACACGCTTGCTCGATCGCGGCAAGGATCGACTCAAGGAGCCGCTACGCCGCCTTGGGGTTGCGCTCGGCAAGATATGTAGTGACGATCCAGGTCGTCCTTCGCCTCGTCGGTCAGCGCATAGGGGAGCACTAGCCCTGCTCCCGTGACGGCGCTCCATAGCGCTGGCGCGCCTCATTAAGGCCATCCTGCGTCATCCACCCCTTGGACAGGTACTCGTCGATGACCCTTTCGCCTGGGATAGTCGTGAGCGCCCCGGCTTGAAGGCGAACGAGCGTGGCGCGGACTTGCTCGATCTGCCAGCCCTCCAACGCGGCATAGTGCTCCAACGCCTCCTGCATCAGGTAGTTACGCGAACGGCCGGTAGCGTCCGCGAGGCGGTCGTACGTCGCGGCAAGATCGTCGGATATACGGATAGTGGTGGCAATGGTAGCCATTATTGCGCTCCTTATTCTGCAATAACTCGCCTTATCACTAGATGTCTTGAACAGGGACATATCGTGCGATTGCGTCAAGTTTAGGCGGCAAGTTTGGCCTGGTCGATCCAGCGGTCAAGGGCTCCCTCCAATCTGTTGAAATAGGGCTGCAGCGCCGTATCG